>Ga0265300_10000521_pt1 | contig 40455 bp, 27 predicted proteins | sample AusTroGonzalo_MG_FD_193482 | JGI IMG/M metagenome (GOLD analysis project Ga0265300, IMG submission 193482) | Bovine rumen microbial communities from tropical cattle in Woodstock, Queensland, Australia - Gonzalo_03 | ecosystem: Host-associated > Mammals > Digestive system > Stomach > Rumen ...
TGGCTGTTGGCTATTGGCTGTTGGCTGTTGGCTATTGGCTGTTGGCTATTGGCTGTTGGCCGTTGGCTGTTGGCTATTGGCTGTTGGCTGTTGGCTGTTGGCTGTTGGCTGTTGGCCGTTGGCTGTTGGCCGTTGGCTTTTAGCTAAGCTAAATATCAATAACCAATAACCTTTAATCAATGACCTTTAACCAATACCCCTTAACCTTTACTTCGTAAATTTAAGTCCCATATACATACCCTTTACGTTCTTGGTGAGGGTGCCAAGAGTGCCGAGTTGGCTGTTAACGGTGCCAGCCTTCTGTGTAACGGCATTCAGCAGGGCCAGCAGTTTGTCAGCCTTCATAGCCACTTGTAGCTCGCCACCGCTCAGTTTGGCATTCATGGTAACGCCCTGGTTCAGCAGGGGGAAGGTGAGTTTCAGGTTGGTGCCGTCTACGGCCCAATTTACGTCAACACCCTTGCCGTTGTACTTGATAACACCTGTCTTGTCCTCCTTCAGTGTCATCACCACCTTGCCGCTGGTAAAGCCTACCTTGGTAAGGCCGTTTTTCATTGTCGATTCCACCTTGCCGCTTACCATGCTGCTACCCACAGAGGTCAGCACATCTTCGCTCTCGAAGGCCACACATGGCTGCGTATAGGTCCATGTGCCTACCAGGTTCTTCTCCGATATGGCGGTAGTGCCCAGCAGGTTGCCAATTAGGTCGGCAGCCACATTTCCAGCGGTAGAGCTGCCTGTAGCCTTGTTAACGGCTGTCCCGGCTGCATTCTTCAGGATGTCGCTCAACTGTGCGTTTGCATTGCTGCAAAGCATGATTCCAAAGGCCACAAAGGCCACTTTCAGCATGTTCTTTTTCATCTTATTTGTTTTTTGCTAGCTAGTTTAAACTAGTCTCACTAGTTCTAACTAGTTTTTTTCCTCTTGCAAAATTACAAAGAAAAAAGATAAACGCCAAGAAATTATCTTAACAACTTTTCTAAAACTCCCTTGTAGCTGTCCTCAAAGGGTAGGGTATCCTCGGGGTATATGCTGGTTTATATTTTTTGCAAGGGTGGAGGTCGCCACCCCCAACCTATACAACCCGATATGTTCGAGGCTTTCGCCGCCGCCGACTAAGGTGACAGCCCCTCCTCTTAGGCCCCCCTATAAGGGGGCCATAGAGGGGGGCTTAGCCTAACCTTTAGTATTCAAGCTGAATTCGAGGAGAATTCTGCGTACAAACCCGTCGAATTCTGCGTGCAAACTCCTTGGATTCAGCCTTCAAACCAAACGTAACTATTGTATCGGGATTCCAGAAGAAAATTCAGAAAAAAGTGATTAATTGTCCCTGATGTCCACCAAAGACCACCAACGTCCTTGTCGGATGTCTTACCTTTGCACCTGGTAAGCGAACCACACGGAAGCCCGTCATCTTTGACTCATTGAGATTATCTGAACAAGTCGTTCGGATAAGGGGAACAACTCATCGGAATAATCCCTTACCCCCCTAAAGCCTTATCCGAACGACTCGTTAAGACTATCCGGATAGCTCGTTCAGATTATCTCAACAAATCCCTCTGTGAGTTCAGTCTTTAACCTTTAACCCATAAACGTTAAACTTTATTTTATGTCACAGAAGTTCATTAAAAAGCAAAACAAGAACAGCCAGAGCCTGGCATACGGAAAGTATTATACAAATTTGCGTAACGCATTTTTGTATAATCGGCATGATTTGTTAATCCATATGTATATATATAAACATAAAGAAAGTGGCTCACACATTCTGTTGTGCAAACCACTTTTATACTAACGTCTAAAGTCTAGAGCCTAATGTCTATTTCAGTACCTTTTTTCCGTTCCTTATGTATAGCCCCTTGGACAATTGATAATTAACTTTCCTACCAGACAAATCATATATGGATGCATCCATACCATTCTCTGTACTGATATGTTTAATCCCCGTCGCAGATTCACTGACTGTGAAATAATGCCTTACATTATTGCTGGGAATCCATGCGCCTATGGTATTATCACGGACTATACAGAAATAGCTTCCAGGCTGAAGGTCGACAATTCCGCTAATCTTAATCTGGTTTTTCTTGTTCGCCGTAATACGACATGAAACAGGACCCAAAACACCTACAGAATTTACATCACCACTGGTGTTAGGGAAGAAATAGGCAGCAAACTCATGTTCTGTGTAACCTCCTGTGTTGGTAACGTCCATAGTAATATCTACAGGAGCTGCCTCTTCAACTCGGGCGCCAAAGAAAGTGGGAGTGGAATAAGTGAGTTTTGCAGCAGCAGGAGCCTGATTTACAACAACAGTTGTGTATTTGGTCCCAATTCGATCATAATCATTCAAATGACCATATACCAAATAAGCCTTGTACGAACCGATAGCCAACGTACTTGCATCAACCTTTATCACGAAATCCTTGGTGCTACCACCTGGTATAATTTGACAGTCAACCCCATATCCTACGGTTGCACCCTTGGAAGTAGTTAACTCTACACCAATAAGATTGTTAAACTCAGCTGCTCCCTCTTCGTTTTTAACTTGAGCCTTGAAATAAATGGGATAGCCTGAGAAAGCCCTGTCGTCAACAGTAAGACTTACTTGAGTCAGCTTAGCGGTGCCCGTTGTGGGATTACTAACACTCAGTGCTCCGTCTTTACTGGTTATGACAAGATAATCTGACTCATAATTAGGGACCGTAAGTTTAACAAAGTTTCCGCTCGTGTCCTTGTAAGCCGGGTATACATGGCATTCCTTACCCTCGCCAATTTGACTGGCAGTTAAACCCAGTTCATTCAATCCATAATAGAGTATTATATCATCCATGGATTGGAGTGCATCTTCCGAAAAAGAATCCATCAGACTTGCAATAATAACACCGTCTTTCTCTACTATAATACCAGCCTCGCCATAGAAAGGTTCCAGACCCACATTTGATAAAGTCAAATGGAATTCCTTCTTTGAGTTGAAGGTGAGGCCTCTTTGGGCGAACAAGTTGTAGGCGTATGTTGAATTGCCTTCTTTATCAGGATACAAGTCTACGAGGATGGTTTGATCGCCAACATATCCTCCATTACTACCACCGATACCCTGATAATCGGGACTCATGAAATTAACATCGAAATAGCCGTTGCTGGTGCCACCCCATCCCCAATTAACATGGTAAAGACCATTTGTGTTATAACCATCCAAAACAAATTCATGACCAACCAGTTCTGTATAGTTGGTACCTGTCATAAGGACAGGGCGTTTTTCTGCCAGTTCGCCTTTGATGATATCATTCCACTCTTCAGAACTATAATAACACCTTTGCAGGAACTTCACTCCCTTATTATAAAAGAAATTGTTTGCAAGAGCCGATGGAATCCTTTTTGCAGCTGCTCCGCTGGAAGGCCCATAGTTCATCAAAACGGAAATACCCACATCGCTCAACAATTTTGCAACAGCTGCTGCCTGCTCCTCTGTGTATTCGCCATCATATCGGTTAAGCATTGAGGTCCATTCGTAAGTAGATTGGCTGAAGTCTGCGTTTAATTCAATTCCATAGGTTGAGGTTACATAGGATACCTCTCCAGTTCCGTGCGCAGGCCACTGCCAGTATTTCATCACCATTGCCATGGCTGTTGCTACACAGCCCGCAGCACATTTGCTTCCCATTACCAAGGGGCAGTTATTATTATAGGGAGCTCCCTGATTCCATGCAATATTTCCCAATAAGGGAGAAACTATTATAGGCAGGTTAACACGCGCAGAGTGGCTGCGATGCATACTGCGTCTGTAATCCTCTCTAAATGCAGACTCCGGCTGATTAGCGACAAAAGTCAGCGCATTACGACAATCGGTAACCCACGCCTTGAACGATGGAATCGACAATGCCTCTTGGAATGTTCCGTTAGCGGTATATCCCAAAACTGGATTCGCATTATCATTGGCTGATGCTATCAGGAATCCGCCCTTTGCAGTTTCATAGACATAGAACAGTGTCTTGTCACTGGATTTCTGGGTATACATTAAACGCAAGCTTTCGCCAGCGTTAAATATTCTATCGGCTTCGGCGTCTCCGTTAAGGGCTAAGAGCGCATTATGCAATGCTTCGGTGGGTGCAATCTCGCGAGCAGCTGCACTGAGAATACCCGTCAGTGCGACCAGCAGATAAAGTAATGTTTTCTTCATACTGATAATTGACTGTAATTTATATTTGCGATGCAAAGGTACGGTATTTTTTGCTTATAGCAAAAAGAAAAGAGGATGATATGCATTTTCAACATACCATCCTCTCTATGAAAAGATTGATTAATCTATACGTTATTATTCAACATCCTTTTCCCAGGGTTTCTTAACCCATTCTGTAACATCATAGAACTGATAGTTCTCGCCGAAACCACGTCCGTCGGGGATAGTAATACTCCATACCCAATAGAACTCATATACAGGTTCGCCAGTCTCCTTATCAACACTCTCTTCATAGCCCATCGGATATGACTCATTGATATTGGCTGACAACAAACCATAGGTAGGATGTGTATAACCGATACTAAACTTCTTAATGTGCTTACCACTAGCATCAGTGAAGTAGAAGTCTTCCTTAACATAAGTAGTATCATTGCCTTCTGCTGTCTTCTCTGTTACCTGTATGAAGCCATCGTAGTGGAAATACACATTTGCGTCTTCTACAAACAAATCAGTGAAACGATAGAGGTTCATATACTCAGAGTACTGCAATTCCTGTCCCCATGAACCTGTCAGGGCTACTGTAGAAGTAAAAACGCCATCAGCTATCTTAGCCCAGTCCTCTTTGAGAATAGTAAAGCTATAAACAGGAGAGCCGGCATCCTCAGAATATGGCTGTGTGTACTCCTCGGGAATACTAATCTTAACCAAATACTTAGTGAAAGGCTGCATGTCCTCGCCAATAGCAAGTTTAATAGTTGTCTGATCCTCGCCTGCTGCGAATGTTGCAGTTGATGGAACTGTAACAAAGTCAGGAGCAACAAGAACCTTCAGGGGAACAGTAAGTTCACCCTCTGCATCAGCACGATTCAGGGTAATCTCAATCTCATTGTCGGTAAGAGCCATAGTGAGGTTCTCTTCGTCGTCGAAGAACAACGCTTTTTCTCCTGCAACCTTACCTGGAGTATATTCATAATCGTTCTTGTTACAAGCTGTAAATCCAAGAACCAGTGCCAAAGACACTAATGCGAACTTTATCTTATTCATAATAATCTTCTTTTTGTTTTAGTTTCACATTATTCTGTCCATTGGGTATACAAGCCTGTAGGATCAGGGTTGTTCATACCCTCCAAAGCGTGGTTGTTGTTAGACTCTGTACGAACCATTACGATGTTCATCCAAGCAGGACGACCATTGGTGTTCAGACAACTTCTTGCATCAACACAGTTTGTACCCTTGTAACCACGTGTTACAGACATGTTGAGACGCTTGATATCGAAGAATGTCTGTCCCTCACCCCAAAGTTCAACACGCTTCTGGAATACGATTTCCTCAACAGCACCAAAGCCCTGATCAACAAATGAGTAGTTGGGATCGCGATACTTCTGCATGAATGAGGTAAGCAATGCAGCACCAGCACCTGCTGATACATGCTCTGCTGCCTCAGCCTCGATGAAGTACATTTCCTCGACACGCATAACGGGAATAGCTGTAGCTGCACCAACGTTGCTGTCGTCCGCATTACCTTGAGCGGGACGGAACTTAACACTTACATATGGCTGCAAGTACTTGTTGATAGGACCTGCCGCCTCAGATACGACGCTCTGAATCTGATCGTTCAGAGGACTGCCTGCGGGAGCTATCCACTGCAACTTACGCCAGTCGGTGTCAGAAATACGCTCGTACATTTTCTTATCAATACCATTGAACAATTTTGTTGCTGGACCTGTATAAGAGAATGTACACTGATTGCTAGACCAAGATGTCCAGTTTACAATACCAGTCTGAACGGCATCAGTCTCAGAGTTTTGTTGCATAGCCCACATAAAGTCACTGGCGGTATTGTAACCAGTTTTGGGATTCAAGGCAGCCTCCTTGGTATAAGGAGCAACTGAAGCAGCATCAATGGCTTTACGAGCATATTCCTTAGCTTTTGCATAATCCTCAACCCACATATACAGACGGGCCTTCAGACCGTACACACATGCCAAGTCCGGCATTGTATTACCATTGGTAGAGGTCTGGAACTGAATGTACTTCTCTGCGTTGTTCAAGTCACCCTCAATGAATTCAAGCATTTTCTCACGGGTAACACGGGGATTGTTAGAAGCCTCCTCAGGGGTAGTCTTCTCTGTAACGATGGGCACAGTAAGGTTCAATACATTATTACCATCGCTATTTTCTCCGTCAGAGAATTCTGTTGGCAAGAACTCGTACATACGAGCCAAATCCAGATAAGCTAGAGAACGGAATGCCAAAGCAGCACCCAAATAACCTTTCTGCTCGTCAGTAGCATTGTCTGGGTCTACAGCACCAATCACCTGGTTAATACCCAGAAGCCACCACAGATAGTGGAAATTCCAGTGGTACTGTGTCTTCAGGTAACCATCACCCATAGCAGTGTTACGAGACCAGGAAATAAAGTGACTGTAGCCTACCTCACCAAATTGATAATAGTCACCCGTTAGCATATCACGGAAAATCATTTCTGTAGGATAACCAAAACAGAAGTGACTTTCATCCTCTACCCAACTCATGGGAACATACAGCATTGAAGCGGGCATACCATCTGCCAAGGCCTTTGTAGCTGCGGGAGACTGCTGAACCTGCTCCTCTGTAGTGGTACTGCCCAAGGGGAAAGTCTCTTTGATACATCCCGTCAAAGCGGTCGTGCACATGAGAACGGCAATACCCTTTATAAATTTTATATCTTTCATATCGTTCCTTAATTTAATCTTTAACAGTATAATGTATCTATATTAGAAACCAATCTGAACACCACCGCTGACAGTGCGCATGGGGCTGTAGTTAAGAGCTGTGCTCTCGCCAGTGGGGAACATACTGGGATTAAGACCCTTACGGGCTGACCATGTATACAGGTTGTCACCTACTACGTACAGGCGTACCTTATTAATACCAATCTTAGAGAGCCAGTTCTTGGGCAGTGTATAACCAAATGTTACGTTGCCAAGTGTCAGGCAGCTTGCACTGGTAAGGAAGCGGTCAGAAGCAGTTGCGTTGTATGCATCATTAACATTCAGACGAGGAATGTTGCTGCTGCTGTTCTCGGGAGTCCAAGCGTTCAGCAAGTCTACGTGATAGCCGTAACCGTCGTTGAAAGCCATCAGGCTCTGATACTCGCCATCAAATACCTTACCACCCAACTGATACTGGAAGTCAACGCTCAGGTCGAAGCCTTTATAAGTAAGAGTAGTACCGAAACCACCATATACACGAGGCAATACATTACCACTTACATAGAAGTCACCCTCAGAACCATTCAGAGTAGCAACTGTACCTGTTACGTTACCGTCAGCATCCTTTACGTTCTTCCAGTACATAGCCATACCGCCCTTTGCGGGATCGTATGAGGCATCGCCAGTCTTAGCGTAGGTTTCTTCGCTATAAACACCCGCATAACGCTTTGTGTAGTAGGTGTAACGGCTCTGACCCTCGGTATAGAAATAAGCACTACTGCTATAGCCCTTATACTCCTCGATAAGATTACCGTCTGAATCAATATCCCATACCTTCTGAGTCTTACGAGCATCAGCAAGTTCTGTAATCTTATTAGAATTGCTGGTTACGTTAGCATATACAGTCCACTCCAAATCCTTAGTGCGAACGGGTACTCCGTGCAGATCAACTTCAATACCCTGATTGCGCATGTTACCAATATTGTCATAGAAACTTGAGTAACCGAATGAAGGAGCATAGGGAACAGAGCTGATCAAACCGATGGTGCGGTTGTTATAGTACTCGATACTACCATACAAACGATCCTTAAACAGGCTGAAGTCGAAACCGGTATTGAACTTACCGCTCTTCTCCCAAGAGAACTTCTCGTTCTTACCCAGTGAAGAAGGAGTAAGAGATACAGAATTGTTAGAGTTTACGATAGTATAGCGGTTGGTGTAATAGTAACCTGCCAGACCAGCATCGTTACCGTTCTCACCGTAGCTAACCTTGAACTTCAAGTCATCTATCCAATTAACCTTGAACCAGTCTTCCTTAGAGATCATCCAACCGAAGCTGGCACTCCAGAAGGTACCCCAACGATGATCGGGATGGAAAGCAGAAGATGCCTGAGCCATTACTGAAGCCTGTGCATAGTAGCGGTCAGCAAAGCTATACATACCACGGAATAACCATGACTCTGTGTTATACTCACCTACAGAGCTACCAGTAGCATCCATAATTACAGCACCGTTCAACTCCATGTTCTGCTGAGAGAACATGTTGTGCTTCTGACCCTCAAGATCGTATGTCTTGTAACGATAGTACTCGTGTGCGCCCATTACCTCTACATCGTGCTTGCCGAACTTCTCGTGCCAGTTCAAACGCTGCTGGAAGTTGGTACTCAGGAAGCGATAGTGCTCCTTGTAAACAGTACCGTTGTTAGCCTTATACTGACCAAAATAGGGGTTAGTAACACCGGTGTAACGATACTCGTTCAGGAATACATTATTAATAGAGGTGAATGTAATGTTCTTGGGGAAGTAAACATCGAAGTTGAAGTTACCGTTAAATGTATTAGCCTCTCTGAATCGAGTATCCACCTGCAAATCACTGATGGGGTTACTCTGACCCAGATAAGGACGGCTCAGACCCAAAACAGAAGTTGCATCACCATAGTCGTACATAGAAATACCAGAAGCCTGGTGAATCAGGATTTTACCGTCCTTGTCACGGATGTACATGGGATAGATGGGAGAGATGTTATACAATGCAAACAGGTTACCTGAATCGCTGCCGCCTTCACTGCCCAGGTTGTTACGCTCGTTGTGGTTATAGCTCATGTTAGTGCTGAACTTCAACCACTTCTTCAGCATGTAGTCAGCCTTCAAACGTGTAGTCAGACGCTTATAATCGCTGGCCAAAGTGATACCCTCGTTGCTCAGGTAGTCAGCGCTGGCATAGTAAGAACCCTTATCGCTGGCACCGCTTGCAGAAATGGTGTACTGCTGGCGCAGACCCTTCTGGTAGACTGCATCGCCCCAGTTATCGGGAGTCAGCAAGTATTGTGTTACGCCATCAGCACCAGTTACCAAGTTACCCAGTTTAGCATTGGGGTTAAGTTTACCATTGGTACCAATCAAAGCCTGACCTTCAGGTACATTATATACATTGTAACCAAGACCGAAACCAGCAGCACGGTCAATAACATTCTGGTTGGCCCACTGCCAAGAAGCTGCAGAGGGCAGACCTAAGTTATTCTGTGCATAATTGTAAAGACCCTGATAGTAAGTCTCGTAGTAACCGCGTGGATCCTTAATCTGATCGTAGTCACGAGACCCCTTCATGTTAGCACCCCACTTAGCCTCGAAATTGATCTCGGCATCCTTGGTACGCTTACCGGTCTTGGTTGTGATAATGATAACACCATTACCACCACGTGCACCATACAGAGCGGTAGAAGCAGCATCCTTCAGAACAGTCATGCTCTCAACGTCACCAGGGTTGATGTCGTTCAACGAACCATCAAAGGGGCTACCGTCCAATACAATCAAAGGAGACTGACCGGCAATCAGTGAGTTGAAACCACGGATACGAATGGTAGGAGTGGTACCAGGCTGGCCAGAACTAGAATAAATCTGCACACCGGCAGCTTTACCCTTGATAGCGTCTACAGCATTCGTAGCCTGAATCTTGCCAATCTCATCTGAACCAACAACGGCTGCAGAACCCGTAAAGGCACTCTTCTTCTGCTGACCATAAGCTACAACGATAACTTCGTCCATAGCCTTGGTGTCGGTTTCCATGAAGACTTTCATACCGTCGCGGGCACTAATTGTGGCGGGTTTCATACCCATGAAACTAAAGTTCAGGGTCTTTGCACCTGCGGGAAGAGTGATTGTGAACTTACCGTCAACGTCTGTCAGCACACCTGCTGATGCATTGGGGACACGTACGGCGACTCCAATCAGAGGTTCACCAGACTCAGAGTCGACTACAGTACCTGTAATCTGCTTCTGGGCCAGTGCCATGCTTGCTGTCATCAACATACAAGCAAGGATTGAAAGGAATTTTTTACCCATTTTGTTTTGTTTAAGTTAGTAATAAATTTTAATGAATAATTTGTAATCTCTAGTTTATGCTTGGGAGTTAAAAACTCCCCCTGTTTTTATTTGCTTTTTCTTTTTGTTCCTTAGGTTTTAGATATTTTTTAACAACATCAGCTGCAAAATTACATAATTTTATTTAAATAACCTTATTTCAATGTTAAAAAATGCACTATTCCCGTCATTTTGATACAAAAACTACACACTTTGTGCTATAAATGTGCAAAAATAATGCATATTTATGACAAATGCGCTATTTCTGCAAAACCGTCCTTTTTAAGGAACTTTAAGAAAAAAAACCTTTTCAATCGGATGAATAACTCAGCTTTGATAGAAAACAACATCAGCATTCCTGTATGTGGAACGCTGAAGATTTTATAAATTATGCAGTCTGGTTCTAAGGAATTATATAACACTGTTTAATTGCCTATTTATCAAATGTTTACAAAATGCTAATAATCCTTTTTTTTAAATTAAAATAAAGGAGCAGTGAAACATGATGAAACATTTTTTTCAACAGACACACAGGGACTATATATAAAGAACGGTAAAAAGGTTGCGGTTAGGTGATAGATGACGCAAACCCAAAAAAGGTGTTACGGGTACACGCGGAAATGATTCTGCACGTACCCGTAACTTGTTTAAGGATTAAGGAAAGAATTCCTTTTTATTAAGGTTATAAAGGTTTTCTATTTCTTGTATGCCACCTTGGTAACTTGGTATCCGAAGCCGACAACTAACATACCTTCTTCTTCCTGAGCTTTCTGCTGGTGCTCAGCAGTATAGGTGAACTCGTAGGGGGTCGGTGTCTCATCGGTGATGTCGAACTGTGGAACGAAGTCATATCCCCACCAGTTTGAGGTGATGCGCAAAGCGTGGTATTCGGCATCTACTGTCTCGTAATATATGCGGATGGTTGCATCCGACGGAACAGCTGCCAGCTGGTCTGCTGTGAGGTGGATATTGCTGTCGCCCCAGTTGATGACAACGGGATCGCCTTCCCACAATACAGTCTCGGCATTGGGAGAGAGGGCTTCGTAATAAACGCCTTGTACCTCGTAGCCGAAGCCTACGATAAGCATGGCTCCCTCTTCCTGAACTTTCTGCTGTACTTCAGCCGTATATTCGAAACTGAATGGATTGGGTGTTTCGCCGGTGATATCGAACTGTGGTACAATCTCATAATCCCACCATTCAGTTGTGATACGCATAGCATGGTATTCAGCCTCGGGTACGGTGTAATTAATATATAATGTGGTGCCCACAGGTACATCTGCCAACTGCTCGGCAGTAAGGCGTACGTTTGCATCGCCCCAGTTGATAAACAGATTGCCTTCCCACAGGAACTTCTGCTCTACGTCGGGATCAACATACTTCTCGTTAGATACGGTTACCAGTCCCAAACCAAAACGTTCTCCGCTTTCGTAAACGGCTGATACGCGGTAGGAGCCCTCTGGCATATCCTCGGGCAATGTTACTGCTACGCTACTGCCGTCCTCGCTGCCAACACAGCTGACCTCGATGCTGCCGTCTCCAACGGGCTGCTCATCGGCTCGACTGGCCTCTTCTACCTCTTCTTCCTCCTCGATGACGGGAGTGAAGATGAGTGACTTAACCTGTGTAAGGTTGGTACCCACAATGGTGAGGGGCTGGCCGGGATTCAACCAACGGTTCTTCTCCTTGTTGTTAAATGTGGGATCGTCTGCCAAGGCGCTGACAGAGAGTTTAACGATGCGGTAAGCCTCCTTGCCGGCCTGGGTGGTAGCCTTGATGGTCAGGTCGTAGTTGCCTGCCTCGAACTGGCGGCTGAACGATGCTCCTGTACCCAGTACGTGGCCGTCGGAAATCCACTGGATAGTGGTATATTTGGCAGGAGTCACCACAATATCCATAGAGAATGTCTCCTCGCGAGTCTGGCTCACGCTGGTCTGCACATTTCCTTCAATGGAAGACGGTGCCAGGAACCGAGGCGTATCGTCCGGTCCTGCTGTGATGAAGGGATCCTGATTGGAACAACTTGTAAGGAGTCCTCCTCCCATCCCCACAAGGGGAAGGGCCAACAGCATATAAGCCATATATTTTGCAAAATTCTTTTTCATATCTTTATAGCTTCTGTATTAGTTATTGTTGTTTTCTTCTCTGTCAGTTGCGGACATATGCCTTGTAGTTCTGATCCTTGGTATCCCACCACATGCGCTTGTGCCAGCTGAAGCCGCCCATACGTTCAATGACTTCGGAGAAGTTCTTGTGGTTATAGTCGTTCTCCTCCTGAGGATAGTAGAGACGAACCGGCTGACTCATATCTCCGTCCTTATAACCGTTCTGTCCCTGTCCGAACTGTGTACGCTCATAAAGGGCAGGGTAGTCGCTACGGCGCAGGTTGGCCCATGCCTCCAAGGGGTTGGCAAAGTGCAGGAACCATGCCTGGGTGTTAATCTGCTCCTTGGCTTTCTCGGGATTGGTGCTAAGGGTGTGGCTGGCTACGTATTCTGCAATCTCGGTCGTGCTGACGGTGCTTGTCTGGGCATAGACCTTATTGTGAACGGTACCGATGGCTACCTCTATACCACGCTGGTAGAGCGCATTGGCATCCTCGTTGATCCATTCCTTCACGGCGGCCTCTGCCTTCAGGAAGCAGACTTCGGCACCACTGACCAGCATACCGGGTGTCTCGGGCAGTACATACTCGGTGGCTACGCTGCCGCGTACGGTCTTGTAGTAATAGTCTGAAACAACATCTCTTTCTCTGCCAGCGATAAACTCCTGGTAATGCTGACTCTTGATGACACAATCTGCATCGGGCCAGGGGAAATAACCCTGATCCTGATCGTACCATGCCCAGCAGGCAGGAACCATCTGCACACCCTTTGTCTTTTCGTCGCCGTCATATTCGGCAGCCAGCACCTCTTCGGTGAAGTCCTCACGACCGATGCGCGGGTCGGTATTGTCGCGGAAGTTGTCGTTTATGAAACGGCAGTAGTGGTGCAGACGCGGGTCTTTCTCGTCGCGCAGATAGTCATACAGTGTCATACCGAAGCCCGTGGGCTGTGTCTTGTCCTGACCATAGATGATCTCGGCAAAGGCATTGACACGGAAGTCCACATCCTCGTTGCTTGACTCGAAGGTGAAGGGCTGGTGCAGATACTTTACGTAGGCATTCTCGATGGGGTCAAGTGCACCTTCGCCCTGCATAGCCTCCAGGAACTTGGTCTTTGCCAATTCAGGGGCTACGTCAGAGATACGCATAGCCAGACGCATCTTTAATGAATTGGCGTAGCGAATCCACATCTTTACGTCACCATCCATAGAGGTTACGTCGGCTTTCTTGAGGGTCAGCGAGTTCAGATCCTGACGGAAGAGCTCGATGCTGGCATCAATCTCGTCGAACAGATAGTTGTAGATATCCTCCTGCTTATCATACTTGGGAGTGATAATGCCCCCATGAGCAGCTTTACCTGCCTCTGTTACAGGTATATCGCCATAGACATCGGTGAGGATGTTAAACAAGTATGCCTTGTGCAGTCGGATAGCTCCCAGCATAGCCTTATCGTTCTGGCAGTTATACTCGGCATCTACCAGATTCTTGATTCCATTCTGGTAATGTACGTTCCATAGTGACTGGGACACATCGTTCTTGTAAAGGTTGGCACCTCCCGCATTGGCCGAGTTCCAGCTACCGCCATACATCTGAGTGTAGGGGGCTACATAGGCACGTACAGCCTCCATGGAACCAAAACTGCCATAGGTGGAGAGCAGTGCAAAGGTAAGTTGATAGGCAGGTTCTGAAACGGATGTCTTGGACTTGTCGGTATTAATGTCCTCCATATGGCCGTCACTGCATGAGGAAATGAAGAATGAAGAGTGAAGAATGAAGAATGCTGTGCAGAGCCACTTCATTGTTCTTTCCAGACTTCTATTTCCTTTATTATATATTATCTGTTTCATAATTATACGGTATTAATATTTGTTTTGTGTTGAAGAGCAAAAATTAATTCTTCACTCTTCATTTTTCACTCTTCACTTTCTTTAGAACTTCATGTTAACATTCAGACCATAGCTACGGCGTGAGGGCAGTGAACCATACTCGAGTCCCATGCCTGTGCTGCTGTAGTTGGAGTCGGGGTCGATATTAGGAATATTCTTCCAGATCATGAAGGGATTACGTGCCACAAATGAGAGGTCGAGGCTCTTCACGAACTTGTTGTTGCCCAACAACTTGCTGGGGAAACTATAGGTAAATGTAATCTCGCGACACTTGACGTAGGAATTGTCATATACAAACATTGAAGCAGCATTGGTGCGTACATCGTCCCAATAGGTCTGGGGATCGATGGCGTAGGTGTTCTTCTCGCCTGTACTGGCAACAACTCCGTCAACAACATAACCACGGCATTTGCCTTCCTCGCGCCACTGATCCAGTGTCTTGCCGGCCTGGATGCGCTCGGCCTCGGAGGTGTACCATTCCTCGCGGCCCTCCAATGTGCGCAAATCCTTACCTGTATAGCAGGCATCAGACATAGTCATGGAGAAGACATCGGCACCGACCTTAACATCAAAGCCTGCAGAGAGACGGAAGTTCTTATAGGTAAAGGTAGTGTAGAAACCACCGGTCCAATCCCATGATGCATTGCCGATAGTCTTGGTTGTTTCCTCGTACATAGGTAAACCTACTTCATTAACGAGGATTTGGCCCTGCTCGTTTCTCATGAAGTCGCGACCCTTGATGGAACCAAAGTTCTCGCCAACCTCAGCACCTACAGAAACGCCCATCCAGGGAGCTTTCTCAATCTCGAAATAGTTCATGCCTTCTGTCAGCTCCAGTACCCTGTTCCAGTTCTTGGAGAAGTTGAAACCAAGATCCCATGCAAAGTCCTTCACCTGCAAGGCACGTCCGTTGATGGCCAGTTCGACACCTTCGTTCTTGATCTTACCGGCATTGACCAGTGACTCCTTGTAGGAAGAAGCTGAGGAGTTGGCCAGACGGATAATCTGGTCGCGAGAGGTCTGGTTGTAATATGTAAAGTCTATGCTCAGACGGTTGTTGAAGAGCTTCAGCTCGGTACCTACCTCGAATGAACGGGTGCGGGTAGGCTTCAGTGTGGGATTGGGAACTAAGTCGCCATTGATGTAGGCTATGTTATAGCCGGAGTAGGCAAACTTGGCATTTGTGTAATACTGCTGCAAGAGGAAGGGATCGGTGTCTGAACCAACCTCGGCAAATGATGCACGCAACTTACCGTAAGTCAGATACTTCTTGGCACTGTTGGGAACCAGCTCTGAGAATACCCAGCTACCGGATACTGAGGGATAGACATAGATATTATTGCCAGAGGGCAGGGTAGAGGACTTATCGCCACGAACCGTTGCATCAACATAGTAGGTATGCTTGTAACCCAGACTGGCACTACCATAGAGTGAGTTGATCTGCTTGTTGTACATATCCTCGTGTGCTGTCTGCTGGCTGTAGTTGCTGATGGACTTCAGATCTCGGAATACCTCGTCCTTGCCCAGGGCAATAGAGGTCTTGTTATCTACCTTATAAATACTACCACCTGCTGTGGCGTTCAGATCGAAGTCGCCCCATGAATTGTTATACATAGCCAGAATCTCGGCATTCAGGGTGCGGTTGTTGAACTGCTGGGTGGTCATCTTACCCTTCTGCTCCTGAGGAGAAGAATAGGCAATGTACTCCATGAAGTCCATATTGTTGATGTCCGTACCAATAGTACCCTGGATCTTCAGGTGCGGGTTGATATTGTAAATAGCCTTGGCGGCAAAACGATAGACATTCTTGGTGGACTCGTTGGAATTCTTATACAAATCCCAATAGGGGTTTACATTATATATCTGCAAACCGTTCCAGTCGGCATAGGTGCCGTCCTCGTTCTGATAGTGCTTGAGCCAAGCCTGATCGAAGGTGGTGGCCAGCGTCATCAGGTTCTTACCGACGTTGGTGGTGGCACTTGCCAGGGCAGGACGGTTGTTAACACCCTCGCGTGTGTAGTTGGCGGTAAAGTCCAGATCCAACTTGCCCAAAGAGGTATTGACGCGCAGGTTGAAGTTGTCGCGGTTCATGCCGCTGTTGGGCAGGATATCCTTGTTACGCATATCGGTGAAAGAGAAACGCATGCCTGTCTTGCCTGAGCTGGCAGAGATAATGGCTGTGTTCTGTGTGGTAAGACCGGTGCGGAAGAAACCGCTGGCATTGTTGGGAACAATGCTGTAGGGATGATACTGACCGTCGAACTCGTAGTAATGAGAATAGTCGTCGGCCTTGGGACCCCAACTCATGTTGGTGGCATTACGACCGGAGGTAATGTACTTACCATGGTCGCCCTGACCGTATATCTGCTGGATGTTATCCCAGTTGGCAGCCTGTGTATCAAAGGTAAGAGAACCGTTGTATTCTACGGAAATCTTCTCCTTGTCGGCCTTCTTGGTGGTGATAAGGATTACACCGTGGCTGGCACGTGAACCATAGAGGGCTGAAGCGGCAGGACCCTTCAGCACGGTCATGTTCTCGATATCATCGGGATTGATGGCAGAGATTCCGTCACCCAGGTCGTAACCGCCCTCTGCCTTTGCTCCGCCACCGAAATTAGTGTTGTCCAAGGGCACACCGTCGATGACGTAGAGAGGCTGGTTGTTACCTGTCATCTCTGTGGTACCGCGCAACTGTACGTGTGTAGAACCGGAAGGACCGCCGGCGGTATTCTGTACAACCAAGCCAGCTACTTTACCAGCCAGTGAGTTGACAACGTTGGTCTCCTTGGCCTTGGTCAACTCCTCACCCTTAATCTCAGAAACGCTGTAACCAAGGGCTTTGCGCTCGCGCTTGATACCCAAGGCAGTAACAACCACTTCGCCCAGTTCCTTGTTGGCCTCTTCCAAGACAATCTTCATGCCCTGCTGAGCCTTAACCGTCTTGGGGGTGTAGCCAATGTAGCTAACCTGCAGGATGTCGCCGGGTTTACATTTAATCTGGAACTTACCGTTCATGTCTGTCAGAGCTCCATTGGAAGTACCTTGAACCTTTACTGTTGCTCCAATCATAGGGCCTAAGGCGTCCTCCACCGTACCAGTAATCACCTGGTCATCATCTGGGGCGGGCGCGGTCATTCCTATACTACCGGGGATGGTAGCAGCAATGGCTGTCATAGGCATCCACATCATGCCTGCGCTAAGCAGGCAGAGAAGCATTCCTTTTTTCTTCATGTTAGTTTTGTTTAAGTTAAATTATGTAGTTTAAGTTAATTTTTCCACACTGAATAATCAAGTTTGTACCGCAAAGTTATCATTTAAACAGAATCATAAGGGTTTGAAAACATTCAAAATGGGTTTGATACCTGAAAATTGTCAGTTTTTATGCCCTTTCTGATAGATTTCAGACTTTTTTGCAATATTTTACATCATGATACCTTGCAGCACCCAGGGGTTCTTTACCTTTAATCCGTGATCACGGTCAAAGATGCCAAACTTGTCTGTTCCACTTCCAAAGTGGTTATTGTCCCATACAAAGGTTGAGATGCCGCGCTTTTTGGCTTCGCTGACCAGGAAATGGCAGTAATAGGTCATATTCTCGTGAATGGCATCGGTAAGACCGCCCTTCTGTCGGTCGGTAACGCCCCATTCACCCATTACGAGACCTAATCCCTTGTTGCCCCATGTCTCCACAAGACGGTCAAAGAAATCCGTCATGGTCTTCTCGTTGCTGGGCGACACCTCGCCCTTGTCCTTGAAAGGCTCTCCCCAGAAGTGGCATTTGCACTCGCCGGCGTAGTCCCAGGGATTATAATAATGGAATTCCACACTCATGTAGTCGTTGCCATTGCCCTCGGCATCTGTGGGAATGATGAAGTCGCCATTGTTGATGCCGAACTCAGCATTGCAAGCATAAGTCTGTACGATAAGGTGACGCTTTTCGTTATTTCCGCCAGTGGCACGCACCACATCAACGAAGGTCTGGTTGTAGGAATTCTGAATAGCCAGATTCTCTGCCTCGGGCTTTCCCCAGTTGTCGCGGATATGAACTTCGTTGGTGCCGGCAAAGGCTACTCTGTAGTCGTAAGCGGCAAACTCGCTGGCGATGTTCATCCATAGGAGAGCCAGTTTCTGGTTATTCTCTTCCTTATACTGATTGGTGAGACGGCCTTCCAACCATTTGTCGTGATGGGTATTGATAATCACCTTCAGGTCGGCAGCCAGGCACCAGTCTACAATCTCCTTTACGCGTGCCATCCAGGCCTTGTCTATACTCATAGCCATGGGATTGGTGATATGGCACTGCCAGCGGATGGGGATGCGTATGGCATTGAAGCCTGCATCCTTGACAGTCTTGATCAGCTTCTTCGTTACAACGGGATTGCCCCAGGCAGTCTCTGCCTTGATGCTGTTATCTTCCATACCTATGACCATCGTTTCTCCATCCTGGCCAGGTGCCGAGCACTCCAGTTGGTTTCCCAGGTTCCATCCAACAACACCTGCGTTCCATTCCTTGGCGGTAGGTTGTGCATTAACCTCAAGAAGCATGCAGCAGAGCAGGATAGTATATATAGTTCTTGTTTTCATTCTTTCAATCTTTCATTTTTTTTATTTTTTTCGGTTGTCGGCCTCTTTTTTCACTCCCCCAAAGGGGGAGCAGGGAGGGGGCTTTATTTTGCGACACAGTTCACCTCACAATACTGATTGCCAATCTGCAGCTTGAAGGCACCGGTTTCCAGATGCCATTGTCCATCGGTTCCGACAAATGCAAGGTCGCTGGCAGGCAGGCGGAAGGTTACGGTTTGCTGCTGGCCTGGCTTGAGTTCTATCTTCTGGAAGGCTCTCAGGCGACGGCTTTCGGGAACGATGCTTGCCACCATATCACGGCTAAAGAGCAGAACACTCTCCTTGCCGACGCGATTGCCTGTGTTCTTTACGTCAATGCTGACGGTGAGTACATCGCCGTTGTGGAATTCGGGTTTGTCTACACGTAGGTTACTATAGTCAAAAGTGGTATAGCTAAGTCCGAAGCCGAAGGGCCACTGTACATTCACCTGGGCATTGTAGTCGTAAACACCTTCCATAGTACCTGTTTCCTCGCTCACGCGATAGTCATAGGTGGTAAGTGAAGCGGAGTGGCGGGGGTAGGTGTAGGGCATACGACCCGAGAAGTTCTCGTCGCCTGCCAACAGGCGTGCCAGGGCATCACCGCCCTCATTTCCGGGAAGTAGGATATCTACGACAGCGGCAGCCAAAGGCTCTATGTCGCTGATGAGACGGGGACGACCGCCGTTGATGATAAGGATGACGGGCTTGCCTGTAGCAGCCAGTTCCTTAACCAGCTGACGCTGATTGGCTGAGAGTGCCAGGTCGTCAAGGTTACCGGGTGTCTCGGCGTATGAGTTCTCGCCTATGCAAGCCAGGATAACATCTGCCTTCTGGGCAGCTGCAACGGCTTTGGCAATCTGTGGCTCATTCTCCTCCCAGTACTGTCCGTCGTTGTTATAGGTAACACCGGCCTCGTAGATGATATTGGCCTTACCGAAACGCTGTTGCATAGCTTCCAGTATGGTGTTCTTGGCTGATGCATATTTGTCGGCGTCCTTTCCCTGCCAGGTGTAGCTCCAACCACCGTTCAGGCATCTCATAGAGTTGGCATTAGGTCCTGTTACAAGGATGTTCTTGCCTTGCTGCAGTGGCAATGTGCTGTTTTGGTTCTTGAGCAGTACCATTGTTTCTACGGCAGCGTCAAGAGCTGCTTTCCTGTGAGCTGCTGAACCAAATTCGGGATAGTCCTTGGGGTTGGTGTTGGGACGTTCAAAGAGTCCCATACGCATCTTCATTCTAAGGATGCGACGAACGGCATCGTCTATGCGCTCCATGCTTACACGGCCTTCGCGTACCAATTCCATCAGCAAGTCGCAGAAAGAAAGGTCGTATGGCTCCATTGTCATGTCGATACCTGCGTTGATGGCCATGCAGATAGCATCTTTCTTGTTGGCAGCCACCATCTCTCTCTTCCAAAGGTTGTCTATGTCGGCCCAGTCGGTAACGAGCATGCCATCCCAACCGGTTTCCTCCTTGAGCCATTGTGTGAGGTATTTGGCATTAATGTGCATGGGTGTTCCGTTGACCGAACCTGAATTGACCATAACGGATGTTGCACCAGCCTCGACACATGCCTTGAAGGGGGCAAAATGCTTCTCGCGCAACTCAAATTCAGGTACATAGCTTGGCGTACGGTCTTTGCCCGTGCGGGCAATACCGTATGCCATAAAGTGTTTAACAGAGGTACCTATATGATTGCGGTCAAGATTCTTTTCTTTTCCCTGGAATCCTTCTATCATGGTCTTTCCCATAACGGCATTGACCAGACAATCCTCGCCGAAGTTCTCCCATACGCGTGGCCAACGGGGGTCGCGAGACAGATCAACGGTTGGAGAGTAGGTCCAGGGACAGTTGGACGCACGTGTCTCGTATGCTGTGATAGTAGCAGCCTTGAGCGCCAAATCGGGATTGAAAGAGGCACCCAGGTTGATGTTCTGCGGGAACAGTGTACCGCCCAATGTGTAGGTGGTGCCGTGATTCTGGTCGAGACCATATACACAGGGGATGCCACAGCTACGTATAGAATAATCATTAATGGTACTGATGGTCTTATACCAGTATTCCGGTGTCTGAGCCACAGGACCGGGTGCGTTCAGGATAGAGCCTACCTTATATTTAATTAGGGCACGTTCCAGTTTGTCGTTGTCCAGGACAAAGTTCTCTCCTTCCCAGTGTCCAAGGACGTCGATGGCCAGTTCTGTCATCTGACCTACTTTCTCTTCGAGAGTCATCTTGCTGATATGTGCATTGATGTCCTGCTCTGTGCGGAGCTTTACAAGCTGTTGATCAGCAAAGACGGTGCATTGAACCGCCAGGAAACATGTTGTTAAGAATAGTTTTCTCATATCGTTTTATGTTTTTTAGGTTGATTTCCACGACAAAGATATTTGTTACATCAAATAAAACAGGTTAAAAAGAAAACAAAAAAAGGTTCCAAAACAGAAATATGATAGTTTTGAAACCCTTTGTGATAGCTATTATACCCCGTTTACTGGTACTTGGATGGCGAGACGCCAAAATATTTCTTGAAAACGGTGCTGAAATACTTTGGGTTATCAAATCCTGTAAGTGTGGCTGCATCTGTTACGTTCCGGCCGTTCCGTAACAGGGCGGCAGCACGTTCCAGACGGATAATTCGGACAAAGTCCTGAGGGGATTTACCCGTATAGGATTTCAGCTTGACGTAGAAGAGTGTACGGCTCATGGCCATCTCGCGGCAGAGGTCGTCTATGGTGAAGTCCGACTGGCTCAGGTGTTCCAGAATCAGCTTGGTGGCTTTGTCTACAAAGTCCTTTGTCGCTTCTTCCTCTGGCATTGCATTCTGCACGCCGGGTATGCTCTCTTCCATCTTCTGGGTAACCTGTGGCTTGGCTTCTGGTGTTTGCAGATGCTGGATGGTCAGACGCATGTATTTCTCGTGCAGCTCGTACACACGCCATGCACCGTAAAAGGCCAGCAGCACCAGGAAGACATAGATGCACCACATCCACCAGCTGTTCCACCAGGGCTGACTGATGGTGATGCCGATGGTCAGTTGGTCTATTACCATGTTGCTGGTACGGCTTACGCATTGCAGGGTAAGTTCGTGCTCGCCTGCTTCCATACTGACAAAGCGGATGAACTGTTGGGCGGTGGGTTGGCTCCATTCGCCCTCGTCTATCTTGTAGCGGTAGGCAATGTCGAAATGGTTGCGCATGTTCACGCTCTCGAAGTTCAGGTCGAACGTGCGTTGGCTATATGCGAGGTGCAGTTTCCTTTTGGCCAGCATGTGGTGCACCTCCTGGTTGAAACACTCCACGTCTGATACCTTGCAGCTTACGCCCGTCAGACGCAGCTTGGCGGTGTGGCTGATGGCCAATACATCCTTGGGGTGGATAATTACGGCACCTGTGGTAGAGCCTAACAGAATGTCGCCGTCGGGGAGATGATGGGCAGCACCCCGTACGTATTCACGATCCAAGCCGTAGCAATAATCCACTCCTATGGCCTTGCCGGGATTCTTGGGCGAAACGTATGCCAGACCTTCTTCCGTTGCTATCCATACGTAGCCGTCTTTCCCTTGTGCTATGCTGCTCACGTAGTCGGAGGGGAGGCCGTCGTTCTTGGTCAGCTGGCGCCCTTCTTTCTTCTTCAGGTCCCAAACATAAACGCCTCCGCCTTCGGTAGCAATCCATAGTTCCTGTCCGCATACCAACAAGTGGGTGATGAAGGTGTTTACGTCCGTCACATCCTGTGGGGCATAGTTCAGTTCTTCTACCTTTCCGCTTTCGGGCTCTACTATATTCAGGCCAAAGGCTGTGCCTACGGCTATCTTGCCCGAGGGCAGCGGAATCATGGTCATTACATTATGGACGGGGTAGTGGTGACGTTCTCCCTGGGCATCCACTTGCAGCAGGTCGCCGTTCAGGCTTCCTATCCACAGGTTCTTGCGGCTATCCTGGCAGACGGCATATACGTGGTCGTCGGTCAGGAAACCATTGCTGGCGGTATAGAGCTGGCGGGCATTGCCGTTACAGCCAATCTCATAGATACCCTTGCCATAGGTGGCAACCAGTACTTTTCCGTCGGACAACTGACAGAAGTTCAGTGCTACGGCTCCCTGCAGGCAATGTTGCCATGTGCCTGTCTGGGTGTTAAGGATACTTACACCATTGTCGGTGCCAATCAGCAAACATTTAGACATGGGTAGAACAGCGCTCACATGGTTGTTCTGCAAGCTTTGCTGATTATTAGCTATGTGCGTATAGACGGTTATCGTGTTGCCGGTGAATCGGGCAATGTCTATGCCACCCGAGTAGGTGCCTATGAAGATGTTCTTCCAGTTGTCCACCAGCATGTCATACACGCCGTTTCCGTGCAGCATGCCGTGTTCCGACTCATTGGCATCGAACAAGAGAGTCGGCTCTCCTTTTCCGTCGCGCTGCATCTGGTAAACTCCACCACCGTCTATACCCAAGAGCATGGTCTTCTCGTTGTAAGGGCTTATCTGTCGGATGGGGTTCTGCTGGGCTTTCCCGTTTGCCTGCGGAGCCATATCGTACCTGATGACCTGTCCGTTGGCTCCCATGGTCATAATCATTAATCCGCATTCATAGCTGCCCAGCCATAGCTTGCCCGTCGTCTCGTCATAATAGCCGCTCTCTATGTTATAGGGTAGCAACTGGTGTCCCTGTTCGTCAAAGACGCCTTCACGTGCACAGAACAGCAGGCGATCGTTCATGGGGATTATCTTGTTTACGAAAGGACCCTTCAATACTTGCGTCAGGGTGGTGTCATGTAGCAGGAATACACCGTCATACATCGCCAGATACAGCTTATCGTCCGATGGGTAGAGATCATTCAGTCCCTCCCGACTCAGTTTCTGAGGCAGTAGGGGGGTGAAACGGTCCTGAATGGAATCGAAGGTAAAGATGTAGCTGCGACTGTCATAGGCATATAGGTGTGAGGCATCTGCTGCCAGCTTAATAACACGGGCTCCCAAGTGGGCGTAGGGCATTTCTTCGTTCAGCGAGTAGTTTTTCACCGCCCATCCGTTGTAACGGCTCACTCCTGTCTTGGATGTCCACCAGATAGCCCCCGATGGTGTCTGGCAAATGCTGAAGATGCGTTGGTTGTCAAGTCCTTCTGCCCTTCCTAAGTGCGAGAAAGTAAAATCATTTACCTGCAACTGGTTGCTACCAAAGGCACTCCCCATTGTAGTCATCAGGAGTGTCATAAGCACCAGTTTCAGTGTCTTATAGTGTGGATGCAGGGTCATTCTTTCCGTATCTTTGTTGTTTAGGTAAAAACTTCTTCTGTTGCAAAGATACGAAGAAGTGAGCAGAGCACAAAATAAAATACTTTTTATTTTAGTGTCGGCACATCTTTACTATTTTGTGAGTTCCTTGTGGATTAATTCTTTTGTCAGTTCCGAGACCTTGTGTCCGAAGAATATTTCTGACCTTCCATTCCAATCAAAATAGGTAGAACGCCGTTGTATCTCAGTTACGAATTCGTCGTTGAACACTTCAAGCAAAGGGGTGCTTTGTGGCTCATCTTTCAGAGAGTGTAGGAACAGATAACCATCGAAATTATCCTGATAAGTTCCTGTCCCAGCTTTGTATTTCAGTTCGTAAATACCATCGAATGGCTCTTTGCCGAATGGCGAACCTTGTAGGAGGAAACCTACGGGCTGGTTACCATTCTCGGCAAAAGCTTGGTCAAAGACACCTCCTCGAATAAACGACCGATGCCTTCCGCTATTATCGCATGGCAGAACATGCTGAAATACTGTAAATACATTTTTTGAGCCAAAACGCTGTGCTAACTGTGCTCCTGCTGTCATTTCTTCTTTACCGTCGCCACCAGCCGAGGCAATACCCGCCACATTAGACTTAAAGACATGAGCACACCCGACGAGGAACAGGCATCCACGTGTATCACTCTTTGTCTTGATGTATTGCTCTATGACATCTGCCATATGTGTGTTGCGATTCTCTGCCCGCATTATCGCCTCACGATATTCTTCTGCAGTCTGTATTTGAGAATAAGGTATCTGGAAATCTACCAGTTGGATTTTGATACGTTTCTCTTGTGGTAAGAGTTGATTGAGTCTCCATATATCGCAGATGAAATCATACTCCCCTTTATCCCACCAGCCATGAAGCTGTTCGTTGCGGAAGATGTTTAATATCAATTCACCATTTAGTTTATCTGTCCCAAGGAACAAATCCATTGTTGGCTGTTCTCTTGAAGGCAACTCCATGAAGATTGTACCGCAAGCCTTGGAGAAGTCTGGCAGGGCTATTAAACGTCGAAGCATATCCCATGACACTTTTCGTCGGTGATACTCTCCGTTTATTACAAGTTTGTGCTTAGCTATTTGCTGTAAGACAAACTTTTCTGGCGAAAGATGCTGTTGTTTCAGGAAATCTGCGAAAGGCCTCGTGTCGGTTGGCGGAGTTGTGATTTCTTTGATACGTGGCAGGTCTTGATACAGTAAGGGCAAGTTTTCTTTTATTTGTCTGTCCGTATTCTCCATGCCTTCTGCCATACCTTGGCCACCATTCATCCATTTCCCATTTTCAATCCATGTATAACTGAATAGCTGCCAGTTTTCTGAATACTCGGTAACAATAGCTGCAACAGAGTCTTTGTATATAACGATTTTGAGAATCTTTTCATCAAGGATTCGTTGTTTTTTGGCAGAGTCAACTGGCACGTTGACTTCGCAAGTATCCAACTCGAATTTCGCAGTTGACATTTTTGCCATTTGCCCCATCTTTCCTTCTGCCATTATGTAAGCACGGGAAAGGTAATAAGATAGTGGCGAAGACTGGTCTATACCCACATGGTTGTATTCAGAAACACGTCGGTTAATTTGTTGCTGAATAAACTGTTCTTGTGCTGATATAAATGTCGCTGCGGGCAGCATGACCAGTAGGAGCATGAATCGTTTGAGGAGTTTCTGTTGTTTCATATTGCTTATTTGTGTCGCAAAGATACATAAACTCCTACGAAAAAGCTCAAGAAAGGGCAAAAAAATGTTTTATTCTACCGTTACGCTCTTGGCCAGATTGCGGGGACGGTCAACATCCTTGCCCTTGCAGACGGCAATGTGATAGGCGAGAAGCTGCAGGGGGATGCTAGCAATGAGGGGCTGGAAACATTCCAATGTATCGGGCAGAGTGATGATGTGGTCGGCAAACTTCTGGATTTGCGTATCACCTTCGGTAACAAGAGCTGTGACGCGTCCGCCACGGGCACGCACCTCCTGAATGTTACTGATGACCTTCTCGTATAAGCGGTCGCGTGTAGCAATGACGAAGACGGGCATCTCGGAGTCAATGAGGGCAATGGGACCGTGTTTCATCTCTGCAGCAGGGTAGCCCTCAGCATGGATGTAACTGATTTCCTTCAGCTTCAGTGCACCTTCCAATGCTACCGGATAATTGTATCCTCGACCCAAATAGAGGCAATTCTTGGCGTAGGTGAAGATGGGGGCCAGACGCTCTATCTGTTCGTTGGTCTTCAGGGCCTCCTCCATCTTCTCAGGAATCAGTGTCAGTTCCTTCACCATCTCCTTGTACTGATCGCCTGGGATGGTGCGGCGTTCGTTGGCAATACATAGGGCCAGCATAGATAGAACGGTTACCTGACCGGTGAAGGCTTTGGTGGAAGCCACTCCTATCTCGGGCCCTACATGAATATAAACACCTGTTGATGTCTGGCGGGGAATGCTGGCGCCAATAGCGTTGCATACACCGAAGACGAAGGCGCCTGCCTTACGTGCCAACTCTATGGCTGCCAGTGTATCGGCCGTCTCACCACTCTGAGAGATGGCTATTACCACATCGTCGGGATAGATGACAGGGTCGCGATAGCGGAACTCTGAAGCGTATTCAACTTCTACGGGGATGCGGCAAAGACTTTCGAAGAGTTGCTTGCCGATGAGGCCCGCATGCCAACTAGTGCCACAGGCCACAATGATGATACGTCGGGCACTGACCAGCTTCTCGCGATAGTCGATAACGGCAGAGAGGGTGATACGGTCGGCATCTACATTGATACGTCCACGCATACAGTCGCGCAGACAGCCAGGTTGCTCGAAGATCTCCTTCAGCATGAAATAGGGGTAGCCGCCTTTTTCTAACTGCCCCAGTGTGACATCAATCTGTTTTATCTTGGGTGACTGCGTCTCGTTGTCCATGTTTACCACCTTCAATTCTTTTCCCAACTGAAGGACAGCGATGTTGCCATCGTTAAGATATACAACCTTGTCCGTGTATTCTGCAATAGGACTGGCATCGGATGCCAGATAGAATGCTCCGTCTTCGCCCAGGCCTACCACTAAAGGCGAACTCTGGCGGGCACAGATGATTGTGTCGGGATGTTCGCGGTCGAGTATGGCGATAGCATAGGCACCAATAACCTGATGCAAGGCTACTTGGACAGCCTCCAGGAGTTCTATGCCATTGCTCTGCATGATATATTCCACTAACTGCACCAGCACCTCAGAGTCTGTGACACTCTTGAACTGGATGCCTCTGCCGACCAGTTTTTCTTTCAGGGTGATATAATTCTCGATAATACCATTATGGATGAGTGCCAGTCGGCCTGAAGCCGAATAGTGGGGATGAGCGTTTGTACTGTTAGGCTCGCCATGAGTAGCCCAGCGTGTATGGGCAATACCTGCGCAGCCAGTGATATCTTTCTCCTGGCAGAATGCCTCCAAGTCACTAACTTTACCCTTGGCCTTGTATACATTCAGACTGCCCGTTTCGCTAATCATTGCCACGCCGGCACTGTCGTAGCCACGGTATTCGAGTCGTTGTAGTCCTTTAATCAAAATGGGATAAGCACGCTTGGTGCCAATGTAGCCAACTATTCCGCACATATCAATAATAGGTTATCTGTTCTTTTCTTTAGTTTAATTTGTCACTTTGTCTAAAAACGGTGCAAAGATACGTCGTATTGGTTAATTTTCCAAAAGATTTGGAGCAAAATGATAACAAAAAAGTTGTTCCGTTACATGGAACAACTTTTCTTTGTCTGTATACTTTCAAAAACGGAATTTTTCCCTGTTATTCTTTCTTCATCAGTAGTAGTCCGATGGCAATCCAGATGATTTCCCTGACACGACATATGATGCTGACAAACATTCCTGTGGCTCCAGAAAGGCCCAGTGCTGCTATGGAGAGCATGAAACCGCTCTCCTGAATACCCAACTGCAGGGGCAGGAAACCTAAGAGGTTGGAAAAAAGAGAGGCGAAGGCCAGAATGAATACACTATGCAGGAAAGTGAGAATATAGCCTTCTATACCTCCGCCACAGTTAATGCCGATGCTTAGGAGCATGAACATGATCTCGAGACTCTGTACAATACGTGACAAGTACTCCAGCAGGAAGCTGCTGTAGAAGGCTTTCTTATCCTGCTGATGCAAGGCAGCTATCTGACGGTCGACGTTATGAAGGGCTTCTGAGTGTTTCTCTAAAAAGCGCTGGCTCCAACCCTTAAGGCCAGGTATCTTGCCAACCAGGCGAATCGTCTTGACCACCAATCCCTTGCGATAGCCGCGAGAGAAAAGGTAGAAGGCTATGAGGCAGAAGACAAAGGCAATACCGAGAAGGGTACCATATAGGGTGTTAAGCTTCACGTCGGGATCGCCATATGCAACAAGTCCCAGCCAGAGGAAGATACTGGTGAACCAAAGCCAGAAATGGGCAAAGATGTGCATCATGGCATAGAGGATAACGCTGGAGGTGGCTTCTTGCTTGTTGATGTCGCGAGACAATTCCAGGATACGGTAAGGTTCGCCGCCTAAACCGCCAACGGGTGTGGCATAGTTAAGGGCATAACCTGTGACGGTCAGCTTGAAGATGCGCCAGAAGCTGACTTTGTCGGCATCCTTACAGTTGCCACGTATAACCTGACGCCATGAGAGGGCATTGATGCCATATACGAAAAACCAGACACCCACAATGGCTATCATCCAGTAACCTGTATCGCAGATGTATTGCCACAGCTCTCGGAAGCTGACTTTGAAGGTGAATATCATCCCCACCAGAAAGGCAACTCCTACAAGGAAGAGGAGATTATTGATGCGTTTTTTTGTCCACTGCATAATTTAAATGAAGAGTGATGAAATTGCTGCCGCAATGACTTCGCTATTTTAGACTTTAGTTGTTAGACGCTAGATTGTCTGCGACTCTTTTGCAGAAGGATTCGTGACGATGTCTGATCCATCGGCAGAAGATCTCCATGCAAGTAACCTCGAACACGATAAAGTAAACAGAAGGGAGGTCGATGAGGCAGAAGAGAATAAAGAAGGCGGTGCGGAAGTTGAACGTAAGCATACCGTTCCACTTCATTAACTTGAGCGACTCGTCGTGCAACTCCTGACGAACCTCGGCAGGCATGTTATTGGCAGAGCCGAATTCCTCTTTCATAACGCGCATCAGGCGCTGGAACTGAGGAGTTGCCTTCTCCTGCTGGCGGGTATAAGAAATGTAAGATTTTAGGAATATCTTCCAAAGGCGGTTTCCCTTGGTGGGGGTGGCATCATATTCCTGCTGTTGCTGCTCGGAATTTACCAACTCGCTTCCTTTCTCGCCCTTTAGGAAGAAAAGGTGTGTCTGTATGTAATAGTCTGCAATGCGCTGCTGGCCGCTCATGCTGTAAAAGCCGGATATGAGGACAAAAACAAACAGAATGCCAGTGGCTATAAGTGCATTGGTGGGGGTGTCTGCAATGCCAAAGAAATTGAACTCCAGACTATGATGGCAATAGAAACGATAGGTCAGAGCAATGTAGATGGGAACAAACCATGTGGGACCTGCTAATCCGTCAAGAATTCTTCCCATACGTGACGACTTGCCTGTCATACGAGCCAACTGCCCGTCTGTACAATCATAGACGTCAGCCCAAATAAGTAGGAAGATGGCCAATAGGTTGTACCATAGGCCGCTCATGCCCTCGTAATAATAACATCCGTGGGCAAAAAATACACAACTGGCTGCACCGATAATCATGGAGAGTATAGTGACAGTATTGGGGTGGATGTCAAATTTTGCGAACCCAAGCGCACAGTAATATGCCAGTGGACGGACAACACGAATGTCCAACCAATCGTCTGTTTCGGAGGATTTTAATGTAGATAAAACTTTTTCTTTCATATTATGACTAATGTCGTTTTTTACAGCGTGCAAAATTACGCCAAAAAAACTAAAGAGCAAAATATTCGGGGAAAGTATTTTGTTATCCCGCGATTTCTATGTACCTTTGCATCAGTATTAATATAAGAAAGAAAAAATTCTACATAGAATATGAATTATCTGGATAGAAATGAATTTAACTTCGAGCCGTCTGAGAAGGTGGTTGAAGCCATAAAGAATTTTAAACCTGAAACGCTTTGTTTTTATACCCGCATATACGATCAGGGAAAGAAAAGTGTAATATCTGTAAGGCTTTCTGAAATCTATCATGTACCCGAGGAGCAGGTGCTGCTGGGTTATGGTGGCGAAGAGATGCTGAAGAATGCTATTCACTACTTCCTAATGGAGGGTAATAACAAGACCATCCTGATTCCTGAGTTCTCTTGGTGGTACTATAATCGTGTAGCCGGCGAGTGTGGCGGTAACTTTGAAATGTACCCCTTGTATGAGACAGGCGATACCTTTGCCTATAATGTTGATGAGGTAATAGAGTATACCAACCGAATACATCCCCGTATGTTGTTGCTGGCTTCGCCCAACAACCCGACTGGTAATAGTCTGACTAGCGAGGAGATTGGCAAGATTATGGAAAATATTCCTGCTGATACGATGGTACTGGTGGATGAAGCTTATGCTAGCTTTATCACATCAGATACTGATTATATCGCTCCTCTGGTGAATAAGTACAATAACCTTATTATTTCACGTACCCTTTCTAAGTTCTATGGCCTGCCAGGACTCCGTGTAGGTTTTGCCTTCATTGGTGCCGGACACGATCAGTTCCTGTCATACTGTAATAAATATTTGGGCTACAATCGCTTCTCTGAGGCTGTGGCACTTGCAGCGTTAGAGAGTGATGACCACTACCGCCGTGTAGCGGATGAAATGGAATGGGACCGTCAACTCTTTAAGAAGGAGTTGGGTGATCTGCCCGGCTTCAAGGTATATAAGAGTGTGGCTAACTTTATCCTTATCAAGTATCCTACAGAAATCAAGGAGGCATTACAGAAGGCTCTGGCTGATCAGAACTACAAGATCAAGTTCATGGGCGATAAGGGGCTGGAGGACTGTCTGCGTATCACCTTGGGTAGAAAAGAGCAGATCCAGGTGGTTGTGGATACTATCAAGAAAGTTTACCTGAACAAGTAAGCATAAAGTAATGAAAGCAATTATATTGGCAGCGGGCATGGCTTCAAGGCTACGCCCGCTTACTCTTACTACTCCGAAGAGCCTGCTGAAGGTGGGTGAGCGTTCGCTCCTGCAGCGTAGTATGGATGCCCTTATTGCCAACGGCGTCAAGGAGTTCTGTATTGTTACCGGTTATCTGCACGAGATGATAGAGGATTTCGTGAAGCAGCAATATGGGGGAAAGATAGACGTTACCTTTATATATAATGAGGTATATGAGACAACCAATAATATCTACTCCCTCTGGTTAGCTCGTCCTTTTGCAGAAGGACAAGAAGTTCTGCTGTTAGACAGCGACTTGCTCTATGATCCCCAGATTGTTGCACGTGTTCTGGCCACAGACGCTCCCAACGTGCTTACACTCATCAGACATGAGTTGGGCGAGGAAGAGATGAAGGTTGTAACAGACGAGGCAGGTAGCATCAAGGAAATCAGCAAGACCTGTAACCCTGAGGATGCAGTTGGAGAGAGTTTGGGCATTGAGAAGATGGGAGTGGCATATACAAAGGCTCTGTATAAGGAACTGGAGCCTATGATGAACAAGGAGCACCTGGAGAATGTCTTCTACGAGCGTGCCTTTGAACGTCTTATCCCTCAGGGCCATACGTATAAGGTGTTGGATGTTACGGAATTGTTCTCTTGTGAGTTAGATACCATAGAGGACTTTGAGAATGCTAAGGCAAAGATTCCTGCCAACCTTTACTAAGTATAAAAAAAGCGGATGATTTCTCATCCGCTTTTTTATTTGTAATGTATAAATTACTTCAGTGAATTAATGGTGTCCTGCAACGCTGCAATCTTGCTCTCTGCATCTGAGAGTTTCTTGCGTTCCAGTTCTACTACCTGAGCAGGTGCATTCTGTACGAAGCGCTCGTTCTGGAGCTTCTTCTGGATACCCATCATGAAGCCTTGCAGACGCTTGATTTCGTTTTCTGCCTTTTCAATCTCTGCTGCTGCATCTATCAGGTTGCCCAGAGGAACGGCATATTCTTCAGTGCCGATAAGGAAGGATTGTGTACCCTCGCTCTTCTTCTCAACGACAGTAATCTCAGAGAGGCCTGCCAACTTGCATATTAGGAATTGAGAATTGAGAACTGAGGATTGAGAATTTCCGATTACCTCCAAAGTGAGCGGCTCACGGGGAGAAATGTTCTTACTCTGACGGATGGCACGAACGCCGGAGATAACCTGCTTGGCATGCTCGAACTGAGCTATTAACTCTGCATCAGCCTTGCTGGGAGCATCCAGCTTCAGGGTGCTGACCATAATGCTTTCGCCCTCCTTGCGCTCAGCAATATGCTGATATAATTCTTCGGTGATGAAAGGCATGAAGGGGTGAATGATCTTCATCAGTTGCTCGAAGATGTCCAGCGTTGCCTGCAATGTGGCTGTATCGATAGGAGCCTGATAAGCAGGCTTAATCATCTCGAGGTACCAGCCAGAGAACTCGTCGGTGAACAGTTTGAAGACTGTCATCAACGCCTCGTTAAGGCGGTATTTGCTATAGAGGTCGTTGATTTCTGCTACTGCAGTGCGAATGGTGGCTTGCATCCATTGGATGGCCTTCTGGTTGGCGTTAGGCTGTTCAATATCTGCGATCTCCCAACCCTTTACCAGACGGAAGGCGTTCCAGATTTTGTTGCAGAAAGCTGCACCCTGCTGGCAGAGATCTTCCTTGAAGAGAATGTCGTTTCCGGCAGGAGCGGCAAGGAGCATACCCATACGTACACCGTCGGCTCCGTACTTCTCGATAAGACCGATTGGGTCGGGACTGTTGCCAAGGCTCTTGGACATCTTGCGACCTATCTCGTCACGTACAATACCGGTAAAATATACGTTGCGGAAGGGGACATCCTTCAGATATTCTTCGCCGGCCATAATCATACGGGCTACCCAGAAGAAGATGATATCAGGACCTGTTACAAGGTCGCTGGTGGGGTAGTAGTATTTAATCTCTTCGTTGCCGGGGTTGTTGATTCCGTCAAACAGAGATATGGGCCACAACCAGCTGGAGAACCATGTATCAAGGGCATCCTCGTCCTGTGTGAGCATGTCAATTGTGATATCCTTGCCGTACTTCTCTTGAGCCTTCTTGAGTGCCTCTTCTTTATCGAGGGCAACAACAAAACGTTCTTCGTCCTCCTCATTTCCGTTGATAAAGTATGCAGGAATACGGTGTCCCCACCACAACTGACGAGAGATACACCAATCCTGGATGTTCTCTAACCAGTTCTTGTAGGTAGTAACGTACTTGGTGGGATAGAACTTAATCTTGCCTTCGAGTACTGGGGGCAGGGCAATGTCAGCAAAGTGCTTCATAGAGAGGAACCACTGCTTGCAAAGACGGGGCTCTACGGCAGTATCCTGATTACGCTCGCTATAACCTACCTTGTTCTCGTAATCCTCAATTTTCTCCATAAGACCAGCATCTTGCAGATCTTTGGAAATCTGTTTGCGGACGTCCATGCGGTCCATTCCAACGTAGAGTGGGCTCTGGTCGGAAATGGTGCCATCGGGATTGAAGATGTCTATGGTTTCCAGATTGTGGGTCTTACCCAACTGATAGTCGTTTATATCATGTGCAGGTGTAACCTTCAGACAGCCAGTTCCGAATTCTACATCTACATAGCGGTCTTCGATAACAGGAATCACACGGTTTACCAATGGTACAATCACCTTATGACCACGCAACCATTGGTTCTTGGGGTCCTTGGGGTTGATACACATAGCAGTATCGCCCATGATGGTTTCGGGACGTGTGGTAGCTACAACGGCATAATAGCCTTTCTCATCCTTGTGGATAATGTTGCCGGCAGCTTCAAGGTCGTTAACGTCCTTGAGCTCTTTAAGGTCCTTAACATAATACTTCAAGTGGAAGAGGTGGCTCTTCTCGTCGCGATAGATAACCTCTTCGGTAGAAAGTACAGTCTGTGCCTTAGGATCCCAGTTGACCATACGAAGGCCGCGATAGATGAGGCCCTTGTCGTAAAGATCGCAGAATACCTTCAGAACGCTCTCGCTGCGTGCTTCGTCCATTGTGAAAGCTGTACGGTCCCAGTCGCAAGAGGCACCAAGACGTCTCAACTGCTTTAAGATGATACCTCCGTGCTCGTGTGTCCAGTCCCATGCATGCTCGAGGAACTGCTCACGTGTAAGATCGCGCTTCTTAATACCCTGAGATGCCAGTTTATTTACCACCTTGGCCTCTGTGGCTATAGAGGCGTGGTCGGTTCCTGGTACCCAGCACGCGTTCTTGCCGTCAAGGCGTGCCTTGCGTACAAGAATGTCCTGGATGGTGTTGTTGAGCATGTGGCCCATGTGTAGCACTCCCGTCACATTTGGTGGGGGAATGACGATGGTGTAGGGGTCACGACCATCGGGCTTACTGCTGAATAATTTGTGATCCAACCAGTATTGGTACCACTTAGCTTCTACATCGTTGGGAGCATATTTTGTTGCTAATTCCATATTATAATGTATTGTCTTTCTTAATTGCCTGCAAAGGTACAAAAAATATTTCAAGTTGAGGTGCAGGTGGATAAAAAATTGTATCTTTGCCGTCAAATATTGGAAATAAGAATAATGCATACAAAAGAAGAAAAATTGGCAGCGTTCGGCAGGTTGCTGGATGTGATGGATGACCTAAGGGAAAAGTGCCCTTGGGATAGGAAGCAGACGTTTGAGAGTTTGCGCCCCAATACAATAGAAGAGACGTTTGAGCTTTGTGATGCTTTGCTGAAGCACGATGAGAAGAATATCTGCAAGGAGTTGGGAGATGTCCTGTTGCATGTTGTGTTTTATGCCAAAATAGGTAGTGAAAGTGAGTCTTTTGACATTGCTGATGTATGCAATAAGCTATGTGATAAGCTGATATTCCGCCATCCTCATGTCTATGGTGATGCTGTGGCTAAGACGGCCGGTGATGTGGTGGAGAATTGGGAGAAGATAAAGCAAAGAGAGAAGGATGGTAATAAGACCGTTCTTTCTGGCGTTCCCGACGCATTGCCTTCGCTAATTAAAGCTTATCGAATACAGGACAAAGCCAGAAATGTTGGCTTCGATTGGGACAAGAAAGAGGATGTCTGGCAAAAGGTGCACGAGGAATTAGGTGAACTGGAGACAGAACTTAGCCAGGAAGATAATAAGGAAAAGCAAACGGCAGAACTGGGCGATTTCTTATTCAGTGTGATAAATGCAGCCCGACTGTATCACCTGAATCCGGACAATGCCCTTGAGCATACAAATCAGAAGTTTATCCGTCGGTTTAATTATGTAGAACAAAAGGCCAAGGAGATGGGGCTACAACTCCAGCAGATGACTTTGGCTCAGATGGATGAATTATGGAATGAGGCAAAGAAAACAGAGAGTCAGGGTAAATAAGAAAGGATGAGAGTTCCCGAAAACTCCCATCCTTCTCATCATAATTTAACTTGAATGATTGGTTTGTTTAAGCAATGAAGACCAAACCTTTTGTTATTTTGGATGTTGGTTATTATTTCTTTTCCTTTGATTGAATTGACGAAGCATCATGCGATGGTAAATGTCCTCGGCTAAAAGGGCTTTGTAAACTTTCTGTGCCGGTACGGCCTTAGACAACTTTTTGTAATAGGATTCTTGAATCTCTGCCATCTTGACGTTCAGTTCACAGATTCGTTGGATTTTGTTGGCATATTCCTTTTCTGAAGGACAGCTATCTTTAGGAATCCTCTTTAATGTAAAGATTTCCTTCTGCAAATTGCGCTGCTCTTCCTTCATCTTGAAAAAGATAGGGAAGAAGGTTTGTGCCTCTGTGTTGGTGAATTCTGCCTTTTTAGTGATAAATTCCTCCATCTTGGCACGGAACTCCTCTGGATTGAATTTCCATTTCTCATGCTGAGCCATTATGCTGAGGCTGGCACAAAACTGTAATATGATAAGGATAAATATTTTCTTCATGTTTCTTTATTCTGCCTCCGTCAGATATGTTGCAATTTCCATGTTGTTAATCATGCTGTAATCCAAAGCATCTTCTATGTACTGGCTATTTTCGGCCTCGATAGACAAATCCTGCTGTCCGTTTCGATTCATAAGGAACATCGCACTCAGGGCGCATCCTGCCAGCATAGCTGCAATGCTCCAACGTATAATTCTTCTGCGTTTCCTCTGACGTTCAATGCGCTTCATCATACGCTGAGGAAAATCCTTGAAGTAATTCTTTGGAACAAGAAAAGGATTCTCATTTCCAAATCTCTCAATTATAAGTTTTTCCTCATTCATTGTTTCACTCATTTTGTCTTTCTGTTAATTTGATATGTTATTTTGCAAATGGTTTAATCGTTTTGCTGAAAAAAATCAGTTATTTTTTTTACAGCGTGATGATATGATGCTTTCAGTGCTCCTATACTGGTTCCCAGCACCTGACTCATGTCTTCGTATTTCATTTCCTGGAAGTATTTCAGATTGAAAACAGCCTTTTGTTTGCTGGGTAGAAGATCTATGGCTTCCTGGAAGAGTGCCTGTGTCTCGTCGCCATCGAAATAGGGGTCGGAAAGAAGTTGCTGACTCAGATACTCGCTGGTGCCTGATATAATGTCTGCTGTTCTTTTCTTTTTCTCGAGAAAACCTAAGGACTCGTTGATGGCAATGCGAAAGAGCCAAGAGCTGATTTTGGACTCTGCGCGGAATTCATCGAGTGCCAGCCATGCTTTCATAAATGTGTTCTGCAGCACGTCATCTGTATCGTCGTGAGAAATGACAAGTCTTCGGATCTGCCAATAGAGAACCTCTTGATACTCTTGTACCAAGGTGTTGAAGGCTTTATCTCTTTGCGATTCGTCTTTTAACTGGGCTATGATGCGAGCTTCATCAATCATCTCTCAGTTTATTAGATATTGAAAAGCGGTTTTGGTTTAAAAACTATCCAGTGCTTTTTCAATAATCGTGTCGTAATGATAATTATCAGGGTGTTCTTCTAATGCTCCTTTATGGTTGGGGTAGAGGGTATAGTAGTCCAGGAAAACAGCGAAACCGGATTCGATAGGATAAACCCTGTTCTTAGGCCGTTCTGCTGCTTGTGGATTCTCTTCCTTGTATTTCTTTCCCCATTGTGTCAGGGGTAACTTTCCGACCTCCATACGTATCTTGTCTTGTTGAATACTATCGAGGTTCTCCATTACGAAGAAAGCCAGTTCCAATGGTTTCTCCAGTCGGATGCATCCATGGCTGACAGCTCTTGTTGCCAGTCTGAAGGCTGATGGCATATTGGTGTCGTGAAGATAGACGGAATAGTCGTTGGGGAAACGGAAGATGATACGCCCTAAAGAGTTACCACCACCGTTTTCCTGCCTGACGACATACTGTCCGCTGTTTAACTGTGCAGCATTTAGAGACATTGGACTTACGCTTTGGTGTGTCTTCTTGTCAATGATGCTGTATCTGTGGCGGGAAAAGTAGGCCGTGTCACCTGTATGGTTGGGTGCTATCTCGTGGCGTATAATGCTGGGCGGAATGTTCCAGTAGGGATTCAGTTCCAGTCTGGAAATCTTGCTGACTAGCATAGGTGATTTGTGGGCTATAGCTCCTCCGCAGATGCGCATGCTAAGGACGCTGTCAGTCTCTTCGTTTACGGCTGTTAGTTCAAAGCCTGCCAGATTTACCCAAATGTATTTTCCTTGCGGGCGCGGATAACGCCATCTAGCTCTCTCCATGTTGATGCGTGCCAAACGGGCACGTTCTTCGTTTGCGGCCTTCTTGGCAGTGAGAAAATCTTCTTTCATTGTCTTGAAGAGGGGAATCTGCGGCTGGATTGTGCCAAGGAATGTCCCCAGGTTTCCTGTCTGTACCTCCTGAATGGCATGCAGGTAGAAACTGTCTGTTGCCGTTTCGTTGTGAATACCGAAATGGTGACGCTGTGAAGCCTCGGGGTATGATTTCTCGGATTCGATGTTGTTCAGGATGTGCGATGGCTGTGTGTATCCGTAGCGTTGACCTGCAGCATATCTAAAGTAGGCCTTTGTGAGCTGAAATTCCAACCTCCCCAACAACTTGTTGACATCTTCCTCGTTTTCCTCCTTGCTACGAAGCTGCTTTAGGTCTTTCTCTATGTTGGAAACAAGGAAACTGGATGGTTTTAGCCCTTCTTCGTCAACTTTATTCAGATAAGAAAGTAGTGTGTCCGCGTTACTGCCCACTCCGTGTCTGGTTATCCATACGAAACGTCCCCTTCCTGTATAGTATTTCTTGGTGAAGGCGTCGGCATACATTTTAGCTTCTTCTTGTATAAGCTGGTCAATCTCGTTACGTATGTGCCGGCTCTTCAGGCTGTATTCCGGAAGAATCCAGTCTTGTATGTCCTGGATAAAGACAACACGTTCCTGCTTGCCACTTTCATGGCAAGATACGAACAAGGCAATAAAAAGAAGTAGGATGGAATGTTTATGGAGACGAGGCTTCATCGGATAGAAATCTTACGCACTACCTTTCCGATTTTTACCAGGTAGCAACCCTTGGGCAGATTGTAAGAATATGTCTTTCCGGTTGTGTCTGTCTTTATGGTAGTAATTCTAGTGCCGGTAAGATTGAAGATTTGTATATCCTCGCCATTAGTGCCAGAAACACGAACGGTATTCCCGTTAACCTCAATGCTGACAGTAGAAACGTTGGTTTCAATACCATCGTTATCTGCCAATTCCATTGTAAATGCTGGTGTGAATGCCAACATCATGGATAATACTATGAGTAGAATTTTCTTCATATTCTGGTCATTCCTAACGCAAAGTTAGGTCTTTTATTTTATTGGCACAAGTTTTTTTGCTAAAAAATGATGTTTTTATCCTCTTTTTCCTATAATTTGATGTTTAGCCCTTCGAAAGCAAGTCTTGTTTGAGGAAAAATGGCAGTTGCTTCGGCCAATAAGCCCTTTTCGTCTTTTACTCTGGCACTAAAGTGTCCAATACATAGTTTTTCTGCGTGTGATTCCTTGGCTATGGTAGCTGCCTGCGAGGCTGTCGAATGCAGTGTTTCCTGTGCTCGTTTGATAAATTCCTCGGGGTATGTGGCCTCGTGATAAAGGAGAGTCACATCTTGCAGCATCTCTATCAGGCAGGGCTGGTAGGCTGTATCCGAGCAGTATGCATATGAACGTGCTTTTTCTGCAGGTGTTACTAACCTTTCGTTGGGTATTACGGTTCCGTCTTCTGTTGTCCAGGATGCACCTGCCTTGATGTTGTTGATTTGCGAGAATGGAATATTGAAGGCGTCTATCATTTCGCGACGGATGTGGGGCAGGGGAGATGTCTCCCTAAAGAGGAATCCTGAACAGGGAATTCTATGCTGAAGGGGAAGGCTCCAAACTGTTACGCTGCGGTCTTCATATATTATATTATGTACGCGCGTATCTATGGCGTGGAAAATAATTTTGAATGTGATTCCTTCGCAGTAAACACGCATTGTCTCGTCCAGGAATTCCTGCAACTGCTGTGGACCGTGAATATGCAGTTCGGCAGTCCTGCCCAGCAGCGCCATGGTACTGATAAGTCCAGGAAGGCCAAATACATGGTCTCCGTGATTATGCGAGATAAAGATGTGTCCTATCCTGGCCATAGGCAAACGCATTTTCTGCATCTGGATTTGTGCCCCCTCGCCGCAGTCTATCATATAGTATTTACCTCTGATATTCACGATTTGTGAGCTGGGCAGATGCCTGAGTGTTGGCTTGGCCGATCCGCATCCTAATATGTTGACTTCGAATATCTCCATTTTTTTTCCCTATGGATGTTACTTGTGTAAATTAGAAAAGGGACAGCCATTTTGCTGCCCCTTTTGTTATGAATTGCAGGTTATGCCTTGATTATTCGCCAGCCTGCATCTTAGCCTTCAATGCTGCCAGTGCATCCAGGTCGCCAAGAGTAGTGCTTGCTGCCTGGTTCTGGATTGCAGGAGCTTCCTCCTTGCGGGGAGCAGTACGCTTTGTAGCCTTCTTGGCCTCGCGAGCTTCAGCACGCTGAACATCCTCGTAGATGCGGCTGTGGCTCAGGATGATGCGCTTGCTCTCCTTATTGAACTCGATAACCTTGAACTGCAACTTCTCGTTGAGCTGAGCCTGGCTACCGTCTTCCTTAACAAGGTGCTTGGGAGTTGCAAAACCTTCTACACCATACTCGAGCTGGATAACAGCGCCCTTGTCGAGCATCTCAACGATAGTACCCTCGTGGATGCTATCCTGAGTGAATACGGTTTCGAATACGTCCCAAGGATTCTCCTCCAACTGCTTGT
>Ga0265300_10000522_pt1 | contig 40454 bp, 32 predicted proteins | sample AusTroGonzalo_MG_FD_193482 | JGI IMG/M metagenome (GOLD analysis project Ga0265300, IMG submission 193482) | Bovine rumen microbial communities from tropical cattle in Woodstock, Queensland, Australia - Gonzalo_03 | ecosystem: Host-associated > Mammals > Digestive system > Stomach > Rumen ...
TTATTCAACTGTCTCGCAATGATCCAAAATAAACGCTTCCAGCTCCTGCATTACAAAAACCGGGTGGTTGAGCACGTCGTAGTCGGTAGTGCGAAACGTTAAAACACCAAGAGAACTCATAAAAGCCTCTCTGTTTTCGTCGTAATCCTCCCGCCCGTTGTGGCTTCTTCCATCTATTTCCACCACAAGCCCCAGCGATCGGGCATAGAAATCCGCGATGTAATTGCCGATAATAAATTGTCTGTTGAAATCAATTCCGTGGAATTTTTTCTTGTGCACCTGTTTCCAGAACATTACCTCTGCCATATTGTAGCCTTTTCGGTTCTGTTTCGCAAATTCCCTTAGCTGTAGGTTTTGCGGCAGGTCTGGAATTGTCCTCTTCTTGATATGTTTTCCGTTGATGTCGAATGTTTCTGTTTTCATAATGTTGTTTTTAAGGATGGCCTTCGGCCAATCTGTTTGCGTCACTACCCCGGCCTAAAGGCCACCCCTTCTAAAAGAAGGGGAACGGTGCCGTTGCCGGAACTTTCCGGTGTGTAGTCGAACTTGCATCCGGGAAGGAATGTGCGATACCCCTGCTCGTTTCATCCATTGCTCTTGCGACAGAGCAGTTAGAGACGATAGAGTTGGTGGTTGGGAGGCGACAGGCGGTGAGGCGCGAAAGAGAAGGGTTTGGGGCGACTGCCATATGATGACAAATTACCCACAGAACGAACCGGCCACGGCCAATTCCCCTTCTTTTAGAAGGGGTGCCCGCAGGGCGGGGTAGTGGCATGGGCAATCGGCGCAGCCGGCCTTATTAAGGATGGCCTTTAGCCCAGGGGTAGTAATATAAGCAAAATCCCCCTTACGCACATACAGGCTTTGGGTATAGCGAGGCGCAGCGGTCGATGAGGTCGTTGGCGACTTCGAAGCCGGCGTCGCAGATTTTTTTAACTTTGTTGCCGTCGTATCCCATGACAAGATGCAGGGTGTCATAGCTGACATTGATGAACTTCAGCAGCGTACGGTCTCGATTGCTGGCGGCCAGCTTGTATTTCTCTATAGAGGGGCGGCCTTTGCCGTCGCGGACATTCAGCACGGCGTCCAGCGCAACCAGACAACCGCACCATAGAATGTTCCCTGCCGTTTTTACATATTTACTGTCCAAATACGATTTGCACTCGTAATCGTAACGTGACTTCTGGATGACCTCCTTGGCGTTGGCCACATATCTCCGGGCCTCTTGAATAGGATCTGTATATTCCATCTTTTCTGGTTTTAATTATTATAATGTTCTTTCGGCTGCAAAAATACAATAAAAATCAATGCTTGTCAAGGTTTCTTGGAAATAATTATTATGCTGAAAATCAATCAATTAAAATTTTTTCGGGAATTGTTTTTAAAATTATTTGTTAAAATTTATTTTGCAAAACGAAGAGATTCCGAGGCGGGGTGCCATTCTCTGTAGAGACGGTGTGCACACCGTCTCTACAATCGTCACCGGCAGCCAAACCCTAAAACTTGAACGTCCACATCACCGACGGGATGATCGGGAACAGACTCATCTGGTAGGCGTGGTTCTGCATGGAGAAGCTCGTCAGGTCGCCGTCGTCGGTGGTGACGGTGGTTTCGAAGAAGACTAAGAACGGGTTCTGGCGGTTGTAGACGTTGTAAATCGAGAAGTTCAAGCCCGTTTCGAACTTGGAGGTCTTCTTGATGGTCCAGTCCACCGAGAGGTCGAGACGGTGGTAGGGGTTGACGCGGTACTCGTTGCGGTCGCTGAATTCGGTGACCACGGAGCCCATGTAGAGGTAGTAGCCGAGCGGCACCGTCATCGTGTTGCCCGACTGGAACACCCACAACGCGGAGGCTCTCAGCTTGTTGGGCAGAATGTCGTAGCTGAGACTGATGGTGACATCGTGCCGGCGGTCGTATTTCGCCCAGAAGGGTTTCCCGCCGTTGAGGTCGTCGAACTGCCGCCGCGTGAAGGACAACGTGTAGCCGATGAATCCCGTGAAGCGGCCTCTCGACTTCTTGACGAAGAATTCCGCGCCCGCGGCCCAGCCCTTGCCGAAGACGTAGAGCTGGTCGGTGTTGAGGTTCAGCATGCTGAAGCTCAGCCCCTCGCGGTACTCTGGCAAATTGTACATCTGCTTGTAGTATAAGTCGATATAGGTTTCGAACATGTTCTGGTGGAAGTTCTTGAACACCCCTAAGCTGTATTGGAACACCGTTTGCGGTTTCATCAGGTCGGTGGAGGGCATCCATACGTCAGTGGGCAGCGAGATGGTGGCAATGGAGATCTGGTGCATGAACTGGTAATTCAATGTCGCAGAGGCCTTTATGGATGTCGTGGAGTCGATGAGCCAGCGTACGGCCAAACGGGGCTCCGCGCGATTGTACTGCGCGATGGACTTCCCCGCAGGGTATTGGATGGAATCGGTCACGTGCCCGAACTCGTCCGTCACGTAGCGCGTGAAGGGCCCGAGCTGGTTGTAGTGGGTGTAGCGCACGCCCATGTTGAGCTTCCAGTGCTTGGAGATGTCCCATTCGTCGTGGACGTAGATGCTCAGTTCGTTGCCGAGATAGTGCTGCTGGCTGGGCAGGAAGAAGGAGACCCCTTCGCCGGCCTCTACATCGAAATGGCCTGGAAGACAGTCGTGAAACACGTTGTGCACCCCGAACCGGAGGTTGTGTTTCGGGGTGGGAATCCAGGTGAGCTCGCTCTTCAGCCCGTAGTCGCGCACGCCCGACGAGAGGAGGAAAGAGTAGGGCGACATCAGCATTTCGGTGCCGAAGTCGTAGTAGCTGAACGTGGCGGAAGTGTTGAGAAACAGCCGGTTGGCGATGATGTAGTTCCACCGCGCGGAGGCGGCGGCGTTGCCCCACTTGAACGACATCTTCGTCTGCTGCGTCACCGACTTGAAACCGTAGACATCCTGTCCGTAGTAGGCGCCGAAATAGAGCCGGTGGCGCGGATTGATGACGATATTGAACTTGGCGTTGAGGTCGTAGAAGTAGAAATTGGTGCCCTTCATCGGGTTGTCCTTCTTGAGGAACGGCTGCACGATGACGTCGGCGTAGGTGCGCCGCGCGGAAATCAGGAACGAGGCTTTCTCCTTTTTGATGGGCCCTTGCACGGTGAGGTGCGAAAAGATGAGTCCCAGACCGCCGTCCACCTCAAATTTCTTCATGTTGCCCTCCTTCTGGTAGACGTTCAGGATGGAAGCTGCGCGCCCGCCGTAATAGGCTGGCATTCCGGATTTTATCAGGTCCACACTCTTCACCGCGTCGGCGTTGAAGATGGAGAAGAAGCCGAACAGATGGTCGGGGTTGTAGATGGTGGCTTCGTCGAGCAGCACGAGGTTCTGGTCGGTGCCGCTGCCGCGCACATAGAAGCCGGAGTTGCCTTCGCCGCCCGACTGCACGCCCGGCAGCAGCTGCACCGACTTGATGACGTCGGCCTCGCCCATCAGCGCGGGCAACGCCTTGATGGTCTGGATGCTGAGCTCCATGCGGCCCACTTCGCCGCCCGTCACGTTGACGTTGCCTCTCTCCCCTTGAATCACCACCTCCTCACCGGTGATGGCCGAGGGTTCCATCTCCACCCGGCGGGTGGTGTTGCGGGTTAAGACGATGGTGTCTTCTATGGTTTTGTATCCCAAATAGTTGACAGTGAGCTTATAGGTGCCGGGCAGCACTGAAATCGAGTAGTAGCCGGCCTGGTTCGAGGCGCATCCTTGCACGTTGGAGGGCGTCTTGAGGTCGGTGAGGATGACATACACGCCCATCATCGACTCCCCGTTGGAGGCGTCCACCACGCTGCCGGATAACGTCACGCGCGTGTGCTGCGCCCATGCGGGTGCCGCGCATGCGATCAACATCATCGTTAATAATATTTGGAATGATTTATTCATCTAATCATCTAATCATCTTTTCATCTTTTCATCTATCTATCCCAGGGGTTACGCTTCGCTTACCCCTGGCTACCAAGCTCTTGCCCCTGCGGGGCTGCTCAAGGAAGCTGTTTTATATTATTGGGGTTGCCCGTTCCCATTACCTATTGCATGTCCCCAACCTCTAAACCTGTAAACCTGTAAACGTGTAAACCTGTAAACGTGTAAACCTCTAAACCTCTAAACCTGTAAACGTGTAACCCTCAATTGACTGAACGTGACGCCCGCGACGATTACCAGGATGCCCCAGAACTTGATCGCGGTGAAGGTCTCCTGGCCGATGGCGGAGGCGGCGAGCAGGGTGACGATGGGGATGAGGTTGGTGAAGACGCAGGTTTTGTTGACCGTCAGCTGTTTCACGGAGTAGGAGTAGAGCATGTAAGCGCCTGCCGAACAGAGCAATGCGAGACATACGAGGCTGGAAATCGACGAGAAGTTCCAGTTCAGCGATGGCCACTGGTGGATGTCGAAAATCAGGATGAAGGGCAGGTAGAAGGGGATGGAGATGAAGTTCTGCCAGGTGGTGATGCTCGCCGGACTGTATTTCTTGAGCAAACGGGTGAGCTGCACGCTGTAGCCGCTGGCCGCCAATACCGCCAGACCGAGCAGCAGCGTCCCTTTCAGGTTGAAGGAGATCTGCCCGTTGGGACTCATGGTCAGCATCAGCACACCCATCACCGAGACCAGCGTGCCCACCACAAACTCCCAGCGGATGGGCGTCTTCTCGGCAAAATACATGGTGATGGAGATCACGATGGGAATCAGCGCGATGATGACCGCGGCGAAACTGGCGTCCACATATTGCAATCCGAAATCTTCGCCGATAAAGTAAAGAAACGGCTCATAAAATGCCAAAAGTAGAAAATCTTTGTAATCGCATCGTTCAATTTTTTGCAATTTTTTCTGACACTTGAGCAGCGTGATGAAGACCGCCGAAGCTAACACCAAACGGATGAAAACAATAGTGAATACTGGGAAGTTGTTGTTCAAGAGCTGCTTAATCCAAACAAAACTGAAGCCCCAAAAGCACATGGCGAAGAGTATCGCGATGTATCCTAAACCTGTTCTTGACGTCGAATTTTTCATGGCGGCAAAAATCTGATTTTTTTTTCAATCCTGCAATAATTTCTATTTTTTCTCGTTATGAAGGCGAAAATTTTGTGTATGAAGAGATATATCTATCTGATTTTAAGTATAATAGCGATTATTCTTCTGGTTAATTCCTGCAAAGAGCCAGATTTGACTCCCGTATATATTCATGTGGTGCCCGAGGATTTCGTGAATTGCATCGATGTGAGCAATTTCAATGAGACCCACGACCAAAATTTAGATCAGGAGCAGCTTTTGGCGCTCACACGTCACACGTTTACACACGTCAATGTCTACGTAAACAACAAGAACTTAGGCTGTTGGGAGCTTCCGTGCAAGGTGCCAGTGTTGGATGTGAACAGCAACGACACGAGCACACTGGTGCTGATTCCCGCCTTCCCGATGTCGGGTATGACCAACACCATCTCGGGTTATCCTTTCATCAATATTTGTCGGCAAAAGGTGGTTTTGAAGAAGGGCACCACTTACGAAGTGTCTGATAACAAGCCCGTTTACCAATACAGCGAGTATGCCAAGTTCCCCTTTTTCAAGACCTTTTCCAATAGTACCCCCTTTACGCCTTCTTCGTCTTCGCTCAATGATCAGAACCTTCTTCCCACCGTCTACGATGGCAATTACGTGGGGGAAGTCATCCTCAACGACGAAGACGGGCAGAGTTTCGACGTCACCTCCACCCCTTTTATCGCGCCGGTGGGCAGCTACCGCACCATCCTCGAAATCCGCTACCGGTCAGAGGCCAACATCAGTGTCGCCATCAAGATGAAAACCGCCTACAATCCCTATAACGCCTATCCGATTGGGGGTATCTACAAGTCTCCGGACGAGTGGAAAACGATTCATTTCGACCTGACCAACACCATCAACAGCTACCATAGCGGTTCCGGCAGCGCTACCGAGTTGAACCTCATTCTGAGCGGCGCTGGCGACGAAGGCACGGTGAGCCGAGTGGACATTGACGACATCAAAGTTATTTACATCCGTACTGCGTAGTTGCTCATGAACAAAACCAAGTTAACCGCTATTTACTTGATTTTCGACGTGTTGGCGGCCCTCCTCACATGGGTGGGACTCTACGCCTACCGCAAACACGTGGGCGAAGGGGCCAATTGGTCCGACATTGCCGCTTCCATGCAGATGAACAACAAATTCTTGCTCGGTCTGCTGTTATATCCCCTCTATTGGCTTTTTTTCCACGCCTTTTTCGGCTATTACAACAAAATTTTCAGGAAATCGCGTCTGGATGAGTTGGTGACGACGGTCGGCGTGACCCTTTTCGGTTGTCTGGTCTTCTTTTTCATCTTCATTTTGGATGATATCGTCACCTCGCCAAACGACTACGTCAAATACCTGCTCTTCCTCTTCTTTTGGCAGTTCTTTTTGACCTATATCCCGCGATTGATCATCACCTCCCATGTCAACAAGCAGATCCACAGCGGTGAAATCGGCTTCAACACCATCATTGTGGGCAACGACGAGATGGCGGTGAAGGCCTACGAAACGGTTCTGAAACAGAGTCCGCGTTCGGGTCACTTCTTCGTCGGCTACATCCGTGTGGACGAGCAGCAACCCGACTGCATGCAGGGCAAACTCTCGTGTGTGGGCAATATTTCCGACATCAGTCAGGTGGTGGAAAACCAGCATGTGGAGGAAATTGTGGTGGCCTTGCACAACGGTCAGCGGAAGTACATCCACCAGGTGCTGGCGTTGGTGCGCCGCAACCACAACCTGACGGTGAGTCTCGTGCCGCAGGAACATGATGTGCTGATGGGCTCCGTCAAAACCTCCTCGGTGCTCGATGAGCCGCTCATCTCCATCACCCCCGAATATCTGCCCACGTGGCAGCACTATCTGAAACGGGGTTGCGACATCGTTCTCTCGCTGTTGGCCATCATCCTGCTTTCGCCGGTCTATGTCTTCTTGGCTATCGGGGTGAAACGCTCCTCCCCGGGACCGATATTCTACCGTCAAGAACGCATTGGTTTTTTGGGTAAGCCGTTCCATATCATCAAGTTCCGTTCCATGTGCGAGAATGCAGAGACCGACCGGCCGATGCTCTCCTCCGACGACGACCCCCGCATCACCCCGTTCGGGAAGTTCATGCGGCAGTATCGTCTGGACGAAACCCCACAGTTCTTCAACGTGCTGAAGGGCGAGATGTCGCTGGTGGGACCGCGTCCCGAGCGGCAGTACTACATCGACCAGATCATGGAGCGCGCGCCCTACTACCAGCTGCTGTTAGGCGTGAAGCCCGGCATCACCTCGTGGGGACAGGTGCGTTTCGGCTACGCGGAGAACGTGGACGAGATGCTCGAACGCCTCCGCTGGGACATCCTCTACATCGAGAACATGTCCATCCTCATGGACATCAAAATCCTGATCTACACCGTGTTGATCATCCTGAAACGGGAAGGGAAGTAGGGACGAGTTAGCAGTTAGCAGTTGGTTGGGCTATATGTGAGGGTAATGGGCATAGGGCTTTATGATGTGGCGAAATTACAAAAATATCATATACGGATCAATTGCATTTTTGCGTATGCTATTCTGGGGGTAGATAATATAACTCTTTGATGTTTTCCGTTGACACCAAGCAAAATTTTTTCACTGAGTTCCCTAAATACAAATACTTATTATGAAGATATAGACCTTTCCATGAATCATACGCTTGCCTACAAAAACACTCCATCTCATTTTCAAGTGGAACAAGAATTAAATTTAGAATATCACCGATGGTAATAAGCGGGAGGGTGTTGTCCACCTTCTCCTCACACGTTGAAACGACAGTGAAAGGCGTTAGCTTTTTTACAGAATCCGGAAGGACTTTAGCATCCACAATATGAATAAGATAACAGATAAAAATATCTTTCTCATATACACTGTCTATTTCAATCACCTGAAATTGATGAGATGTGCCATCAAACAGAGGTTTCGCATAAACAGAATTTATTATTGTCGTGTCATGCCGCATTCCTTGAAAATAAAAATAAGACGAACAAACTTCTTTGATCAGAATATAATTGCTTGAATCGTACTCTATAAAACTGTTATCATAAGTATAATTAACATTAGCCAATCTGCACATGGAATCATGATATTGTATATATGGGTCGTTACCATACCAAACAATCTGTGAAAAAGAACATGTCTTACCACAAGGGTACCATAGAAATGGTATAGGGTTGGTATGGAGTTGGATTAATCATGGTTTAGAATTTTTGCATTTTTCGAATGATTGTAATAGAAAGGGTTACACTAATATTATATCCCATTTTTTGCCCTTTTTCGCCGCAAAGATACAAAAAAATTGAGTGCTGAAAAAACGCAAAAGAAAAAAACCATAAAAAATGTATCTTTGCACTTTAAATGGAAAACGCACTATTGTAGCATGGTAGAGTATAATACTAAACGTAACAAACTTATTATCAGAGAGTACGGAAGGAATATCCAGAAATTAGTTGAGGATTGTGTGAAGATTGAGGACCGCGAAGAGCGCACGCGCACCGCGTATGCCATCGTCCGCATTATGAGCGATGTGGTCAATTCCAAGGAAAACAGCGAGGATGCCGCCCGCAACAACGAGGATTTCTGGAACAAATTGTGGGATCATCTTTTCATTATGTCGGAGTATCAGCTGGATGTGGATTCCCCCTTCCCCAAGCCGGTGCCCGATACTACCAAACGGGAGTTCGTAAAACCCTCATATAACAACAAGAACCGCGTGAAGTTCCGCACCTACGGCGTCAATATGCAGAATATGATCCACAAGGTGTCGGAATACCCCGAAGAGGTGCGCGAACAGTACGCCCCATTGTTGGCCAACTATCTGAAAATGATGTATTTGACCTACAACCGGAATTCGGTCAACGACATGCTGATCCGCCATCAGCTTTCGGAGCTTTCGGATGGCAAAATCACCCTTCCCGAGAACTTCAACTTCACTAATACCAAGGAGTTGCTGAATATCGCCAACGCCAATGCCAACTTCTATGTGGCTCCGCAAGCTGGCGGCAAGAAAAAGAAAAAGAAGAAAAAGAAAAAAAATAGCTCAGCGCAATGAACATAATTGACGTACAACACGTTACCAAAAGATTTTCGGATTTTGTCGCGCTCGATGACGTCTCATTATCCGTACCTCAAGGTTGTGTTTTCGGTCTGCTCGGTCCCAACGGCGCCGGAAAGACAACCCTGATTCGTATTTTGATGCGCATCTCCTTTCCCGATGAAGGCCAGATCTTCTTCAAAGAGCATCCTTTAGTGTCGGAAGATATTTACGATATGGGATATCTGCCCGAAGAACGAGGCCTCTACAAGAAGATGAAGGTGGGCGAGCAGGCTATCTATCTCGCTCAGCTGAAGGGATTGGAGAAGCAGGAGGCCTACAAGCGGCTGCGCGCGAAATTCGAGCAGTTCGGCATTATGGAGTGGTGGAACAAGCCGGTGGAGCAGCTCTCCAAGGGTATGCAGCAGAAACTGCAGTTCATCACTACCATTCTCCACAAACCCTCGTTCCTGATTCTCGACGAGCCCTTCAGCGGCTTCGACCCCATCAACGCCAATCTGCTGAAAGACGAGATCGAGCAGTTGAAGAAGGAGGGCACCACGATTGTGCTTTCCACCCACAACATGGCGTCGGTGGAGGAGATTTGCGACCACATCGCCCTCATCAACCGCTCGCGCAAAATTCTGGAAGGCGACATCTTCGAGGTGAAAAACCGCTTTAAGAAGAACATCATGGCGGTGGAGGTTTCCCGCTTTGACGAGGAGCTGCCCGCACAGCTGCAGGAGCAGCAGTTCGAGATTTGCTCGCAGCAGAAAAACGACTATTACACCCGTTTCGAGATCAAGATTCCCGAACACCGGACCCCCAACGAGATGTTGCAACTCTTTATGCAACATAGTGACATTCATTCTTTTATTGAGATAATGCCCACCATGAACGAGATTTTCATCGAGCAGGTGGAGAAAGCCAACCAACAACAAAGCCATGAAGAATAAGACCCTGTTGATTATTTCGCGCGAGTATTTGACGCGCATCCAGAAGAAGTCCTTCATCATCATCACCATTCTGATGCCGATTTTGCTGGTGGCCATGATTGTGCTGCCCATCATGCTGGTGTCGCTTAGCGAGCAACGGCAGTTCTCCAGAATTCTGGTGGTGGACGAGAGTGAGATTTTCATCAATAATTTCGAGGATAACAAACACTATGAGTTCAGTTACCGCTCCGGCGACATTGAGCAGATCAAGAAGGAGGCGTTTGACCAGGATTTTGACGTGGTGTTGCAGATCTTGGGCAGTACCCAGGGGGTGAAGTCCAATATCTACTATAAAAAGAACCTCCCGACCGGACTCCAGTCGGAGGTGGAAGACCAGATGGACGACATCTTCTTCAACCAGCTGCTGAGGGATTCCCTCCATATTGAGCCGGCGCGTTTCGAGAATATGCAGAATTTGGCAAAGGCGGAATCGACCACGATACAGATTGACGAGCAGGGCGGCGAGAAGGAGCACGATGCCGAAATCAACCAGATTTTCGGCATGGTGTGCGGATTGGTGATCTACTTCATTATCATTATTTTCGCCAGTCAGGTGCTGCGCGGTGTGCTGGAGGAGAAGTCGAACCGCATTGTGGAGGTGCTGATCTCCTCGGTGCGTCCTACGCAATTGCTTCTCGGCAAGATTGTGGGCATTGCGCTGGTGGGCCTCACACAGCTGGTCATCTGGATTGCCCTCTCCGGTGCGATTCTCGGCGGCATTCAGCTGGCGGCTCCCAACCTCTTCAGCGAGGAGAGTGTGGAGACGATTGCGGAGACGCCCGGCGTTAATCTGCCCGATACCGCCACATTGCAGGAGCAGTCCGGCAACATTTTCGAGATGATACAGAACTATTTCGCCGTCTCTTTCGGCACTATCATTCTCTGTTTCATCTTCTTCTTCGTGGTCGGCTATCTGATCTACTCGACGCTTTACGCGGCCACGGGCTCGGTGGTGGACAACGAATCCGACTCGCAGCAATATACGATGCCGATCACTATTCCGCTGATTCTGGCCATCGTGTTTGTGCCGAACATTTCGATGAACCCCGACGGAGCGTTGGCCTTCTGGCTCTCCATGATTCCGCTTACGTCGCCCATCGCGATGATGGTGAGATTGCCTTCCGGTGTGCCCGCTTGGGAACTGCTGCTCTCCATGGGACTTGCACTCGGCTTCCTGGTATTCAGCATCTGGTTCGCCGCCAAAATCTACCGCATCGGCATCCTGAACTACGGAAATAAACCCTCGTGGAAGACCATCTTCAAATGGCTCCGCGAGTGACGGCTGTAGAGACGCGATTAATCGCGTCTCTACATTGACCCCAATAACCTCCTAACCTTTAACCTCTAAACCTTAAACCTTAAACCAAGAATGAACAACGACCAACGAGGTTTCACCTCAAACATAGGCGCGATATTGGCAGCGGCGGGCGGTGCCGTCGGACTGGGCAACATCTGGCGCTATCCCTATATGTTAGGACAGAACGGCGGCGGGGCGTTCCTGCTCGTCAATATGTTCTTTGTGCTGGCCATCGGCATCCCGTTGATGATGACCGAGTTTGTGATCGGTCGCCGCTCGCAACGCAACGTGGTGGGCGCCTACAAGAAGCTGGAACGGAAGAAGGGATGGGCCACCATCGGCTACTTCGGTATCCTGGGCGCGGTGCTTATCTACGCTTTCTACAGCGTGGTGGCCGGCTGGACGCTCAACTACATTGTGATGGCGTGCAGCAACCAGCTTTCCGGATTGACTCCTGCAGAGGTGTCGGAAACCTTCGCTTCGTTCACGTCCGACTCCTTCTGGCCGGTGTTCTACCAGCTTATGTTCTTGATACTTACCGCCTTGGTGATTACCTTCGGGGTGCAAAAAGGCATCGAGAAGGTTTCCAAGATCCTGATGCCGGTGCTGTTCATCCTGTTGCTGCTCATGTGTGTGCGTTCGCTTACGCTCCCCGGCGCGAAAGAGGGCTTGGGCTTTCTCTTCCATCCGGACTTCAGCAAGCTGACGGGTGCGGGCATTCTGGGTGCGTTGGGACAGTCGTTCTTCTCGCTCAGTCTCGGTATGGGTGCGATGGTGACCTACGGCTCTTACATTCGCAAGGAGGATTCGCTCTTCAAGACCAGCGTCTGGATATCCGTTTGCGACCTTATGGTGGCGATTCTGGCGGGCGTGGTCATCTTTCCGGCGGTCTTCTCCTTCGGAATGGATCCTGCCGGCGGACCGCAACTGGTCTATGTGGTGCTGCCTAACGTCTTCAACAATATGCCGTTAGGGGCATTGTTTGCCGCCATCTTCTTCGTGCTGTTGGGCATTGCCGCCCTCACCTCCACCATCTCGCTGCAAGAGATTATCGTGGCCTTCACCGTGGAGGAACTCCATTGGAGCCGTCGTAAAAGTTCGATAATCAGCCTGTTGGTGATCTTCGCCATCGGCGTTTTCTGCACGTTGTCGTTCGGTCCTCTGAGCGACGTGAAGCTCTTAGACCGCACCATTTTCGATTTCTTCGACCTCATCACCGCCTCTTACCTGATGCCGATCGGCGCATTGGCGATGACCATCTTCCTGGGTTGGTTCTACCCGAAGGTGGAGGTGAAGGACGAAATCACCAACGGCGGCACGCTGAAGGGCAGCCTGTTCGAGGTTTACTACTTCATCTTGCGCTATGTGGCGCCGTTAGCGCTGATTGTCATCATCATTTCGGGAATCATTGGCTAATGCGCAAACGGCTGACAATCATATTGTTGTTGCTGTCGCCGTTTTTTCTGTGGGCGCAGAATGACGAGATTGAATTCTCGCATAAAGGCGGTGTGTATCCCAATGCCTTTTCCGTCGCGCTCAGCTGTCAAGATCCGACTCACCACATCCGTTACACGTTGAACGGGGCAACGCCCGACGCGAGCGCCCGTCTATACACGAATGCATTGCAGTTGGACCATTCAATGGTCTCATCTTCGGATATTTACAAAATTCAGATTTCGCCGGAGGAGCAGGCTTATTATCCCGAAACGGTGATGAAAGCCATCGTGATTCGGGCGGCGGTGTTCGATGCTTCGGAGCAGCGGGTCAGCAAGGTGGTTACGCAGTCCTACTTCATCCGTTCCCTTGGATGTGAAATCCACGACCTTCCAGTGGTCTCCATCTGCGCCGATTCGCTGTCCCTGTTCGCCTATGACACAGGCATTATGGTGCCGGGAATTTATGGCGTCACAGACAGTTTCGATTTGACCGGCAACTATATGCAACATGGTCGTGAGTGGGAAAGATGTGTCAATGTTGAATTTTATACGGCTGATAATGAGGGGTTTAACCAGCAGGCGGGCTTGCGTACCCACGGAGGTGCCCGTGCCCGTTGCGCTCAGCAAAAGGGATTGAGGTTGTATGCGCGGGAGGAATATGGCAAGAAGAATTTCAAATTCAAGATTTTTGAAGAGTTAGATCTCAATAAATACAAGCATTTGGTCTTGAAGCCTTTCAGAAATGCCTTCACCCCGGCGGGCGTCCAGGACTGGGTGGCTAACGGAATCGCGTCTCAGATGAACATGGGGACGCTTGCTTCGCGGCCCGTGGTCCTTTTTCTTAACGGCGAGTATTGGGGAATCTATTTCCTTGAAGAAAGAGGCGATGAACGCTATTTGGAAAGCCACTACGGCGTCAATCCCGACAGTGTCAATATCATAGCGGCTTGGGGAGCGCTGGAAAATGGCTCTTCTGACTCTTACTACGAGTTGTACTATTGGTTGGCGGACGCGGATTTGACGGATCCGGCACAATATCATTACTTTTCACAGCAGATTGACATCCCCAATTTCATCGATTACATGATTTTCGAGCTCTTTTCAGCCAATATTGACTGGCCAATCAACAATGTAAGATGTTGGCAGGAAGGGCATTCGAAGTGGCGTTGGTTTTTCTATGACGGTGATTGCTGTTTCTATAACCGGCAATTCGATGTGTATGCGAACATCACATACGATGGAGATGAGGTGGTTTATCCGACGGCCGGATGGTCGACGCTCTTCTTTAGGAAATTGCTGGAGAACGAGACTTTTGTGAAACAATACCTCACCCGTTTGAAGGAGGTGAGTGGAGATTGCTTGGACTACAGCAAAACCAAGCCCATTCTTGACGATATTGAGCAGCAGATTCGGGGTGAAATTCCGCGTCAGGTGGAGCGGTTTCGTATTCCCAGCAGCATCACAGAATGGAATACGGCATGTTATAATTTGCATCTCTTTCTGCGTGACCGTCGCGAAGAGTTTGAAAATCAGACGAAAATCTTTTTTGGCTTGTCGGATGACGATGTCGACTTTATCTGCTATCCGAACCCTTCAAGCAATGGATGGATAAATGTCAAATTTATTACCGATGACAATCTCCTCGACGATGTTGTCATCTACGATATAAACGGCAAATGCGTGCTCAGAGAGTCGTTTTTGAGTGTCGGGGGCGGAAGCGTGACAATATCTCATCAACTCTCTTCCGGGGTGTATGTGCTGAAAATCGGCCCCTATTCCAAAAAAATAGTGGTGATGTGATGTAGGCAACAGGCAACAGACAATAGGAGCGGGCGACCCCAATTCCCCTTCTTTTAGAAGAGGTGCCCGCAGGGCAGGGTAGTAATATAAAACATTTTCCTTAAGCAGCCCCGTAGGGGCAAGACGCGCGAAGCGCAATTAACCCCACATAAGCGAAGCGCAATGTGGGGCCGAAAAAGAAGGCGAGAATGAACTAAATATAGAAAAATATGACAACATCAGACCAAATCAAAGCGGTTCAAACGAGGCTCAGTGAGCTAAGGAGGTATCTTTGACGTAGATGCCAAAGAACAAGAAATTAAACAGAAAGAAGAAATAACCCAACAGGACGGCTTCTGGGATGACCCCAAGGCTGCCGAGAAGTTGCTGAAGGAAATCAGCGGCATCAAGGCATGGGTGGCCGACTACTACAAGGCTGCCGAGCTGAATGATGAATTGCTGGTTGTCAGCGAGTTCCAGCAGACGGGCGATGCAACAGAGGCAGAGCTGGACGAGGCCTACAACAAGACGATGGAGGCCGTGGAGAAGCTGGAGTTCAAGAACATGATGCGCGACGAGGAGGACTCCTTCGACGCGATTCTGAACATCAACTCCGGCGCGGGCGGCACCGAAAGCTGCGACTGGGCGGAGATGCTCCTGCGTATGTACATGCGCTGGGCGGAACGCCACAACTTCTCCGTGAAACTCATTGACCGTCAGGAAGGTGATGTGGCGGGTATCAAGTCCGCCTCCATCGAAATCGAGGGCTCGTACGCTTACGGTTACCTCAAGAGCGAGAATGGCGTGCATCGGTTGGTGCGCATTTCGCCGTTCGACTCAGCGGCGCGGCGCCACACGTCGTTCGCCTCCGTGTTTGCCTATCCCGTCATCAACGACGAGATCGAGATCGAGGTCAGTCCCGCGGACATCTCCTGGGACACTTACAGAAGTAGCGGTCCTGGCGGACAGAACGTCAACAAGGTGGAGACGGCCGTGCGCCTGCACCACCATCCCACGGGCATCATCATCGAGTGCCAGATCACCCGCTCGCAGTCGCAGAACCGCGAGAAGGCCATGCAGATGCTGAAATCGCAGCTCTATCAGATCGAGCTGGAGAAGAAGCGCGAGAAGATCAACGAAATCGAGAGTTCGAAGAAGCGAATAGAGTGGGGCAGCCAGATCCGCAGCTACGTGATGCAACCCTACAAGTTGGTGAAGGACCTCCGCACGCAATACGAAACCGGCAACGTCAACGCCGTCATGGACGGCGACCTCGACGGCTTCATCAAAGCGTATTTGATGCAGTTCCATTGACAATGTATAATGTACAATGAACAATGTACAAAGGGTGATGTTGGGTGAAGGGTGATGTGACGGGCAACCCCAATTCCCATTCTGTTTTGGAAAAGGTACCCGTAGAGACGGTGTGTACACCGTCTCTACAGCAGCCTTGAAGAGGCATGAGCTCGGTAGCCAGGGGTAAGGCGCGAGTTACGAGCGCCGCCACCCTGTCCCGGAGGGACAAAACGCACGAAGTGCAATTTACACCATACAAGCCGATAGGCGCAGTGTGGTGCTGGCGAAATGTACGCACTATGAGCGTCTCGGAGAGACGCAACAATATCCCAAAAAATCACAAAATGTTGTGCGGATATTAAAAAATGTGTATTTTTGCAGCGGAGTCAGGAGTTGCTCCTGACTGACGATTCTGCGGATTCGTCGATTCAGGTGGCAGGGCGTAAGCTCTGCTATTCTGCTTTATAGAGCAGTTGCATTTCCTGTTCTTGGTGTATCCAAACCTCTTTGATTTTCTCTTTCCTGTCGATTCTTCCTAATAGACTTCTGTACATGAAACCGAGAGTCAATCCACAGTCTTCAAGAATGAGTCTATTACATTGCTTCAATCCATGATAGCACATGTTACGAAAGGATCTTTTAGGCTTCACCCCACAAAACCCTTTATGCTCATACCAAGTGCCATCCACTAATAAATCAGGACATATGATATTAGATTGTCGAGATGATCGGTAGTTGCGTCTCTTCGAGACGCTGACAAGGAGGCGTATCCTTGTCACCCCACATTGCGCTGCGCTTATGTGGGGTTAATTGCACTTCGTGCGTTTTGTCCCTTCGGGACTGCTTTAGGAAGCTATTTAATATTACTACCCCGCCCTGCGGACACCCCTTCTAAAATAGAAGGGGAATTGGGGTTGCCCGTTACATCCTCCTTAATACTTAATTCCTAATTCCTAATTATCCCTGCTTTTCCGTCAAATACCTCCAATACCTTCTCGGCATGTCCTGCAGCTGCTTCCGGGGGTTCATGCGCTCGCGGATGCAGATGGCTTTGAAGTAGGTGCGCCACATATCCTGCAGGAGGTGGTCGTCATCGCTGAGCACGTCGTCGTTCAGGTGACCGTTGGAAAGGTTGAACGTCACCGAAGACTCGTCGGCGAAGGTGATGTGGACAGGCGCGGCACTCCCGTCGTAGTAGAATCCGTAATGGCGCTTGGCATCGTATATCAGCCACGGCTGGTCGTTGAACCGGTCCGCGAAGTGGTCGGTGATGAGCGGGAGGACGTTGTGGTCGGGGGAGATGACGGCGAGATAGGTGCCGTCCTTGACCTTCTGGAAACGGATGAACTGCTTCATGCGCTGTCCTTCGTGAAGCACTTTGCGGGCGATATTAGTCACAGCAAGCACATCGTTGTCAGCGAAATTGCGTTCGATGCCCGGTGCCCCCTCCGGTTGCCGGAAAACCTTGCAGATGTAGTGAAACAGCGGATTGTGGAGCTCCGGAAGCTCTGACAACCAGCTGACAGCCAACATCTTCACAGCATTCTTCGGAAGCCGCTTCTCCAACCCCTTCCATACGCGCCCCGCCTTTTCCTCATCGGTCGGAACTTGGTATAACCGCTCGCAGAACAACGGCACAGGATCGCCCTCCGCCAACAGCATCTCGGGCTGTTCGTGCAGGGCGAAAGCCTCGAACACGGCGGTGAGGAGGCCGTTGAGGGTGTTGTCGAAGGAGTAGATGGTCATTTGCGATTTGCGGTTTACGGTTTACGATTTGCGATTTGCGGTTCGTTGTAGGGACGTCATATTATGGCGTCCCGGAATTGGGTGGCGTTTCCGGTGCGGTTTCAAAATCCAAAGACAATTGCGCCTCCCTTGCGGCGAGTTTTTGTTCCGTTTTGGAGACGAGCAGCGGGCGGAGTCGTTCGGGGCTCAGTTCGTTAATGCCGAGGACGGATTGCCCGAACATAGTGGAGAGTTCGTGGCAGGTGATGAAATACTTTGCCTTCTTCATCACCACGCCCATCTTCTTGAGGTCGTAGGAGGTGAGGCGGCTGTAGCAGCGGGAGTTCACGATGAGCCACGCCGACTTGGCACCGAGTCCTGGCACGCGGAGCAGCATCTCGTAATCCGCCGTGTTGATATCGACTGGGAAGGCTTCGGGGTGGCGCAGCGCCCATGCCAGCTTCGGGTCGATTTCCAAATCGAGGTTGGGATGGGTGTCGTCCACGATTTCCTCTACCTTGAAGTGATAGAATCGCAACAGCCAGTCGGCTTGGTAGAGACGGTTCTCACGGACGAGCGGCGGCTGCTTGAGCACGGGCAACCGCGAGTCGTAGGTGTTGACGCTCACATAACCAGAGTAATAGACGCGCCGCATGGAGGGCTGGCGGTAGAGCATCGATGACATGGAGAGGATGTCGCGGTCGCTGTCTTGGGTCGCCCCTACAATCATCTGGGTGGATTGTCCGGCGGGCACAAACCTTGGCGCGTGGCGCATCCTTTGTCGGTCCTCCTTGTTCTCAAGCACCCCCTGCTGGATGAGCTGCATCGGCTGGAATACGCTTCGGTGGTCCTTTTCGGGCGCTAACAACTTCAGCGACTCTTCTTTGGGAATTTCGATGTTCACGCTCATACGGTCGGCGTAGCGTCCGGCCTCGTTGAGCAACTCCTGCGAAGCACCTGGGATGGCTTTCAGGTGGATATAGCCGTTGAAGCGGTGTACTAACCGCAGGTCGCGCACAATGGCGGTGAGCCGTTCCATCGTGTAGTCGGGATTGCGCACCACTCCGCTTGACAGGAAGAGTCCCTCGATGTAGTTCCGACGGTAGAATTCCATCGTGATCGTCTCGATTTCCGATACGGAGAGCGTGGCCCGCTTCACATCGTTGGAGCGGCGGTTGACACAGTAGGCGCAGTCGAACATGCAGTGGTTGGTCAGCATGATTTTCAGCAGGGAGATGCAACGCCCGTCGTCGGCGAAGGAGTGGCAGATGCCCACGCCGCCCACGGTGTTGCCCACCATGCCCTTCTTGCCACTGCGCACGGTGCCCGACGATGAGCACGACACATCGTATTTCGCCGCCTCCGTTAGGATGCGCAATTTCTCCAAAGTCCTCTCCGTCAACATACGCTGGATGGGATTCTATATTTTCCTGTTTGTCAATAATTTGGCTATTGGCCGTTAGCTATTGGCTGCTGGCTTAAAACATTGGCAAATGTAAACAAAATACGAATAGAAGCCCTTCTGAACATATTGGAAATTTGTGTATCTTTGCAAATTTCTGAAAATAGCGATATTAGATATGCAAGAATCTAAGTTACAGTCAATTGAACAGGCCATTGAAGATCTAAAGGCCGGAAAATTCGTCATTCTAGTGGATGACGAGGAACGCGAAAACGAGGGCGATTTCATTATCGCCGCCCAACATATTGACGCCGACAAGGTGAATTTCATGCTTTCCCGCGGTCGTGGGGTGCTCTGCGTGCCCATGACCTCTGAACGCTGCCGTGAACTCGACCTCGAGATGCAGGTTTCCAACAATACCTCCATTCACGAAACTCCTTTCACCGTTACCGTTGACCTTTTGGGACACGGCTGCACCACGGGCGTTTCCATGCACGATCGCGCAGCATCCATCAATGCGCTGGCTGACAAGTCAATGAAGGCTACCGATTTCGGTCGCCCGGGACATGTGAACCCGTTGCGCGCACGTGATGGTGGTGTGCTGGTTCGCGCCGGTCACACCGAAGGCACTGTCGATCTGCTGAAGCTGGCAGGTTTAGAGCCGGTGGGTGCTCTCATCGAAATCATCAATCCCGACGGCACAATGGCACGTCTGCCCGAACTGCTGCAAGTGGCTGAACAATACGGCATTACCATCACCAGTATCGAGAAACTGATTGCCTATCGTTTGGAGAAGGAGTGCCTCATCCGCAGAGAACAGGAGGTGAACCTTCCCACGCAATGGGGTGATTTCAAGCTCATTGCCTACACGCAGCTCAACAACGGTGCCACCCACCTCGCACTCAAGAAGGGCGAGTGGGAGAAGGACGAACCCGTGATGGTGCGCGTGCACTCCTCTTGCGCCACCGGCGACATCTTCGGTTCCTGCAAATGCGACTGCGGCGAGCAGCTGCATCGTGCCATGGAGATGGTCGATAAGGAGGGCAAAGGTTTGGTGCTCTATATGAGTCAGGAAGGCCGTGGCATCGGTCTCATCAACAAGCTGAGAGCCTACCACTTACAGGAACTGGGCCGTGACACTGTGGAGGCCAACCTCGAACTCGGTTTCAAGGCTGACGAGCGCGACTACGGCGTGGGTGCGCAGATTCTCCGCGATCTCAACGCTACCAACGTCCGCCTCATTACCAACAATCCAGCCAAACGTGTCGGACTCTCCGCCCACGGCATTACCATTTCCGAAACCCTGCCGATTATCATCAAACCGAATAAGATTAACGAAAAATATCTCAAGACCAAACAGGCGAAAATGGGACATACGCTGGGGCTTTAGTAGAGACGCGATTAATCGCGTCTCTACATGATCCTAACCTTCTAACCTTTTAACCCTCTAACCCTCAAGAATGAAGAACATCCGAAATTTCTGCATCATCGCACATATCGACCACGGTAAGAGCACGTTAGCCGACCGTTTGTTGCAATATACAAAGACTGTCAGCGACCGCGACTTTCAAAACCAAGTACTCGACGACATGGATCTGGAGCGTGAGCGCGGCATCACCATCAAGAGCCACGCCATCCAGATGGATTACCTCTACAAGGGCGAAAAATATGTCCTCAACTTGATCGACACTCCCGGTCACGTGGACTTCTCATACGAGGTTTCCCGCTCCATCGCCGCATGCGAGGGTGCGCTCTTGCTCGTGGATGCCACCCAAGGCGTTCAGGCTCAGACTATTTCGAACCTCTATCAAGCTATTGACAACGATTTGGAGATTATCCCTGTCATCAATAAGATGGATATGCCTGCGGCGATGCCCGAGGAGGTGAAAGACCAGATTGTGGATTTGATTGGCTGTGATGCCGAAGATATCATTGAGGCAAGTGGCAAAACGGGTCAAGGGGTGGAGCAGATTTTAGAGGCCATCATTGAGCGCATTCCCGCGCCCAAAGGCGATCCCGACGCCCCGTTGCAAGCTCTCATCTTCGACTCCATCTTCAACTCTTTCCGCGGTATTATCGCCTACTTCCGTATCTTCAACGGCACCATCCGTACGCACGATATGGTGAAGTTCTTCGCTACCAAGCACGAGTACGATGCTGACGAAATCGGTATTCTCAAGATGGACCGCGTGCCCAAGGATGTGCTGTCTGCCGGCGACGTGGGCTACCTCATCACCGGCATCAAGACCTCCACGGAGGTGAAGGTCGGCGATACCATCACGCATGTGGAAAATCCTTGCGAAACCGCTATCGAAGGTTTCCAAGAGGTAAAACCGATGCTGTTCGCCGGTATTTACCCCACAGAAGCCGACCAATACGAGGAGTTGCGTGCTTCTTTGGAGAAGCTGCAGCTTAACGATGCTTCTCTGACGTTCGTTCCTGAATCTTCATTAGCATTGGGATTCGGCTTCCGTTGCGGCTTCCTCGGTCTGCTGCACATGGAGATCATCCAAGAGCGTTTGGACCGCGAATTCGACCAAGACGTGATTGCCACGGTGCCGAATGTTTCCTATAAAGTATTGACAACCAAGAAACAGTGGTTGGACGTTTATAACCCATCGGGAATGCCTGCGCCGAACGAAATCGACCATGTGGAAGAGCCCTACATCCGCGCTCAGATCATCACCAAGGACGATTACATCGGACCGGTCATCAAGCTCTGTATCGACAAGCGCGGCACGCTGATCAACCAAATGTACGTGGCCGCTAATCGTGTAGAGTTGACTTTCGATCTGCCGTTAGGCGAAATCGTTTTCGATTTCTACGACAAGCTCAAGAGCATTTCCAAAGGTTATGCCTCCTTCGATTACCATATTACCGATTACAAGCCCGCACAGCTTGTGAAGCTCGACATCTTGCTCAACGGCGAATCCGTGGATGCTTTGTCGGCACTGATTCACGTAGACAACGCTTACGCATTCGGTCGTCGTATCTGTGAGAAACTCAAGGAGTTGATTCCTCGTCAGCAGTTCGACATCGCCATCCAGGCGGCTATCGGCTCCAAGATTATCGCCCGTGAGACGGTCAAGCAGGTGCGTAAGGATGTGACTGCCAAGTGTTACGGCGGTGATATCACCCGTAAGCGCAAGCTGTTGGAGAAGCAGAAGAAGGGTAAGAAGCGTATGCGCCAAGTCGGCAACGTAGAAGTGCCGCAATCGGCGTTCCTTGCGGTGCTGAAGCTCGATTAAGACGAGTGTTTCCTACGAAATTAAAAAAGTAAGTAGAGATTTACGGGTACTAAGTGCTGATCTTCCTCCACAGCGTCGCAGCTGAGGGAGAAGATACGCAAGTTCTTCCCGAAGCGGCTGATTTTGCCTTTCTCGGAAAGGTGGTCGGTCCAGAAGGTGTTGTTTTCCTCGTTGAATATCACGAAATTCAATAATGTGGAAGAGGCAACCGCTTCATTCACAAAAGGATATAATCTGTTTTGGGTTAATGTTCCAGTGGTTTTGAGGCTGTTGAGGTAGTGGGTCAAAGCCTCTTTGGAGTCGGCAAACACCAGTGCATTGTCCGCCTCTACAAACCAGGTTGCGGAGTCGGGAGCAAGCGCTTTCAGCAGGGGCATAAGGGGCTGCGGGGTTTGGAAATAGCCATCGGGATGGGCGGCGCGGACAGAATCAGCCTTAGCAGCGTCCTTGTAGAAGATTTCCAAAGCGTTTTTTTCGCTATTCGGCAAAAGAATGGCGTAATGGTATTTGGTGGAATCGCCGTGCATCGTGAAATAACCGATTTCAGAAAGGGCGAGGTCTCTGATTGTCTGCTTGTCGTCAAAAAGCCGCTTTAACTTGAAATCGCGAGCGTTTCGTATTTCCAGATGAGTGTAACAGTCGACGCTCGCAGGATAGCGGTCTACGATCTCCATCTCACCGCTTTTTTTCTTGATTTTCAACTCAAAGTCCTCGTTGTCAGTATTTTCAAGGAGCGTATAACCGGAAAGGTGCATCTCATTGCCGGAGAATCGCAGCTGGAGTGCCGTCCAGCCGGCGTTTTCCAGACATTTGGAAAGTTGGTTGGACATACTCTCGTTCAGATACGAGGAGGGGTGCGCGGTGTACTTTTTCGGGTTGATAATGAGCCAGTTCTGTTTGCGGTTTTTCTCCGAAAGGTCATACATCGCCTTGAACTGCTTGTCAGACAGCAGGTTCTTGGGGTGTGCATGTTGCACGATCGCGCGTTTGAGCAGCTCCACGTCTGTGGAGAAGGAGATGATATGGTTCAGATAGACGAATTTGACACTTTTGAAATTGGTGCCGTAGGTGTAAATGCGGTTGTTTTCAAAGGAAGTGTAGTTGTTTGGGTCGATACTGAGCGCCCGCAACAGTCGTCTGAAAGCGGATTTGTCGGCATGCATGTTGAACAGCAGCTTGAGCGCTTCGTTCTCGTAGTGCCCGGAGACGGTGAGGTCGTATTCACCGGCAGGCAGTTTGCCGCGCATGGTCTCGAACGCAGGCATGGCATCCATCACGAAAAGTTCGTCCAGATAAGGAATCAGCTGGGCGGAACTGTTCACGAATGCATCGTTGTCGTTCAAGGTGAAGATGAACGAAGCATCAGTCGGGATGGCCTCGATCAACTCCGATTTCGATTGCCTGAAAAGGGTGTAATAAAAGAAGATCCCGACTCCGGCAAAGATGACGGCGAAGATGGTGATCCAGATAATCCAGGTTCGATTGTCGCGCGCGTAGTTTTTCATTTTTGTAAAGGGTTAATGGTTAATGGGAATGTAGAGACGCGATTCATCGCGTCTCTACAGAATCGAAATTATTCGTTATCGGATTTTTCGGGAGCGGCTTCCTCTGTTGCCGGCTCTTCCAAATCAATCAGATTATGGTCAACCAAGATGTTATACCAAAGGTAAACCTTCTTCATGTTGGAAACATAGACTCTGTCACGGTCGTATTCGGGAAGAATTTCGGCGAAATAGGCCTTGATGGCGTTGTTATCTTTCGGAATCTCAATCTTTTTGCCGTCCTCTTTCTTGTAGATATTCTGGAAAACGGTCTGCAACGGAATCTCGTCCGTTTCGGTGAAGATTGCGATGTTGTCCAAAGCGGCTACACCGTCGTTGGAGAAGGCGGGGAAGCGCTTGCCGTCATCGAGACCTTCCACGATGAAGCTATTGGGAGTTTTGGAAAGGAATTTGTAAAGTCCGTTCTTACCAGTGATTGATAAAATTTTGCTTAAATCCATTGTTTCTTTCTTTTTGTTGTTGTTTTATTCGTAATACGTTAATTTTCTTTGTTTGATGTAAACGATATAGTTGTCAATGGCGCAAACCTCTGTCTGCCAGTTTTTGTGGATGTCGTAGTCGAAGAAGTAATGAGTCTCCTTCACGTGGTGAAGTTTGTCTTCGTAGATGACCTTGCGAACGCGACCGTCCTGCGCATATTGCGTATAGGTGTACTCAATCATTTGATTGCCAGCCTTGTATACGCATCTGTTAACTTCGTCACCGTAGTTGTCGTACTCGATCTTCGCCGTTTTGAAGACTTTGCCGTCGGGTTCGTACTCGGTAATCTCCGTCACCAAGCCGTTTTCGTCATATTGGTAGGTGGTCTTGGTGACATATTGCATGTTGTCTTGCGAGGTGGAGATAATGTTGCCGACGCCGTCCGTTTTATGAGCAAAGGACATGACGAGAGTGTCGTTCTGGTAGATTTTCTCGCTTTCGATAAAGTGATTGCGATCGTAGGTGTAAACGCCCTTGGTATCGCCGCGGAGTCTGTCCTGTTCGTCCCATTCCGTCATCTGCCCTCGGTCGTTGTAGCGGTATTTCCGTACATAGAGGGTGTCTTCTCCGATGCTAGTAAAGTCGATCAGATGGCTGTCGTAGCTGTAGTGGTGCACAAAACGACGGTCGCCATCGCCACGGCCTGCAGTCAGCTCCTTCAGCCGCGCGGTGTCCTTCAACGGCATAGAATCCGGCTGCACGTAATAGGTCGCCGTCTCCAAGTTCATCACCTTCCCAAAGATATGGTTCCTTTGCAGGTGGTTTTTCTCAATATCCGGGGTGATGACGATAGGGGCGGGCTTCTTCTTGCAGCCGCCAGTCACTATCGCCACGACAGTGAGAACAAAGAAAATATATCGCTTTATCATCTATTTGGATTAGTTAGTAGTTAGTAGTTAGCAGTGAGAAGTTAACTGCTAACTACTAACTGCTAACTGCTAACTATTCAAACATTCCTTCTACCAACTTGTCGTCCGCAATGTTCGGCAGGGTGACGTGCAACTCCGGACATGCCTCCATCGCGCGTTTGATGGCGAAGAGGGCGCCGTCGTTGCGAGCCCATGCACGACGCGAAATACCGTTGTTCACGTCCCAGAAGAGCATCGAGCGCAGACGTCTGTCGCTGTCGTCGCTGCCGTCCAACACCATGCCGAAGCCGCCGTTGATGACTTCGCCCCAGCCGACGCCGCCGCCGTTGTGGATGCTCACCCACGTGGCGCCGCGGAAACCGTCGCCGATGACGTTCTGCACGGCCATGTCGGCGCAGAAGCTACTGCCGTCGTAGATGTTGGAGGTCTCACGGAACGGGGAGTCCGTACCGGAAACGTCGTGGTGGTCACGACCCAACACGACCGGAGCTGACAATCTGCCGTCGCGCACCGCCTTGTTGAACTCGGCGGCGATCTTCGTACGACCCTCACAGTCAGCGTATAAGATACGGGCTTGCGAACCCACGACGAGGTGGTTCTCGTTAGCGCCCTTGATCCAGGTGATGTTGTCGCGCATCTGCTGGGAAATCTCAGCGGGTGCGTGGTCACTGATCTCCTTCAGCACGTCCATGGCGATGTGGTCGGTGACATCGAGATCCTCGGGCTTGCCGGAAGTGCAGACCCAACGGAACGGACCGAAACCGTAGTCGAAGCACATCGGTCCCATAATGTCTTGAACGTATGAGGGATAGCGGAAGCTGCCGTCCTCCTTGAGGATGTCGGCACCCGCGCGTGAGGATTGCAACAGGAAGGCGTTGCCGTAGTCGAAGAAGTACATGCCCTTGGCCGTCAGCTTGTTGATGGCGGCCACTTGGCGGCGCAAACTGGCCTCCACAGCGGCTTTGAACTTCTCGGGATAGTCGGCCATCATCTGCTTGGACTCCTCGAAGGAGAGGCCTACAGGATAGTAGCCGCCTGCCCACGGGTTGTGCAGGGAGGTCTGGTCGCTGCCGAGGTCGACTTGGATGTCATGTTCTGCGCAATATTCCCACAAATCCACGATATTGCCTTGGTAAGCGAAGGATTTCGCGATTTTCTGAGCGCGAGCTTCGTTCACCTTCACGAAGAGTTCGTCGAGATTTTCGTGTACCTCATCGACCCAACCCTGCGCGTAGCGTTTCTGCGTAGCGGCGGGGTTGATTTCTGCGGTGATGGAGACCACACCGGCGATATTGCCGGCCTTCGGTTGTGCGCCTGACATGCCGCCCAAACCGGCAGTCACGAAGAGCTTGCCCCCGATTTCGCCGCCGATCTTACGGCTGGCGTTCAGCACCGTGATGGTGGTGCCGTGTACGATACCTTGCGGTCCGATGTACATGTAGGAACCGGCGGTCATCTGTCCGTACTGGCTGACACCCAGTGCGTTCATGCGCTCCCAGTCGTCAGGTTTGGAGTAGTTGGGGATCACCATGCCGTTGGTCACTACCACGCGAGGAGCGTCCTTATGTGACGGGAAGAGCCCCAGCGGGTGTCCGGAGTACATCACGAGGGTCTGCTCGTCGGTCATCTCAGATAAGTATTTCATAACCAGGCGGTACTGTGCCCAGTTTTGGAAGACAGCGCCGTTGCCGCCGTAGGTGATCAGCTCGTGCGGGTGCTGCGCCACAGCGGGGTCGAGGTTATTCTGGATCATCAGCATGATAGCCGCAGCCTGCTGACACTTAGCGGGATAAGCCTCGATGGGACGGGCATACATCTCGTAGGTCGGACGGTAGCGGTACATGTAGATGCGGCCGTAGTCGTGCAGCTCCTTCACGAATTCGGGAGCCAAAGCGGCGTGCTGCGAGGCCGGGAAATAACGGAGCGCGTTGCGCAGGGCCAGTTGTTTCTCCTTCTTGGTGAGGATGTCCTTGCGTTTCGGCGCGTGGTTGACAGTGGGATCGTAGGGTTGTGCGGCGGGAATTTCAGCCGGAATGCCCGCTCTTAAATCTGCTTGAAACTCTTGTAAAGTCATATTATTACAATTTGATTATTTTCAGTTTGAACCAAACGGCAAAGATAGTATTTTTTTTTAAAGATGGGAATTTGGAAGAGTTGGGAGTTGAGAGTTAGGGGTAAAAGAAAGGCGTGCCGATTTCAGCACGCCTTTCTGTAATCCATTAACATGGCCTATTGGCATTAGACATTCATAGGTGCAATGTTGTAGCCAAACACGGAACCCGGTACAATCTCTTCGGGCTCTTTGCCGAAGCGCAACACGATCATATTGCGCGTGCCTTTGAGGGTGATGCGCTCGTTCTCGATCCAGAGAGCGGTGCCTTCTCGCAATCCGACAACGGTCTTCTCCTTGTTCACAGCAAGATATTCGTTCAGGCGCACCTGACGGGTTTCACCGCCGTGACGGATGCTGTCGTTGATGGCCTCCGGATAGGGGTCGATGTAGTGCGGGTTGATCTGGAACGGTACCAGGTCGAGGCAGTCGAAGCTCTCGGGCATCACGATGGGCATGTCGTTGGTGGTGCACAGTGTCGGGCAGGCTACGTTGGAACCCGCGCTCCAGCCCATGTAGGGAGTGCCCTCCATCACCTTGCGGCGGATGGGCTTGATGAGCTTGTTGCGGTGCAGCTCAGCCACCAAGTGGAAGGTGTTGCCGCCGCCCACCATAATGAACTTCGCGTTGTTGACCGCCGCCACGGGATCGCTGACCTCGTGCACGGAAACGACCTTTTTGCCGAACTTCTCGAACACGCCGCGCACGCGAGCCGTGTAGCTGTCGTAGCTTTCGGGATAGACCTTGCCGCCCACATCCACGCCGGCGTAAGGCACAAACAAAATTTCATCAGCCGTGCCTTGCAGGAACTCCGCGATCAACGGCTGGCACCAACCCAGGTAGGGTTCCTTGTAGTTGGTGGAGTTGCTTATAAGTAACAGTTTCATAATTTGCTTTTATTAGGTGAATTAGAAATGTAAAGTTGGGAGTTAAGAGTTAGGAGTTTTGTGCATTAAGCACCCAACTCCTAACTCCAAACTCTAAACTCCTAAATCTGCGGGCCGAACGGAATCAACGCCTTGCCTTCCTCGGTGTCACTGAAGTTGGCGAAGTTCTTGATGAAAGCAGCGGCCAGTTCGTTGGCGTTTTTCTTGAAAGCGTCCTTGTCAGTCCAGCTGTTTTCGGGATTGAGGATGTTGTCGTCAACGCCGGTCACGTGTTTGGGGATTACCAAGTTGAAGGGTTTTACAATTTCGGTTTCGCAGCTCTTCAGCTCATCGTTGAGGATGGCCGTGATGATGGCGCGGGTAGCCTTCAAAGAGATGCGCTCGCCGACGCCGTAGCCACCGCCAGCCCAGCCGGTGTTCACCAAGTAAGCCGTAGCATTGTGCTCTTCGAGCTTCTTGGCCAATTCTTCAGCGTATTTCGTGGGGTGCAACAACAGGAAAGCTGCGCCGAAACAGGAGGAGAAGGTGGGTTGCGGGGTCACGATACCACGTTCGGTGCCGGCCAACTTAGCTGTGTAACCACTTAAGTAGTAGTACATGGTCTGCTCCTTGTTGAGGATGGAGACGGGAGGCAGCACGCCGAATGCGTCGGCTGAGAGGAAGATGATCTTGCTCGGGTGTGTGCCGCGGGAAACCGGACGTACAATATTATTAATATGGTAAATCGGGTAGGAGACGCGGGTGTTCTCGGTCTTCTCCGCAGAGTTGAAATCGATGTTACCTTCTGCATCCACCACAAGGTTCTCCAACAACGCGTCGCGTTTGATGGCGTGGAAGATGTCGGGTTCTTTCTCTTCGCTGAGGTTGATGCACTTTGCATAGCAACCGCCTTCGAAGTTGAAGACACCGTTGTCGTCCCAGCCGTGCTCGTCGTCGCCGATGAGCGCACGATTCGGGTCGGTGGACAAAGTGGTTTTGCCAGTGCCGGAGAGACCAAAGAAGATGGCGGTGTCGCCGTTCTTGCCTTCGTTTGCGGAACAGTGCATAGCAGCCATGCCCTTGAGCGGCAGGAAGTAGTTCATCACGGAGAAGATACCCTTCTTCATCTCGCCACCGTACCAAGTGCCGCCAATGAGGGCCATGCGTTCGGTGAGGTTGAAGGCCACGAAGACCTCGCTGTTCAGACCCATCTCTTTCCAGTTGGGGTTGGTGGTCTTACCAGCGTTCAGCACCACGAAATCGGGTTCGAAGTCGGCCAGTTCCTCTTCGGAAGGGCGGATGAACATGTTTTTCACGAAGTGAGCCTGCCAAGCTACCTCAGACACGAAGCGCACCTTCATGCGTGAGTTCTCGTTGGCGCCGCAGTAGCCGTCCATCACATAAATCTTTTTGCCGGAAAGTTGCTTCTGGCAAAGCATGCGGAAGTGCTCCCAAGTCTTGTGGTCGATGGGCTTGTTGTCGGAACCCTTCTTGTTGGGGTCTGCCCACCATACGTTATCTTTCGTGTTTTCGTCCTTGACGATGTATTTGTCTTTAGGCGAGCGGCCGGTGAAGATACCCGTATCGACGGAAAGGGCACCCGATTTGGTCAGGTAAGCCTTCTCATAACCCGTCAAAGAGGGGTCGGTTTCGTGTTTGTACAACTCGTCGTATGACAGGTTGTGGAAGATTTCAACGGGGTTCTCAACGCCTAATGCTTGCAATTCTGCTCTTAAATCTTTCATATTTTATTGGGTTTGGTAATATATTTTTCGTGGGGGCAAAGATACAAATTTTTGGTTTACACGTTTACAGGTTTACAGGTTTACACGTTTACAGGTTTACACGTTTACAGGTTTACAGGTTTAGGTTTTTTAAGTCATTATAGTTTAAGTCTAAGTTTAAGTTAAAGCTAACAGCCAACAGCCAACAGCCAATAGCCAACAGCCAAATAAATCAAGGTACTAAGATGCGGAGATTCTGCGGTGTGATCTGAATGTCGAGTTGTGCCTCCATGATCACAGGCTCGCCGTCGATGTTTACCACGCCGGCGGAAGGACGCTCCACAGTGATGTGTGACGACTGGAATTCGGTGAGATGGCTCGATTTGTCCAGCTGTCCATTCATCAGCATGGTCACCATGAAGGGGATGTCCAAAGGGGAGGGGCGGCTGATGATGCAGGTGTCGAGCAGACCGTCCTGCAGCGAGGCGTGCGGCGCGATGACCGCATTGTAGCCGAACTGGTTGGAATTGGCGAAAGTGATGAGCAAGGGACTGCACGTCAATGTTTTACCACCGTCGAAGGTGATGTTGACGGTCTCGGGCTTGTAATGGAGGTAGTTGGTGGTGACATAGTGGGCATAGGTTAAGAAGCCCCGACGCGAGTCTCGGGAAAAGTCGTAGGCAGTCTGCGCGTCGAGCCCGATGCCCGCCACACTGAGGAAGAACCGCCCGTTGACACTCCCGGTGTCAATCTGCTGAACACGTCCGTTTCGCAAGAGCCGCAACGCTTTTCCCGTGTTGAGCGGGATGTGCAGGCAGCGGGCCAGACCATTGCCGGAACCGTAGGGAATGACGGCCAAGGTCGTGTCAGTGCCGACGATGCAGCGCGCCACCTCGTTGAGCGTGCCGTCGCCGCCCACCGCCGCCACAATGTCGAAGCGGCCGACCGCCTCCGACGATAGCTCGGTGGCGTGACCGGCATACTCTGTGAAGATGATGTCATACGAAAACGCGTCACCGTCAAGCTCGCAAGCCACACACTCCCGGAACTTCCTTTTGTCGTGGTGCCCAGATATGGGGTTGACAATGAACAATATCCGCTTTTTCGACATGAACGTGACCTGAATTCTGCTAACTGTTTTTTAAGTGCCGCAAAAATACAAAAAAAATATACTTTTGCCCGCTTTTGATAATGAAGTCATAGATGATGAAAAAGGTTTTTCAGAATGATATTACGGTATTGATTTTGAGGCTGTTGCTTCTCTATGCATGCCTGTTTGTAACCCAACTGGCCTTTTATCTCTATAACCGCTCGTTGCTCGGACCGTTGACTTGGTCGGAAATCCCTTTGCTGTTCGCCGGATCGTTCAAATACTCCACGATATCCATTGCCTATATTAATGCGCCATTCATCCTGCTGTCGATGCTGCCGTTCCGCTTCCGACAAAAGGAGGGTTATCAAAAAATGCTGTTCTGGCTCTTTTGCATCTCCAATTCGTTGGGCATCGTGGTGCTGAATCTGGCCGATGTCGTCTATTACCGCTATGCTTTCAAAAGGATTACGGCGGAGGAGATGCACTTCTTCCGAGAAAATGACAATACCTTCGACATCCTGTTCAAAGCGATGGGTGAAAACTGGTATCTGGTGCTGTTGGGCCTATTGTTGATTTTCCTGCTCTTCTTTCTGTATAAAAAGATAAAGTATCATCCCACGGCATTGAAGAACAACTGGCTCTATTATGGTACGGGTTCGCTGACTTTCGTGTTGGCGGTTTTTTTGTGGGTGATGGCCATCAAGGGCTCGTTCGACATCAAAGCGCGTCCCGTTGCTATCAGCAATGTGGCCTACTATGCGCAGTCGCCGCAGAAAGGGGCTCTGGTGCTGAGCAACCCCTATTGTCTCATCCGCACGATGGGATTGCGGCAGCTGGATTCGCCGGTCTATTTCAATGAGGAGGATCTGGCGGAGCTCTATACGCCTTACCACTATCCCTCTTTGATCTGTCCGCCTGTCGCCAAAGGCAAAAACGTGGTGATTTTCGTGTTGGAGAGTTTCAGTCGGGAGCACTCGCAGTATCTGGCCCCGCATCTGAATCCGAATGGCGGCTACACCCCCTTCCTGGACTCTTTGATGCGCGAGGGGCTGGTCTTCACGAACGCTTATTCCAACGGCATGAAGTCCATCGAGGCGCTGCCCTCCGTCTTTGCCTCCATTCCTTCATACCGAACGCCATACGCACTGCTGCCCCAGTCGCTCACCGATTTGGACGCTTTGCCGCGCATTCTCGCCACCCAAGGCTATGGTACCCACTTCTTCTGCGGTGCCACGGCCAACCAGATGGGTTTCGAGGCTTTCGGAATGCTGGCCGGCATCGAGCATTTCTACAATCGGGCGGATTTCGAGAAGTGGCATCCCGGAAAGGGGAACACCAATGTGTGGGGCGTTTGGGACATGCCGTTCCTGCAATATGTGGCGGAAGAGATCAACCGCCAGCAGACGCCGTTTTTCACGTCGGTGTTTACGTTAAGTTCGCATCATCCATACGACCTCCCAGAGGAGTATGCCGGCAAAATGCCCCAAGGGAAGACGTTGGTGCAGCCATGCGTGGCTTATACCGACCTTTCGTTGCGCAAATTTTTCGAGACGGTCTCCAAAATGCCCTGGTTTGAGAATACCTTGTTCATCTTCGTGGCCGACCATGTGTCGCCGCAGATGGCCGCCGAGGAGACGCGCACGGCCAAGGGCAATACGGCCATACTATATTTTATGTACACCCCCGACCATTCCGTCAAGGGACGATACGAGCATGTGACGCAGCAGATCGACATCATGCCCACCACGCTCGGACTGATGGGCTATGAACAGCCCTATTTCGCCTTCGGTCGGGATATCTTCAACGAACCTGAGCGAAAACCGTTGGTGGTCAACTGTGTGCATCAAACGTATCAGGCTTTGACCGACTCGTTGAGCCTCTATTTCGACGGTCTGTATCCGCTGTATGTCTATGCCGCTAATGACACTTTGCAACGGCACAACATAATGGATGAGGGCAGTCCGGCACAGCAGTCGTTGGAGCGGGATTTGAAGGCGGTGTTGCAGTCCTACTACGACCATGTGAGGCGAAGAGATGTCCGAATGCGGAATTTTCAAAAAAAATAATCCGAAACAGGTGTTATATGAAAAAAAATTATACCTTTGCACCCGCAAAAATCGAAAAAAACTCTATTACATTTTTATAAACATCAAAAAATTAAAGTTTTATGAGAAAAAAAGTTAGAAATGTGATCATCATCGGTGCTGCTGGAAGAGACTTCCACAATTTCAACACCTTTTTCCGTCACAACAAGAACTACAACGTAGTCGCTTTCACCGCTGAGCAAATCCCCGGTATCGACGACCGTATGTATCCGAAGGAACTGGCTGGCGAGGATCTCTATCCGAACGGCATTAAGATCTATCCGGAAGCTAAGTTGGCTGAACTGATCAAGGAGTTTGACGTTGACGATTGCGTGTTCGCATACAGCGACAAGCCTTATGCATACGTCATGGGCGTGAGCGCTATCGTGAATGCAGCTGGCGCTAATTTCTGGCTCATGGGTCCGAAAGACACCATGGTGAAGTCCAAAAAGCCCGTCATCGCTGTCGGCGCTACCCGTACCGGTTGCGGTAAGTCACAGACTTCCCGTAAGATCATCGAATACCTCGTTGGAATGGGCTTCAGAGTGGTCGCTGTGCGTCACCCCATGCCTTACGATCCCGATTTGAACAAACAGAAAGTGCAGCGCTTCGCAGAGGTTGCTGACCTCAAGAAACACAACTGCACCATCGAGGAGATGGAAGAGTACGAACCCCATGTGGTCACCAAACGTAACGTTATCTACGCCGGCGTTGACTATGAGGCTATCCTCCGCGCTGCTGAAGTAGATCCCGACGGTTGCGATATCGTGCTCTGGGACGGTGGTAACAACGACTTCCCGTTCTACGTTCCCGATTTGACCATCGGCGTTGCTGACCCGTTGCGTCCCGGCGCAGAGGTGAGCTACTATCCTGGTGAAGTTGTCGCTCGTATGGCTGACGTTATCGTCATCAACAAGATCGACTCCGCTTCTCTGGAGAACATCAACACCGTGCGCAACAACCTGCGCAAGATCAACCCGACCGCTAAGCAGATCGACGCTGCTTCTATCCTCACGGTTGACAAACCCGAATTGCTCAAGGGCAAGAGAGTCCTCGTTGTGGAAGACGGTCCTACATTGACCCACGGTGAGATGAAGATCGGTGCTGGTACTGTTGCCGCTCAGAAATATGGTGCTTGCGAACTCGTTGACCCGAGACCTTACACCGTCGGCGAACTGACCACCACTTTCGAAAGATACCCGAACATCGGTACTTTGCTGCCGGCTATGGGTTATGGCGCTCAACAGATGAAGGACCTCGAGAAGACCATCGCCAACACTCCTTGCGATGCTGTCGTTATCGGTACTCCTATCGACCTGCCTCGTTTCATCAAGATCAAACAACCCGTTGTGAAGGTCGGTTACGAACTGCAGGAGATCGGTACTCCTACTTTGAAGGAAGTTTTGGACGATTTCGTTGCAAAACACAACCTCAAACCCAAAAGACGCAAAAAATAATATTCATTTTGCATAAAAAAAGCGTGCCAAACGGCACGCTTTTTTTTATGCAAAAAAATTAAACTACCTCCGCCGAGTGTCGTCAAAAAAATGTATTTTTGCAAACAGTATTAAAATAGAAAAATTAGGTTATGAAAAGAATATTTACTCTCCTGTTGGTTATGGCGGCTGTGGCAGTTAACGCACAGTCAATCAAGTTGTTCTACAACAACGCTCCGATGAATGACGGCGATACGGTCTTCGTGCCGATCGATCCTCACCAAGATGAAGCCGTCGTTTATCTCGCTTATCAGAACCAAACAAGCAGCCCAATTGAATTCAAGGTCAAAAAAGATGTCCTTTTCATGGGTGAAGAGGGTGACCTGCTCTTCTGCGTCGGGGAATGCTATACGGGTAATGTCTCCGCTGCTATGACCTTGGCTGCCAACGAGATGATGCCGGAAGACGGCTCACTTTCATTCCACACTTCTTATAGTGGCAGCCTGGATCCCGCATTGGTGAAGTTCACCTTCTTCTTGACGGAGAATGAATCCGACAAGGTTACCTGCTACGTCTGCTTCGGTAGCGGCACGGGCATTCGTCCCGCCGATATGGTGAAAAATCTTGGCGCTTATCCGAACCCTGCTCACAATGTGGTGAACATCGAGTATGTGACTCCGAATACCGAATCTTATTTGGTAATCAAGAATTTAACGGGCAGAGAGGTGTATCGTACGTCACTGGCAAATGTAGCTGGCAAAAAGCAGGTTGATATCTCCAGCTTCAACGCAGGTGTCTATTTCTATGGCATCGAATCTGAGGGCAAGATGCTTTGCACCAAAAAGTTACTGGTTAAGTAAGTCACTGTAGCGTTTCGTTTTACTATTTCCTTAAGTGCCCATGTTTACGCGGCATTGGCTTTCTGTAGCTCAATTCCAATGGGATAGTGTGGTGCAGCCGAACAACTGGATCACACTGGTCTTTTGCGTCTTGCTTTTGTTGCTGACGGTGATTTTTGTCACTTTTCGCAGAAAGCTGTTCCTTATTTGCCGTGCATTGTTTTCCCAGCGTCACTTCTCGTTGGTGCAGCGCGAGGGTAAAGTCTTGGAAGACCGTTCTTCTCTTTACCTTCTGATTTTTGATTTGCTGACCATTACGACCGGATTGGTGATGTTCTGCGGGGCGTATATCCCCAATGCCGTTGCCAAGTTTCCATTCATTGCCAACATCGGAATCTTTTTCGGCGTCCTTTTGGCAGCATATACCTTGAAATTGCTTGGCAATGAGTTGTACGCCTCGCTGTACGGCCGTGCAAAGGAGCGTGTGGCCATCAACCAATACAAGTTTTGCATGATGACGGATCTCTCCATCATCATGTTTCCGCTTTTGGTGGTTATTCAGTTTACACAGCTTCGTTTCTTGTACTATGTTCTTGCCGTAGTGATCGGAATCCTGATTGTAACATGGTTTTATAGAGTCATGAAAATAAATTTTACAGCTGGCCGAGGGTTTCATTTTTTTCTCTATTTTTGCACCCTTGAAATTTTACCGTGGTTAGTGGCGTTGAAGGTAATGTTAATTATTTGATAGATAATTATTTGGTTAATATTTTTGCAGCAATATAAAAAACAGAAATGAAGATAAAAAACATACTTGTTTCCCAAAATGCGCCGGAGGACTTCGAAAGATCCCCGTATGCAGAGTTGAAGAAAAAGTACAGTATCAATATTGATTTCTATAAATTCTTCAAAATCAATAGCACTACAGCGTTGGATTTTCGGAAAACGCACATCAATATTCTGGATTATGAATCCATCGTGTTTTCCAGCACCAACACGATTGACCGATTCTTTGATTTGTGCAAAGATATGCGGTTGGAGATGCCGGAGTCGATGAAGTATTTTTGCGCCACCGAGTCCATTGCGCTCTATATGCAAAAGTATGTTCCTTATCGTAAACGTCGCGTGTTTGCCGCAAAGGACGCGCAGGTCTCCAGCTTTTATGACCTGTTGATCAAGAACAAGAACGTGAGCATGTTGATTCCGTGCGGACAGGACGGCATTGCCCCGCAGATGCAGGCTATGTTGGCCGAGAACGAGATCAAGTACGCGGAAGCCGTGGTTTTCAAAATCGCGCATGCCGACCTTGTTCACGATGTCGATATCGACAAATATGACATGATTGTCTTCTTCAGCCCGAACGGTGTGAAGTCTCTGCAGGCCAACTATCCCGATTTCCAGCAAGGCGAGAAGGTCTTCGCTGCACTCGGCAAGGCTGCGGAACAGGCCGTTGAAGAGGCTGGATGGAAGCTCCACGTGATGGCGCCTACCAAAGAGTATCCCTCTTTGACCGAGGCAATGGATGCTTTTCTAAAGGAATATGCCAACCGCAGACGCTAATTTCTCCTTTCCGAAATCCTCCCGTCTGAAATCCTCGCTGCTCATCAAAGATATTGTGCGGCAGCATAATGCTGTGTTCTCATTTCCAATAAAATGCTTCTATGACATTGAGAAGACCGACGGCCAATCGATGTCCAAGGTGGCGTTTTTGGTCTCGAAAAAGCGTTTTCGTCATGCAGTGGACCGCAATCGTACGAAAAGGCTGCTGAGAGAGGCATATCGGCTACATCGCCAAGAATTGGCATTGCCAGAAAATATCTCCCTGAACTTGTGCTGGATGTTTGTCGGCGGAGAGTTACCCACTCTTAGTCAGGTGGATAGTGCCTCCTGTCAAATATTCAAGGAATTGCAGCCCATCATTAATCCCACCAAGTGATGAGAAAACTGTATCGTGGGTTCAAGAATCTGCTGGCCAAGATGTTGATTGGGTTGATTAAGCTCTATCAGGTGACTTTGTCGCCATATATCGGACGTGCGTGTCGCTATACCCCGACCTGTTCCAATTATGGTATCGAGGCGATACAAAAGCATGGCCCGTTCAAAGGAACCTGGCTTACGATCAAGCGGGTGCTTTCCTGCAATCCGTGGGGCGGAAGCGGTTACGACCCTGTGCCGTGAGGATTAAGGTTTAAAGTTTATGGATTGTAGAGACGATGTGCACATCGTCTCTACAGGGCAACATAACGTTATACGTCATACGTTTCCCCGTCTCGATATGTTCTCCACAGAAACACAATCGCCATGGCGCTGACGAGTGCGCAGGTGGCGGCCACCGGAATGGAGCCCCGAACATCGGTGTATTGGAGACTGTCGGTATCGATGCCACGGCCTTGAAGTGTGTAGTCGATTATCAGAGACAACGCGTTATGCAGTACATGCGCTAAAATCGGCAGCCACAGCGACTTGCTCCAATAGAACAGATATCCTAAATAGATGCCAAGCAGAAAACGGGGGATAAATCCGTAGAATTGAAAATGCAAGGCGCTGAATATCAGTGCGGTTAACAAGATGCCGATATGCGGATTCTTGCTCCAGTTCGTCAATAGCGGTTGCAGTGCCCCTTGGAAGAAGAATTCCTCGCAAATGCCTGCCAATACGGCAAAAATCAGAATGTTGCAGATGAGGTCCCAAGAACTCCGCTGACTGGTCACCAATCCTAAGATTTGGTCTGCGGCGTCTTCTAAGTTGCGCATGAAATCGGCCACCGCCCCCTCCTGCGGCATAATATGCTGGTTGAAGGATGAGAGCAAACCCACCACAGGGAGAAGCGTGACGGAGAGGATGAGCACCATGTTGACCATGCTTTGCGGCGCGTGGCGGTTGGCAAGGTTGTAGTTGAACCATTGTCGGTCTTGACAGTACGCAAATAGTAGCGAAGGCAGCAGAAAGGCCCCCACTGTAGCCAGCGCTTGTGTGATGCGGATGGCGGTCACAGGGTCGGAAGCCTCCAGAATGGAAGGGGTGTGGTAGATAAGCAGAATGATGAGTTCGCCTAATGAGTTGAAAATCAGCATTCCGCCGACCATGAATAGCATCAATACTACCAGCTGAATTAAATAGGATTTCTCTTGTAATTTCATAATTATCAATTTTTTTCCGGTCTGTAGAGACGCGATTAATCGCGTCTCTACAACGCGTTATCCATTATCTCCTGTTCACGATAATCTTCCCGGTGACGGACCGTCCGTCGTTCAGGAGCACCTTGACGAGGTAGTGTCCAGTGGCGAACCGCGCGACGTCAAGCTGTGTGAACTCGGGGGTGTCGGGCATCTGCGAGAGGACGAGTTTGCCGTTGAGGTTGAAGACATCGACGCGCTTCATGTCCTGACCCTTGATGTTGAGCATGGCCTGCGTGGGGTTGGGGTAGAAGGAGAAGTCGGGTTCGAAGGAGAAGTCTTCCACGCCGTCGTTGAAGGCGACGAAGAGGGTGAGGTGGACGATGGAGTCGCAGTGGGCGAGGGTGTAGAACTGGATGTCGTAGAAGAAGGTTCCGCTGTCGGCGGGCGTGATGACGAAGCTGTTGAGGGAGTCGAAGGTGTAGAGGTGCTCGCGGACGGCGGAGTCGGAGACGTAGACGTCGTAGGTCGGGTTGAGGGAGAGGTGGAGGACGAAAACGGAGTCGCATCCGCTGGCGGTGAGTAGGCTGTCATAGTAGGTGCCCTCGACGATGAGTTCGTTGCCGTGCCAGAGATAGGGGACGTTCTCGCAGGTTTGCGCGGACTCCTCGAAGAAGTAGCTGGGCAGGACGGCGAGGACGAGGTTGACGACGGAGTCGCAGCCGTCGGCGTTGGCCAGAGTCATCTGGTCGTAGAGCGTGCCGGGCAGGAGCGCGAGGGTGTCGAAGCCGTGGAGGTCGTAGAGGGAGCCTGCGCAGACGGTGTCGTAGATGGTGGTGACGTCGCTTTGGAGGACGGAGAGGTGCAGCTCAAAGACGTCCATGCATCCGGCGGCGTTGGGGATGGTGTCGGCGTAGTTGCCGGCGGCGTTGATCTGGTGTCCCCGCCAAGCGTAAGGCAGGGCGTTCTGGCAGACGGTGTCGGCGAGCACCTCGTGCTGGGAGGCATTGACGGTGAAGGTCAGCGTGAAGGTGGAGTCGCAGCCGTCGGCGGTGACCAGGGTGTCGTGGTACACGCCGCTCGCGCCGAGTGACTGCCCGTGCCAGAGATACGGCAGGTCGTAGTCGCAGGCGGAGGCGGATTCAGTGACATGGTACGACGGGTTGACATAGAGGGTGAGGTGGTAGACGCTGTCGCAGAAGGTGCCGGCGGTCTGGTGGTAATCCTCGCGGGTGCCGGCCTCGGAGACGGTCATGTCGTGCCAGAGGTATGGGAGCTCGTCGCTGCAGAGTGTGACGGTGTCGAAGAAGTGGTAGGAGGGGTTGACGGTGACGGAGACCTCGTGGATCTCGTGGCAGCCGGAGGCGGCAATCACGGTGTCGCGGTAGGTGCCGGCCTCGGAGAGGACCATGCCGCGCCAGATCTCGGACACGCCGTCGCACAGCACGATCGGGTCGCTGACGACGAGCTGCGTGGCGTTGACGGTGAGGTTGAGACTGTAGACGCTGTCGCAGCCGTGACCGGTGGTCAAAGAGTCGTAATAGATACCGCTCTCGTTGAACGCCATGCCGCGCCAGAGGTAGGGCAGCTCGTGGTCGCACACGAAGTCGGTGTCGGCGAAGGCGTACTCCTGCGCCTGGTGCAGGGTGAGGGTGACGAGGCTGTCGCAAAGGCCGTCGCGGTGGAATACCACCTCGTAGGTGCCGGCCACGGAGAAGGAGCTGTCGCCGTAGGAGACGGGGAAGTCGCTGCCGCAGACGAAGAGCTCGTCAGCACCCGCGGCGGTCGGGATGACGTTGAGGAGGACGGTGACGAGGCTGTCGCAGGTGAGCGCGGAGGAGAAGTGGATGTCGTAAGAGCCGCTGTCTGGAAGCGGGGTGGAACCGTAGAGGTAAGGCAGTGCCTCCTGGCAGACGGTGACGGTGTCGAAGTGGTGGTAGGTCGGGTTGACGTTGAGGGTGAAGTGAGTGATGGTGAGGCAGTTGTCGCCGTTGGATTCTGTGATGTCGTAGG
>Ga0265300_10000525_pt1 | contig 40231 bp, 64 predicted proteins | sample AusTroGonzalo_MG_FD_193482 | JGI IMG/M metagenome (GOLD analysis project Ga0265300, IMG submission 193482) | Bovine rumen microbial communities from tropical cattle in Woodstock, Queensland, Australia - Gonzalo_03 | ecosystem: Host-associated > Mammals > Digestive system > Stomach > Rumen ...
GGGTAACCATCCCGTCAGGGGCGAACAGCGATGACCTCGCTAATTTGATAGGGCAGATCAGCAGCGGGAGCGAAATCCCTGACGGCAACAATATGTCCTTCGGATACACCGATGTTACACTCCCGTATGTCGGCATAGCCAAAGTAGGACAGGCAGTTATTTAAGGAGATGATTTTATGGCTTACACACCTACAGTATGGGCAAGCGGTGACACAATTGACGCCACCAAACTGAACAAGATGGAGCAGGGGATTGCCGGTGCGACACCGATGATTGTGAACGCATCGTCCACCTCCCCGTATACCCTTGACGCAACTTTCACAGAGATTTACAACGCTCTCCGCACCGGGATTCCCGTGTATATTCTTTATGCGCTCAACGCCGGTTCGGATTGGGCAACACAGTATGACAGCCGTGTGCTTTATTGCCCCGTTGTTTATGCGTACAAGTACAACGACGTCTATCGCGTAGTGGCGACTTGTCAAGCCACCTTTACCGTTGGTGGAACAAGCGCAGTTCCTCTTCCCGCTGAATTCACGTTCAGCGCGGCAAACGCAACCGCCTATCCTACCTATTTGAGAAGAGGATACCCCAACTACACATACAGCGCCACGGATACGGCGCTGTGGTAACGCTTGTATGTGGCGCTCCGTGTAGCGGCAAGACCCACTACATAAAGGAGCATATGAAAGACGGCGACGTCGTCTGCGATGTGGATTATATCTACTCTGCCATCAGCGGCAATGACCCGCACGATGCTGACTTGTATGTCCACGAGGTCGCCCTTGAACTGCGAGAGCATCTGCTTGACATCATCCGTGACCGAAAAGGCGGGTGGAACGATGCGTATGTGCCATCCATCGCCAACACAGCGGAGAAAGTCCAAGCGGATGCCGACCGCATCAAAGCAGACGAGATTATATTAATGACCACTCCCTACGAGGTCTGTATGGAACGAGCGACCGAGCGACCGTATGAGTTCCGCTTTCTGATAGACGAGTGGTTTGCGACAGGAGATGAGAACCTTGAGCGATGTTGCAATAGAGCGGAACACTCTTGACAGGCTTGCGATGAAAGTCTATGGCGTTACCAATGAACCGCCGCCGCTGACTCTTGAAGAAATGATAACCGCCCTTGATACGGCGGCACATACCCAAGTCCATCCGCACGGAACGATTTCCATCACGGAGAACGGGCAGGTGGACGTGACCGAGTACGCCACCGCCGATATCCAAGTGCCAACCGAGTTTCTTGTTACGGTGTCCTACAACTCATCTGCGGATATATGGACTACGGATAAGACCTATGCGGAAATATACGAAGCCTACTCCGCAGGCAAGACCATTGTCTGGGAGACAGGGCTTCTTGCCGAGGTGGCAACAGTAGCGGGGGAGTTTCACAGCGCATCGTCGCCATACTTTTCCTATTACGTCCGTGCGATTCCATCGCAAGGGTCTGTGCAGGAGTATGGCTACGAGTTGTCCGCGTCTGGTCTGGTGCAGACCGAATACAACCACTATTTCCAGCCGAGCGGAACGAAGACCATAAGCGCCGCTGGCAACACCGATGTAACCAACTACGCGACCGCCAATGTCCCAGCAGGAACGGCAGGCACTCCAACGGCAACCAAGGGAACGGTATCCAACCATTCCGTCACCGTGACGCCGTCCGTGACGAATAGCACGGGATGGATTACGGGCAGTACCAAGACAGGAACGGCGGTAACCGTTACGGCATCCGAGTTGGTAAGCGGTTCAGAAACTAAAACCGCCAACGGAACATATGATGTCACAAACCTCGCACAACTGGTAGTAAATGTCAGCGGTGGTGGATCTGCCAAAAACATCCAAGTCAACAGCGGTTCTAATTCCGTACGAACAAACGGGTACACAAGCACAGGACACTCCCTGACAGTTGCCAAGACAGGAACATATAAGGTATCTTGGACAGCTTGGAGATCTTCCTCACAAGGTACGATGGGAACAAACCTATATCGTAACGGCACAGCCGGAACGGCACAGCAGACTTGGACTAACACCTACGGACAGCATATCGTCCTTGAAAATCAGTCCTACACAGCCGATGATGTGCTGACTCTGTACGCTACCGCCGGAAGCACATCACGCTACTGTTGGGTAGCAGGATTAACCATTGAAGAACAGTAAAAAGGGGGTGGCTGAGTGAAAACGTATAACGATTTGCTGGCAATTGGCGAGGATGAACAGGCGCGGATGGCCTTTGTTCTCGGAGCTATCAATGAGCATAAGTCAAGCGATCTCTACAAGACGGCGGCGGACGCTGATCTCTATTATCGGCATCTGAACCCGACGATTATGCGGGCGCAGAAATTCGTCTATAATCTTCTTGGTCAGGCGGTTCCGGACATCTGGAGCGCGAACAATAAAATTCCGAGCCGTTATTACTTCTATTTCATCACACAGAGCGTCCAGTTTTTGCTTGGGAACGGCGTATCTTTCGGCGATGATAAGACCAAGGAAAAGCTGGGAGACGACTTTGACAGCGTGGTCCAGCGAGCAGCCACGGACGCGATGAACGGCGGAGTGTCGTTCGGATTCTGGAACAATGACCATCTAGAGAAGTTTTCCGTTCTGGAGTTCGCGCCTCTCTATGACGAGGAGGACGGAGCACTGAAGGCCGGAGTTCGGTTTTGGCAGGTTGATTCGAGCAAACCGCTGAGGGCCACGCTCTACGAGATGGACGGACTGACGGAATATATCAAACGGAAGGGCGAAGATATTTCCGTCATGAAAGAAAAGCGGGCCTATGTCCAGATCGTTGCAAGCTCCGAAGTAAGCGGGACGGAAATCCTTGACGGCCAGAATTATCCGGGGTTCCCGATCGTACCGCTCTGGAACGTAAACAGACAGAGCGAACTGATAGGCGGTCGGGAGACGATAGACGCCTATGATCTTATGGCTTCGGCGCTGATCAATAATATAGACGATGCGAACCTTATTTACTGGGTAATTCGGAACGCTGGAGGCATGGACGATCTTGACGACCAGAAGTTTGTGCAGCGGCTGAAGACGATCCACGTTGCTCACCTTGAGGGCGACGAAGAAGTGGATCAGCATCAAATTGACGTTCCGTTCCAAGCGTCCGAAGCAGCTCTAAACAGACTGCGATCGCAGATGTTCGATGACTTCATGGCTCTGGACGTGAAAGAGATCTCTGCCGGCGCTGTCACGGCTACGCAGATCAAGGCGGCCTATGAACCGTTGAACGCGAAGACAGATATGTTTGAGTATCAGGTCACGGAGTTTATCCGCGGCATTCTGGATCTGATCGGAATTGACGATATGCCGTCATATACCCGCTCCATGATCATCAACCAGCAGGAGACGATCCAGAACTTGCTGACAGCTGCGGAATACCTATCTGCTGACTATGTAACGAGCAAGGTGCTGGAGACGCTAGGGGATATTGACAAGGTGGACGAAGTTCTGAATCAGCGGCTACTTGAGGATATGTCAAGGTTCAGCTCTACACCGTCGGAGGAGACGGAACAGCCTTTTGAGGGGTGATCTGAATGGCTGATAAGGCCCACAGACTGACAGACAAAGAGCTGTCAGAGATGGAGAAGCATCTATCCGAGATCTATGAGCGGGCGAATAAAGAGCTGACAGAGAAAGCGGACCAATACTTCAATCGGTTCGCGGAACTGGATGAACAGAAGAAAAAGCTGGTAGACGAAGGAAAACTGTCGGAGGAGGATTACAAGCTCTGGCGGCAGAATAAGATTATGACTGGCAAGCATTGGACGCAGATGAAGGAGCAGACTGCGCAAGAGCTTCTGCAAGCCAATAGAACGGCGGCAGAGTATATCAACGGAAAACTTCCGGGTGTATACGCCACCAACTATAACCTTACTGGAAAAGGGATTGCCGGGGCTGTCAACGGATATTCATTCGAAGCTGTGGACGCTTCTACCGTAAAGAATCTAGCGACATCGGATAAGACGCTGTTGCCGTATAAGTATGTTGATGGCCGTAAGGATGAACGCTGGAACACGCAAAAGGTTAATGCAGAAGTTCTGCAAGGGATTATTCAGGGCGATAGCATTCCGAACTTGTCAAAGCGTCTTCGGAATGTAACGGAAATGAACCGGGCGAGTGCGATACGCAACGCCCGGACAACCGTTACCAGCGCCGAGAATAAGGGCCGAATGGACAGCTACCACATGGCGCAGGAAAAGGGCGTCCGAATGGTGAAAGTTTGGATGGCTACCGTGGATGAGCGAACCCGTGAAGAGCATATAGAGCTTGACGGTCAGGAGCGGGATATTGACGAGCCGTTTAAAAACAGTCTCGGTGAAATTATGTATCCCGGCGATCCTGATGCTGATCCTGCGAACGTATACAACTGCCGGTGCACGCTGATCACGCGGATACTGGGATTCGGCGAAGTAGAGAAAGAAGAGGAAGAAAGGCAAGAGGAAGAGCCTACGGCGAAGGCTGAAGATAGAATTATAAGTATTGATGCTTGCGAAACATTTGACGATCTTGAAGAATACTTGAATAGAACGCACGGCATACAAGTGTCCCAGAGCGTGAGAGATCTTGATTTTAACGGCGTAAAAAATGCGATAGCAGGAGCCGAATATGTTATGGGATCGTTCCCGGAGCTTGAAGGGCAAATACAGCTATTTTCAACAGATCGTTCAGGATATATGTGTAGCGACGGAAAAACTATTTATTTCAATCCGGCCTATTTTACGCCCAAAAAATATGATGGTGATACGACTTGGTCATTTTCTGCGGGAGCGCACGAGGCCGGGCATTGTATAGATAGACTTTTGTGCGAGCGCCTAAGCGAAACCTCGGAGCACGGCTATACTGGCGCGCTATTCTTCATAAACGGCGATGTATCAAGGTCTGTAGTAAGGCAAGCAGTAAAAGAGTTCAAAGCGGAAAATCCTTCGTTTGCTGGATTTTCATCAAGGGACGTTAGAGGACTTTTATCATCGTATGCGACCAAAGATACCTCGGAAACTCTCGCAGAAGCAGTTAGAATATTTGCGGATCGGGAAAGCGGAAGAACAATAATTCCGGAAAAATTTGCAAATAATCAAGCTATTGTCGGGCGGGAAAAGTTTGCGCGGAAAGTAGTCGATATTCTCAAGGAAAGGATTATAGGAGAATGATTTCACAAGAGACGAATAAAAAGGTTGCTCTGTTTATTCAGTATATGAAATATAATGACATTGGCGATTGGGATGGGCTACGAAAAAACGCCCCAAAAATAGCGCGAGACGCTTACAACGAATTTATGAAAGAACAAAAAAGAGCGGAGAAAAACGGCGTGAGAATATAGAAGGCGGCGATATAAATGGCAAATTTTGACGTCAGTATCACCGATAATACCGACGAGGTCAAGAACGCGCTTCCGCAGCAGATCGAACGTGCTCTGATCGCGATTGGAGCTGTCGCCGAGGGCCGAGCGAAGCAATACTGTCCGGTGGATACTGGTCGGCTCAGGAATAGCATTACAAATGTGGTCGAAATGAGCGAGCAGGCGGTTTATATCGGAACGAATGTGGAGTATGCTGCTTTTGTGGAGCTTGGGACGTCTCGAATGGCGCCAAGACCGTACCTGCGTCCAGCAGCTACAGAACACACCGAGGAGTATCGGCAACTTCTTGAATCTGCTTTAGGCGATGATACTTGACAAACGTCTGCAATTTGGTAGAATAATTACGGAAAAGGTAATCTAACGGCGAAGAAACGCCGCCGAAGAAAAGGAGATTATTTATGGCACTGACGAGGAAATCCCTCAAAGCGATGGGTCTGACCGACGAACAGGTTGATTCTATCGTAGAAATGCACTCCGAAACCGTTGACGGTCTGAAGGACAAACTGAAGACGGCAGAGGAAAAGGCGAACAAGCTGGATGACGTTCAGAAGGAGTTGGACGATCTGAAGGCGAAAAAAGGTGAAGACTACAAGGCGAAGTACGAACAGGAACACAAGGATTTCGAAGCGTTCAAAAAGAACGTAACCGCCAAGGAGACCAAAGCGGCGAAGGAGGCCGCTGTCAAGGCTTACTTTGAGAGCAAGAACATCACGGGCGCCAACCTATCGATTGCGATGAGGGGCGCACGGGACGAGATCGACGCGATCGCCCTTGACGGCGAAGCTATCAAAGACACGTCCGCGCTGGACGCTCTTGTTTCCGGGGAGTATGCTGGCCTTGTCGTCACCAAGTCGAAGCAGGGAGCCGCCACGGCGACGCCGCCTGCAAATACCGGCGGGAGCAAGATGACGCGGGAAGAGATCATGAAGATCAAGGACACCACAGAGCGTCAGAAAGCAATCGCCGAAAACATCTCACTTTTCAAGAAAGGATGAAAGAAAAATGGCCGCAACTTATGTTGAATCTTTGATCAATCCTCGCGATAGCCTGCCGAACACCTACACGTCGGTCACGGCTCGTGAGATCGATTTTGTATCCCGCTTCACCGACAACTGGGAGGCCCTGAGGGAGATCCTTGGGATCATGAACCCGGTTCGCAAGACTCCCGGCACTCAGCTCATCAGCTACACCGCTTCTGTGACGCTGGAGGATGGCGATGTCGATCCCGGCAACGTCATTCCCTACTCCGCGGCGACTGTTCAGCAGTTCACCAAGGCTGACCTTGACCTGCTGAAGTACGCCAAAGCCGTTCCGATCGAGGACGTAAACAAATACGGCGCCACCGTTGCTGTTCAGAAGACCGATGAGGCGTTCCTGAACGAGCTGCAGAGCAAGGTGCTGGATGACTTCTACACCTTCCTCGTTGACGACACCGCCGCTTCCACGAGCACCGAGACCACGTTCCAGATGGCCGTAGCCGTTGCTATCGGCACCGTCAAGGACAAGTTCAAGAAGATGCGGAAAAACGCTTCCGACATCGTCCTGTTTGTCAATACGATGGACGCCTATCGGTATCTCGGCGCCGCCGAAGTGACCGTGCAGACCGCGTTCGGAATCGATTACATCCAGAACTTCATGGGTGCCCGGACTGTGATCCTGTCCTCTGAGATCAATGAAGGTATTGTCATTGCCGTACCGGCTGACAATATCGTACTTTACTATGTAGATCCCGGCGACGGCCAGTTCGCGCAGCTCGGTCTGGACTACACCGTTCAGGGCGAGACCAATCTGATCGGCTTCCACGCAAACGGCAACTATTCCACCGCTGTCGGCGAGAGTTTTGCCCTGATGGGGATGACCCTGTGGGCCGAGTACGCGGATGCGATCGCCATCATCACCGTTGACCCGGACCCTTTGGGAGACTGACTATCACCCCGGCTGGTCAGTCGGCAGAATATTGGGGAAAAACCGTTAGTGATTTCCAAGCCGATGACATCGCGGTAAATGGAACGAACTTCACGGGAACGCTGAAAAAGTTTGAAGGTTGGGAATCCGGCACTCTCGCGGGTGAGGGATATTTCCTCGCAATCACCTTTGATGATATTCCCGAATCTGCGACTGCGGTTAAAGTTGGTTTGGTTCCGTCCGCGACCGGAATGGCTATGCAGGAACTTGACGCGGATAAGGATGCAGTCTTTAAGATTGCAGATAAGAAGCGTCAGCAGCTTCGCGTTGATGTGGTTGGTGAGAACAAAATTACTTCCACGCTTTACGACCTGTCCGGTCTGACGCTTGATTGATTTAAATGAAAGGGGAGCCAATGTTAACCGAAATTTGCGCGGAACTGAAGAACTACTTCCTGCGGGATCAGAGCAAGGATATCCATTCTGGCACCTATGAGATCATCGGCGGTAGCATTGAACTCCCCTTCCTCGTTGACGGTCAGTATTTTCGCATCGTCGGCTCGATTTTAAACGACGGAGTGTATTGCTATCCCGCGTATAATCTCGCAGATGAGACTTTTACCGGCGCGATCTGGTCAATGGCTGTACCGCCCGCAGTCGTATCTCTCGCAGATGAGATCGAAGGTTGGACGTCGGCGAACGCAGAGACGCTAAACAGCCCCTACACGTCGGAAAGTTTTGGCGGATATTCGTACTCCAAAGCCAGCGGAGCGAATGGCGGCGGGGCGTTTTCTTGGCGGGACCAGTTCGCAAGCCGTCTGTCGAAGTGGAGGAGGCTGTCGGTTTTATGAGTTTACTCAACGAGGCCATGACCAAGTGCACGATGCTCCACAAGATGACGGAGGACGACGGCTACGGCGGAGAAATCACGACATGGAGGCCCGGCGCGAGCTTCGACGCTGCGATCACGTTCGACACCTCTATGGAGGCGAGAACGGCCGGCTCTCAAGGCGTTACAAGTCTGTACACCGTCACGACGCGGAAGATGAAGGTGCTGGAGTATCACGAAGTCTTTCGAAGAGAGTCAGACGGAAAGATTTTCCGAGTGACTTCTGACGGGGACGACAAGTACACTCCGGCGAGCGCCGCGCTGAATATGCGGCAGGTGACTGCGGAGGAGTGGGTACCTACCGATGGATAACCTACAGGCTTTGCACAATTTCTGGAGTGGCTTCGGCCTAAAAGCCTACGATGAGAACACGGTCCCTGACGGCGCGATGGCTACCAATAACGGCAGGTATTTAACCTATAACGCCTACGACGGCTATTTTGACGAGGTTTTAGGGCTTTACGCGTCACTCTGGTATAAGTCCACGTCTTGGTCGGAAATCTCTCAAAAAGCCACTGAGATAGGCGAGACGATAGGCTATGGCGGAAAGCTGATCTATTTTGACGGGGGAGCGATGTGGGTCAAGCGTGGCGTCCCCTTTGCACAGAGGATGTCGGATGAAGATGACACGATTCGGCGCATCCATCTGAATATAGAAGTTGAATATCTAAAAATATAAGGGAGTGAAACGATATGGAATATACGAAAGTTGCCGCCGATGCGTTCCAGAAACTTCAGATGAACGCGGGCGTCCTCGTTGACAGTTTCAACCCGGCTACTGGTGTGATTGGCAATATCATCGGAGCAACCACCGGAGGACTGTCTTTCGCGTCCAATCCGACCTTTACGGATTTCGGCGAGGACGTGGACAATGTTCCTGCGAACACATGGCAGTTGAAGCGGATCGAGAGCTATGATCCTGTCATTTCCGGAACGCTGCTTACGGTTACTCCGGCGGTAGCAAAACTGCTGACCGGAGCGGCTGATGTGGCTACAACGAAAATTACTCCGAGAGCACAGCTTACGGAGGCCGATTTCGCTGACGCTTGGATTGTCGGTGACTACTCCGACAATAACGATGGCACGGCAACGGCGGGATATGTGGCGATTCATCTGCTGAAGGGGCTGAATACTGCTGGTTTCCAGTTGACAACGTCAAAGAACGGCAAGGGCAATTTTGCTTTTGAACTGCACGGGCACTATGATCTGACGAGCATTGACACCGTTCCGTTTGAAATCTATGTGAAGGCTGGAACGTCGCCTGCGACGCCGAGCGTGACGCTTAACACGCACTCGTTCCACGTGGCGGTCAATGGTACACAGCAGTTGTCTGCTACAACCATCCCCGCTGGCACGACTGTGACGTGGTCGTCTGCAAGTACGTCCATCGCTACCGTATCCAACGGACTCGTGACGGGCAAGAGCAACGGCAATACCGTCATTACGGCGTCGATCACGAGCGGCGGTGTAACCTACAACGACACCTGCACGGTTATCGTGCCATAAGGAGGACTTATGAGTCAGCGCAGTAACGAAGAAGAGCTGGAGCTGTTTGCCGATCTGCTGGAACCTGCGGCAGAAATTCTGACGGATCACGCTGTGCGCGGGGTTCTGAACAGCGGCGGGAAACCGATCACGGCTGTCAAGTATGCGATCAAGAATCACAAGAAGGCGGTGATCGAGATACTGGCCCGGATTGACAACGTACCTGTGGAAGAATACCGGGTGTCAGCTATCACGCTCCCGCTCAGGTTGCTGGAGCTGGTGAACAGGCCGGAGGTCGAAGAACTTTTTACCTATGCGGGACAGATGAGCGACGCCGCGCCTTCTGGCTCGCCTACGGAGAATACAGAGGACGGCGCGAATTAGCGCCGTTCCTTTTTTTTGTTAAAGCGAAGATCAGCGAGATGGAGGAGGAGCGGTCCTTCCGGGTCTATATCACCGAGAGCGCGAGGCTTTACGGAGACGGGAAGGTTATCAGCATCCCGTGGGAGGATATGCTGAAGAAAGCTCCTGTGGATTCTCGCACGGCAGACGAGATCGCGGCGGATGTGATCAAGAATGCCGGATTAAAGCTGAAAGGAGGCGAAGAAAATGGATTTATTGAATCTGGTAGCCAGACTGACTCTGGACAGCAGTGATTATGACGAGGGACTTGATAAAGCCAAGGAAGGTGCAGGCGAGTTCTCGGAGCAGTGGGCAGAGGCAAAGGATAAATTCGCAACCGGCGGAAAGAAACTCGCCACAGGAATCGGACTCCTTGGCGGCCTTGGAACAGCTGCTTTTAAGTCTGCTGATGCGCTGTCGAAGAATCTGGACGCGATCGACAAAAACAGCCAGAAGGTAGGCTTCTCTGCGAAGGCCTATCAGGAGTGGGACTATGTTATGCAGTTGTCCGGCTCGTCCATGGAAGAAGCGACGATGGGCATCAAGACGCTGACCAACAAGTACGATTCGCTTATGTCGGGCAATAAAGAAGCAGCAGAGACTTTCGGTAAACTCGGTCTTTCTATGGAAGACGTTCAGGGGCTGTCGCAGGAAGACCTTTTTGCTAAGGTTATTTACTCGTTGCAAGGCATGGAAGAAGGAACCGAGCGAGCCGCTCTTGCAAATGATTTGCTTGGCCGAAGCGGCATGACGCTTGCCCCGCTACTGAACACGACAGCAGAGGAGACGCAGAACATGATCAAGCAGGTCAATGACCTTGGCGGAGTTATGTCTGACGAAGCCGTCAAAGATGGCGCGAAGTTTCAGGACTCGCTGACCGGCCTAAAAACGGCTTTTGAAGGAGCCGGAGCGAAGCTGCTGGAGGACCTGCTGCCGGCGATCACAACGCTGATGGATAAGATCTCCGAGTTCGTGTCAAGCGGGAAACTGGACAAATTGCTCCAGACGTTGAAAGACATCGCACCCATTATCGCGGTCGTTGTTGCCGGTATTGCCGGGTTCCAGATCGTAAGCGGAATTATCTCACTAATCGAGGGCCTGTCGGTCGTTTTCGGTATCTTGAACGCGGTTATGGCGGCGAATCCTATAGGAATTATTATCATAGCGATTGCGGCGCTGGTAGCAGCTTTCGTGGCTCTGTGGAATAATTGCGAGGGATTTCGTCAGTTCTGGATTGACGCGTGGGAAGGAATTAAAAATTTCGCGATCGAAGCGTGGGAGGCTATTAAAAACGCGTTCGCGGCTGTCGGCGAGTGGTTTACAGAGAAATTTACAGCCGCCAAAGAAGGCATCATGGAAGCTTGGTCTAATATCAAAGAGAAATTCTCCGAAAAGTGGGAGAAGATCAAGGAAGCGTTCTCGGCGACGAAACAGTGGTTCTCTGATAGATTTAGCGAAGCGAAGGAAAAAGCGTCAGAGGCGTGGTCGGATGTCAAACAGCGATTCTCGGATAGGTGGTCCGAAATCAAGTCCGCGTTTCAAAATCCGAAAGGCTGGTTCACCGAAAAATTTCGCGAAGCTAAGGAGAACGCGGTCGCGGCGTGGGATAACATTAAATCCTTGATGAGCGAAGTCTGGGAAAAGATCAAATCTTCGTTCAAGTTTGAAGACGCTTTACAGTGGGGTAAGGATATGATAAAGAACTTCATTGACGGCGTTACGAAAAAATGGGAAGAATTAAAGCAGAAAGTTGCGAGCGTGGCCCAGACTGTAAAAAACTTCCTCGGATTCTCTGAACCGAAAGAAGGACCTTTGTCTGATTTCCATACCTACGCGCCTGATATGATGATGCTGTTCGCCAAGGGCATCAAGGACAATGAAAAAAAGGTCACAAATCAGCTAAAGAAGTCGTTTGACTTTGACAAGAGCCTGTCGGCAGACAGTTTATTGGGAGACGCGACAAGAGGCCGTGTGGCGCCTGCTACTTCGGCAGCTCGCAGCTATTCCATCAACGTGACCATCAACGGCTCTGAGGGTCAGGATGTCAGGACGCTGGCGGATTTGGTCGCAGAGCGGATCAGCTTTGAAATTCAGAAGAGGGAGGCGGCGTTGGCGTGAATAGTTTTACCTTTGACGGGGTATCTTCTGAGACTTACGGCGTGATCGTAAGCGGCACGCAGACGTTCGTCTCCCCGGAGCGGGATGTGGAGTATATTGAGGTCCCCGGAAGAAACGGGACGTTATTGCTGGACAATGGACGGTGGCACGATGTGGACATCGTCTACCCGTGCTTGCTTCTGGATGGCTTCAAGACAGATTTTCCCTCGTTTCGAGCGTGGCTGATGAGCAAAGTCGGGAAGTTCGTCCTGACGGATACCTATGACACAACTCACTTCCGCCGGGCGTCCTTCAGAGGAGGTTTGGAGCCGGAAACAGCTATCAGAATGACAGCAGGGAAGTTTGAGGTGGTTTTCCGTTCTCAACCGCAGTTATTCCTGAATAGTGGCAACAGCTATCAAACGATAGGCTCATCCGGGGCCACGATTACGAATCCAACGAATTTTGTTTCCCTGCCGGTTATCCGGGTCACATTCTCATCGACGACGAGGAACGGGACAGTCACCGTTGGCGGGAAGACAGTCACAATCACGGGCGCGGATGCTTCACCGCTATACATCGACTGTGAAGGCCAGAATGCGACGTATCTGTCCGGAGGCAGCATTGCGATCAACCAGAACTCCAAGATCGCGCTAACGTCCGGCGAGTTTCCGAGTCTCCCGGCTGGGAACAGTGCGGTTTCGTGGACAGGGAATATATCTTCTGTCGCTATCATGCCGAGGTGGTGGACTCTATGATCCCTGCTCTTTTTGAAGACGGGCTGACTTCGGCGCCGGATTCCGGAGCGATTGGAATCGGCAAACTGACGGACGTTATGTCGCTGGAAGTATACCGAGAGATCAATGGACAGTATGAGCTTGAGATGGACTATCCTATGACGGGGGTCCTTTACAGTGAAATACAGCACCGGAGATTCCTCTGGGTATCTCCGGCTCAGGACGAAGATCCGCAACTGTTCCGCATCTATCGGATCACAAAGCCGTTGAAAGGTGTGGTGACTGTCAATGCAAGGCACGTCGCCTATGACCTTGAAGGCTACATCCGGGAACCGTTTGACGCAATTACGATCGCGCTGGCGATGGCGAACATCACGCAGAACACTATCCCGGAGTGCCCGTTTGAGTTTTCCACAGACAAGACTACGGCGGCGAATTTCTCCCTGAAAGCGCCGATGGGAATATGGTCTGTCATGGCGGGGCAGCAGGGAAGTCTGCTGGATGTGTTCGGCGGTGAATACGATTTTGACAACTTTTCCGTCGCTCTAAATGCTCGGCTGGGGAATGATAACGGCGTCACGATCCGGTACGGAAAAAACCTTATGTCTCTGGAGCAAGAGGAAAATATTGCAAACTGCTACACGGCTGTCTATCCGTATTATCTCGATCAAGATGGGAATCTGGTTACGCTAACGGAAAAGACGATTCCTGTTGACGGTACTTTTAATTATGAGAAAGTTCTATCTCTCGACCTGACGATGGAGTTCCTTGCACCGCCGGAGGAAGAACAGCTGCGAGCGACGACGGAAAATTACATCGCGGAGAACAATATCGGTGAGCCGACGGTCAGCCTGTCTGTAGATTTCGTAGCGCTCTGGCAGACGGAGGACTACAAAACAAGTGATATGGCAAACCTGCGAGCGCTGGAGAAGGTATCGCTGGGCGACACAGTTCACGTCCAGTTTCCGCAGCTCGGAGTTGATGCTTCGGCGCGAGTGGTCGCGTATAGGTACGATTGCCTGAAAGAAAGATATTCCGAGCTGAAGATCGGGAAAGTCAAGCAGAATCTTGCTTCGGATTTTGTCGCGCAGGCGAAAGAAGTCGAGACAAAGGTGACGGTAACTGTCGCGGAGCAGATCGCTGGCGCCCTTGCCGGGGCGATGCTTGGATCCCACGGCGGCGCGGTCAGGTTGGTGGACACCAATGGCGACGGCAGCCCGGACGAGCTTTACATCGCGGACAATCCGGATTTGGCTTCTGCTGTCAAAGTGTGGCGGTTCAATTATCTCGGCTGGGCGGCAAGTGATTCCGGATATGCGGGGCCGTATACTATGGGAGCCACGCTGATGGACGGCATTCTTGCCAATGCGGTCACCGCGGCGCACCTGACAGCCGGAACGATCCAATCCGCTGATGGTCAGACTGTTGTGATGGATTTAGACAACGGGATCGTTCAGCTTAATGCCGCAGGCGGCGGGTTTTTCAAAATCAACGGCTACGATATCGACGACTATTTCCACATAAGTACCGAGGGCGGTCAGATCGTCGTGCGGATCGGCTCGTCTCAGAACGGCATCGTGCTGAAGCAGAGGTCGGACAGAATCTCTTTCTGTGATACCGAAGGGAACGAGCTGGCCTACTGGAACAACAACAGTTTCCGGCTTGTGGAGCTTCAGAGTTTCCAGCTGGGCAACATGGAACTCGTGAGCCAGCCGAACGGTTCCGTGAGCTTCGTCAAGGCTGCATCGTAAGGAGGGAGACAGATGGCAACACTTGCAACAGGTGTGCAGTGGGGAACACAGACCCCCGCGATATACTTTGATGTCTCATATACCGCCTCGCGGTCTGGGGCGAACATGGTCTATACGGTCAATGTAGACTTTCAGGCTCTGTCGAACAACTACGGAAGATATTTCGGCTACCCCATTTACCTCGATCTCTCTCTGGACGGCGTGGCGAAGGTTACGAGGGCCACGGTGAAGAGCGCATCCCCCGGAAACTGGAGCGCGGGACAGGTCTACTACCACAGCGGTTCGTTCAGCGTGGCAAAGACCACCGGCACGACCGCGCTGGTCCTGAAGATCTATTCCGGCGAAGGGTCGTCACGGTCGCAGACATACATCTACAGTCTGCCGGTCTCTCCGGCGGCGTCGGTGCTGTCGCTACCCTCTGCAGGCTTCACAATAGGCTCTGCGGGTTCAATCAGTATTACGCGATATGATTCCTCGTTCAAGGACACCGTAACGTATTCGGTAGGCTCTGCGACCGGGCAGATCACGGAGATCTCCAGCGGAGGATCTACGAGCTTCAACTGGACGCCGGACACCACGCTGTACGCCCAGATGGGCGGAGCGACAACGAAGACCGGCACGATCACTGTGACAACAAAGAGCGGGACGACAACGGTGGGGACGAACACCTACACCTTCACCCTGAAGGGTTCTGCTCCGTCCTCGCTGACGCTGCCGTCCTCGTTCACGGTCGGAACAGCCGGCTCGATCTCCATCACAAGGAACAACAGCGGCTTCACGGACACAATCACATACACGCTGGGTGGTGCTTCCGGGACGATCACCACGATCTCAAGCGGAGGATCTACTACATACAGTTGGACGCCTCCGACTACGCTGTACTTGCAGATGGTGGGGCAGAGTTCCAAGACCGGAACGATCAAGATCACCACCAAGATCGGCACGACCACGGTGGGAACGCGGTCATACAGTTTCACGCTGAACGCCGGAAGTATATACAATCTTCCGAAGGTAACGGTCGCCTATGAACGAGGGACAGGCAGCTCCGCTTCTAACTTTGTAGTAGATCCGGCAGGGTCTACGGTTCACGCCATCATCACGATCACCACGTCCGGCACAGGCAATTCCGCCGCGCTGGTGGTGAAGATAGACGGAACGCAGAAAACGTCCGCCTCCGGGCAGGCCAACGGCGTAAAGAACCTCTACTACACGAACATCGACACGCAGACATCGCACACGCTGGAAGCCACGATCACGGATATGCTGTCAAAGACGGCGACGATGAAGGCGACCATCTCCACAGAAGTCGTCCCGTTGAACATCAACGTGGATTATCCGGGAGTGGCAATCGGCAAACTGTCGGAGAAGAATGCGTTCGAGGTAAAGATGGCCACGGAGCTGCAGGGACAGTTCCGCATCTGGGGCGACATCATCTTTGATCGACTGGAGCAGAGTGGTCAGCGGGTCATCCGGTTCGGCAACGCCGCCGGCTCTACGAACCACCACGATGCAGCAATCGTTGGCGGCAATCCATCAACAGAGACGGGCATCGGCGCATATGACTTCGTCAACTCAGCGTGGATCTGGCAGTACAAGACCGGAACGCAGAAACTGTCGTTAAAGGACGACGGGCAATTGACGTTGACGTATTCTACAAACACTTACGTTTCGTCATCGGCATTTGGCTATGTGAGCGCATACCGCCGGAGCAACGTGTATATGATCCGGGGCAATCTTGAGATAACAACGGCAATCCCTACGGGCACAAACTGGACGCAGATAGGCACGATAAGCAACTTTTCCGGGGCGTATACGGAATATCTTTCCGTTGCAGCGCAGAACGGCAGCGGCGTTCTTGCCGTCCGTATTGAATCCGATGGAAAGATAAGCATAGCGAACACCAGCGGTTCAGCCGTAAGCGGTTTGTGCCGCTTCAGCTCGGCAATACCAACGGCATGAACAGCGCGGTCATAGCCGCCCTTATGAAGAAAGGAGAAAGATGAGTAATAAACTTTTTGACACCATTAGGCTAATCGGCGAGTTAATTTTGCCGGCACTGGCGACCTGTTACGCGGCGCTTGGGGCGATCTGGGGATGGCCATACATAGAGGCCGTGGTAGGTTCGGCAGCAGCTGTGACAGCCTGCATCGGCGCCATAGTCAACGGCCTGCGTAAGCAGTACAAAAAGGAGGACAAAAATGGAGAGAACGGCTGAAAATTTGATCAAGATCGCGAAATCTCAGATTGGATACAAAGAAAAAGCCACCAACAGTCAATTGGACAGTTTCGACGCGAACGCCGGGTCTGCCAATTACAACAAGTATGCGCGAGATCTCTACAAGGCCGGATACTACAACGGCAACAAACAGGGATACGCGTGGTGCGACGTGTTCGTGGACTGGTGCTTCTGGACGCTTTGCGACCACAACAAGAAAGAGGCGGAGGCGATGGAGTACCAGACCGGTCTGTACGGCGCCGGCTGCGTCTACTCCGCGCAGTATTATAAGGCGGCGGGAGCGTTCAGCAAAACTCCGAAGCTGGGCGATCAGGTGTTCTTTAAAGACTACGCGCACACAGGGGTCGTGGTCGGGATCAATAGCAGTAGGATCATTACCGTTGAAGGCAACGCTGGAAACTGCGTGGGACAGCACACCTATAACCTCGGATCGTCCAACATTGAAGGCTACGGCCATCCGAAGTATGTTGTGCCGAAGCCGCAGGAGCCGACGGAAGATCCGAAGCCGGTAGAGCCGACGCCTAACAAGCATACGCTTACGGCCGGCGATCCTGTGGAATTGAAGAGCGCGCCGCTCTATTCCGGTTCGGAGTCAAAGACCCGATCCGCGACGATAACTGGAAAATATTATTTCTGGGGCGGCTCCGTCATTAACAACCGTATCCGTATTACAACTACAAAATCGCGGGTAAATGTCAGCGGTCAGGTTACTGGCTGGGTTGACAAACCGGAAGGAACGGATTACATTATTTATGTGGTTAAGGCCGGAGACACGCTGAACAAGATCGCATCGCGATACGGCACCACAGCTGCCAAACTGGGTCATCTGAACGGCATTAAAAATCTGAACCTGATCTATGTAGGACAGCAGATAAAAATTCCGGTATAAAGAGGCGATAATATGATTGACCGCGAGGACATAGACCGGCTGAAAGAGATCTTCGTCACCCGTGCGGAATGTGATAATACGGTAGACGAAATCAACAAGAAGCTGGCGAATGACATGACGGAGTTCGCTGTTATCAAGACAAAGCTCAATGCGATTCTATGGGGCGTCAGCGTAATCGGCGCTGCTGTCATCGGCGTTCTGGTAAAAATGCTTTTTGAGAGGTGACGGAATGCCTGATTGTAAGACTTGCAAAGAAAACCGTCAGAATGATCCTGTTCCGTATATCGTTCACGAAGCGGCGTTGGCCCGTCTTGAAAGGACTGTGAAACGGCTCTGGATTCTGGCGCTGGTCGCGGTCGTTCTTCTTGTGGCTACGAATTTTGCGTGGATCGTCTATGAGAGCCAGTTCGAGGATATAGTTGTCACTCAAGAAAATGAGGATGGTTATAACAGCTATATTGGTCAGGACGGTGATATTTATAATGGCGAGGCAAGTGGTAAAGACGCGGCGCCGTAAAACCGGCGGGAACAGCGGCTATCGGAAGTGCAATATGTGTCACGGAACGGGCCGCATCAAAGTCAAAAAATGAAGGACTATACCAACAGCCATATTACCTTCCTCATTGACGAATACATCCATCACAAACGAGATCGCGAGATCATGAAAATGCACTACGTTGACGGCATGAGCGCTGATGCGATCTCTCAAGCGGACGGCATCGACTTATCTTCGCGACGAGTCAGCCAGATTCTCTCTGACAGACTCCTTGAAATAGCTCCGTTTCTTTAATGTTCATACTTCCTTCCAGAAGGTTTCGTCCCTACTTCATTGTAGGGGCGAAGCCTTTTTATTATACTTTTTAACAGAAAGGCGGAGAGCTTATGTGGCAACTTTATAACCCGAACCCGATAGGACGGCACGTCGGTGACTGTACCGTTAGATCATTGAGTAAGGCGCTGGATCTGTCGTGGGACCGTGCGTATACGATGCTTGTGGCGAAGGGCTTCGAGTTGTGTGATATGCCGTCCAGCAACGCGGTATTCGGCGCGATTTTGAAGGCTCACGGATTCAAGCGCGAGACGATCCCGGACTCCTGTCCGGATTGTTATACGCTGGGGGAGTTCGTAAACGATCATCCTAATGGTCTGTTTGTCGTAGGAATGAGCGGTCACGTGGCTACCGTCAAAGACGGCGTTGTTTTCGACGCTTGGAGTTCAATGAACGAGATACCGATCTATGTATGGAGAAAGGAAGATTAAAATGGCCTACAACAGTTATTTCCCTGCGACGTATCAGCCGAACTATTATGCGGTAAATCCTTTTCAGATGCAGTATCCATCTCCGCAGCAGACCCAGCCTATACAAAACATCACTCAACCGCAGAATCAGTCGAGTATTCTATGGGTGCGAAATAATCAGGAGGCAGCCATGTATCCTGTGGCTCCGAACGCTGCCGTTGCTCTTTGGGATTCCGGCGCTCCTGTAATCTATCTCAAGCAGGCTGACGCGAGCGGAAAACCGAGCATGAAAACCTATGATCTCGTGGAACGCGTAGAGGCGCCCATAGAGAGCACTTCGGCTGTGGAGGGTACTAATACCACATATGCCACAAAAGACGAGCTGGCGGCTCTCGCGGGCGTTGTACGGGATGTAGACGGGGTGATTGCGTCTCTGAAGGAAGATGTCAGTACCTTGAAGGCGAAAGCAATCGTGAAGAAAGCTACCAGAAAGGATGAGGACGATGGCTAATCCCTTTTTCAATGCCCTTGGTGGTGGAATGAACCCGGCGGTACTTCTTTCACAGCTGCAGACAAATCCGCTGGCTGTCCTGCGAAGGGCTGGCTATAACGTGCCGGAGAACGTGAGCAATCCGCAGGCGATTATTCAGCACTTGATGAACTCCGGGCAGATTAGCCAGCAGCAGCTGAACAGTGCGCAGGTTATGGCGCAGACATTCGGCGTCAAATAACGTGCATCTTTTGCGAAAATATGCACGATAGTATTCTCCCGGCGGGTGCACACGGCGGTGGAATAAATATGATATGAAAGGAAAAAAGAAAAATGGCTCTAACTGAAGAGAGTGGCGGCATTCCCGCCACGATGCTCGTAGGACCGACTGGCTACGGCGGCGGTATGCCCTATCCCGTTTACGGCGGTGGCAACAGCGGTAATAACGGCTGGGGTGACGGCGGCTGGTGGATCATTCTTCTGTTCATTCTGATTGCCGCTATGGGCGGTAATTGGGGTGGCAACAACAACGGCACCGGTGCTTTCGGTGGCGGCGCGCCCATCATTGTTAATGACGGCGGTTCCAACGGAGGCGCTGTCCAGAGAGGTTTCGATCAGGCGGCTGTTATGTCCGGGATCGCCGGCGTCCAGAGCGGCGTGCAGAATCTCTCCACTCAGCTTTGTAACTGTTGCTGCGATATGCAGAATACGGTCAATCAGGGATTCTTCGGCATTCAGAACGCTCTCTGCAATGGGTTCAACGGCGTGGAACAGAATGCAAACACGAGGCAGGTCGCCAATATGCAGCAGGCGTTTGCGGCCCAGACAGCGATGGCGCAGGGCTTCAATCAGCTCGGCTCTCAGCTGGCTGACTGCTGCTGCGAGAACCGCATGGCAACGAACGACCTCCGGTATACGATCGCCACGGAGAACTGCGCGGATCGTGCGGCGATTTCTGATGGCATCCGTGACATCCTGGTCAACCAGACCTCCAACACGCAGAGGATTCTGGATCAGCTTTGCGCCGATAAGATTGATGCGAAGAACGAGAAGATTGCCGACCTTGAGCGTCAGCTGACGATGGCAAACCTGCAGGCTTCGCAGATCGCCCAGACTGCGCAGATTCGCGCTGGTCAGGTAGAGGAGATCGACGCGATGTATAACCGTCTCCGTGACTGCCCCGTGCCGACTATGCCCGTATATGGCATGACTCCGATCTTCACCTGCCCCGGCAATAGTGGCTGCGGATGCAGCGGCGGTGTCGGCGGGTTTAACGGCAACTTCTAAGGCGGTGTAACAATGGCAGAGTTTACGTATAATCCGGTGCAGACCGTACAGCCGAATCAGTCTGTGGTTCTTAACACGTCCATCGGCTGTAATCGCGGCTATGTTCTGCACAGAAACGAGAGCGGAATTGTAACTCTCCGGGGCATCGTTAACAACTCCTGCGGATGCTTTGCTCGGTATCAGGTGACCTTCAACGGCAATATCGCGGTACCAGACGGCGGAACGGTCGGTCCGATCGCGGTGGCGCTGGCCCTTGACGGAGAACCGATCCTGACAAGCAGGGCGATCGTGACTCCGGCGGCGACGGCTACGGATCCTCCGACAACGGAGAACTTCTTCAACGTGACATCGACAGCGATCATCACCGTACCGAAGGGCTGTTGCTTTAATCTGTCTGTGGAAAACGTCTCTGAGAGCGCGACGCCTGCAACGACACCCGCACCCGCGATTCTGGTCCAGAATGCCAATCTGACCGTGACGCGGATAGCCTAACGGGAAGGAGGACGCAAAAATGCATGAACTCTACGAACTCAAAGAAATGCTCATGAAGGAACTGGAGGAGTACGGTCGCAAAGGGGAGATGTCTGCTGGCTCTCTGGAGATCGTTGACAAGCTCTCCCACGCCATCAAAAATCTCTGCAAGATCATCGAAGCGGCGGAAGAGGAAGAAGAAGGCTATAGCCGCCGTGGGGGATCGTACTACTATGAAGGCGGTCAGGGAGGTTCCCGTGGGGGATCACGTGGAGGAAACTCCAGTTATTATCGCCGAGGTGGTGGAGGCGATACGGGCGGCGGTTCTTCCTATGCCCGCGGCCGCGGTCGGAATGCCCGGCGTGATAGTATGGGACGGTATTCCCGGACTGGTGGTTCTATATACTACCGAAACGCCGACGAGCTGGTCGAACAGCTTGAGGAACTGATGGAAGACGCTCCAAACGAGCAGATCAAACAGCGCATGGGTCAGCTGGTTCAGGAACTTGAGCAGATGTAAGGGGGTGGCCTCTTGTGATAACCGAACAGGACTTGCAGGAGGCCATCGCCGAATGCCAAGGCGTTAGGAATCCGACAGCGAGCACCTGCATCAAGCTGGCGGCGTTTCTGACTATCAAGGAACATCTCTTTGGCGATCGCTCCGATGAAACGAGACTGTCGGCCCTGAATTACAGTTTCGCTTCTGATCCCGCTGAACAGGTCGAAAAAACCATAGAATATCTCAGCGACACAGAATTTTCAGCGGCGATCAACGGAAGACGGTCGGGCGACATCTGGCCTGTCGTGGATGAGCTGATGTCTGTCCTGCAAGCAACCAACCCTCGGCTCTATGCCGGAGTGATGCGGAAAATTGAAGATTGACAGGTAGGTATTCCGTGATATAATCATGGTGCTTATTTGGAGGGCACTCGTGTCCTTGAGATGGAGTCGGAGAAATTCGGCTCCTTCTTTTTTTCATTTTTTATAAAAAAAGTATTTACATTTTATATGTAACACGATATTATGTATTCGTAGAATCCAGCATAATCCCGCCACGGAGGTCACGAAGGCAGAAAGGGGCAAGGAAATGACGCGCACTATTTACGCAGAACATCTGGAGGAGGTCACGAAGCGCCTTGACCGTATCGCGAAGAAGGCAGAGCGATACGGCGTTCCGTTCTCCTACGAAGTAGGTGAGGAACATCCGCAGGAGATCGCCGTCTACGCTACCGACTATATCAACCACGTCCAGTTCGTCGATAAGACGTTCACTGTCGCAGCGATCGACATCGACGTCGAATGCGAAGGTTTTGTTAAGGCCAACGGCTGGAAGGTCCTCGCTCGCATCGAGCATGGGGATAACGGAAACATAGTAACCGGCTTTGCCGGAGCCGAGATCAGGAGCGAGTGGTATTCCGCACCTGCTCGTTGCGATCACTGCAAGACGAATCGTTTCCGCTCGGTCACATTCATCGTCGAGCACGAGAACGGAGAACAGCGGCAGGTGGGTCACTCTTGTTTGAAGGACTACACTGGAATTTCTCCGAGGGTGGCGCTTATGTGGGCCGAGACCGTAGACCTATTCCCGGATATGAACTGCTCGGTTTCCGAGTGGACCGAACGCGCCCCGGCGATTATGTATCCGACACGACTGGTACTTGCTCACGCCTATGACGAAATTCGCGCTCACGGATACGTCAAGAGCGGTAGCAACAACAGCACGCGGGACGCCGTAGCGGACAAGGTCAGAGCTGAAGAAGTTCCGAGCGCCGAGGGATTGGCCGAGGCGGAGAAGATCATAACTTGGCTCATCGAGCGTGGAGAAAAAGCCGACGCAGACAATGCCAAGCTGAATGCCCTTTGGGCGCTATACGGCGACGATCAATATTGCGATGACGAAAGGTACTGGAAGCAGTACCGGGAGATAGCAAATGCTTGGGATGCTGTTTCCGATCTTGAACGCAACTGCGTTCCGCTCGCCCGTTCTGGATACACCAAGCCTCGCGGATTCGGTAGGCTCGTCTATATGCCGATTGCCTACAAGAAATTCCTAGATCGCAAGGCAAGGGCCGATGCGAGAGAGATCGAGAGAACGAACGCAGCAGCGACATCCCATCATGTCGGAAGCGTAGGCGACCGCATCGAGTTCGTGGCAAAGAAGACGGAGTGCATTACGTCGTGGGAAACCATGTACGGACATACGTTCCTTTATAAGTTCACGGACGAGAGCGGAAACGTGTATGTTTGGTTCGCGTCAGGCGCGATCCATGAGCGCAACGGAATTACGGTACGCGGTACGGTAAAAAAGCACGACGAACGCGACGGCATCAAGCAGACGGTTCTCACTCGGTGCAAGATCGCGAATTGAAAGGAGGGAAAGTACGTGGCAAGACGAATGCGATTCATTACGTGGGCGAAGAAAGATCCGGACGATAATACGAAGATTGCATACACCTTTAGGAAGAGGAATCAGGACGGCACGAAAGATACAATATACTTCACGTCGGAGGATTTGGTATCTTGGGATCTGTTTTTTCGTATTCGGGAAGCGTGGGTTGAAAGTGTCGAACTAAAACAAGAAGAAGCCGAAGCCGTGTGGAACGTCGTTATATATGAGGACTGAAAGGAGAACGAAATGAACTGGAACTATTTCGAAAAGTACGAAGCTATCAATGAAAAGTATTTACCATTGATGGGCGAGGGTACTTCCAAGGCATCGCAGATCGTTACAGCTGTCAACAAACTGATCTATAAGTGGTACAACGACGGCGACGTGTATGACAATCGGTACTGGTTGGAAGGCTGGTGTAACGACCTCAGCAGTTATGCCAACTGGCTTCGAGAGAACGCGAATGCCTACTATCTGGATAGAATCGATGAAGCGTATACCGGCGAGGACTATGAAGCCATTCTTGCAGATCTCGCGGACGCGCTGCTGGACGAGGAATTTCTAAAGACGCAGGCGATTCTTTCGACGGTCGGAACGATCTACGATTATGATGGACCGTTTAAGTTCGTGGAGGTGCAGGATGAGGACTATTAAAGAGATAGTATGCCTGATGATCGGACTATTCGTTCTCGGCATCGTCGGAGGACTTGAGAAAGGACTAATTTCCATTGGCGGCGCTCTCATCGCGTTGGCCGCGTCGGCGATGGTAATCGGCATAACGATTTTTATAGGAAGGAGATCGTTTTAATGGTTATTAGAATCGACTATGAAACTCCTGCCGGCTTTGGCTTCTGGCACGATCACATGGCAACCGCCGAATCTTATGAGGAGGCCGACTACGCTTGCGAGAGACTTCTGCAGAGAGGATACGCGCTCGATAGCGTTATAGAGGAGGGGGGTGAAGTAATGAAAGTTTACGAACTTATGCCCACGAACAAACAGAAGAGCTTCTATGGGAAGGCTCGCGTTATCGTTGACGAGGACGGAGTAGAGACGCTGATCAGCTATAAGACAGAGATCATGCGGAGATACCCAGACGGCAGAATGATCCGGCTCTGGAACGACTGGTCCGCTACCACGGGACGGCACATCAAAGCGTTCTCCGGGATGAATAAGGCGCAATATTTCGATCTACCGGAGGAATAAACGAAAGGCCGTGACTGTAACTTTCTGTAATTGAAAGTAATTGAACTGTAAATGATCTGTAATCTATAAGGTATATATATTTCGTACTACATTGTATAATATAGTTAGGGGGTAGAACGCTCTCTGTCCCCAAAGCACCTTGAAAACTGAAAGGAGTACGAAGTATGAAAAGGATCACATTTGCAGAGCTGCGGAACATCATGGTGGAGTTTAACAGCGAGCATCCGGAGGCTCAGGACAGCCCGACGATCAGAGGCGTAATCGTCTACAAGTCGGAGAACTGGGACAAGCCGTATTCGCTGGAATCCAGATCGTATGAGGTGTGGAACAGCAATCGATGCTGGCAGGCCGGTAAGATCGCAAACTCTCTGTTCGGGAGCGCCTTGGACGGCAGTGACAATGACGTTCGGCTGGATTGGTATGAGTGGGCTGTTGACTACTGCTACATGGAGGACGCGAAATGATCAGGCTCATAACCATGAAAGACGGATTGGTTGTTATTAACCGACGGGCGAAGTCCTCTGCCACCTTGGAGGATATTCTCGAAATCGCAGAGAACGAAGTGAACGGAGGCTACGCGGATTATTCACGTGTAGAAGTGGACGGCGAGATCTACGCCGAATACGAGACCTAAACAGAAGCTGACCTATCGGCTATACGGGGGGAAAGGAAGGAAGTAATGCCGAATCACGTAACAAATGTTATTAGTTTCCCCAACGACGAGAAGAAGGTAGATGAAATTCGATCTTTTATGACCGACGAGGCGAGCGGTCTGGAGTTTGATTTCAACAAGCTGATTCCGATGCCTGAGTATATCTTTCGAGGAAACCTCGGCGCAGAGGAACGGTACAAATACGGGAAAGATAACTGGTATGACTGGAGTATCGAAAATTGGGGAACGAAGTGGAACGCCTATACAATTAGATGGTTTTCTTCTTGCGTCTGGTTTGAAACAGCATGGACGTCTGTTCCTAAGATCGTCAAGGCGCTGTCCGAAAAGTTCCCAGACGTAGAGATGAACTACAGCTGGGCCGACGAGGCCTGTGGCTATAACGTCGGATCGATTCGCGGTATTCGCAACGGCGATTTTGACAACGCTGATACCTTTATCCCGGACGAAGGATCGAAAGAAGCGTTTGAGCTGTTTCTCAATATATGGGGCGCGGTCCCGGAGGAGTTCGGTCTTCGCTACAACGAAAACACTGGAACCTATGAATATTATTACGAATAAGGAGGAAAGAAAATGCACGCAATAGAGTATTTGGATTTTTCCTGCCGGACGAGTGAACGCACGATCTATAAGGAGTGCAAGAGACTTGCGGACAGGGAAGGCGACTATCCGAACCAGCTGGACAGCGGAATCCGCTTCAAAGATTATGTTATGAAGAATAGAGCGGAAGCCGAGAACTGGATAGAACAGCACGATTCCGGGTGGTATGACAACCTCGCGATCAAGTACAAAGACGGCAGAAAGATTATGTGGCTCGTGAAAATCGAGTTCCACTGCTGAAAGGAGATAATAGAATGGGCCTTATCACAGCGCTCTGCGCTCTTCAGGATATCTATCCGAAAATCAGGGAAATCGAAACGCCTGTGGCATTTACCGCTCTTCTCGGTACGCTGATCGATCAGTGGGTCGCGGATCACGATCTCGAACTTGAGGACGGTATCAAGATCGTTGAATCTTTGCTCTCGGTTATGCCCGGAGTTCACGAATCAGAGGGGCAGATGTCCAAGACAATAGACGAGGAGTGATCGAACAATGGCAATTAGAGGCATTCCGCTCTTTGATCCGAGAGCGGCCTATATTGAGGATCGTCGGGAACCGCCTGACACGCTGTTCGACGAATCGGATTGCGTACCGGATAAAGACCCGGAATTTTGGGACTATCACGACGGGGACGACGAATTGGACGAGCGCGGCCTACATTGGTGGGAAAAGAAATAAGGAGGAATAGAAATGCTGAAAATCACGTTTGAGTATGCGGACGCGATGTCCGATTGGAACTGGAGAAGACAGACGTGCATTATGTCTTCCGTAGCGGATTGCATTAGAATCTACGGCCTCGGCGATGATTGCGACTATCGCATTATATCTGTTGAAGAAATTAAGGAGGGCGAGTAAATGAAAGCGCGGGAATGTCCGTTCTGTGAGTCTCCCCGGCTGGAGATCGTCGCAGACGAGGTCATGGAAAAAGACGTTTTCCGAGTTCGCTGCATGGCGTGCGGCGCGGAGGGACCGGTCAATTATTTGGCCGACAGTAAGGCAGTTGCGGTTGAGAACTGGGACCGTCGGGCAGAGTTCAGAATCTATACGGAGGTGAATTAATATGGCAAACGATATCGGACTGAAAAGCTATCAGGACATCGAGATGCCGAAGGAGGCGCCGAATCCGATTCTTACGTGGACAGATGAGGAATGGCGCAGGGCACGTGATGAGGCTCTGGTAGAGATCTTCAAAGACGTGCTGGAAGTTCAGGAAGAGACCGGAACGCAGCTCTGGTTCGGCTGGGCGGCGCACGTCAACGAGGTGGAGGTGTACGCGCCGAAAGGAGCGGATACGTGGGCAGAAAGCAATCACGAGCATGAATATATTGTCCGCGTAATCTACTTTGAGCGCGATGAAGACCCGTTCGACACCGCTGCGCGAATCAGGGAGAACATACTTGATTGGCGGGACAGGAAGCTGGCTGTTAAGCGGATCGAACGCCTTCGCACGGAGATCAGGAAGATGAAGGAAGCTATCGAAGAATTGGAGGAGAAATATGGCAAAGAAAATTAAGGCCGTAAAGGTCGCGAAGAGGGAAACAACCTTTATTCTGAAGCTGACCGACAGGGAGAAGGAACGGATCAGAATGATGGCGATCGCAAACGGTATGACGATGAGCGCCTATGCTCGGTTCGTGCTTCTGTACGGAATAAGAAAGGAACCGGAAAATGACTGATGCCGAATATCGCAAACAGCCGGGTATCACTCGCACGGAGTTATGGCGCATTAGAGAAAGTCCGGAAAAATTCAGATGGTATCAGGAGCATCCCGAAGAGCCGACCCCTGCATTAGTTTTCGGTGCGGCGGTTCACAAGATCCTTCTTGAGTCAGAATCATTCGGCAGTGAGTTCGCGATCTCTCCTGAAGTGGATAGACGCACAAAGGACGGTAAGGCGGCATATAACACGTTTTTAGCTGCATCCACCGGTAAGAGTATACTTACCGCTCCTGACTACGAAAAAGCCGTAGAAATGACGCGCAGAGCGTTAGAAACGCCTTTCGTGAAAAAATTACTGTCGGGAGAGCATGAGAAGGCGTATTATTGGACGGACGAGCTGACCGGCGAATCGTGTAAGTGCCGAGTGGACTGCCTGACCTACGTTGACGACAAGCCTGTGATCGTAGATTATAAGACCACGTCGGACGCGAGTACAGACGCTTTTATGCGGAGTGCTATTAATTACGGATACGACTTTCAGGCGGCGATGTACTCTGAAGGCGTGAAAAAAGCAACCGGACAGAAGCCGATATTTGTATTCATCGCGCAGGAGAAGATCGCTCCGTATGCGGTAAATATTCTGCAGGCGGATGATATTATGGTTAAGCGCGGACACGATCTGTTTCGGGAACTAATCGGTATCTATCATGAGTGCAAGCAAACCGACAACTGGTATGGGTACCTTGGGGCCTACAACATGATTAATACTCTCGCATTGCCTGCGTGGCTTGCGAAGGATGTTGAATAAAGGAGGAATATTAATGAGCGAAGAACTGACCAATCAGGTCGAACAGACAGCGTCGGACGCGCCTCAGATATCCAGCGGGATCATGAACCAGCTGGACAACATCAATCAGGGTACGGTCGCGGTCGAGGCGAGCAGAGCAATCGCAGAAGCGCAGGGAAAGCTGATTATTGCGAAGCGGTTCCCGCGTGACGAGGTCGCGGCCTACGCAAAAGCGATCGAAGCCTGCAAGCGGAAGCCGATGGCGAAAAAAGCGTTCTATGCCTATCCTCGCGCCGGTCAGACCGTCGAAGGACCGACGATCCGATTTGCGGAGGAGCTGGCTCGATGCTGGGGGAATATCGACTACGGAGTCAAGGAGCTGAGTCAGGACGACGGTAAATCCGAGATGCAGGCCTACGCTTGGGATCTGGAGACGAACGCACAGAGCGTTCAGAATTTTACCAATCCGCACAAGCGCGAGGTCGGCAAGAAGGTCGTTACTCTGACCAGTCTGCGAGACATCTATGAGATTAACGCGAATATGGCGGCGCGTCGCCTGAGGGCGCGGATTCTGGCGATTCTTCCTGCGTGGTATGTTGACGCTTGCATCGAAGAGTGCAAGAAGACGCTGGCGGGAGATAATGAGGAACCTCTGATCGACCGCGTGAAGAAGATGGTTGTACAGTTCGCGAAAATGGGCGTGACGCAGGAGCAGATCGAGCGGCGCCTGAAGCGTAAGGTAGATACGATGACGGCGGAGGACTTCGTGGAGTACATCGGCATCTTCAATGCCATTAAAGGCGGCGAAAGTAAGATCTCGGAGTGGTTCGCGTCCGAGCCGGAGGCCACGGAGCTAACAGCGGCACTGAAAGGAGAATGATATGGGATATAACAGGGTAATTCTGGAAGGACGCCTGACCGCTACCCCGGAGCTGAAGAAGACGCAGAGTGGTGCGGAGTATTGCAACTTTACTCTGGCGGTAGACAGGAACTTTAAGAACGGCGAGGAGCGGCTGGCGGACTTTCCTTCGCTGAAAGCATGGCGCGGCACGGCTGGCTTTATCTGCAAGTATTTCAAGAAGGGTGATCCGATTCTTGTTGACGGACGTCTGGAAACGAGTAAGTTTGACGGAGAAGACGGCCGCACTATCTATAGAACGGACGTTGTTGTGGAAAGCGCCACATTTACGATCAGCAAGAAAGGCTCCGAATCTTCGGCGACGACGGCCACAGCCGACCGGCTCGATCCAGTGGATGTCGATGACGGTGAATTGCCGTTCTAAAATTTGACAATCGTCTCCTGCGCTGTTTATACTGACAGCGTAGGAGGCGAGGTTCGTGATCATTATCGAGGACACCCGGAATAAAGAGGGAAAGCACGAGAACGTGCGAAGCTACTGCGAGGCTCACGGAATTGAACTGATCAGGCAGAAGCTGGACGTTGGTGACTATCAAATTCCCGGCGGACGGATCGCGGTGGATACAAAACGTAACCTATCCGAGCTGGCGACTAATCTGATGAATCGCGCCGACAAAAGTAGGTTTCGAAAGGAGATCAGACGAGCGCACAAGCAAGGATTGAAACTGATCGTCCTATGCGAGCACGGAGGCAAGGTGAAGACCATTAGAGATGTGGCCGTGTGGAATAGTCCGTATTCCCCGGTTTCCGGGCGGGCCTTGATGGAGCAGATTTATCGAATGCATATCAGCTACGGCGTTGATTTCGTCTTCTGCTCACGACGTAGTACCGGAAAGAAGATCGTTGAATTACTGGAGGGCAAGAATGAATAATTATGCGGAAGAGATTCGCAACGCAGTTACGGCGCGGGAGCTGTTCGAGTTCTACGGATTTGCCGTTAACAGATCCGGATTCGTCTGCTGCCCGTTGCACGGCGAAAAGACACCGTCGTTAAAGATCTATCCGGGAGCCGGCGGCTGGAAGTGCTTCGGATGCGGAGCCGGATCCAGCGTGATTGACTTCGTTATGATGTACTTCGGTTTATCCTTTGTGGACGCTGAAAAGAAGATAAATGAGGACTTTCGTCTTGGCCTACCGATTGGAGAGAAACTGACATCAGAACAGCAAAAAGATGCTGATAGAAAAGCGGCGGAGCGTCGAAGAAAACAGATGGAGCGTCAGGAAGAGTACGAGAGACTGAAGACGGCCTATAACGTCGCGCTGGATAACTGGATCATTCTGGATAAGATGCGGCGCGATAATATACCGAAAAGTCCGGACGAGCCGTTCAGTAATGCTTATGTCTGCGCGGTTACGTGGATCGACGACGCGGGAGCCGTATTAGATGAGGCCACAGATCGTCTTCTGAAATTTGAAAAAAAGGATTGTTTCTGATAGATCTTTTCGGTATAATATTTGTGTTGGTAGTTGGGCAAGGCTATCAGCACGTCTCAATACTACCAACGCATTCCCCGCTTGCTCCGACTTGCCCACGGAGTAAGTGGGGAATCTCATTAATAGGAAGGGAAAGTCATGGCAAATGAGTTGATGATCCCACAATATACAGCGGAAGAATACTATAATTCCTCCGCGCCGTATGAGTGGCTTTACTCCCACAGGGAAGATAAGTTCCTACTAAAGCAGTTGACCCAGCAAATGAAGGCGCAGGCCGGGGCGGTTGGAGTTCGGTGCTTTGTGGCGCTCTTCAACGCCTACTGCGAAAGTGTAAAGAGCCGACAAGGCGAGATCGTCGGACGATCGACCGAGTTTGAGAATCAGCCTATAGAGCTTCTGTCCGGCGAGTATCTATGTAATGAGAACGGCGTATCTGTTGTGGACAAATTCGGCTATCAGGAAGTAATCTGCCGTCACGCGATTCTGCCGATCCGGCGACTGATAAATATTGACAGCGGCGAGGAGCGCCTTGAGATCGCTTACCGGAAGGGCCGAACGTGGCGGAGCATTATCGCAGAGAAGGCCGTCATCGCGTCGAGCAGTCAGATTCTTCAGCTGGCTGCGTTCGGAATAATGGTTAATTCCGATAACGCAAAGCAACTGTCAACGTATCTATTGGACATGGAGGAGCTAAATTACGATACAATCCCAGAGCAGAAGTCCGTCGGCCGTCTTGGCTGGGTTGTCGCGCACGGGTTCTCGCCATATTTTGAGGATCTTATTTTTGACGGTGAGGCAAATTTTCGTCATATTTTCAATGCCGTTCGAGAAAGCGGAAGCCGTCAGAAGTGGATGGACGCTATGCTAAAGCTCCGCGCCGAACGTACATCTGGCCGAATGTTTTTGGCGGCGTCGTTTTCATCCGTAATTCTTGAGCCTTGCGGATTACTTCCGTTTTTTCTTCACGCTTGGGGCGGAACAGAAACCGGAAAGACCGTCGGGTTGCTGGTCGCGGCTTCCGTCTGGGCGTCGCCGAGGATAGGCGAGTATGTAAGCACGTTTAATTCCACGGCTGTCGGTCAGGAGATGACCGCGAGTTTTCTAAACAGCCTACCGATGTGCTTGGATGAGCTTCAGATTCAGTCATCTTCAGGAATAAAGGATTTTGACAGGATCATCTATCAGCTAACTGAAGGCGTCGGTCGCACTAGAGGAGCGAAAACAGGCGGCTTGCAGCGTCAGACCACTTGGAAAAACTGCATAATTACAAACGGTGAGCATCCTATCAGTACGGCGAACTCCGGCGGCGGAGCCGTTAACCGCGTGATCGAGTTCGAATGCTCGGAAAAGGTTTATTCCGATCTTGTTGGACTATGCGCTGTCATTAATGAAAACTTCGGATTTGCTGGTCGCGAGTTCATAACCTATCTTCAGTCTCCCGGAGCATTGGAGCGAGTAAACGAGATTCAAAAAGAATTTTATAGAGAGCTTCTGAAGAGTGATAGCACGGACAAGCAGGCAGCAAGCGCGTCGGCGATTCTGGCTGCCGATAAGATCGCGACAGAGCTGATATTTCAAGATGATAATGCGCTGACAGTTTCCGATATGGCGGCAATTATGACGAAGAGGGAGGAGGTAAATGTAAATCGAAGGGCGCTAGATTACATCTATGAGCTTGTGGCTCGAAATCCGTCGCACTTCTCTTCCAATGATTTCGGTGATTATAAAGTAGAGGTATGGGGAAAAAAGGATAACGGCTATATCTACTTTGTAAAATCCGTATTTGACAGGGAGATGACGGCGGCTGGATTTAACAGCGCTTCTTTTCTCGCGTGGGCGAGCCGTCAGGGCATTCTGGACACCAATGACGGGCGGCGAACGAAGCGTGCGAGAATTTCCGGCAGCGTACTGAATACGGTCTGTATTCGCGAGGACTGGTTGGCTCAGGAGAGACCGCTATCGGACGAAGAGTTTAACGATCTGCCGTATTAGAGAAGAAAAAATTATTCTCTTTGTTCACAGTGTTCACAGTGTTCACGGTTTTTCAGATACCTTCTATACGTGAGACACATATATGCGAGAGAGATAAAAGTATTATTTTCTCTCGCGTATAAGCAGAGAAATTTTGTGAACACCGTGAACATCGTGAACAGAGATTAAAAAAGTAAGTAAAATCAATGGTTTTCGGCGTTCGCGGTTTTTAAGAAGAAGTGAGAACGAGTGAGAACAAAAGGGGTTAAAAGCAGTGAAAACTGAAACTTTATGTTGGAGATGCACAAAAGCCGTTCCCGGCGCGAGTGTGAACAAAGGTTGTAGCTGGTCGCGAGAATTTATGCCTGTTGACGGCTGGACGGCGGAGCCGGCAGAGATCTATGATTTCGATCGAAGAGGCAAGCGAGTGGCAAGATCCTATACGGTAACAAAGTGTCCTTTATTTGAATTAGAGAATCGAGGAGGTGATACTAATGTCTGAAAAGGCGATGCTCTATATTATGAAGCGAATGGAGGCAAGACTGCAGGACTTAATGTCAGCGGAAGAATATCAGCGCTTTAGCCGGGAAGTCGCAAGAGAAGCGTTCCTCATGGACGTGATTGACATGGCGAACGGCTCGTTTAAGGATTTCGCGCTGGAGCATTTTGACGAGATCGTAAAGGAGGCAGACGATGCGGCTAATTGATGCGGAAGAAATGGTAAAAAATGGATGGACGGCAGAACGCGTTGTTCAAGTTGATTCCCATACAATGGAATGGCAAAAGAAGAAGCCTACAGACTTTCCCACAATAGATGCCGTTCCTGTAGTGCGGTGTAAGGATTGTAAGCACTCATTTATGCTTTTTGGCAGGATGCATTGCGAAAGTTTTGCAGACACCGATTATCTGATGCTTGATGAGTACGACTTTTGCTGCCGTGGAGAAAGGAAAGACGATGGCTGAATACATAGTGCGTGAAACAGGCTACCCCGGAGTAGTGAAGCAGGAAATCGTGGGAGAACTGATACGCTGCCGGGATTGCAGATACTTTCACCACGGGACAACGTGTATTCGGTTCGGGATCAGAATGAGCAGAGCGCACGACGATTATTGTTCATACGGAGGGAGGAAAAATGATGACACCGATTGCGAGTAGCTGCCCCTGTAAGGACTGTACACGGCGCTGGGTTTCCTCTAATGGTCGTCGGTGTCACGGGGAGTGTCCGGAATATCAGGATTGGAAGGCCCGGAGTGACGAGATCGCGAAGATGATAGGGCGCGGTGCTCACGAGGACAATGTTGTAAAGAATATTATTTTCTCGAAGAGACCGAAAAAGTAATGGATAGGACAAAATATTTGAACATGGCGCGGGAGTGTGCTATGATAAAGAAAAGAGGGCAGTTCGGTATCAGACAAAACGTCCCTGATAGGCTCCGGGTAGTATGGAAAGGGATTGAATACTATCCGCAGAGCTATGAGCTGCGGTTCCGTGACGACGGTACGGTTGATCATATCGCGATTATACACGACTTAACTGCAAACAGTGTTAGTCACGTACCGCTCGAACAAGTAAAAGAAAAGGAGCTTTGAAATGTACGAATGTTTTCACTGCTTGGCGCGGTCCGTAGTCTGGCAGGCCGATTTTTCGTTCGAGGACTACGGCTTGGAGGGCGAAGGAATAGTACAGGTCTGTCGTTGTACGAATTGCGGCGCAGAGATCTATTATTATATCTCGATAAACGGAGAGGAGGATGAAGAAGCGTGACTGTGCCTAATATGAAAATTGAGTACCTGCCCATAGATAGTCTGGAGCCGTATGAGAGGAACGCGAAGCTGCATCCGGTCGAGCAGATCGAGCAGATCAAAAAGAGCATTCGCGATTACGGCTTCCGCGATCCCGTCGGCGTCTGGCGCGGAGAGATCGTTGAAGGCCACGGACGCGTTATTGCGGCGAGAGAGCTTGGAATGACTGAAGTGCCCGTAATTCGTCTGGACGATATGACGGACGAACAGCGCCGGGAGTATGCGCTTGTACATAATCAGACAACGATGAACAGCGGATTCGATTTTTCGATCCTTGACGGCGAGCTGGAAGATTTGCCAGACTTTGATGCCACGTTTTATAATTTCGAGACATTTAACGATGGCGAGATATCAGAGGACGACGCCCCAATCGGGTTTAAGGAATATGACGAGGATATAGAAACAAAAAACGTATGTCCGAGGTGCGGCTATGAGTGGAATTAAACCAATTTATAGAGTTCCGCTGATGGCCGAAATAAACGAGATTCCTTGGAACGGATACAATGTCGTGTCTACATTTTCAGGCGGCGGCGGCTCTTGTCTCGGATATCGTATGGCCGGATTTCACGTTCTTTGGGCGAATGAATTTGTAGAAGAAGCGCGGAAAACATATAGAGCGAATCATCCGGGGACAATTCTCGATTCGCATGACATAAGAACTGTAACGGCAAATGACATTCTTTCTGCGATCGGAATGAAGGTAGGGGAGATCGATCTGTTTGACGGCTCCCCGCCGTGCTGTGCTTTTTCAACCGCTGGGAAAAGAGAAAAAGGGTGGGGAAAAGAAAGAGCATATTCCGATGATAAGGTGCAGAGAATCGAGGATCTATTTGAAGAATATATCCGCATTTTGCGCGAATTACAGCCGAAAACATTTGTGGCAGAGAACGTCAGCGGAATGGTAAAAGGTACCGCTCTCGGTTATTTTAAGCAGTACATTCGAGAAATGAAGGAGTGCGGCTATCGCGTAAAAGCGCAGTTGCTGAACTCAAAGTGGCTTGGCGTACCTCAAGCGCGAGAAAGAATTATTTTCATTGGTGTTAGAAACGATCTGGAAAAAGATCCAGTATTTCCGAAGCCGTTTCCGTATTTCTACACATTACACGACGCGTTCAAGGATTTACCAGAAGAACGCGAAGAAAAGGATAGGCTCATTGAGGAATATGCGCGGTACCGTTCCGGGACTGTACTTCGTAAATTGCCAAAAAATCCGAAGCGTCCGATAAAAGGCAGCTCCGTTATGAACGGATCATATTTTAATCTTTCCCGCGAAAGTTTTTATGCTCCGTGTTCGACTATTTGCCAAATGAATGGGCAAAAAGGAGCGGCTGGAAATTGTCATCCCGTCGAAGATCGAAAATTTACGATTTCAGAGCTAAAAAGAATTACCAGCTTGCCGGATGATTTTATTCTGACAGGAGAATATTCGAAGCAGTGGGAGCGAGCAGGCCGAATGGTACCGCCTGTAATGATGATGAATATAGCAAAAACGATTCAAAAGGAGGTTCTTGATAAATGCAAGACAACGTAATGCCGACGGGAAAATGGGAATTTAATCAGGAAGTAACCGACTGCTTTGACGAAATGCTGGAAAGATCGATTCCGGGATATCATGACATGAGGGAGCTTGTGGCGAAGCTCGGCAGCAAATATCTGCAGGTGAATACAACGATTATGGATATAGGCTGCAGCAACGGTGACGCGATCGCGCCTTTTATTCGCAAATTTGGCCCCGCATATAAGTATCTCTGCCTCGATAAAAGTGAGCCTATGATTAATAAAATTAAAGAGAGATTCGGATATATCGACGCAAGACTGTATGATATAACGAACGGCCTGCCAGAAGCTGAGACGAGCGTCATTTTGAGCATTTTAACGCTGCAGTTTACCCCAATAGAGTATCGGCAAAAGATCGTTAAATCAGCGTATGACCGCCTTCTTCCGGGCGGAGCGTTTATCGTTGTGGAAAAGGTACTTGGTAATACCGAGGACATAGATTCCCTGCTTGTAAATGAATATTACCAGATAAAGGCAGAAAATGCCTATACACAAGAGCAGATCGCGGCGAAGCGGAAAAGCCTTGAAGGCGTTCTGGTTCCGATAACGGCGAAGTGGAACGAAGAACTGCTGAAATCTGCCGGATTTATGAAGGTGGACTGCTTCTGGCGGTATTTGAATTTTGCGGGATGGATTGCGATTAAATAAAGCATCGGCATATACTTTAAGGAAAAGGCGATGAGATCCAATGGCAAACGAAAAAAATCTCCGTCCGTGTGAGTATAAGTTAAGCCAAGAAGAAGCCAAGAAAGGCGGAATCGCGTCTGGCGAGGCCAGAAGAAGGAAAAAAGATCTTCGCCAAGCTCTGGAAATGCTGCTAGAAAAAGAGTATAAAAACGGCAAAGGCGAAACGATTACGGGCACCGAAGCGATTACGGCGAAGCTGTTCGAGCAGGCGATGAAGGGAAATATTAAAGCGTTCGAGACGCTCCGCGACACCGTCGGGCAGAAGCCTGTGGAAAAGATTATGGTGGCAGAAGTAGAGCAGAGCGTAATTGACGAAGTGGAAAGGGCGGTTCTGAATGACCCGTCAGCAAGCGATTGACTATTTACTAAATAACCCAGTTGGCTATGCAAGAATGCTCGGCTTTACAAAGCTGGGCACCTTGCATAACCAGTGGATTAAAGACATGGTCCGAGGAAAAGAGGATAAGACGCTACAGGCAAGCAGAGGGACGTATAAGACAACGTGCGTCTCCGTCGCGCTTGCCTTAATTGCTATTCTGCTGCCTACAAAGCGCACGCTGTTTATGCGGAAGACGGACAGCGACGTTAAGGAAGTATTAAAGCAGGTTCAAAAAATACTGATGGATCAGCATACGCAGTATTTTGTACAGACGATCTACGGCATTAATTTACGGCTGCTTGTATCTTCTTCTACGGAGATAACAACCAATCTTGCAAATGACGTTAAGGGAACGGCCCAGCTAGTCGGGATCGGAACGGGCGCGTCTCTAACGGGTAAACACTTTGACAGGATATTCACCGATGACATCGTGAACGTGCAGGATCGCGTCTCTAAAGCGGAACGAGATCGAACGAAGATTATTTATCAGGAGCTTCAAAATATTAAGAATAGAGGCGGCAGAATATTTAATACCGGCACGCCGTGGCATCAGGAGGACGCGTTCTCCATTATGCCAGAGGCGGAGCGATTTGATTGCTATCATCCAGAGATCGCAAAGATCATTAGCGATGCGGAGCTTGAGGATATACGGTCGAAGATGATTCCGTCGCTATTCGCGGCGAACTATGAGCTTCGGTTCGTCGCGTCTGAGGACGTTATATTTGTAAGTCCGCAAACCGGAGGCAATCCTGCTATGGTAGAGCAGGGTGATTGCCACGTTGACGCGGCCTATGGCGGCGAGGACTATACCGCATTAACGATCTACAAGAAGCGCGACGGTAAATATTATCTTTACGGACGTATCTGGAGGAAGCACGTGGACGATTGCCTTGACGAAATCTGTCGTTTGAGGGCGCTATTCGGCGCAGGACGCATCTTTTGCGAGGACAACGGGGACAAGGGTTATCTCGCGAAAGATCTGCGAAAACGCGGCGAGAGAGCCGTGACGTATCACGAGAGCATGAATAAATTCCTAAAAATTACCAGTTACTTGAAAAATGTCTGGTCAGATGTTATATTCGTTGAGGGAACAGATAAAGAGTATATCAATCAAATCTGCGACTATAACGAGAACGCAGAACACGACGACGCTCCCGACAGCGCTGCGAGTGCGGTACGGCGCGTATGGCAGAAGAAGGACACGCAGTATATGCCAATATGGTGAGGTGATGAAAGATGAGAAGAGGTACAACGCCAACGAATACGTTCACGACTGACATTGACTTGACGGAGGCAGTGGTTCTTTATATCACATATAAGCAGAACCACCGGGTCGTGATCGAAAAGACGCTGAACGACGTGACAGTAACACCGGAGGCGGTCGAGGTTACGCTGACGCAGGCCGAAACGCTGAAGCTGCGTGTCGGAGACGTAGAGATGCAGATCCGCGCACGGTTCCCGGATGGATCAGCGCCGGCGTCGCAGGTCATGGTCGCGCCTGTGGAAGTCATTCTGAAAGAAGGGGTTATCTGATGGCGACTTTTCACGCGACGTTTTCAGAGAGCAGTCCCATGTCAGCCGAGTTCGGAGAGGTTCAGCGTATTCACGACACTCCATTGGTTCCGGCGACAACCACAACACTTGGCGGTATCATCGTAGGCAGTGACCTGTTGATCACGGAAGAAGGCGTCCTGTCAATTGACAAGGCGACTGCGGTGGAACAGGACAACACAAAACCGATCACGGCAGCAGCCGTATACACAGAGGTGGGCAACATTGATGCTCTTCTTCAGACTATATGAGAGGTGATTTAAATGAGCATTTCTACAGAGATTACCCGGATTCAGACTGCGAGAAATACGCTTCGGACAAAAGCTGTCGCTCTGGGGATTGGAACGGCGACCGACAAGCTGGATGACCTTGCCGACGAGTTTGATTCCATTGTCAATCGTGGCGCGGTAACGGCAACCGTACAGGAAGGTGACACTTACACCATCCCGGCGGGTTATCACAATGGCAGCGGAACTGTAGCCGGAGTTTCCGGCGGCGGCAACTATCAGCTGCAGACCAAGAGCGTTACTCCCACAAAGTCGCTTCAGAGCATCAGCCCGGATCAGGGCTATTACGGTCTGTCTGCCGTGTCCGTGGCAGCCATCCCGGATGCGTATCAGGACACCTCAAGCGTAACGGCTGCAGCCGGAGATGTTCTTGCCAACAAAATTATCGTGACTGCTGATGGTTCTGTCACTCCCGGTACGATGCCCAACAACGGCGCTGTCAGCAAAACGCTTGATGCCACTACGAATAATCAGTCATATACTGTCCCGGCGGGATACCACAACGGAAGCGGAGCGGTACAGATTTCCCTTGAAACGAAGTCTGCCACCCCGTCCACCTCGTCACAGGACATCACGCCCACATCCGGCAAGGTTCTGTCCAAGGTTACAGTGGCTGCGATTCCGGCAAATTATGGCGATACCACGGGTGACGATGCCGTAGCGGGCAACATCCTATACGGCAAGAAAGCGCACTCCATCTCGTCCGGATCTGCCGTTGCCCTGACTGGATCTATGCCGAACAATGGGGCGGTAAGTGCAAGTTTTGACGGTCTGTCCACTACCACCTACACGATTCCTGTCGGCTACCACAACGGAAGCGGAACGGTTTCTCTGACGGGGGATATTGAGTCTGCTCTTGCTGCCATTTAAGGTGGTGAGCCTATGAGCATTCAATCCGAAATCAATCGGATCAGCGGAAATGTATCAGATGCCCTTGATGCGATTGAAGAGAAGGGGGTAACCATCCCGTCAGGGGCGAACAGCGATGACCTCGCTAATTTGATAGGGCAGATCAGCAGCGGGAGCGAAATCCCTGACGGCAACAATATGTCCTTCGGATACACCGATGTTACACTCCCGTA
>Ga0265300_10000527_pt1 | contig 40203 bp, 29 predicted proteins | sample AusTroGonzalo_MG_FD_193482 | JGI IMG/M metagenome (GOLD analysis project Ga0265300, IMG submission 193482) | Bovine rumen microbial communities from tropical cattle in Woodstock, Queensland, Australia - Gonzalo_03 | ecosystem: Host-associated > Mammals > Digestive system > Stomach > Rumen ...
CCACAAGGCGGAAGAAACGGCCGAGCATTACGAAAAAACGGTGGGTGTGAACTATTTAGGCCATTATGTGCTGTCTCATCTTTTGCTTCCGATGATGGGAAAAGGCACGAGAGTGGTCAATATGGTATCGCTGACCGTTCGCTACGGACACCTGAAACCCACGCTGTTCCAGCCAGTCAGCCAAAAGAAATTCAACCGTTTCGTCACCTATTCCGACTCCAAAAAAGCCTTTTTCTACTTCACCATGGATGCGGCGGAAAAATGGGCAGATCGAGGTATCACCGTCAACTGTGCCGACCCGGGCATTGTGAGCACCAACATCATCAGGATGGGCAACATTGTGGTGGACAAACTCTGCGACTGGTTTTTCCGACCCATCATCAAGACTCCGACCCAAGGAGCCTCCACCATGCTGCGATTGGCTTTGGACCCGGATCTGGAGGGACAAACAGGAGGCTTTTATGTCAACAAAAAACTGATAAAAGTGAAAAGCGAGGTGCTGAACAGTCCCGAACGCACCATGCTGCGAGAATTAACCCAAGAAATAACCCGTCAACACGGATTTAACTTTTAATCAATGTCATCACAACCCACACAACTACCTCCCTTTTTGCAGGCAGGCGACACCATCGGCATAGTGGCTCCCGCCCGCAAAGTTTCCGAAGAGGAAATGCAACCCGCCATCCAATGGCTCACTAAAGAAGGCTTCCAAGTGCTTCAGGGAGAACATCTTTATGCCGACAACAACCAATTTGCCGGCTACGACTCGGAACGCACCAAAGACTTTCAGGCTATGCTGGACAACCCTGAAGTCAAAGCTATTCTCTGTGCCCGTGGTGGCTACGGCTCGGTCCGCATCATCGACCGTCTCAATTTCAGCAACTTTATGCAAAACCCCAAGTGGATTTGCGGTTTTAGCGATATCACCGTCTTCCACTCCCATGTGCACCGCCACTGTCATATCGCTACCCTGCACTCTACTTTAGCCATCAACATACCTCAAAATACGCCGGCTGCCAACAATAGTTTTTTAACCACTCTGCGCGGCAAACCCCTGACTTTCAGTGGCCCGTCACACCCGCTGGATCACCCCGGTGAAGCTACCGCAGAGATTATCGGAGGTAATCTCTCCATGTTGTATTCCCTGCTCGGCTCCAACTCCGACATCGATACCGAGGGGAAAATCCTCTTTATCGAAGATTTGGATGAATACCTCTACCATATTGACCGTATGATGATGAACCTGAAACGCAACGGCAAATTGGAACATCTGGCCGGATTGGTGATTGGCGCCATGTCCGACATGCATGACAATACCATCCCCTTCGGCAAAACGGCAGAAGAAATTGTGGCAGAACACTGTGCCAATTACAACTACCCCGTCGGTTTCGGTTTCCCTGCCGGTCATATCAAAGACAACCGCACTTTTATTTTGGGAGGGAAAGTCCGGCTTGAAGTGCATGACACCAATAGCGTTCTTACATACAACATTCAATAACAAATACTTATACCCAACAATTCCTACTGCCATGAAAAAATTCTGCCACATCATGTTGAAACTGATGGGTTATAAAATCGACACCGTCAACATCGCCCCTGAAGCTAAGAAATGCGTGCTGGTCTTTGCACCGCATGCCAGCCTCAGTGATTTCCTCATCGGATGGATGGCCCTCAAGGACATGGGCGTGAAGACCGCCTTCGTGATGAAAAAAGAAGCCTTCTTTTTCCCTGTCAAATACATCTTCAAAGCTATGGGAGCTGTTCCAGTTGACCGGCAGCATGGGGCGCACTTTCCCGAATTTGCCGCCAATATCATCAAAAACAGTGACGAAATCGCCTTCCTCATCTCCCCTGAAGGAACTCGCAAACGTGTGGAGAAATGGAAAAAAGGCTTTTATAAAATTGCCCAGCTGGCCGAAGTACCCCTGCTGTTAGGATATCTTGACTACCGTAGCAAACGAGGAGGCGTGGGTCCCGTGATTTATCCCTCTGGAGACTATGAGAAAGATATGGAGATCATTCAGCCTTATTATTATGGCATGCACGGCCTCAAAAAGGGCAGATTCAACTTGGAAGACAAACCTTACGCCCATCCCGATTGGTTAGAAAAATAATCAGAAATCCTATTGATCATGTCGAATTTCGAGCCTACCCTACTGCGTCAATTAGCCGAACATTATTATCAGGCACCCTGTTCCAAGATGGAAAAAATTCCCCAGTCGGGCTCCGTGCGCATCTATTGCCGCCTGCATTTTGAGGGAAAATCCACGCTAATGGGCGTCTATAACGAAGACGTGGCCGAGAACCGCGCCTTTTTCGCTTACACCCGTTTTTTCGGTGAACACGGAGTGAATGTGCCGCAACTGTTAAGCATACACGACAACGAGCAGTATTACCTTTTGAGCGACCTAGGAGACGAAACGCTCTATTCCTTCCTGCTCCGCCATCGTGACGGACCCGTCCTGGCCCCCGAAGTCATCGGCTTTTACCAAAAGGTCATTCGTCAACTACCGCTGATACAAATGAGCGGCAAGCAAGGACTCGACTTCTCAGTGGCCTACCCCCGCGCCGCCTTCGATCGGCAATCTATGCAATGGGACCTCAACTACTTCAAATACTATTTCGTCAAGCTGTCGAAAATCACTTTCGACGAGCAGAAATTGGAAGACGATTTCCAAACTTTGATGGACTACCTGCTACAGTGTGACAGCGACTTCTTCCTCTACCGCGATTTCCAGTCGCGCAATATCATGATTCACGACGGTGAGGTTTATTTCATTGATTACCAAGGAGGAAGAAAAGGCTCTTACTTTTACGACATTGCCTCCTTGCTTTTCGACGGCAAAGCCGACCTGCCTTTTGAATTGAGAGAATCCTTATTGGATTTATATCTTTCTGAATTGCAGAAACATATCACGGTTGACACTACCGATTTCAGAAAACATTTCTATAGTTTTGTCCTGATTAGAATCATGCAGGCCATGGGAGCTTACGGCTATCGTGGCTATTTCGAAAAGAAGAGCCACTTCCTGCAGAGCATTCCTTACGCTATGGGCAACATTAACTATCTGCTGACAGGCGACAAACTGCCGGACAATATTCCTTATTTGAAAAGCGTCCTTCAGCAACTCACACGAGTGGATTGGACTTTTTTCACAGGAGGGAAAGCTCCTGCCAAAGATGACAAAAAACTACATGTGCTGGTGCAAAGTTTTTCTTTCAAGAAAGGCGTGCCACAGGATCCCAGCGAAAACGGAGGAGGCTTTGTCTTCGACTGCCGTTGCCTGCCCAATCCTGGACGCGAACCGCAATACCGCAGTTTCTCCGGCAAAGACGCCTGCGTGAAAGAATATCTGGAAAAATACAAAGAAGTTGACCGCTTCAAACAGCAGGTTTACGACATTATCGACATGGCAGTGGACAACTACATCGAGCGCGAGTTCAACCACCTGATGGTCAGCTTCGGCTGCACCGGTGGCCAGCACCGCTCAGCCTACTTTGCCGAATGCGCCGCTGCCCATCTCCGCGCCAAATACCCCGACATCCTCGTCGAGCTTCGCCATCGCGACTGCCCCTGCTAAGACGAATGACATCCCACAATAAATTTTATGCGTCTTTGTGATGTTCAACAATTTTATGTAATTTTGTCAACAGTTTTAACAAGCCTAAAAATGAAAAAAACATTTATTTTCTTATTTCTTTTCCTTTGCAGTTTTATCGTTGCGCAGGCACAGGATGTAATTGTCTTGATGGATGCCTCTGAAATCCAAGCCAAAGTCACCACTGTGGGAACCGACGAAATCACCTATAAACGATGGGAATCCCAAAACGGTCCTGACTATAAAGTGGCTAAAAATGATGTCTTTTTCATCCATTACATGGATGGAAGCAAAGATGTATTTAACAGCAAACTACTCGGATCCGGTCAGGGAGAAAACACAGCTACCCCATTGAAAGGCAAATACATCCACAACATTTTGCTTAACGGATATCTTGAGCTTGGGGTTCCATTTACCGCAACGGCTGTCGGCCCGGGGTTTTCAGGTACCATAGGCGTGAGATTCTACGATTACGCCTTTGTGGGATTCAACGCAGGCATTGACGCTTTATTTACCTCTTACGCTTTAACGGGCGTACAAGGATGCATGATCAGTGTCCCCCTCATGTTTAATTTCAGAGCCTATTATCCTATTAACGATGGGCTTTACCCCTTCTTTGACTTTTCCGCCGGTCTTAACAATATATTCTCTTCTGCCTACTACTATACCCAAGAAGAGGAGAGCATAGTATCCCACAATAAAAGGATGAGTTATGACGGACTTGCCACTCGTATAAAAATCCTATTTGGCATTGAATACAAGCGATTAGAGGCAGGTTTCGGCTATGATTGCATTCCCCTTGGAGGCGGCAATGCCATGCATCTAGGCTTCTTTAAAATCGGCATGCGTTTAGGAAAACTGAAATAATAAATACAATGAGAAAAATATCGGCCATAGCAATATTCCTGCTTCTGACAATTGCAGGCTTGTCCACAGCCTTTTGTCAGAATGAAAAGCCCTCTTTAGACAAACGGCACAGCGTGAGAATTGGCTGGGGAGACATGCTCTTCGAGACAATGGTCTTCCGCCCGAAATTGAGTGGCACATGGGCCACACCCAGTGCGCTGCCAGACAACTATATGCATGTAGAGACTTTCAAATATGGCTATACCGGACACATCTTCGCTGAATACCAGTACCGGGTGACCAGGGTGGTAAGTCTTGGAGCGCAAGCCGACATAGAGGGTATCTTCTGGAAGGAAGGCAATTTCGACAAATACCACAAGCTGGTTTCTCCGGCAACAAGCATCAGAAATTGGGATTTGACGATATTATTCACGATACGCTTCACCTACTTTGAAAGGGAATGGGTGAGATTGTATTCGGGTTTGGGAATAGGTGGACTCTTGGCCTTCGACAACCAGGGCGGTTTCGGTACAGCTCCGGCCTTCAACCTGAACTTTATCGGCATCGAGGTGGGCAAAGGTTCATGGGGTGGTTCCTTCGAATTGGGCGGCCTCAGCGCCATTGCCAGCACACGAGCCATCTACCAGGTCTTTTCCCGCATTTTTTCAATCAGTGTCTATTATAAATGGTAAAAAGATGAAAAAGTGGATTTTTTTCAGCCTCGCGGTAATATTTTTGGCAGCATGTCATAAACCGAAAGTCGACATAGTGGATTTCGACACTTTCCACGTGACGAGCGTAAAGAATAGTGAAGTAATCATCAACGGTGCAATGAACCCCGAAATCCGCACCATGGAATTAGGCGAAGACGAGACGAAAGTGGCCAGTGCTTCCTTGGCTGACTTGGTGGAGAACCTGATGGAAACCATGAAGAGCAACAAAGTGATACAAATTGCAGGTACCTATACCGGCCACGATATAGAAGGAGCCCCTCTCACATTGTCAGGCAAGGTATTTCTTCCGGCCAAAGGCAAGATCAAGAACATGATTATCGTGAGCCATTGGACCATCGGGGCCAACCGAGAATGTCCGTCAGAGAGCTTCCAGTTGGAAGGCATTCTGGCATCGAAAGGCTATGCCGTGGTGATGGCCGACTACATCGGCTACGGCGTCACGGCAAATCGCATCCATCCATACATGCACATGGAGAGTACTGCACGGAGTGTGGTAGACATGGCCTTGGCAGTGAAACCCTACCTGGAGGCTATCGACCGTAAGCCTGAAAGCGACAAGGTGATTTTAGTCGGCTATTCGCAAGGCGGCTCCACCACCTTAGGCGTGATGAACATCCTGCAGAATGCGTACAAAACGGAGTTGCCCATCGCAATGGTGTATGCCGGCGGCGGCCCTTACGACATGGCTGCCACGTTTGATGTGGCGATTCTGGAAGACAGAACTGGTATCCCCTGTGCAATACCGATGATTGTGCAGGGTATCAATGAAGGCGAGGAATTGGGCTTGAACCTTAATGATTTCTTCAAGCCGGTACTGATAGAACATCTTGACGAATGGGTAAACTCGAAGAGATATTCCGTGGCTGAAATCAACAGTTTGCTGAATGCCCAAAAAGTAAGTGACCTGATGACCGAAGTGGGACGAGACAAACACAATCCGCAGACCGCAAAACTCTATCGGGCATTAATGTTTAACTCCATCCTATTCTTCACCCCTCGCTCTCCCGTCTGTTTCTTCCACAGCATGGACGACAACACGGTGCCCTTTGCCAACGCCCTCAAAGCTGAGGAATATTTCAAGGGAAAAGATGTCACGTATGACTTCGACCACTATGGCAGCCACCAATCAGGGGCGGTAAAATTCATTCTCAAAGTATATAAAAATTTATAATACAAGGAGTTAAAACTCATGAAACGACTGTTTAATCTTATGATCCTGAGCTTGGTATTGCTTACCGCCTGTAATAAGGAGGAAATTCGTCCAACAGAGATAAAAGTAGAGATAGAATCGGTGTCAGGCAGCCGCGCACGCTTCACCGTGGCCCCAGAAAGTTCACACGCTTATTATTCTTATGTTCTCGTGAAGGAAAGTGACCCAAACTACAATGAATCGACAACAGCAATCTGCAACAATGAAATTCTGGAGATGGTGAAAGCGCTACCCTTTTTTGAGTCCGGCTCTTTCACGGACATCTTTTGTTTCCGTGGCAGCAGGCAATTTACCATGAACATGCTGGAGGACGACAAGGATTTCAAATTCATCGTGTTCCAGATCAATCCCAAAACTTACAAACTCATCGGTAATCCGGTTGTATGCAATTTTCACACCAAACCTGTGCCTGATCGGGATCTGCACTTTGATGTCAATTTCGATGGAGATATGCTAACGATTACTCCTTCCGACGACCATCTCACCTACGTATGGGAATACGAAGAATCTGAATTGATAAGCGATATTTACGTTTTTGCCCCATATTACCTGTACAAAGTGGTGGAAATGTATCAAGAATACGGATTTCTGGATATGTTATATTTACAAGGACCTTTTGAATGGGACTTCAGCATGGAGAACAATATGGATGACGGCACCGAATATACACTTGCCATCAGCGGTTGCGAAGAGGGAGAATTCACCACCCCGGTCACCGTAGTGAGATTCCTATACCACCCCGGCAACATAGAACTGCTAGAAGTGTCAGAAGGAAGTTATGACAAGTCTAGTTCCGAACCTCAATCCGAATTAGTTTTGCGATACTCTCAGCATCAAAACCCAATTCCTTGTATAACGACGGGACATCTCCGTGGGGCACGAAACAATCGTTGATGGCAATATGACACAGGCGGTTCTGCAAATGATGCTCGCTCAAGTATTCGGAAACCGCAGAGAACAAGCCACCTTTGGCCACACCGTCTTCTATGGTTATCAGCACCTTATGGTGGGCAGCCACCTCTGCCAACAAGTCCTCGTCCAAAGGCTTTAGGAAACGCATGTCCACATGGGTCGGGTTGATATGTTCGGCTTTCAACAGTTCTATCGCCGCGGTCACATTATTACCCAAAGGTCCTAACGACAGCACCGCCACCTCGCTCCCTTCCTGCAAAACACGTCCCTTGCCAATTTCCAGCCGTTCTGGCGTGTTTTTCCAGTCTGTAAGCACTCCTCTACCCCTTGGATAGCGAACGGCGAAAGGAAGACCTTTTTCGCTGGCGTTTTGCCAAGCCGTGAACATCATGTTGCGCAACTCATGCTCATTGAGCGGTGAAGCGATAATCATATTCGGAATAGAACGCAGAAATGCCAAGTCAAAAATACCCTGATGGGTAGCGCCGTCCTCACCAACCACGCCGCCACGATCGATGCAGAAAATAACCGGCAGCTTCTGCAAAGCCACATCATGCACAATCTGGTCGTATGAACGCTGCAGAAAAGTGGAATAGACGTTGCAGAACGGTACCATTCCGCCCACGGCCAATCCTGCTGAAAACGTCACGGCATGTTGCTCGGCAATGCCCACATCAAACACTCTGTCAGGATACACCGCATCCATGATAGTCAAAGAACAACCTGTGGCCATGGCAGGTGTGATACCCACCACCTTTTCATCCTGACGAGCAAACTCCAGAATCGTTTCGCCAAACACATCTTGGTATTTCGGAGGCTGATTATTGCCCTCGCTCTTGATCAGCTGTCCCGTTTCAGGATTGAACTTGCCCGGTGCATGATAAGTGGTCTGGTGTTCCTCCGCCAGTTTTAAGCCTTTGCCCTTCACGGTAATCACATGCAGCAACTTTGGGCCCGGGATGGACTTCAAATCTCGCAGAGTCTTCACCAATGTCTTCACATCGTGACCATTAGTGGGTCCGAAATAACGGAAACCCAAACTTTGGAACAGATTACTACCACTCAATAGGAAACCCTTTATACCACTTCCCACATTACTGATCCACTGTGCGATCTTATTGGAAAACTTTCTTTTTGAAGTAAAGAAATTCCAAACTTTGGTCTTGAAATTATTATAAGAAGGCGACGAAGTGATATGCAGCAAATACTTGCTCATAGCACTGCGGTTATCATCAATTGCCATCTTGTTATCATTCAGGATCACCAGCATATTCACATTTCTGATGCCGGCCTCATTGATAGCCTCAAACGCCATGCCGCCACCAATGGAAGCATCACCAATCACAGCGATATGGTTGCGCTCCGTGTCACCCGACAACTTGGCAGCCTGCGCCATACCCAATATCGCCGAAATGGAAGTGGAGGCATGCCCTGTGCCAAAAGCGTCATACTCGCTCTCTTTCATCACAGGGAAACCACTGATTCCCTGATATTTGCGATTAGTATGAAATTGCTCTCTTCTCCCAGTGATAATCTTATGGGCGTATGCCTGGTGTCCTACATCCCACACCAGTTTATCGTTCGGAGTATCAAACACATAGTGGATAGCTACCGTCAACTCCACTGTGCCCAGACTGGAACCCAGATGTCCTGGATTAGAGGCTGTTTCGGAGATAATATACTCCCTGAGCTCCTCACACAACTGTGGGAGTTCTTCCACTTTCAGCTTCTTCAAATCCGCTGGCGAATTGACAGTACTAAGATATTTCATGATAAAAATCTATCAACTCTTGTGTTACAACTTCATTGTTATGGTTCAATGCCACATAATGGCGAGCATTTTCACCAATAATAGTGCAGATATCAGGCGTTCTGACACATTTCTCTATCACCGCCACAAATTCCTCGGCCGTATCCGCGATAAAAATATTCTTGCCGTTCTCCACATTCAAGCCTTCGGCGCCAATTGATGTGGTGATAATGGTTTTCCCCAGCGCCATTCCCTCGATAATTTTAATTCTGATACCACTTCCTGAAAGAAGGGGAACAATCATGATGTCTTTGGACAACATAAACTCATTGGCACTCTCCACCTCTCCTGCAATAATCACATGATCGGAGGCATAGCGTTGCAGGGTTTCCGGAATACCGCGACCGGCCATGGTAAAAGTCAGTGTCGGAAATTTCTCCAATATGGCAGGGAAAACATCCTCCAAAAACCATTCCAAGCCTTCTACATTCGGCAGCCAGTTCATGCTACCCAAGTGAAACAGTTCCGGCTGGTCGGACGGAATATATTCGTCTTCCGTCTCATAATTATCCATATCCAATGCGAAAGGAATCACCGTACCTGGAGTAGCTGGTGACAGTTCATGGAAAAACTGATAATCCACATCTGAAATGGCCACATATCCATCCACCTTGTTCATCAAAGAACACTCATAGCGTTTCAATTGACGATTCATCTGTTTCAGCATGAACTTCTTGAACCATGAATAGTGATTCCGCGCGATACGTTCCCAAATAATATGTTCCACATTATGCAAGCGCAACACAATCTTCGCCTTTGAATATTTTCTTATTACAGAAATATATGGAGCCACAAAAATAGACTCCAACTGAATGATGTCAAATGTCTCTTTTTGCAATATCTGTGTCAACTTTTGTACCATTTCTTTGGTATAAAAGCGATACACATGATAGGATTTACCTTTCAACAGTGAGGCCAATGCATCGAAGCCCTTCACATCCGTATCCACAAATACCGTCTCAAACCGTGTTTTCTCGAGATAATCGGCAGGCAACATTTCTTTCCTGCAGGGGTGTTTGTGTGTTGCCAGCGACAACAATTTCACCTCATGCCCGCTGTTCAGCAGGCCCTGGGTGATATTATTAATCGCTATGCAACCACCGTCAACAGGGGGCATAGGCGGTTTGTGACACAATTGCAATACCCTCATTATTTTTTTGTGTTTATAATTGATTGTATTTTTAATTTTACTTTCTTGAAGAATTTCTCGTAAGTTTCACTGGACATCATACTGGCATCTACCGTCGCCTTATAAGTAAGGAAGAAACATATTGGTATCAGCACGAAGGTGGACAGCCACACTCCTTCGAAAGCCGACATCTGGCCCGTTGTAGCCATATTTTTCCCGAAAGCGGTAATCATAAAATAGAACGTAAAGAAAGCCACCGTAATTACCAGCGGAATACCGATACCCCCTTTGCGGATGATAGACCCCAATGGGGCTCCAATAAAGAAAAATAGCAAACAGGCCAGTGAAAAAGTGAATTTGCTGTGATACTCCACCTGGTATGACCGCATTGACAATTCTCTATAAAAAACATCCTGTTCGGCAAACTTAGCCGAATTGACCACTGCCTCCGCATTTTGTCGGGCATATTTGTAGGCATCTATCTTCTGCTGAGGAGTCAGAGGTTTCAATGAATCCAAAGGCATCGTAGGCTGCATCACCTCTTTATCCCGGACATAATTGGTAAAATAGTATAAATTATTGAGAAAACCTTTAGAGACTTCTTTCTGAGCCCGATCCACCTGCACTTTCAAGGTATCTATTTTTTCCGCCAGCATAGCCATAGGCATAGCCTGCTGGGAAGAAGAGAAGAACTCTTCGTCGCTTTCCTGTAACTCAAAAGAAGACAAGTCAAAACGCTTGTATTGTTCTTTAAATGTGGCTCTGTTCAAGGGACTTGATGCACCACGACTTTCCACATTCGCGCTCTCATCCCAGAAAAAACCATCGTATAATACAAATATAAGATTTTTACCGTCATCGGTCATTTTCATGGTTCCAGACTTGGCATAGGTCATGGTAACATTTCCCTGATGACGGGAATGATCGTATATCAGCACATCCTCAATAGTGGAATTATCAGCTTTTTTATGGCCAATACGAATAGTGATATCATCAAAACCATTGTAAAAGACACCACTTTCAATATTCAATGCCGGTTTTTGCTCTTGGACCGTATAGATCAGTGTACGGAGTTTCAAATTCGCCACCGGAATCACCCTATCAGCATACCAGAATGCGAAAACAGTCAGCAGAACGGCCACCATAGCCAGCGGTGCCATCATCTTGCTGATCGGGATACCCGCGGATTTCAATGCCACCACTTCCAGACGTTCTCCCATATTGCCGAAAGTCATCAGCGATGCCAGCAAGATGGCTAGTGGAAGCGCCATGTTCATCAATGAGCCAGCGGCGTAGAACATGAACTTCAGCAAAATATGAATCTCCAAGCCCTTTCCCACCAAGTCATCCACATACTTCCACAAGAACTGCATCAGCAGGATAAAAATGGCCACAAAGAAAGTCAGGACCAGAGGTCCGAGGAAATTTTTGATAATATAGCGATATACGATTTTCATGAAACTAAGAATTAAGAACTAAGAATTGTCATGACCCACATGATTCTTAGTTCTTAGTTTTTAATTTTTAGAAATCGCCCAGAGTTTCTGGCAGTTGAGCCAGAGCTGCAGCGGCCTGTTCGTCATTAGGAGGCGTTCCGTGCCATTTATGGGTTCCCATCATGAAATCGACGCCCATTCCCATCTCCGTTTTCATCACTACCACTACAGGCTTGCCATGGAACAAAGCATTTTTGGCCTTTTTCATCGTCTCTACCACCTCTTCCATCTTGTTGCCATCCATTTGCATCACCTGCCAATTGAAAGCCTCGAATTTGGCCGTAATTTCTTTCAGCGAGCAAACCTCATCGGTGGGACCGTCAATTTGCTTTCCATTGAAGTCCACCACTGCAATCAGGTTATCCACCTGTTTAGCACCGGCAAACATCACCGCCTCCCATACCTGACCTTCCTGCAATTCTCCGTCACCCGTCAAGGCATACACCACATGCTGGTCGCCATTATTCTTTTTTGCCAATGCCGCACCGATAGAGACAGACAAACCTTGTCCCAGCGATCCTGAAGCGATGCGGATTCCCGGAACTTTCTCCACGGGAGTCGGATGGCCTTGCAAGCGTGTACCCAACTTACGGAATGTGGACAACTCGGACACTGGGAAATAGCCACGGCGTGCCATCACGCTGTACAGTACGGGAGTAATGTGTCCATTGGACAGGAAGAACATGTCTTGTCCTGCACCATCCTGGGTAAAAGTTTCTGGCGACACCTCCATCAATTCAAAATGAAGAGCGGTCAAAAAATCCGCACAGCCGAGTGAGCCACCGGGGTGACCTGATTTGGCGCCATGCACCATTCTGATAATATCTCTGCGGACTTGGGCAGCGATAGTTTTTAATTCGTCAATTGTTGCCATAGTTAAATGTATCTTTAACTAAGAACTAAAAGTTAAAGGTTAAGATTAGTTCTTAGTTTTTTATTCTTAATTCTTAAATTCAGCGGCAATAGCGGCAGCAGTACTCTTGAATTCCTCTTCTGTCAATTTCACACGTTCTTTCTTGAAATCCAGATCTCCCACATTGTTAATGGGTACCAAATGAATATGGGTGTGTGGCACATCCAGACCGATGACCGCCACTCCAATTCGTTTGCATGGGCATGCCTTTTCCACGGCAAGTGCCACTTTTTTAGCAAACACCATCATATCGGCCAGGGTCTGGTCATCCAAGTCAAAAATATAGTCATTTTGCACCTTCGGGACAACCAGTGTGTGGCCCTTTGCCAAGGGACTGATATCCAAAAAAGAATAAAACTTGTCGTTTTCGGCTACCTTATAAGAAGGGATTTCTCCTTTGATGATTTTTGTGAATATAGTTTCCATGATACTTATCTTGTTACGTCCATAATTTCAAGTTTGATGATACCCACTGGTACTTTCACCTCCACTGTTTCACCTTTCTGTTTGCCTATCAAGGCTTTGGCAATAGGAGAGGTCACCGATATCTTACCTGATTTCAGATCTGATTCAGATTCAGGCACCAAAGTGTAGGACATCACCATATTATTCTGCAGGTTTTTCACCTGTACTTTGGAATATATCAATATCTTCGACACATCAATCTTAGACTCATCCAGAATACGAGCATTTGCCACCAAATTTTTCAACTTGGCAATTTTGAGTTCCAACATACCCTGAGCTTCTTTGGCCGCGTCGTATTCCGCATTTTCTGACAAATCCCCTTTATCGCGTGCTTCTGCGATAGCGGCAGAAATTCTCGGTCTTTCCACACTTTCCAGCTGTTTGAGTTCTTCTTTCAGTTGTTCCAAACTTTCTTTTGAATAGTATTTAATCGTATCCATAATAAAATTATTGTGTTCGTTATACAAATAAAAGAGGCTTAACTAAAAGCCCCTTTTGTTATGCGTTAATATGTGTTAGGAAATATTATAAAGCGAGTTTCAAGCTAACATAATGATTACCTTTCCACTTGTTGGTGAATCTGTAAGCATAGTCAAGAACGAGTTTTTGATTGCCTTTTTCCTTCTTGACCAAAGGAATACCTACAGAGCAGCCTAAAGAAAGACCTGAATAGATGGATTCAGGATTCACACTCGTAATAGCAGTGATCTTGTTTGGTTTCTCAGAGTCGTTTTTTTCCACGCCAAAGCTTTCCAAACTATAGCCGACACGCACCGCGAAGTACTGTTTGAAACCATATTCCAAACCCAGTGAGAAAATATCGCGGGAATAAGAGTTTGCGGTGAAAGAACCAGCCAAGGTCAAACGATGGTCTGCATCAGCACGAGTAAGACCTTCGTCTCTTCTCTCTTCCTTGTCCATATCCTTGTAAATTCCGCCGAAGAACAAAAAGTCGTAGGAAATACCCAATGACAGCAACGCTGGCATTTCATATTCAGCGCTACGGGTCTCCAGTGTCATTTCGTGTTCAGAATCAGTGATGACCGCTCTCTGCATGATACCGTCTCCGTTATACTTGATAGGAAGACCTATATTCTTCAAGGCCACACCGATTTTGAAGTTTTCGTATGGACCAGCCAGGTACTGGACACCTGCATCGATAGCCACACCGGTAGCACTCAAGTCAGAGATACTCTCATTGACGATCTTCACGCTCACACCACCATGGATATACTGGTTGAATGACTTGGCGTAATGAATGCCGATATTGAAATATCTCGGAGCGAACACACCCATGTGTCCTTCCGGCTGATCAACCGTAGTAATAGGAATATCACCAAAGTTCATCATGAAGACAGAAATACCGATTACACCCAGATTTTTTCTCTGACCGGTAGCTTTGTCTTTTCTGTACAAAGCCTGACTAATGCCAATAGAGTTAATGTTAATACCGCAATTGGACCCTGTTAGATACTGGGTTCTTGAGAAGCCTATTTCAGTTTTTTTCACAAAGGCCATACCCGCAATATTGGAATACACTGATTCCATGCCACGGATTTCGGCCACACCTGCATTACCCCAACCGTTTGTTCTTGCCCAGGGATCGATCAACAAGCTGGCTGCACCAGCCTGTCCTGAACGGTCTCTGTTACCTGCGAACGACTGTCCAGCGAAGGAAAGGAGACCTATAGCTGCGCAAATGATAAATGTTTTATATACTTTATTCATAGTCATACTTTTTTAATATTCTCAAAAAACGTTTTAGAATGCATTTAAGTCGGTTGGACGCATAGCGCAGAAGAATCTCAGGGTTCTCTCACCAACACCAGGAGCTTTCACATGGATGATGTACACACCACCTGCTACGGGAATGCCGGCATGGTTCTTCAAATCCCAATCAATATAGGTTGTCGCATTTTCTGATGCCTTCTTGCTCAATGTACGAATCAAGACACCATTGGAAGAATAAATAGAGACGTCGCAAGGTGCGGGCAGGTTCACAATCTTCACGTATGTTTCAAGAGCTGTGGATTCATACTTGGAGAATCCATAGTAGGGATTCGGCACAATATTGATATCCGCCAGCATCTCATCGTGATATTCGGTCGTAGTATTGATAACTGGTGCCAAATCTGCTGTTGAGAATGCATACAACGGGAAACCACCATTTTCAATAGGACCATGGGCAGCCTCATAAGCCATTCTCTGATCATCACTATACCAACGGGATCTGTATCTCATATACGGACGACTTACACGAATCTTAACGGTGGCATCGTTGCCAGGTTGCAACCACTGATCTTCATATTCCTTAGTCGGCATAGGAATAGTAGTCCACATCACATTGTTGAACAACTGCATTTTCACAGCTTTTCTCTGAGGACGATTCAAAGATGTGTCACTTGTGAATGAGGAGAATTTTGCTGCCAACCATTCACCCTCATCATACGGACCACATTCATAGTAGTTATATGTTGCGCCAGTAGGACTAACAACTGGATTGTCGTTATCAGACAGATTTCTAATCAGACCACCATGCTGATAAGAGGTATGAGTACCTGCAGCATTCACAGTACCAGCACCGGCACGCATTTGGTCGTCATCATTATAATTACGTTTTGCGAATCTGTCTTCGTACTGGATAGGAGCTGTTGAACCAGCGCTATTGCAGATGTACAGATAATGTCTGCCACCAAATGAAGGCTCAGGCATTTTGCAGATAGCATGTTGGTCATCAACACCACCTTGGTCAAGGATAGCATAGTTGTCCCACATGGTTCTATATTCAGACTCGGTCAAGATTACCATTTCGCCAGTTTCCGAATCAACATACGATGCATATATGTTGGTCGGGTTGAAAATCATATCGTTACCATTGCTGAGAGTATCCAGCGAGTTTTCAGCAAACATTACGTTCAAACGCTCGCCAGTTTCAACATTGATAGCATATCCTGGGAACCAACCAAAACCTGTTGTACCTGAGTTATCGGGATTACCGTTTTTATCCACAGACGGAGCCTTTTTAGGTTCATGACGAACATTATCGCCGTATTCTGTAGGAACGTATCCTGTAGCTGTGGAACCGGATTCAAGCACAAGACAGCGAGTCCACAGATTCTTATCGGACGTGAACACAACATCCACTGAATAAAGGTTGGTCATGGTCATGTTGTGACCCAAAGACCACTGCGCGTGATTTACAGACGCATGCTGCGTAGCGGATCTACCATCATCGTAATGCGGCCACAAATCACCTCTCGTATATTCTTTCTGCTTCAGTAATTCAGCGAAATCATAGTAACGCGGAGTAGGACAACCAGTACCTGCTGCATAAAAAACAGTATCGGGTACAATGAAACCAGCTTTCACACCACCTGAGTAGGGGGAAGATATCACATACGGAGCCCAAGTTCCATAAACGATAGCTTCGTACTGTGAAATAGGATCTCTGAAAGCTCTCATACACTGGGTTGTGTACGGTGATTCATCACCATTAGGCGGGTAAATTTCACAGGCGTCTTCATTTCTCCACTTCATGTATTCATCCTCGGCACCATCCTGAGAAGACCATTGCTCCCAGTTACCAGAGGCCTGTTTACCCGAACGAATCCAGTTGCTCGGATACTCACCTTCGATATCCACCTGACCGAAGAGCCAAGGTGATGAAGAATTCTGGAATGAAAGAGAGGATTGCAGGAACGTTACCTGACCACCCATAAGCATAGCGCCTGAAGACAGCACGCCATCATTTGCCTGCTCCAGCCAACGCAACTGGCTATCGTCATGAATCTCAAACGGTTTGTTGTTAATAGCGACAGACAAACCTAATTCCATGAACAGCTGTTCAGTAGCAACATTAATACTGAAGTTTGAAGTATCAACTGGCTTTGTAATATTGAATGTATCTTTCAAATAAGCATACAATTCTTCTTTTGAAGAGAAATTAACACCATCCACACCTGTAACACTCAACACCCATCTTGTGTCATTATTTACTTCTTCTCCATTCTGAACAAATCTGACTTCATAATCTAAAGGTTTAACCTGCAGAGGATCAATGACTCTGACGTCGATAGGACCAAAATTGTTCTTATATGTCACACTACCAGCTGAAAAATCACCATTGTTACCACCCTTCAAAATTCTTTCTTTACTTGCATCATCGAGTTCCAATACGAAACCACCGTTACCCTGACCTTCCAGTCGAGTAATCTGGGGTTGGGTACCGTATGCGCACAACTTGTTCACATCAACACCCGTTGCTTTCGGGCTATGCGGAATTGCTGAATACACCTTAATGTTTCTACGACCAGCCAAGTACGGGGTCTTCTGACCTTTCAAACCATCGGTCACCTGCTCGTCAATTGAGAACGGAGCATATTCATTATAAGCGTATGCAATAACCATGAAATAATAAGTCTTATGGTTCACCAAGGTGTTATTTGTTCCTGTTGCAAACTTATCTTCCGTCACTCTGAAGGTTCTCTGGATACCTGAATTGGCACCATTTACTTTCTCCACAGCAACATTGGTATTCAAGTTCTGGTCAAACTCCCAGTTAATCAACTGGCCGATGGCGGTACCATCTGCACGATAGTTCACGATATCGCACTGGGCAATCAGACGAACCTTATCCATATTACCGATATCAGATACGCTGACATCCTTGCCTGATACCTGGTAAATCTGATAACCTTCGAAATAATATTTGTTACTACCTTCCGGATAAGTTTTATAAACAGACGTAGTAGCAGTTACAGAATCAAGGTGACCATCAACAGGATCAATATACACTTGGGTATAGGTTGAGTCTGTCGTATAACCCTCATTAATTTGAGGATCTACCTCAGCGTAACTTTCATCTTTATTGTTAGAGTCATCTCTATCATTAGTCAAATAGATAATCAGCTCGTTCTCGTATTCCTTGATAGTAACATCGGGAGCATCAGGACCATCCAAAACTTTGAAGCAGTTTTCGAACAAAGCCTGGCACTTGTCATCGGCAATTTTCAGCAATTCCACTGACTGCCATGCACCACCTGAATACGAACGTGCCCATGGAATACCAACAGTAATATAGTTCACAGCACCACGACGCAGGGTGAAAGGACCTGCAGACTGCATGAAACGTCTATCGCCCGGCTGGTTACCAGCAACAGTCTCTTCTACCCAACCACGGGGTCCACCATAGTTCTGATAATTGAACACATCGCGCTGAGCAGGATCTTCGATACCCCAGTTACATGGGTCGCTGGTACCCGGGAACATAAAGTCACATTCAGGTCCCAAAACTCCACCGTACTGTGGATGAGCCATTGCACCATAAACCATACGCTGACCATCTTTCCAGATACCTTTCAACATCTGATAGTATTCTGTAGCCTTGCTTGGGTCGCCACGGCTAGTGTTGTCGTTATTGTGGAATACGAAACGTCTCATACCGAAACGTTCATTATTGGCAATACTATCACCAAAGTTCACACCATTGATAGCGAACTGGTCATTTGTGTACGCACTTTTCAAAAATTGGTCGCAGTATAGTTTGTTAGCCACTGTACCCACAACACCTGCCTGATTCAAATCAAATTTAGGATTGTCACGACCGATTCTTTCACCCGTTGAATCGTCCACCATATAATCGGCATCGATATAAGGGCCCTGGAAAAAGTCAACACCAACAGCAGGAGGATTGGAGCCATAATGCTGAGCCAAACCTGAACCGTCAGTAGCGGAACCATTGTAGCAATAACCCAAACCACGGGCCACATCGCAACCGACATAGTCATCATGAGAATAACCCAAGTCGGGGTCAACCCACTGTGAGAAGAACGTCTGGTTCAAGTTGGTAGTTGAACGGTTGATGATTTCGTAAGAATAGAAAGTCATATTGTTCAAGTCATCGTTGGTCTGGAAAGCAAAGGCCTGAGCACGAATTTCCAAACCAATGGAAGCACCACCAGTTTCGGTATGAGCATTACCCTTATCATTGAAAATCCAGAACAAGGTCTCATCGCCTTTCAGCACATGGTCGGCATAAACCATACCATCGATACCGATAGAATTGGCATAAGTCGGGAATTCAGCGACGCGAGACTGTTCGTAAGGAATAGGTAGCAGACCATGAGCAGCTCGTGCCTTGTTGGCTTCCGTCCAAGGGCAAAGATCATTGTCGATATCATAGTACGGATAGTCACCATTTTCGGGGTCATATTCGTAGTTTCCATTCACATCCTTAAAAGGAGCCAAATAGAAAGACTGCAACTTGTTGTCATAGTCACCATGGGCAGGCCAGTTTCTGATAGCCAATGAAGGATTCGGAACAGAATGATTGTGGGTGTTGTAGGTGTTGATATGTTCATCCACCTCAGCACGGGTCATCTTGAACATTTTGTCCCAAGCGGCACAGTCTTCCTGGGCAATCTGAGCCAAACCGTCCACTGACAGAGGACCGGTCCAGTAGTCATCACCCACCTGGCGGAAACGGACGGCAGCCAATTTCAACTGGTTGTTATCATCCATACCACCAATCCACAAAGCTGCGGCGAACATAGAACTCTTACCTGAACCTTTCGGAACCTCATATTCGGCAAGCTCCTTGTTCCACATTGTACCATTAGTCTCGATATACGCACGGACATTGTTGATAGTCAACTCATTCGAGTTGGTAGCAGACAAGCACTTAGCAGACCCCGCCTTAGCCTGTTGAGTCCGTTTCTTCGTCTCCCCAACCCATCTCTCAGCTCGAACGCTTCCAACTGCGGACAGAAGCACAAGGGCTACTAAAAATAAACTTTTAATTGTATTCTTCATGATTATTTATTTTTATTATTATCAAACTGTTGGAATAAATATTAGAATCCGAATTGAACGCCCAAGCTCACGCGGGTAGGCTGGCTATAGTTGTAAGGATCCTGCATAATCATATTATAGTAGTTGATGAATGAGCTACGGTCGGTCTGGGACTCAACGATAGATCTATAAGCGGCAGCTGACAAGAAACCATCATCATCCGGGTTACCGGTGTAGTCATACACATAGAGAATATTCTTGAAGTTGAACAAATTCTGGATGTCCAAGTAAACAGTCAGATAACCAGGTTTCACACCCTTTGAATTACCATCTTTATCCTTGGCATTCTTGCCATACAGATTCAGGATGAAAGTCTTGTCGAGACGAAGGTCGCACTGGAAAATCCAAGGTCTGTGAGAACCATTGATAGTACCTTTCAAACGTGAAGTTGTACCTGACACGAAAGTTGAGTTAGGAGTACTTGAACGGCTGTACGGCATACCAGATGCAGCAGAGAACAGAAGGGTAATACCTGCATTCTCAAACCATCTGATTTCCTTAACCGTATTGGTGCCTTTTTTCTGTTTTCTGGTGATAGGACCATTATAATCCACACCACTGTCAAAACGATAGTCAATGTTAGCACCAACTCTATGACGCTGGTCAAATGACAAGTTCACCAAAGTTCTCAAGTTCGGCTGACCGGAAGCGATGATGGCAGCGTTTGAACTTGCTGAAGAACCGGTACCTTTTGCAAACTGCAAAGTATAGTTAGCACGGAAAGAAATATTTTTGATTCTTCTCAATTCGTAGCTCAAAGTAAAGCCCTGAACAGTACCGAAGTCCATATTTCTATAAGAGTAGTATGTGCTTGGATATGCACCCGTGAAACGGTATGACTGAATCATGTCACGTTTCTCTGAATAGTAAGCAGCGATACTGATAGCTGACTTCTCACCAATTTTCTGACGGAAACCGATTTCATAGTCAACGCTTCTCTGAGGTTTTAAAGCCGGGTTGTTGATCAAGCTGGTAGCATAATCCTCAATAAACATATAAGTAATAGGATTGATGCTCAAGTTAGTAGGACGAGAGGTCACAATATTATAGTGAGCATAGAACAAAGAGTTGTCTGACACAGGGAAGGAGAAAGAGATACGCGGCATCACTGACCAGTTGGGAGCATAGCTACCGAATGCGTCAGCCTCAACCTTGGTCACATCTGTCTCATCCAATTTATTCTTCAGGATAGGACCCGCTGTATTCAATGACAAATCGGTTTCGGGGTCAGTAACCAAGTCACCCTGAGCATCGTACCAGTAGTCACCATCACGGTAACCGATTACAGTGACATCAAAGTTATCAGGATTCAGATTAGCGTTATAATAACTTCTCTGGTTAACATATACATACCAATTGTCGCCAGCACCTTCCAACAAAGTCTCCTTGCCGAAGTTCAATGCTTTCATTTCCTTAACGGTATAAGCGTCGCGGAACAAGTAAGGATCTTTCAGCACATCCTGATTGGCATCAAAGTAGTCAACACGCACACCCACGCTGAAGAGCAAGCTGTTGATGGAGAACTTATCCTGCAAATAGAATGCCATATAGGTCGGTTCGTATGCGCCAATCTCATAGGTTCTCTTGCCGTCTTTCTTGGTAAAGAAGTCCCTAATGGAAGCACCACCTCTGTATTTCTTACCCAAGCCATCGTAACCCATGTAAGAAACGATACCGCCATGACCGGTACCCACCACCAATTCTTCGGCCGAGAAGAGGGAGAGGCCGCCCATTGCGACGTACTGGCTGGGAGTAATATCATCTACGTCAACCCATTCTCTCATGTCCATGCCCAGTTTATTACGGATATTCTGAGCGAAGCTGCCTGCGGCAACATCACCAAGGGCACGGTCAAACCAAATATAGATATCTCCATCATAGCCATTGAAATCAATGCTATGTTCGTTGATGAAGTTCTGTCTTTGTTCAGCAGTGTACCAAGAAGGCATAATAGCATCCAGATAAACAGGGTGAGTAATATCGATTTCATTATTGTGCTGATTAGCCTTGTTTCTCATCAAAGTCCAGATTCCGAAAGGAGATACTGAATAGCTACGTGAAATAATCTTTTCGAATTCGAAACCGAACTTCAACTCGTGGTTGGCCACGTTCATGGAAACGCTGGCTTTCAAACCAAACACATCTTGCTGTGATTTGCTGTAACCCGTGTAAGGAACACTAGGTGAAGCATACAAACTATAAGGGGATGACGGACCCTGGCCATTCAGCAGTGCGCCAAACGTTGAATACAAATTTTCATCGTATGGCTGCTCGGGACCGAAAACAGAAGCGATGTAAGCGGGAGAGAACTGGTCATAGAAGTTCTGGGTATAGAATATCAAACCGGGGTTGACATTACCTGACTCGAAGGTGAGGAGGGTATCCAGACGGTTATTCATTCTATATATATTACCATAATATGTAATACCAGTCTGAGGATCTAAGTAAGAACTTTCAGCATCGGAATATTTTTCAGCGAAATGTGATTTGAAGCGTCCGATATAACCGTAGTTGAACCAATTAGCTCTATGAGTAGCGTCCTGGGTAATAGAATTATAGCGAGTGAAGTTGACATTGATGTCATACATCACATTTTTCAGAACACCATTACCTGTGGTATCGGTGTAAACTCTGTGATTCAATCGAGCACTCACACGGGTAGTATTGGAAATGGATTCAGGGTTGTTCTGAGCATTGAACAAAGCTCTTGTAGTGGACCAGCTTCTACCCTTGTAGTATTCATACGAACCATTGAAAGAAAGACGGATATTGTTAGTTTTACCGAACAAAAATTCAATCTTGCCCTGAGCCAGGTAATTCCAATAACTGGCATGGTCACGTACTCTTTGTTTCACAAAAGCATCAGATCCCAAATATTCAGACTCCAGTTTAGTAACACCGATTGAACCTTGGGGATAACGTATAGGAGCCTCGGAAATGCTGAGGATAGTTTCAGGAGTGGCGCGCCATGTACCAGGTTTCTTCCAGCTACCCTTACCAGCGGGGTAACCATCCTTAACATACTCTACCTCACCACTGATGAGGAAACCGATACGGGCGGGGTCGTCTCTTTTCTTACCCTTCAAGATAGGTCCTGTCAAAGAGGCAGCGGCCAAGAAGTTGTTGTAACCCTCCAATGAACCGCGCAACTCAACTGAACCGTGGAAATCCTTTGAAGCGGGTTTCGTGGTAATCACAGTAAAGCTCGTACCATCACCCAACTCAGCAGGGATACCACCCTGGATCAACTGGGCTTCTTCAACGGTACTCATAGCCACACTGGCATTACCTCTCATTCTCACACCATCCACAATCATCTGCTGACCATCGGAGCGGTTACCACGAACGGCGGTCATTGAACCGTCGACACTGGATACACCTTCCAAATTGGACAAGGCCGCGGTAATAGAACGACCAGGGGTCTTACGAACAGCATCACCGCTCAAACGAGTGGTAGATGAAGTGTTATCTGCGTCGAACACAGGTGGTTCCCATACGACTTCCACAACATCCAAGTCAGTGGCGCAGTTAATTTTGAAATCCACGAATTGGACTTGGTCGGTTTTCACCACCAGACCTGTCTTCTTCATGGTTTTCTTACACGTCATTTCAGCGTTCGCCTCAATGTCGTATGTGCCTGGCTGGATACCAAACAACTGATACTCTCCTTTTGCGTCAGACATCGCATAGTTGACCACCTTGTCGTCCACTTTCAAATAGACGTTGGTGTACGCTAATGGCTCTCCGGTCTGGTCCGTAATTACTCCCTTAATGGTACCATTTTGGGAATAAGCGAAGCCGGAAAAAAGGATGATCACTCCAAGTGTAAAGAGTAGTTTTTTCATCATAGCTATTATTTTATATTAAACATTAATTCCACAGAATATTTTTAGGCGGTAAAGTTACAAAAAATTTCCTTACCACCCTATAGTTGGAATCAAAAAAAATGTAATTTGTTAATTATAAGGACTTTTTAGTATTTCACCATATAAGATGGCTTTTTTCAATTCTTCCGGATTATGCAAATCCAACTTCTCCGTTTCTGTTTCATTTTCAACTTCTTGTAAATGGATTCTGTCCGATTCGGAAGCATAAGACGCGGCTGTATGAACACTGTTCTCCTCTTGGTCAGAAACAGTCTCATAAGTGAAATAAGACTCGGATTTAGAAGAATCCTCTTCAAAATTTTCATTTTTCCACACAAAATCCTCCTCGGGAATTTCCTCTTCCGGATACTCTTCGACGTTGTTAAATGTTGCCTTCCTTGCCGCAGCTTTCTCTGCCTCGGAAGCCATTTTCTTTTTAATCTTCAAATACTCCCATCCTACAATTGAAACCACAATGAGGATTGTTATCAATACATCCATGTTCATGATTTTTTGGTTCAATTTGCAAATTTACACAAATTTCCTGAATTATACACAGACGTATGAATTTTACAGGGGAGAAAGGATTTCACATTTTTTACTGTAGGGACGCGATTCATCGCGTCCGAAAGAAAACACAGAGAAAAGACATAAAAAAAAGAGCCAACCTAAGTTGGCTCTCCGTGTTCCAGCTGGGATTCGAACCCAGGACCCCATCCTTAAAAGGGATGTGCTCTACCTGCTGAGCTACTGAAACATCCGTTTTTTGGGACTGCAAAAATACGATTTTTTCCGTTGTCACCAACACAATTGGTGAATTTTTATCATTTTTTATCGTATCATATTGATAATCAATTAAATATTTTGTTTTATAACATTTTTTTATCAAAACGTCGAATCAATGTATTTTTTAGTATATTTGCAGATATAACAATTTGATTATTAACAAATTAAATATCGAAATTAAAATTTTTCAGGAATGAGATTTTTCAAAAAATTTTGTCATCATTTCCTACAATTTTGCACGGATTTCGCAATTCCAAAATAGAATTTCCACAACAATACTAAAACTGATTAGGATGAAAAAACTGACATTAATTCCGAAAACAGACACTGTCACCATCTGCCTACCTCCCGATTGGGTAGACAAGGTAATTATCTGTACTTTACAAAACGAAGAGGAAGAGGCTGCCATACGTCATGCTATGGCAGCGGAAAAGAAGATTCCGTATTCAGTCCCCAAAAAAAGAGGAAGGCCCAGAAAAAAATCAGTGTAAATTGGCACCGATCAGGTGCATGAATTCCTGACGAGTATTGGAATTTTTCAGGAATGCCCCCGTAAATTCAGAAGTGGTGGTCACAGAATTCTGCTTTTGGATACCTCTCATTGACATGCAAAGGTGCTGAGCTTCTATCACCACCGCAACTCCCAGTGGATTAAGCACATCCTGCAAGCAATCCTTAATCTGTGTGGTCAATCTTTCTTGCAGCTGCAAACGTCGTGCGAAGGCCTCTACCACACGTGGAATCTTGCTTAGTCCCACAATGGTTCCGTTGGGGATATAGCCCACATGCGCCTTGCCGAAAAAGGGCAGAAGGTGATGCTCGCACATAGAATAAATCTCTATGTCCTTCACCACCACTATTTGTTTGTAATCCTCTTTGAACAAGGCACTTGTCAGTATTTCCCTGGGATTCTGCTCGTATCCATGAGTTAAAAACAACATGGATTTGGCGGCCCTTACCGGAGTCTTCAACAATCCCTCCCGTTCCGGGTTCTCGCCCACTGCCGTAAGTATCTGCTTGAAACTTTCGGCCAACTTGTCTATATTAGCCTCATTGTAAATATCATGCCTCACGTATCCTTCTGGAATATGCTTCTTCATAGTTAGTTATTAATAAATGGGTTATGTATTCTTTCGTATCCAATTGTCGTAGTAATTTCATGTCCACAGAAAACAGTGGTCTCATCGGGAAGTGTCAGCAATTTCTCGCGAATACTCTCTATCAGCAAGGGAGTGGAACCTGTAGGCAAATCGGTCCGGCCCACGCTGCCAGCAAAGAGCACATCGCCCACAAACACTATTTTATTTGCCTCATCGTACAGACAAATGCTACCATCGGCGTGTCCCGGTGTATAGAGAACTTGCAACTTTTGATTTCCAAACGTCAGTATATCACCTTCTTGAAGCAACTTTGCAGGTTCCGGACAAGATTCCATCTCCATTCCCATCACCATACAATAAATATGCGTCTGATGGTATATTTTCATGGCTTTTTCATGAATATAAACCGGGCAATGAAAGTGATCCACACACCATTTATTACCCGCCACATGATCAACATGGGGGTGTGTATTGACAACATATTGAATGGCAAGCCCTTCTTTCCCAATATATTCCAACAATTGGTCATGCTCACGCTGAGCATAGTTGCCCGGATCAATAATAATCGCCTCTCGTGTATCGTCATGCAAGACGTAGGTATTGACCTGAAAAGGATTGAAATGGAATGTTTTGACTGTCATCTCCTTTGTTTTATAATGCTGAAAGCCAACAAGATCCTTCAGACTGACTTTACGTTTCATAGACTAGAACGGCTTATTGGATTCGGGGGCCAGAAAATCCGACATCACCTTCACCTTCTTGCCCTTGTCGAACACCACTTTGTACACCAGTTTCCCATTGGGGTCCCAGTTCATCCATGTGCCCTGTTTCAAACGGTTTTTAAAGCAACCTGTAAAGTGTTTCTTCCCGTTCGGATAGAACTCGGTGAATTTACCTTCAGGGGCATCATCCTTGAAATTCTGTTGACGCACCATAATTCCGCGTTCATTATAAAACACCCAGGTCCCTTCGCGCTGATCATTTTTATAGGTACCGCTTTCCAAGACCGGACCATTATCGGCATATTCTTTCCATGCCCCATGTTTCAAATTCTTACTGTAACTTCCCTCTGATTTGATTTTCCCGTTCTCGTTCCAGTACTTATAAACCCCATTTCTTTCATTATTCTGGTACATTATGTAGTACTTCTGCGTACCATTCTCATAGAACCCCTCCCAGATTCCCGTCATCATCCCTTTTTGGAAAGCGCCTTTATCCTGAGTTTTTCCGTTGGAATAATACGATTCCCATAGACCATCCTCCTTGTCATCCACAAAACTCCCCTGACGCTGCAACTGGCCATTCTCGTACCATGCTTTGGAAACGCCTTGGCGCTTATCGTCTTTATAATTAACTATTTTCCAGAGTTTTCCATCTTCAAAGTAATACTTCCACTCCCCTTCCTGCATACCATTCACAAAATTTCCCGTGCTGCCCAAAGAACCATCCTGATGATAGAATTTCCAAGTTCCCTCTTGCAAATCATTCACCGTATTACCCTCCATATCCATTTGACCCGAAGCGGTCCACCAGCGGGTATAACCATTCAATTTGCCGTTGTCATAATGGCCTTCGAACTTTTTTGCACCATTATCGTAATATTCGGTCACATTCCCTTGCACGCTGTCATTATCGTACACAACCTCCTTGAAAAGCTTGCCGTTAGGGTAAAAGAAAGTCCACTTTCCGGATTTCTTTCCTTCCTTCATCTGGCCTTCCGATTCAATCTGACCAGAAGCGTACCAGCTTTTAAATGGACCATTTTCCGCTTGGAACTCACGACTTCTCTTGCCATCGTCGAACCATTCTGTCCACACGCCTACTTTTCTTCCATTATCATAACGGCCTTCCATCCACTTGACTCCGTTTTTATGATAATACACCCACAAACCGTCTTCCTGTCCATTCTTTTGGATACCGATAGACATTAACTTTTTGTTAGACCAATAGTTTTTCACTGTATCCTGGGCCGACAAAGTCCACAGGCAGCACAATGACAGGAAAAAAATGGCGAAATATTTTTTCATCTTCAACAATTTTTAATCTGCTACTTGCACTTTATAATCTTTCAACTGTAATAGGAACATGCCATGATTTTCATATCCTCCATTCTCGGTTTTCTGAAAATTGAATTTCATGGCGACAGGAGCGTAATGCACTTTGGACTCATCAAAATCATGCAGCATCAATTCTACAAAGTATTTGGTGATGTCATAACCCTGAAAAGAAAATCTTTTCAAATCGGGAGGGGTATTATATTTTTCAACAAAATTCGAGATAAAAACCAGTGCGCTATCATTATTCTCATCGACGAAATAGTCGGAGAAGAAATGCACATTAAGTTTATTCAGATAATCCACCTCCAAGGCGTCTAATTCCAGCCATTCCTCCGGAACAACGAACACGGTATTGGGAAAATCGTTTTCAATACCAAGGTTTCGCATGTGGGCAATCACCGTTGTATTCTGCTGAAAGAAAGGGAACACCACCTGATGAGCAGCGGTATTCAAACGCTTTCTGAAATTGATTTTCTCATCGTCCAAGACAAACTCGTAAGGGATATCCAGCTGTGTGAAATAATGTTCACAGGCACGCAGTGTCGGGATATCCGCACCCCGTTCAGTCCACAACAGAATGTCAGAGGCTGGCGTTTCGGATCTCCAATATTGTTTCACCATTTCCGCCACCGTTTCTGTGGAAGACTGCACCTTATAAACATATTCATTCCCTTCCAAGATGCTTTGCTTGCTGGTGAACGGGTTGACGATAGGGATTTGATGTGATTTCGCGTAATTGGCAGCGATTTCAAACTGGGAGGCGAAGAAGGGTCCGATAATCAAATCCACCTGACTCATCAGCTGTTCGTCTTCCAGAACACGAATCAGTTTTTCATTATCGTAAGTAATATCTTTCACCACGACATTGATGCGCTTGAAGCTGGTTTCATACTCATCCAGTGCCATTTGCGCTCCTTCCCAGAAGCTCACCAGACTGAACATCGGCTCATTGTCAATATCAGCCGCTGAATTTATTTTTCCATTATTATACGAAGAATACTCCTCCCCAAAAAAAGGGAGCAGATACAAAATGGTTTTCACCTCCGCGGGTTGCGCAAACAAAGTTGGCAAACACAGCAAAATGGACAAGAAAAGTATAAATCTCCTCATTGTTTGTTTAGCTCAATAAATTTGCAAAGTTACACAAATTTCTCTAATAATGTGCAGATTCTGAAATTTAAAACAAAAAAACGGCTCTAGGGAAAGAGCCGTTTTTTGTCTTTTCTTTCGATCTGTTATTCCGGGTGAATTGCTTCACAGGGGCAAACATCTGCGCATGCACCGCAATCGATGCACATGTCGGGATTGATTGAATAGGGAGTACCTTCAGAAATAGCTTCCTGGGGGCATTCGCCTGCACAAGTACCGCAGCTTGCACAGAGATCGGGATCAATTTTATGAGCCATGATTTAATGTTTTTTGGTTAATAATTGTTGGCGGCAAAAGTACGCAATTTTTTTCATATACGAAACTTAAAAAAAATAAATATTTTCATCCTCGCAAAAAATTGTCACTTTGGGTTTAATTCGGGATTTTTGTGTATATTTGCATTTTTAAAGTTAATATACTCAATAAAGTAAAAACACATACAATGAATTACGATTTGATAGTTATCGGGAGCGGTCCCGGAGGTTATGTGGCAGCCATCAGAGCCAGCCAGTTAAAGATGAAAGTCGCTATTGTTGAACGCGCTGAAGTTGGAGGCATTTGCCTCAACTGGGGTTGTATTCCCACCAAAGCCCTGCTGAAATCAGCGCAGGTCTTCAACTATGCCAAACACGCCGCCAACTACGGCATCAGCATTGAAGGAGAAGTAAAAGCTGACTTTGAGGCCGTTGTGAAGCGCAGCCGCACCGTTGCCGAGATGATGAGTAAGGGTGTTCAGTTTCTGCTCAAGAAGAACAATGTGGACGTAATTAACGGCTTCGGCAAAATCGTGAAAGACAAGAAAGTGGAAGTGACCAAAGCCGATGGGACAACAGAAATATATGAGGCACAACATATTATCTTAGCCACTGGAGCCCGTTCGCGCTCCCTGCCCAATGTGCAGCAGGACGGCAAAAAGATTATCGGCTATCGCGAAGCGCTGACTCTGCCCAAGTTGCCCGCCAGCATGGTAGTGATGGGTTCGGGTGCCATTGGCAGCGAGTTGGCCTTTTTCTACGCCTCTATGGGCACCAAAGTGACGATTGTGGAATACTTGCCCAATCTGGTTCCCGTAGAAGACGAGGAAATCTCAAAACAATTGGAGCGTTCTTTCCGCAAAGCCGGTATCAAAACTATGACCTCCGCCGCTGTGGAGAGTGTGGATACCACTGGTGACTTGTGCAAGGTTTCCGTCAAGGATGCCAAAGGCAACATGACGGAACTGGAATGCGAAATTGTGTTATCCGCTGTCGGAGTCATCACCAACCTTGAAGGCATTGGCTTGGAGGAATACGGAGTGGCATTCGAAAGAGGAAAAATCACGGTGGACGACTATTACCGCACCAACCAGGAAGGCATTTACGCCATCGGCGACATTGTACACGGTCCCGCTTTGGCGCATGTTGCTTCTCACGAAGCCTTGGTATGTGTGGAAAAAATCGCTGGTCTGGATCCGAAACCGGTAGATTACAGCAACATTCCCGGCTGTACCTACACCACTCCGGAGATTGCCTCTGTGGGCTTGACCGAGCGCAAATGTATGGAGCAAGGCCGTGAGATTCTGGTCGGCAAGTTCCCCTTCACCGCATCGGGCAAAGCCACTGCATCAGGCAGCCGCGACGGTATGGTAAAACTGATTTTCGACAAGAACACGGGCGAATGGCTCGGTTGTCACCTCATCGGCGACAATGTCACCGAGATGATTTCCGGCGCTGTCTTGGCCCGCAGCATGAAAGTGACCGGACCCGACATCATCCATGCCGTGCATCCGCATCCCACTCTGTCCGAGGCCATTATGGAAGCCGCTGCCGCCGCTTACGGCGAATGTGTACATTTGTAGAATTTTACCACAGAAAAAACTCAAAAATTCAAGCAACGGTTTTGAGTTTTTTTCGTCTTATATTAAAACATAAACAGCCCTAAAAACACTGGTATGAAAAGGATTATTCTCTGTCTTATGGTATTCTTGTTGGTCGGACAATGCTCTTTCGCACAAAGCCGCAACAATACCCAATCGTCGGAGGATAAGGAAACTGCAAAAGACGACAATATCAAGGACAAAGGCTTTGACATCATCTTTGCCGGCGGTTGTTATTTCGGCTCCAAATACAACGCCCAGTATTACAGTGGTGACTATGCCAACGAGAACAATCTCGACTTTCTCTTTGGCAATAAATATCGCTATGATGAAATCAACCGAATGATTATAGACCATTACCCCTATATCAGCGACTCTATTCATTATGGCGGACCGTTAGGCAACATCAAATACAGGGTTGCGGTAATGATCCAGTTGGGTGTGAGGTACAAGTTCACCAAGAACTGGAGTGTACAGTTGGTCTATTCTTTTTCCCGACTCAAAGCTAACGGGCAGTTCAGACTGTTGTATGAAGCCGTGCCTGGCAACTACCACACCGGCATGTTGGACAATCAGTACATTCTGGGAAAGGAAGACCGTTCACTCTTCGACCTTTCGGCCTGTTATCTTTTTTCCACCAAATCCATTGTCAAGCCCTTTATTGAAGCGGGAATACAGTTTAACTTTGTCCGGGTGAAAAGCATGGAGGCTGTTTTTTATGACAGCAATAAAAACAAGCTCAAAAGCTACAGTTTCATCAACGACCTGCAAAACTACGTACCGGGAGTACAGAGCGACGGAAGAATTGTCAAGTATGGCGGTCCCGGTTTTGGTTTCTCGGCTTCAGCTGGAATAAAAATTGCGTTCAACAAATATGTCTCTATAGACCCCTGCTTTTACTTCAACGCTGGCAAATTCGGTTTGGAAGGATACAAAGACTTTTCCTACAACTTTGGCGTCTTGGTTCGTATTGTCATGAACGACAGCATGTTCTCGAAATAAATAATCACCCATAAAGTAAATTAGATATGAGAAGATTATTCACCAGCATCCTTTTAATATTCTGCATTACAACCTTTTATGCGCAATCCATTACCGTCTCAGATGTCATTGGCACCTCTCCAGGGACTTTTCTCAACAGTAATTTTGCCGGCGAAGGGGTTACATTGGAATCCTGCAAATTCAACTGGAGCTCCAATAATATTACAGGATCGCAAGTGGGGACATTCACCAATACCAATCCTTCCTTCCCTGTTACGTCTGGAATTCTATTAACCACTGGTAACATTACCGCAGCACCTGGACCTAACAATGTAGGAAATAAGAGCGTCCCAACAGATAACAATCAAAATCTCCCCAAGGATCCCGATTTACAAGGACTTATACAACCTGGTCAAAATATCTCCACCACTTCTGTATTAGAATTTTCATTTCACAGTGGAAATAATGCATACCCTGTCGTTTCTTTCAATTATATTTTTGCTTCGGAAGAATACCCAGAATATGTTTGTTCAGATTATAATGATGTCTTTGGCTTTTTTCTTGAAGGACCTAACCCATGGGATTGTGATGGGGAAATAGTAAATTATAATATTGCCAAAATCCCAGGAAGCAATCCAGAACTAGCCGTAACCATTAATTCTGTCAACAGCGGAAGTCCTGGTGGTTCCTATCCTGCATCAGGATGTACATCTCTTGATTACAGCCAATTTTACCGCACCAATAATAGTACTGCTATACAATATGATGGTTATACTGCTCGCCAAGAAAACGGACATGATGTCTGTATGACTGCAACAGCCATGATTTGCCCGTGTTCTGAATATAAAATGAAAATCTCCATTGCCAATGTTGGCGGAGATTATCCTGATTTTGGTTGGGATTCTGGAGTGTTTTTGGAACAAGGCAGTTTTAAATTGCCCAAGTTGCTGACTGTCGCTGACAGCATCTCACATGGTATAGATACCATAGTCCAAAATTGCAGCACCGCTGATATTCAAATGCATTACGGTGAACCTATAGAAAATCAAATGACCGTTGTTTTATTTTCTGATGGAGGCAGTGCCAATCAAAATGATTTTAATGTCCTTCGACTCCGTGACAACGGCACCATTGATACTCTTCGTAATGGCGATTCATTTCTTTTCCTTGAAGGTGACACCTTGCTTAACTTGAGACTGGAAGTTTCTGAATCTGCGCAATTTGCAATGAATGAAGCCAAAACAGTGCAACTGGTACTCAAAAGCATCCTGTGTCCTCAATTCAAGTATTTGGATCCGGATCGCCCACTAGAAGAAAGGGCGCAATATGACACGCTGAATTACGTGATAGTGGGGAACAAGCGCTTCACTTTGACCAGCGACTCTGTATTTTATTGCGACCGTTGTACGCATGTGGCCATTCAAATGGAAGGAGGAACAGAGCCTCTACGTTACAATTGGACCCCTGATACAAGTTTAGCAACCCCTCACGCAAAAGAGAGCAATTGCAATATCACCGAAAACACCACTTTCCAAGTAACGGTGAGCGATCGCTGGGGCTGCTTGGTAGATACCTGCTACCATACCGCCCTTGTCACCTCCACGCCTACGCTGGAAGGACATTATCATATTAACCCGAATGTGATTTGTGTACCCGAAGATGTACAGTTCAAATCTAACGCCACACCCGCATCCACCCACCGCTGGATTATCTATTCCAACAATATGAGGGACACCCTATACGGTAACAATGAAACCTACACCTTCACCGAACCGGGTCGTTACTCTATTGATTATAAGGCATACGAGGCCGAAGCCTGTGCCGCGGAGATTTCTCTGAGTAATTATATCAATGCCGGCCTGAAGCCCACTGCCTTATTCTCTTTTGATCCTATTGAGGCTGAAGTGGGAGACACCATTTATTTTACCAACGAATCCACAGGCGTAAATGTGCATTACAACTGGAGTTTTGGCGATGGCAGCAACAGTACGGAAGAAAATCCCATCCATGTATATTACGCTGAAAACAGCGACGACTACAATGTCATCCTCACGGTAAGTGATGATGCGGGATGCCAAGACATGTACAACCTTTCTGTACCAGTAGTGGACAACCATGTTTTATACGTTCCCAATAGTTTCACCCCCAACAAAGACGGCTTAAACGACGTGTTTTTGCCCGTCGTAGCCTGTGTTGACCCGAAGAGATACTATTTGGTTGTATATGATCGCAATGGAAGCGTCGTATTCACCACCAATGACACCAAAATGGGTTGGGATGGAACCATTAATGGAAAAGATTGTCCATCAGGTGTTTACACCTATTTCATCAGTTATTATCGTTATAACAATCTGAAACAGGAACTCCTAAAAACAGGAAAAATCAACCTTATACGCTAACATGCCCATTCCTTTCCAAAGACATATCCTGTCCAACGGCCTGCGACTCATTGTGCACGAGGATCATAGCACACCGTTAGCCTCTTGCAATGTGGTATATAATGTTGGCTCGCGAAATGAGAATCCCGACATGACCGGCATGGCGCATCTGTTCGAGCATTTCATGTTCACCGGATCCAAAAACATTGCGGACTATGACGCTCATTTACAGAATGTTGGAGCTATCAACAATGCTTATACCACCCAAGACATCACGCATTACTATATCACTTTGCCGGCTGTCAATATCGAACATGCCCTTTGGCTGGAGTCCGACCGCATGATGGAACTCGCCTTTCAGCAGGAAAAATTAGACATTCAGAAACATGTGGTCATCGAGGAATTCAAAGAGAACTTTCTGAACCGCCCGTATGGCGACATGTGGCTGCTGTACAACCAGTTTTATTTCCAGAAGCATCCTTATCAATGGCTGCCTATTGGCAAGGAGATCAGTCATATAGAGAAAGTCAGCATGGAGGACATGAAGAATTTCTTCTATCGTTTCTACCGACCCAACAATGCGGTACTGACCATTTCGGGGAATGTGTATTTTGAAGAAATTGTGCCTTTGGTAGAAAAGTGGTTTGGTCCGATTCCCGCAGGTCCGGCACTGAACCGGCAATTCCCGCAGGAAGACCGCCCGACCCAGCACCGGAAGTACGAAGTAAAACGGAATGTGCCTGCCGACATGCTCTTCAAAGGCTGGCCCACCTGTGGCAGATTAAACACGGATTTCTACGCCTACGACATGTTATCCGATTTGTTCGGAAGTGGACAATCTTCATATCTGTATAAGAAATTTGTAATGGAAGAGGCTGTTTTCACCGACATAAGCGCCTATATCACAGGAACATTAGACCCCGGAGTCTTCATTATTGGCGGACGACCCGCGGAAGGGGTAAGCATTGAAGAGGCTGACCGAAAACTGAATGATTTCCTCTATCAACTGCCGGCCAACTGCATTAATTCCCACGACTTACAGAAGGTGAAGAACCGTGTGGAATCCATCATTTTACAGAATGACATCAAAATAGAAGACCGTTCCTCTTCTTTGGCGGTAGCGGAATGCTTCAGCTGTGCCGAGGACTTCAATGAGGAGACTCAACGTTACTTTGCCGTGACGGAAGAACAGATTAACACCTTGTGTCACAAGATGTTCCATCCAGATCAGGAAACAACAATGTATTATAAATGTGCTGATTTTCAGTGATCAGTAATCAGTGATCAGGGGTTAGGGGGCAGTCAAGTTGACCACTGACCACTGTACCCTGATCCCTTTTTAAGATAATATTTCCTTGATAATCAAATCAATGGCATTGGGCTGGGCTAATTTGAGGATGTTTGCGCCCATGGTTTGGCATCTATTTTCATCCTGAATCAGACGGATGAGCTGGTCCATCAGCTGGTTTTCCGCCTGGCTGTCGGGAATCATAATAGCCGCATCCTTATCCACCAAAGCCTGGGCATTTTTGGTTTGGTGGTCTTCTGCGGCGAAGGGGAATGGCACCAAAATGGTCGGCACACCCACCACACACAACTCGGCGATAGCCAAGGCGCCAGCGCGTGACACAATCACATCCGCCATGCTATAGGCATCGTTCATGTTCTTGATAAACGGCACAATCTTGATATTCTCGTTCTGCCGTGCCAGCAACTCGGGAGAGATGGTCTTGTAAAACGACTCTCCTGTCTGCCAAAGCAGCTGCACATTCATTTCTTTCAGTCTGTCGAGACCTTTTTCCATACACTGGTTGATGGTTCGGGCACCCAGGCTTCCGCCCACCACCAAAATAGTTTTCTTTTCTTTAGAGAAACCAAAAAATTCGTACGACTTGTCATCTTTCCTCACCATGTTCAGGATTTCCGCACGGATAGGATTGCCCGTCTTAACGATTTTCTCTGCTGGGAAATATTTCTCCAAGCCGTCGTAAGCCACACAGATTTTTTTCGCCTTGGCTGACAAAATCTTGTTGGTAACGCCAGGATAGGAATTTTGTTCCTGCAATAGGGTGGGAATACCCATACTGCTGGCTGCCTGCAAAGCCGGACCGCTAGCAAAGCCCCCTACCCCAATCGCCATATCAGGATTGAAATCCTTGATAATCTGTTTGGCGCGACGCATGGTCTTCATCAATAAAAACGGCAATTTCACATTGCTGACCAAAGCTTTCAGGGAGAAACTGCGGTTAATGCCGTAAACATCCAGTCCCTCAATAGGAAAGCCCGCTTCAGGAACACGTTTCATCTCCATTTTGCCGTTGGCTCCTATAAACAGAATTTCAGCATCGGAGATAGCTTTTTTCAATCCGTTGGCAATGGCAAGTGCCGGGAAAATATGACCTCCGGTGCCGCCGCCAGAAATGATAAACCGTTTCATATCAATATCATTTAATGGCAGAGGCGTTGCATGCAACGCCTCTAATTATTTCATGTTTTTTTTCGCATCAAATCACTCCCATTCAATCGTTGCAGGTGGTTTGGAGCTGATGTCATAGCATACTCTGTTCACGCCTTTCACCTTATTGATGATCTCGTTGGACACTTTCGCCATGAATTCGTAAGGCAGATGAGCCCAGTCGGCAGTCATGGCATCGGTGCTGGTCACGGCACGGAGGGCCACAGCACGCTCATAAGTACGCTCATCGCCCATCACACCCACACTCTTAATCGGCAGGAGAATCACACCTGCTTGCCATATCTGGTCATAAAGGGACACCTCAATCTCGCCATTGCTCATATTGGCAGGCACACCAGCGGCCAATACCTTGCGTGCATCCTCACCACTCAGTTTCACCTTCCAATCGCGGAGACCCTGGATGAAAATATCATCGGCATCCTGCAAAACACGTACTTTCTCGGGGGTAATATCACCCAAAATACGCACCGCCAGACCTGGTCCAGGGAACGGGTGGCGGGTAATCAGATGCTCGGGCATACCTAGTTGGCGACCCACACGACGTACCTCGGCCTTGAACAGCCACTTCAGCGGCTCGCACAATTTCAGGTGCATCTTCTCGGGCAGTCCGCCCACATTATGATGGCTCTTGATGACCATGCCCGTGATGCTGAGACTCTCGATTCGGTCGGGATAAATGGTACCCTGCGCCAGCCACTTGGCATCGGTAATCTTCTGGGCTTCCTCGTTGAACACATCGATAAAGCCGGCACCGATGATCTTGCGCTTGCGCTCAGGATCGGAAACTCCCTCCAGCTCCTTGAAAAACTTAGCGGAAGCATCCACGCCAATGACATTCAGGCCCAAGCCCTCGTAGTCGCGCATCACATTCTGGAACTCATTCTTGCGCAGCAGACCATGATCCACGAAAATACAAGTTAGGTTCTTGCCGATGGCACGGCTCAACAACACCGCACAAACGGAGGAATCCACGCCACCGCTCAGACCGAGAATCACACGGTCATTGCCAATCTGCTCCTTCAACTCCGCCACCGTGGTATCCACAAAGGAAGCCGGGCTCCAGGTCTGGTGGCCACCACAAATACCCACCACGAAATTCTTCAGCAGCAGGGTGCCCTGCACGGTATGGAACACTTCGGGATGGAACTGCACACCCCAGACATTTTCATTGTCAAACTGGTAAGCGGCAAATTCCACCTTATCGGTAGAAGCTATCTTATGACAATTTTCCGGCAAACGGGTAATGGTATCGCCATGGCTCATCCACACCTGTGAATTGGCGTGAAAGCCTTTGAACAACGGATTTTCCTGATCGAAAGACGCCAGATTCGCGCGACCATATTCGCGACTTCCTGCGGGTTCCACCTTGCCACCATTGGTATGCGACATGTATTGGGCACCATAGCAGATACCCAAAATCGGATATTTCCCGCGAATTTCGGACAAATCGAGCTTGAAAGCCTTTTCGTCATACACGCTGAAAGGCGAACCGCTCAAGATAACACCAATCACTTCAGGGTCATCTTTCGGGAACTTATTATACGGCATAATTTCGCAGAACATATCCAGCTCGCGCACCCGTCGGCCTATCAACTGGGTGGTTTGCGAACCGAAATCAAGGATGATGATTTTTTCCATAATCGTAATTCTAAATCAAAATACAAAAATAAGAAAAATCCCTGAATCTTACCGAAAACTTTTTCCTTTTTTCCGCAACAAAAACATTTAGGCATTACGCATCCACATTGATGACAACGCGAATGGCTTTGTACCTGCTGTCGCTTTGAAAATCATGCAGGATTTGTTGCAAGAGTAATTTATTCTGAATCAGATTGTTATCTTTATTCAACTTTATCCAGAAATCTTTCATGTAATAATTCTGGATGCGGGAAACCAAGGGCCATTCGGGACCCAGCACCTGATGCGGGAAAGCCTCTCGCAGCAATGGAGCCAAGGCCAGCGATGCCTCGTTGACCAACTCGTCGTTGGCATGTTTCAAGGTGATTTTCACCAATCGGCACAGTGGCGGGAAATTGAACTGCCTGCGCTCGGCAATCTGCTGACGATACATGCTCTGGTAATCGTTGGTGACCACATACTGCAAGGCCGGATGGTTGGGCTGATAGGTCTGGATAACCACCTTTCCCGGCACCTCCTTGCGACCAGCTCGGCCGCTCACCTGTGACATAATCTGAAACGCCTTCTCAAAGGAGCGGAAATCTGGATAGGACATCAGATTATCGGCGTTCAGAATGCCCACCACACTCACGCGGTCGAAATCTAAACCTTTGGTCACCATCTGCGTCCCCACCAAGATATCGGTTTTATGCTGTTCAAAGTCGGAGATGATCTTCTGGTAGGCGTTTTTGTTGCGCGTGGTATCCATGTCCATGCGGGCCACCGTTGCCTCAGGAAACAGCTCTGCCAAGGCGTCTTCCACCTTCTCGGTACCGAAACCCCGCATCTCGATATCGGTGCTATGGCATTGCGGACACTCCTTCGGCACCTCCACCGCATAGCCGCAATAGTGGCATTTCAGCAAATTACTCCGTTTGTGATAAGTCAGCGTCACGTCGCAATGCTTGCAAACCGGCATATTCTGGCAGGTGTTGCAGTACAGGCGGAGCGAATAGCCACGACGGTTCTGGAAGAGAATAATCTGCTCATGTTTCGACAAGGCCTCGGCCATGCAGTCAATCAGGAACTGCGAAAAATGGCCATTCATCTTCTTCTGTCTCAGGTTCTTGACAATATCTACCACCCAGATGTCGGGCAAAGTGCTGTCGGCGTAGCGATGCATCAAGTTGACCAGTCCGAATTTCTTCTGCTGCGCATTGTAGTAACTTTCCAACGAAGGAGTGGCCGTTCCCATCAACACTTTGCACTGGTGAATCTTGGCCAGCACAACCGCCCCATCCCTTGCGTGATAGCGCGGAGCAGGATCTATCTGCTTGTACGAGCCATCATGTTCCTCATCCACAATGATCAGTCCCAAATTCTGATAAGGCAGCAGCAAAGCCGAGCGCGCACCCAATATCAGCTGGTATTTTGTATTCAAATCCCCTTCTTTATGCTGATTCAGCACGCGGTTCCATATTTCCACACGTTCGTACTCATTGAAACGGGAATGATATACCCCTACCCTGTCACCGAAAAATTTACGCAAGCGATTGACAATTTGTGAGGTAAGCGCGATTTCAGGTAAGAGGTAAAGCACTTGCTTTCCCTGTTTCAACACCTTATCAATCAATTTGATATAAATTTCCGTTTTCCCGCTTCCCGTCACCCCATGCAACAGTACCGTATCGTGCTCCTGAAACTGCGTTTCAATTTCATTCATGGCCTGTTGTTGATGATCCGACAAATGGATATCATCTGCTGAAGACGAAGAGTCATAAGCCTCCAAACGGCTGGTAACCACGGTTTGCTGTTCGAAAATACCCTTGTCTATTAACGTTTGCAGACGTGCCTGAGAAATGTCCGCTTTCTTCAGCAAATCCGCCTTCTTGATCACCGATTTCAAGTTGAAACCGTTGGGTTTGGCTGGATCTTTGGTCAGCATCAAAAACGAAAGCAGAAGGTCCTGTTGTTT
>Ga0265300_10000528_pt1 | contig 40199 bp, 32 predicted proteins | sample AusTroGonzalo_MG_FD_193482 | JGI IMG/M metagenome (GOLD analysis project Ga0265300, IMG submission 193482) | Bovine rumen microbial communities from tropical cattle in Woodstock, Queensland, Australia - Gonzalo_03 | ecosystem: Host-associated > Mammals > Digestive system > Stomach > Rumen ...
CCAACTCTGTTGTTGCCTCAGACATTCCTCCATACGCTGTTGCCGTGGGAAATCCCTGCCGAGTGGTCAGGATGCGTTTTGACGACGAATTCATCGCCTATCTGCTGCAACTGAAATGGTGGGATTGGGACATAGAGAAGATAGAACGTAACTTCAAAGCCTTGTCAAGTGGCGATTTGTATTTAATCAAAGAGATTAAAGATTAGTTTTTACATATATGGTTATACTGATAACAGGTGCTTCACATACGGGTAAAACGCTTCTTGCACAGCGTATGCTTGAGAAATATAAGTATCCATATCTGTCTATAGATCACTTGAAAATGGGTATGATCCGAAGTGGTAAGACTAATCTTACCCCAGAAGACGATGATGCCCTTACGGATGAGCTTTGGCCGATTGTGCGTGAAATGATAAAGACTGCAATAGAGAATCGTCAGAATCTCATAGTAGAAGGTGGCTATATCCCTTTCAATTGGAGGGAAAGCTTCGATGAACTTTATTTGGGTTCCATCCGCTTTATTTGTCTCGCCTTCTCAGATGAATTCATTGACATTCACTTCGATGAAATAAGAGAACATCGTTCTGATATCGAGGCTCGGCAAGATGTCGGCAATTGCACCATAGCGAGTCTGAAGGATGACAATAGGAGGTACATCGATGGTTTTAAGACTGCAGGAGAAAAGGTCTTTTTAATAAAAACTGACTATGAACAAATGATACAGTCTATTTTAGACTTATAAATTCCAATTTAACAAAATACATAAATATGACATAGGATGATGATTTTCTTCCGTAAAACATGTTTATCGTTGCCATGAGCGTGTAAAAATGTGCAGAATATGACTGAAAAGAGGTGCCTACACTTTACAATAAACTTGTAAATCTCTGATAGTCAGCATCTGTTAGCCGCCGCCCAGACAGGTGTTGAGGAATAAGCGAAAAGTGCTGGTATTTAATAATGTAAAAAGCAAGTATCTGGATGACAGATACTTGCCTTTTTTTATTTAATTGTTGATATAATTCTTAGTGCTCATGTCGTAGTAGAGTGCCTCCAGCTCCTGAAGGGTCAGATTCGACACAGCATGTTCTATCTTCCGTATCAGTTCTTCACGCCGATAATCTTCGGATTGCCCAAATCTTCCTGTATATGTCATAGTTTCAGTTCTTTTGTCATGTTTGAGAATAATTTTACATAAAAGTGGGTACAAATATAGGGATAATTCCATGATTATTCTTACATTTGCAAGGATTATTTCAAGAAATAAGGTATGAAGAAGATTATCAACCCTTGGCTCGGACATCCTGAGTACAACTCATTGGATGTCCCAATTCCACAAAAGAGTACCTTCTAATTTTGTTCGGTTGTAATGCGGTATATGTTTGCTATTTGTCCGCTCGTTGACCGAACAATTACCGAACAAATAGCGGACAACAATAAGGGATACTTTGGGGAAACTTATGAGATGTTTTGGAGAAAGATTGGAGGTAAATGGGAGGAAGATTGGAGGAGCATTGAAGATAAGCATGATTAAGGAATGAGTATTGAATTGACATAATTGAACAATTGAAATAAAAAGGCGCGAAAGATGAAAAAGAACAAAAATGCAAGTATGGGACTGCTGATTCCCAATAAGCTCCGCATAGGAGGCATGACATTTTATCAACGAGGAGGACAGGTGGTTGGACGTGTGTCGAACTCGATGGAAAAGCGTAGCAATACTCTGCCACAGTTCATTCAACGGCAGAAATTGCGACACACCACGGCACTGTGGAAAATGCTGAGGTTCTGTGAAACGATGTTCACCCAGCGAAAGAATGCCTTTCATAATTTTGCGTCCCTGGCGAATCGGCTACCAGTAGTTTATGTGAAAAAGGTGCTGATGGATCAGGCAACCTTTTTGATGCCTGGCATACCAGTGAGCGATGGGACACTACCAACCATCAGTGAATGGCTGGGTGAAGTGGACGGCATGCCTGCCTTGATAACTGACCTTTCGTATGGTGACAACTATTTTCACGAGAAGCTGTTGCTCTACACGGCGGTGCAGAACATGGAGCACAACTTGCCGCGTGTACGGTTCAAAATGCGACAGGTGTCAAAGAGCGAGATGACTGTAGTTGACGGACATTACGCATTGGTCGGTGAAGAGTTTGCCGATGAGATGAAGGGCTGGGCACTGGTACGAGTAGATGACAACCTCTGTTCGCCTCAGTCTATTGTCACCCGTTGCTCCTTCTATCTGCAATATACCACAGAGGAAGCCTTAGAAGCTGCAGCAGATAGTTACGGGGGATTGACAGGAACGGATCTACCTTAAGCATCGCATCATCGTATCTTCAAGCAGAGGGCAAGTATTGTGCAGCAAAGGCGGGTTATTGAGAAATAAGGGGCGAGTATCAATCAGCAGAGGCTGCTTATTGAGAGGCAACAGGACTAAAACTTTTTCCGTATTCTTTTGGCTGTTTGGTCGAATGTTAGTACCTTTGCAGAAGTTAATGAAATGGATGATGACAGTTATGACAGAAAGGGATAAGTATGCTCTGTTTTTTGATATAGATGGGACGTTGGTGAGCTTTCAGACACACGAAATCCCGTCCTCAACGATATTTGCCCTTACCCAAGCCAAGGCTAATGGTCATAAGGTTTTTATTGCTACAGGTCGCCCACCGCTGATCATCACCAACCTCGGAGCCATCGAACACTTGATTGATGGTTATGTGACCATCAACGGAGCTTTATGCTTTGTAGGTGATGAGGTGGTGAGATGCAAAGACATTCCAAAGGAGACTGTACAGGTGGTGGTAAAGGACGCCATGGACAAGCGGTACGGACTGATTGTTGTGGGAGAGAACGATGTGGCGGTGTTTGATCCGCAGGGAGATGTTGACAGGATATTCCGTGGTGGGTTAGGTGTGGAGAATTTGGATCAAGCTAAACCTTTTGATGTGGTACTTGAACAGAAAATCCTTCAACTTACGCCGTTCTTTCCTGAAGAGTATGAACGCGGCCTGATGAAGCGTATTCCAGATTGTACCTCTGGTCGATGGCATCCAGACTTTACGGACATTACAGCAAAAGGAGCTGACAAAGGAGAAGGTATCATCACGATGGCATCTCATTTTGGATTAGATCCCCAATATACGATAGCCTTTGGAGATGGCGGCAATGACAGTCCCATGATTAAGACCGCTGGCATTGGTGTGGCGATGGGAAATGCACTTGAATCCCTCAAGAATGAAGCAAACTACACGACGACTTCCGTTGACGATGATGGAGTGTTGAATGCTTTACTTCATTTTGGGTTGGTATAATAATGATAATTCCGTAAATATCCGTATCTTTGCAACTGATATTTCAGAAATTAAAGTTTTACCTGTATGATAGACCAGATTATTGCTTTTAACAAGAACAGAAAGTCTCATCCCCTCGTGCCAAAGGACATTGTGGTAAGAGGCTTCATCATCGACTCTGAGACAGGAGCTTCTATCGCAACATGGGTATGCAAGTGCAGAAAACAACAATGGAGATAAGATTGTAATATGCAGAGAAACTTTTCTTACCACAATCTCACCAAGTTATTTTACAAATAAAAATGTGTTTTATGAAACATATCGCCTTTTCATTCATATTGATAGCCTTGTTATTCTGCTCATGTGGCAATACTACAAAGAGTGAAATTACGGCAGAAATGGCATACGAGGGTATCAGCAACTACTGTCATAGTACATATGACTGGAGCGTAGCCGAAGAGAACCCTTCCATCATGTACGTTGAGATGGGCGAAGAAACGGATTCCGCCTATCTAGTGCTTTTTCGCAGTTATACTGGGGCATTCGTGAATTTCTACGTTGATAAGACAAGCGGCACAACGAGAATGGTAGAATATGTTCCAACTCTTGATGTTAGAAACGACGCAGGAACTATTGACATATTTGATTATATTGATAAGAAAGACTAAACTTTCAAAGAGAAGGCCAAGGAAATGGGATTTCTGCATTGTGAAGTAGAAGAGTAGTTTCATCTGACTTCGACTGGACAGAATTCAAATAAAATGATAATGAGTAACAATAACGTTAAAATGAAACAGATTGTAGCACTTTTTGTAGCTTTACTGATGGCTGTTACAACCTTTGGTGCCGACAAAGGCATCATTCGTAAGCGATTATTCGATGCCGACTGGCAGTTCTCCAAGGACAGTACAACGTGGCGGACAGTCAACCTGCCACACGATTGGAGCATTGAGGGCGACTTCGATAAGGATGCGCCTGCAGGTCACGATGGAGCCTATTTACCGACAGGGAAGGGCTGGTACAAGAAAGAGTTTCAGGTTTCAAGTTCCAAGTTTCAAGAGCAGAAGTTGCGCCTCTATTTTGAGGGTGTGTATATGAATGCCGAAGTCTATGTGAACGGGCAGAAGGCAGGTGGACATCCCTACGGTTACTCTTCGTTCTTCGTAGATCTCACACCCTACGTGAAGATTGGCCAGAATGAAGTAGAGGTGCGAGTGGATAACTCCCAGCAGAAGAACTGCCGTTGGTATAGCGGTTCAGGCATCTACCGCCATGTGTGGCTGCTGACTACAGGAAAACGATACATCGACGAATGGAGTGTCAACGTAGCCACTCCTGACATCCATACGGTGGAAATCAATGCTGAGGTGGTGATGGAGGACGGCACACGCAAACCCATCGAGAAGACCATTCATGTGGAGAATCCACACCTGTGGTCGCCCGAAGATCCTTATCTCTATCATACGACAATCGAGGCTGAGGGTGATGTCGTACCCGTCACGTATGGCATCCGCACCATCGAATATTCCGCCGAGAAAGGGCTGTTGCTGAACGGTCAGCCTGTCGTGCTCAATGGTGGCTGTGTTCACCACGACAACGGCATTTTGGGCGCCTCCGCCTTCGATGCTGCTGAATACCGTCGTGTACGTCTGCTGAAGGAGGCGGGCTTCAACGCCATGCGTACCTCGCACAACCCACCTTCAGAGACATTCCTTAGGGCTTGTGACGAATTGGGACTGCTGGTCATCGACGAGGCATTCGACGGCTGGCGCGACAAGAAGAACGATTACGATTATTCAACCCTCATCGACAAGTGGTGGCAAGAGGACATCAAGGCAATGGTTTTGCGCGACCGCAACCACCCCAGCGTATTCTGCTGGTCAACGGGTAACGAAGTCATCGAACGCAAGAAGATTGAGGTGGTGAAGACCGCCCACAACCTGAACACGCTCTGCCGACAGCTCGACCCGCAGAAACGTCCCGTCACCTCTGCTCTCTGCGCATGGGATCCCGAGTGGGACATCTACGACCCTCTGGCAGCCGAGCACGACATAGTGGGTTACAACTATATGATTCATAAATCTCAGGGGGATCACGAACGGGTGCCCAGCCGTGTGATGGTGCAGACGGAGAGTTATTCGCGCGACACCTGGCGTAACTACCGCAAGGTGCAGGACGAGCCATGGATCATCGGCGACTTTGTGTGGACAGCCATCGACTACCTGGGAGAGTCAGGCATCGGACGCTGGTACTATGAAGGCGAGCCAGCCAAAGAACCATGGGAGGCTCCGATGTTCCCCAATCATGCAGCCTACTGTGGCGACATCGACCTCACAGGTCAGCGCAAGCCCATCAGCCACTACCGCGAGATGTTGTGGAGAAAAACCGTGGACATGCCGGAGCACGAATGGAAGGATGGCCAGATGAGTTCCACACCTATAGAAGATGATGGTTTATATATGGCCGTGAAGGAACCTGATGGCTATTACGGAAAGATCAAAACCACGATGTGGAGCGTATGGCCTACCTACGAGAGTTGGACATGGCCCGGCCACGAAGGCAAGACCATCGAGGTGGAACTCTACACGAAAGATCCACAAGTTAAGCTCTTCCTCAATGACAAGCTCATCGATACCAAGAATGTCAGTCAAGACACAGAGTTCAAGGCCGTCTTTACCGTGCCTTATGAAGCGGGCACACTACGTGCTCAGACTTGTTGGGGACGCATCAAAACACTCAGTACAGCCGATGAAGCCAATACCATCCGTCTGACAGCCGACCGCACAACGTTAAAGGCCGACGGACAGGATCTTGCTTTCATCACGGTTGAGTTGACAGATGCCAACGGCATTGTGAACCTCATCGCCAACAACGAGTTAACGGCTTCCGTCAGTGGTCCTGTCACGCTCATCGGTTTCGGCAATGCCGACATCAAAGATTGCGACCGCTACACCGACAACACTCACAAGGCTTGGAAAGGTCGTGCCCTGCTCGTTGTCAGAAACACAGGAAAGAAGGGTAAGGCAACGATAACCGTACAAGGCAAAGGCCTGAAAACAGCACGTGTCAATTTATCCTTTAATTATACTGAATAAAAAGAAACCTCCCCGCTTTCAATCTATGAAAGATGAGTTCAAAGACATAGGCTTAGTCATGCCAAGTTCTCATGCTATGGCGTTGAAGGACTATTGGCAGCTTATAAAATAGAGATTGTATAAGATGCAAAAAGACAAATTCATGATCTATCACAGAGATGCGAAGAAGGGCGAGGCTGCCTATTCGCCAAAGTCGCACTCCGCCCCTCTATTCGTAGGTCACTATGTTGAAGGACAAGAAGAATGGGTCTCGTGGTATTGCTTCAACAAGAAGGACGACGGAACGTATGAGGCAGAACTTGACGAAGCCTGGAATGAGGGCAGTCACAATGGAGGAGGAACAATCAATGTGGATATCCCAGAGGAGTGGTTCACTCTTTCTTACGATGAGTTTCTTGAACGCGTCATTACCCTTGCTGCAGCCTCTCATTTTGGATTTACTGTAGATGATCTGAAGGGGAAAGTAGGACTGAAAGAGTTCTTCGGATTTTAGGATTATTTTAAGAAATAAGGTTTGTATGATGCATTTCAAGAAAGGATTGGGGTGGAAAGCCTGTTATGATGAAGAGCGCAACCTCTACACGGCACAGACCTCGTGGAGAGGTGATTATCATCTTTATGAAATCAATGCGGAAATATGGAATCAGCTCGGTGAGCCAGATGTAGATGCAGACGAGCTAATTCATTCCGGACGTCACCTCTATTACAGCGAGGACAGCCCCATTGGACCACCAACCGATATGGTCATTGATGAGAACTATGCCGAATTATGTTCCTGGACAGAAATCCAGGAAAGTGGAAATGTCATGCCTAAAGAATTAACAGACATAGCTGTGGATCTTTGGGAGAATGAAGAAACCCGTGAACAAAGAAAAAAGCAGAACGAAAGTAAATGAAGAAAATATTGTTTCTTCACGGATTCTTTGCCAGCGGCCAGTGCGTTCCAGCTTTGGCATTGCGAGAAGCATTTGCTGAAAAGGCTCAAGTGCTGACGCCAGATCTTCCTTTGCATCCCAGGGTGGCAGTGAATCTTATCAAGGACATCTGTGAAAGAGAAAAGCCAGACCTTCTTGTTGCCAACAGCTGTGGCTCCTTTTATGCACAGATGCTGGCACCCATTGTTGGAGTGCCAGCCTTATTAGGAAACCCACATTTCCAGATGACGGAGTTCCTGAAGCAGCGTATTGGTGAGCATGAATACAAGTCACCTCGACAAAATGGCAACCAAAAGTTTGTCATTGATGAAGCCTTGATACAGGAGTTTGCTGAACTGGAAGCTATTCAGTTCAACAACTGTCATCCAGATTACAAAGACAGAGTATGGGGTTTGTTTGGTGAACAGGACACATTGGCTCATTTTGAACCATTGTTCTTGGAACATTATACCCACTCGTTCCATTTTCCAGGTGGACACACTCCGACTGCCGACGAAGTCCGTAATTGGTACGTGCCTCTCATTGATGAAATGGTCTCGATGAAAATATCGCAGAAAGAGCTATAACACTACTCAACCAATAAGGATGTATTTGATTGGGAATACATCACTAACGATCCAAAGAGATATTGGTGAGGCAGAGCACATGATAGGGACTTTCCCTGTTGAGAACTCAAATCATCGAAAGATTTAACCCAACGTTATTTGTCATTTTTTTTACAATTCTCCCAATATTTACTTTTCACAAGGCTTGTGAAAAACACTTTTTACTTTCAATGTGTTTGGATGTGAATAATAAGTCGTAAATTTGCAAATCAATCTTTTATAACCGGTGTGGTTTGATGGATAAGGATGGCAATCGCCTGACAGAACCTGTGTACAGCAAAATCGAAGCCTTGAATGAGCATCTGTTCTCCTTCTATCTGCTTGATGGTGAAACTCAAATTGTCAAATCATTATAACTTTGCAAAAAATAGACACACAATGATGAAAGATAGAATACTGCGCCTCTTGAAAGAAATGGCAAGGGGCATTTATGAGAAAGATACAGAACTGGCGATGTCACTGTTAGCGGCCATCGCAGGAGAAAGCCTGATTCTGTTGGGGCCTCCTGGTGTGGCGAAGTCGATGGTGGCTCGACGAGTGAAGGCTGCATTCCATGAAGGCAAATCGTTTGAGTATCTGATGTCGCGATTCTCGACTCCAGATGAGATTTTTGGTCCAGTGAGCATCAGTAAGTTGAAAGATTCTGACAAGTATGAACGGAGCATCGAGGGATACTTGCCGATGGCAGATGTGGTGTTTTTGGATGAGATATGGAAAGCTGGACCAGCCATCCAGAACACGTTGCTGACGGTGATGAACGAGAAACTGTTCAGAAATGGTGACAAAGAAATACATGTACCGCTGAAGCTGCTGATTGCAGCAAGCAATGAACTTCCTGCACAGGGTGAGGGATTGGAAGCACTTTGGGACAGGTTCATCATCAGAATGGAATGTGAAAACATCAAGCAGGAGAAGAACTTCAATGCCATGCTGACTGAGCCACAAGATGAAGGAAATGCAGAGATTTCCCCTGATTTGCAGATAAAGGAGAACGAATATAAGGAATGGACGCAGAAGATTGACTCAATTGCCATTCCAGAGGGTGTACTGAAATGTGTTGCAATAATCAGAAGGGCTTTAGGAAGCGTAGCTGTGGATTATTCCGATGAACGACACAATGTCTATGTGAGTGACCGCCGTTGGAAGAAAATCGTACGATTGATGCGAGCCTCTGCGCTGGTGAATGACAGAGAGGAAGTTACAGTGGCAGATTTGGTGCCCATGTTTCATTGCCTGTGGCAAGAACCAGACGAAGCAAACGATGTTCGTAGAATTGTCATCCGCACCCTGTTCCACGAGTTTTCATCAAAAGTGGAAGAGCTGAAGGTGGCCATTGATGATGATATCAGAGTGACGAGACTGCACAAGGCGACAACAGCAGCACAGCGGATGATGATACAAGCCGATAGCGAAAAGAAGGTGTTCGACAATTATTATTATCATCTGCACGACCACGATACGGGTAATACCTATATATTTGTAGCAGACTACCAAAAACTGCCTGTGGTATCGAAAACAGGTGCTGGTATCCGTGCTGTCATCTATCGCGACCCCAAGGATTCTGTACGTTCCATCATTCGACTGTATCAAGGTTCGGATATGCCGCGTGATGCAAGACCTGTGAACCTGTCCAGAAGCGACAAGCACATCTTCATCGATGGTGTACGTTTTGAAATTGAAACCCTAAAAAGAGGTGAAACTCAAACGCTGTTGCCCGCTCAAAACAGAAACGTTTCTGGCAGAGACTTTCATGCGGAAGTGGACGAGTTGAGCACAGCTATCAGCAACCGAGAGAAGGAAATCGAAGATAATATTTTTGTTTCTGATACTGATAAGAAAGTGCTGAAAGAATACACCCAGACCATTTTCACGGAGATTGCCTATACGAGATACGAACTACAGAAATTAGAGGGATAAAAATGGAATATCTTCAGCCTGGTCACTACCTCCATCTCATTCGACAATTCGTAGATAAAGGAGATGTTGTTGAGGTGGAGAAAGATGTTCCCGATGTTCGTGAAGACTATTTGTTGGAATATCTTTCCGACATTATGCACAACCCATTGATTCAAGCAAAGGTGTTGTCAAGTCGTCTGGTGGGTCAAATCTTCTACGAGACTGTGGGGCGCTTTGTGTTGGAATGCTTACATGCGGAAAATTTTGCCAACCAACGTGTTAGCGGCGAACGGGGACAGATGGAGAAGACAAGAGAATGGTCTATTCAGAAAAAGAGGGATTCTTGGCAGTCACTCGTTGATGGTATTGGAGATAAACATGAAGAGGACGGATTCGATATTGATTTCTTGAAGAAAAGATTTCATCATGATGGATGGAAAGACCCTGAAAATTGGGAGATGCTGAGACATGAATGGAAGCATGCAATAGATAGCCAAGTCCTTAGGCAGACAACTGAACATATAGAAAAGAAGAAGAGTCTTGTGGCAAAAAGTCTGCAACAGAAACTGGACCATGCTCAGAAACTGAGGAATGAGGGTGTTTCCGAAGAGCAGGCTTTACAAGCGTGGACAATGATGGAGGGGCAATGGACAGAAACGGAATTTGAGAAGAAATTAAACATCGTCAGGATTCAGAATCAATATCCAGAGATAGGTGATGTGGTGCGACTGATGGGAAGGATGACTGATACCGATGGAAAGGACAGAGTGGCGATACAGACGGGTAAGAGCCAGCAACTCTCACATTCTTCTGGTAGTGATATCGAGGGAATCAGCATCGGACGAGATTTCAACGCTTTGATGCCAATGGAATGGGCACAATACACAGATGCCGATATGGAAAAGCTGTTCCTGCACAAGTATATGACCAGCAAATTGCAAGTGTTCCATTATAAATCGGAAATGGTCAAACCTGCACGTCATCTTCGGTCGGAAAGAGCTTCACGGCGTGGTCCCATGATTGTGTGTGTAGATTCATCAGCCAGCATGAGCGGTGTCCCTCAAAAGATAGAGGCCTCCTTGCTTGCCAAATTGGAGCAGACAGCGGAAACGTTGGATCGAGATTGCTTCATGATTGATTTTTCTGTTGACATACACCCCATTGAATTACGTTCCAGACGACAGATGAAATCGATGGAACGCATGGGGATGAGAGTGAAGGATCAAGAGAACTTTTCCAAGGGATTATTCCCTTTCATAGGAGGAGGAACTGATGCCCAGAAGATGTTGAACCTGACTTTTGCCTTGCTTGACAACAACAATGACCGCTACATGAATGCCGATGTGCTATGGATTACTGATTTCTTAATTCCTCGCACAGACAAGGAACTGATGCAAAGATTCAAAGAGTATCAGAAAACCGGCACAAAGTTCTATGGTTTCAAGATTGGTGACGGACATTCTGATTGGGAACAATACTTTGACAAGATATACGAGATTCGATACGTGCCACCCAGAAGATATTAGCACGAACATGAAGGGTAGGGGCTATGTGATGTTTCAGCTCCAGTAGAGTAAAACACTCTATTTTTTGCAAAATTTGGATATAATCCGCTATTTGACTACTGAAATGGTCTTCAAACTATAGAAAATTGCGGAAAAACTTGTATGTGTCACAAATTTATTGTATTTTTGCGACAGATTTAACATTTTAGAGTTATGATGATGAACAAAGTCTCAACGGAAATCGCAGGAATGACTCCTGGTATGGTGTTCTTTCCTTCAGACCTTGCCAAGGTAGGCACCAAGTCCTCCCAAGTGCTAAAGGTGCTGGAGAGGGAAACCAAAGCTGGCACTATTCTCAGGCTGGCTCAAGGAGTCTATTACTACCCCAAGGCTGATGACAAATACGGTTTGGGGATAATATACCCATCTTATGAAGAGGTGGCAGAAAGGATTGCAGAGAGGGATAAGGTCATCATCGTTCCGACAGGTGCCTATGCCTTGAATAAGCTGGGATTCTCCACGCAAGTCCCCATGAACCTTGTCTATATGACGGACGGCACGTCGAAGACTATTAAGATGAGCAATGGCTATTCCATCAAGTTTATCCACACTACACAGAAGAACCTGGCCTATAAGAACAGGCTGTTGCAGATGCTGGTCTTTGCCTTGAAGGACATAGGCAAGGAAAACATTACAGAAGAACAGGAAGCAAGGGTCAGGACTCTCCTGCAAAATACTCCGTTGGAACAAATCCGTGATGATTTGGGATTGATGCCTGCATGGATCAAGGATTTAATATTGAAACAATATGAACAACAAATATTTTGAGATAGAAGATGAAGGCAAGAAACTCTTCATCACGCAGACGGCACTGAAGACTGGTCTGCCAGCCGTTTCTCTTCTATCCACGGCGTTGACTATACCAGGGACTTGCGAAAGGAAATCAGACTTACACCACCAGATGAGGTCATGCACCTTTGGGAAGAGGACTACAAATATATGCGCGAGCATATGATATATGACGATACAGCACTCTCGTTTTCTGACCTCATGGCTCGTATGCATGAATTGGAGAAAAGATTTCACAGTTAGCATTTGATTCGTTTTGCATCACTCCTTCGTCTCTTTGATGGCATCTTCATAGCCAGTCAATGCTGAGAAAGGAGCGAACTGAGCCGCACGATTCCACATCGACATCTGAGGATGACGTTTCGAAACGTGATGGGGTAGGTGGATGATATCGTTGTATTTATTTGTCATTTTTCACTTCTCCTTTCTCATTTTGGGTATCGCCCGCTCTGTGTCCTCCAATCTGTTTATTTCGTTCCTTCGCTGTGGCACCTTCCTCGAAATTTAGGCCTCTGAGAATAGCGTTCTTGCCGAAACGTTGTTTGATTTTCAGTTGCGCTTCCTGCATCCTCCGCTCCTTGTCGAGTCGTGCCTGTTCCTCCTGTTGTTGCTGGTTTAATGCTTCGTAGTCAGTAAAGAGGTCAAGCTGTTGGGGGGTATGCTCTTGTGCCGCTGCCGATGTCTCCGACACCACATGATTCGTCGTCAGATTCAGCCGACGGATAAGCAAATTTGCATTCACACAGCGATCAAATAGCGCTGCAGCCCCCTCCATGATGAGCCGCGAAGATGAAGTGTGTCTTTCGAAGTTGAAGGTTCCATGGGCATGTTTGGGTACAAGTTTGCCATAGTAGTTGGTCGTGATTTCGCCGTGATACTTTTCACGGATTTCAGGACGAGTCAGACTTTCTGCATCGTAACCTACGGTCAGCACCAACTGATCTGTCACCATCCGCTTTGAAACAAGGTCAAGTGCCATTCCTTCAGCCATTTCCTGTATCACCACACGGGCTTTCGTGAATGTGTAAGGTTCTTGCAATACCTGTCCGCTGCTGAAGGAGTTAGTCTCTGGTCGGTATGCCTTCACCGCTTCCATCGTACATGGTTCCCAGCCCCAAGCATGGTCTATCAGCAGCTCTGCATTCACGCCAAACAGCTGGTACAGCAGTTCCTCATTATCTTCTGACATCCTGGCCAACTTACCCATCGTGTCAACACCGTATAGCGCCAGTTTCTGAGCGGTGCCACGTCCCACTCGCCAGAATTTTGTGATAGGTTGGTAGTCCCACAGCTGTTGACGATACGACATTTCATCCAATTCGGCAATACGTACTCCGTCCTTGTCCGCTGGCATTTTCTTGGCCACAATGTCCATCGCCACCTTGCACAGATACAAGTTCGTGCCAATGCCAGCTGTTGCTGTGATGCCAGTCTGTGAGAGTACATCTCTTATTATCTTCATCGCCAGCTCGTGCGCCGTCATCTTATAGCTTTTGAGATATGCCGTCACGTCCATCATCACCTCGTCAATGCTATACACGTGGATGTCTTCAGGCGCAATGTACTTCAGGTAGATACTGTAAATCTTGGAACTGACATCAATGTAATGAGCCATCTGAGGTGGTGCAGCGATATAGTCAACAGCCCAATCTGGATGAGCTTGTAGCTCAATGTCCGATGTCGACTTACCCATTAACCTCCTTGTGGGAGATTTCATCTGTCGCTCATTATTCACCTCGCGAATCCTCTGCACAACCTCAAATAGTCTTGCACGCCCACCAATGCCATAAGCCTTTAAGGAAGGGGAAACAGCCAGACATATAGTTTTCTCCGTCCGACTCACATCCGCCACCACGAGGTTCGTGGTCAGAGGATCGAGTCCCCTGTCCATACATTCCACCGAAGCGTAAAACGACTTCAGATCAATGGCGATATATGTCCGTTGTTGCTCTGACATCAGCAGATTGATTTTTATTACGCAAAAATATGTGTTTTTCCGCAATAATCATAATTTTATGGTAAATACAAGCATATTCTGCAAGAAAAATGTACAGAAATGGGTGTGAAATCGGAGATAATCGTTAATTTTGCAAGTAAAATTAACCGAGTGTATGACCATAACTGTTTTACACAACCAATAATCTTTTTATATAACATCAAAATGAAACAACTATTTACTATTTTGCTTTTGAGTATGCTGTGCACCATGGGGGTAGCGCAGCCAGAAAGGGAAAAACCCATTAAAAACCCGATGTTGTGGGCAGACGTGCCCGATCCTGATGTCATCCGTGTGGGCGATACGTTTTATCTTGTCAGCACCACCATGCATCTCATGCCTGGTGCTCCTGTGATGGCGTCGAAAGACCTAAAGAACTGGGAAACTGTAGGTTACATCTTCGACAAACTGACTGACTCTCCTAAGTATGATCTTTCCTTCTCTCTGCCACTCGACCAGCAGAAAGGAGAGGGTGTTGGCACCGTATATGGACGTGGTCAGTGGGCCACTTCATTGAAATATCACGATGGCAAGTTTTGGGCACTCTTGGCTCCCAACGAACAGGGTGCTATGGGCGACACCTATATCTTTACAGCTCCTAAGGCGGAAGGTCCTTGGACCATCCACTCTCGCCTTCGCCACTTCCACGATGCCACCTTGTTCTTCGACGATGACGGCACTCCCTACGTGTTCTTCGGAACGGGTGAGGTATGCCAGCTGACACGTGACTTGAAGGGCGTTGTCGAAGGCAGCCTGCGTCATTATTTCCAGCGTGAAGAGGATGAGAATGGTCTGTTGGAAGGCACTCGTGTCATCAAGCACAACGGCACCTATTACGCCATGCTCATCAGCCAGTCTTATGGTGGTGGCCGCCATCGCCGCGAAGTCTGCTACCGTACGAAAGACCTGAATGCCAAGTGGGAGAAGAACGTTATTCTGGAGAGCGACTTCGGAGGCTTCTACTATCTGGCACAGGGCACCATCGTCGATACAGAAGAGGGAGACTGGTATGGCATCATGTTCCAGGACCGCGGTGGAGTAGGGCGCGTGCTCACTCTGTCGCCAGTACGCTGGATTGACGGCTGGCCAATGTTGGGCGATGAGAACTACAAGGTGCCAGAAGTGATGCGTCCATACAAGAGCGGACAACCCGTCAAGAGCATCGTATTGTCCGATGACTTCGATGATGCTAAATTGGGTCTTCACTGGCAGTGGAACCACAACCCTGTGGATAAAGCATGGAGCTTGACCGAACGTCCAGGCTTCCTGCGTCTGAAGACGAGTCGTGTGGTGCCTAACCTCTATTTGGCACCCAATACGCTGACCCAACGCATGGAAGGACCCACCTGTAGCGGCTACATCTGCATGGATCTCTCGAAGATGGCAGACGGCGACTGTGCCGGTCTCAGCGACTTCAATGGTGACAGCGGTGTGTTGACGGTGAAGAAGAACGGCAAGACCTTGACGCTTGAAATGAGCGAACAGAAGGTGAGCCTGACAGAACGTGAGAAGGCTGTGACAAAGGTTGAAGAGAAGGTCGTTGAGACCGTCGATTTGACCAAGCTGGTCAATACCAAGCAGCCCAAAATCTGGTTGCGTGTCGATGGCGACTTCCGTGCTGGTGAACGTGGCGGACGCGACGCAGCCAACTTCTTCTATAGTCTCGATGGTGAACAATGGACACAGATTGGTACGAAGAACTATCGCATGGTCTTCGACTATCGCCGTTTCTTCATGGGCTCCAAGTTCGGCATCTTCAACTATGCCACCAAGAAAGTTGGCGGCTACGTCGACGTGGACTACTTCAAGTATCATTGCGACGAGAAATAAAAACAATGAGAATAATCGGAGAAAGCCTCGGAAAATATACCTGATTTGGAAGGTGTGAAGTGAAAGTCTTCTTTCTGAATGTAATCGCGGTTATGTTAAATAGGTATTGGGGCATCCGTAAGGGTGCCCCTCTTTCTTTGAAAGACACAATATATTGGCTGTGGTATCGTTATTAAAATTGTTAGAAGAATAATTGAGAACGACAATCGTATAATGATACGACACATTATTTATAAATATATAGGCGCAACATTGCTGTTGTGGATGCTGGGTGTGGTTTATGGTCACGCCCAGACAGTTGTGATTAAAGGCAAAGTTGTTGACGACCAACGATCAGCTTTGGAATTGGCTCAGGTGCGCGTTGAAGGAACTGGATGCGGCGCTGTGTGTAATTTGAAGGGAGAATTCCGTTTTTCATGCGAAAGCGCTGATTCAATGGTTGTCGTGTTTTCCATGATTGGTTACGAAACACGCAAACGCGTCTTGCAGAATCCTGTGGATTCGGTTACGCTGAACGTAATGTTGCCTTCCTTGGGTTATGAGTTAGGTGGCGTGGAAGTGACAGACATCCGCCGGCAAACCAGCACGATGACCGATGTGAATATGAATGACATGAAGCACATGGGAAATGCCAGCGGTGGCGGTGTGGAACGTTTGATTACCAGTCAAGCAGGTGTTTCTACCCATAATGAGCTATCTTCCCAATACAATGTTCGTGGCGGCTCTTTTGATGAGAACTCTGTGTATATCAACGGAATAGAGGTTTATCGTCCCCTGTTGATTCGTAGCGGTCAACAGGAAGGACTTAGCATCATCAACCCGGATATGGTGGAACGCATCGGCTTTTCTGCTGGTGGTTTCGAGGCCAGATATGGAGAAAAAATGTCGAGCGTGCTGGACATCACTTATAAGAAGGTGAAAGGCTTTGAAGCCAGTGTGAGCGCCAGTCTTTTAGGCGCCAGCGGCTATCTGGGTTTTGGAACGGAAAAGTTCTCAATGACACATGCCGTGCGATACAAAACGATGAAAAACCTATTGGGCACAATGGACACCAAAGGTGAATACGATCCTCGAGATTTTGACTATCAGACCTATATGAGTTGGAGTCCGAACCAAAGATGGACATTTGACTTGATGGGTGTCATTTCCACCAACGACTATAAATTCAAGCCCAGCGACAGAACCACGAAATTCGGAACCTCGGAGGATATAAAGGAGTTCAAGGTCTATTTTGATGGCAGCGAAGAAGACAAATTCCATACTTATTTCGGAGCCTTCTCTGCCACCCATAACTTCAACAAGATGAATTCGTTGACGTTTAATTGGTCTGGCTTCAAGACTCGAGAACGTGAAACCTACGACATCAATGGCGAATATTGGCTGAATAATGATGGCGATGATGAAAGTCTGGGTATCGGCACCTACCACGAACATGCCCGCAATCGACTGAATGCCAGCATGACCAGCATAGGCATCACAGGAAACAACCGTTTCACCAGCCATCAACTGCGATATGGACTCCTGATGAAGCATGAAAAAGTGAATGAAACGATGCGTGAATGGGAGATGCGTGACTCAGCAGGGTACTCACTCCCCCACTCCTCTAATCGCCTCGACCTTATCTATAATATGGTATCGTCAAATAGCGAGAAATCAACGCATTATGAATTTTATTTCCAAGATACTTATCGTAAGGAATTTGGAGAAGGGAGTTTGGTGTTGAACTATGGTGCACGACTGACGCATTGGGATTGGAATAAGGAAACGCTCTTCTCGCCACGTGCTACAGTGGCCTTCTCACCCGCCACGAATGAAAACCTGACCTACCGCTTCTCGACCGGTATCTATTACCAAACGCCTTTCTACAAGGAAATGCGTGATACCGTGACGACTGACAACAACACCATTGCTTTCCTGCGTAAGGACATCAAGTCACAGCGAAGCATCCATTTTGTGTTAGGTATGGAATACAAGTTCCGAGTGAACGAACGACCTTTCAAGTTCACAGCGGAAGCCTACTACAAGGCTTTGAATAATTTAGTGCCGTACAATGTTGATAATGTGCGCGTTGTCTATTATGGTGGCAACATCGCAAAGGGATATGCTGCTGGAATTGACTTGAAACTCTATGGTGAGTTCGTGCCGAGAACAGACTCCTGGTTGAGTGTGGGCATCATGAAGACCGAAGAAAAGATCAATGGAAGCGGGTCTGTCCCCCGCCCTACCGACCAACGTCTGAATTGCTCCTTGTTCTTCAGCGACTATTTCCCCAACACCGACCGATGGAAGATGACCTTGCAGGGACATTATGCCGGTGGACTTCCCTTCGGACCACCCCACTCCGGACGTGAGAAACAAGTGTTCCGTATGCCCAGTTATCGCCGTGTCGATATCGGCATCAGTTACCGATTGTTGAAAAATGAGGACAGACACATCTATACAGGTGTGGGGCGTGCTTTCCGCAACATCTGGTTGGGATTGGATGCGTTCAACATTCTCGACATCTCCAACGTGAACAGTTATTATTGGGTAACAGACATTACAAATCATCAATATGCTGTGCCAAATTACCTGACCAGACGACAAATAAATGCACGTTTATTGTTTGAGTTTTAATAATAATGTGTAACTTTGCATCCTGTTAAGAAAATCCACAACAATGGCAGGATATTTAGTAGAAGACCAACGCAAGGTCACAACACACAGATTGATTCAGATGAAAGCCGAAGGTAAGAAGATTGCCATGCTTACATCTTATGATTTCACAACGGCCACCATTACCGACAATGCAGGTATAGACATCATCCTTGTGGGCGATTCTGCCAGCAATGTGATGGCTGGTAACTGGACAACCCTCCCCATTACACTCGACCAGATGATCTACCACGCTAAGGCTGTCGTTCGTGCCGTGAAGCGTGCATTGGTCATTTGCGACATGCCTTTTGGCACTTATCAGGTGAACGAGACGGAAGCCGTGACTAACGCCATTCGCATCATGAAGGAGACACACTGTGACGCCCTCAAACTCGAAGGTGGTGTGGAAATCATCCCTGCTGTGCGGAAGATTCTGGATGCTGGTATTCCAATCTGTGGGCACCTTGGCTTGACTCCTCAATCCATCAACAAGTTCGGCACCTACACCGTTCGTGCCAAGGAAGAGGCTGAAGCACAGAAACTCATCAGCGATGCCCATGCTCTGGAAGAGGCAGGCTGTTTCGCTATCGTATTAGAAAAGATTCCTGCCAAGTTGGCAACTCAGGTCGCCAGCGAATTGAAGATTCCTGTAATTGGCATTGGTGCAGGTGGTGGATGTGACGGTCAGGTGCTGGTCATTTCCGACATGTTAGGTATGACACGTGGCTTTTCTCCCAAGTTCCTCCGTCGATATGCCGACCTCAACACCGTGATGACGGATGCCATCGGCCATTATGTGGAGGATGTGAAAGAAGGTAACTTCCCCAATGAGAACGAACAATATTAAAACAATTTATAATTAACAATTAAAACTAAACGATTATGACTATCAATGAGTACAACTTTGCCGGTAAGAAGGCAATCGTGCGTGTAGATTTCAATGTGCCAATCCAGAATGGTGTCATCACTGACGACACTCGTATTCGTGGTGCTGTCCCCACCCTCAAGCTCATCCTTGAGAAAGGTGGTGCCCTCATCATCATGTCTCACATGGGCAAGCCAAAGGGCAAGGTAAAACCAGAACTTTCACTCAAGCAGATTGTTCCTGCAGTGAGCGAGGCGCTGGGTGTTCCTGTACAGTTCGCTGATGACTGCCAGAAGGCAGAGGCTCAGGCAGCAGCACTTAAAGCAGGCGAAGTTCTCCTTCTCGAAAACCTCCGCTACTATCCTGAAGAGGAAGGCAAGCCAGTAGGTGTTGAGAAAGGCACTCCAGAATATGACGAGGCTAAGAAGGCCATGAAGGCAAGCCAGAAGGAGTTCGCCAAGAAACTCGCTTCTTACGCTGACTGCTGGGTGATGGACGCCTTCGGTACTGCTCACCGCAAGCACGCTTCTACTGCTGTCATCGCTGACTACTTCGACAAGAACGACGTGATGCTCGGTCTCCTCATGGAGAAGGAAGTGCAGGCTGTTGACAACGTGCTCAACAACATCAAGCGTCCATTCGTGGCCATCATGGGTGGTTCTAAGGTATCTACCAAGATTGGCATCATCGAGAACCTTCTCGGCAAGGTGGACAAGCTCATCCTCTGTGGTGGTATGACTTACACCTTCATGAAGGCTCACGGTGGCGAAATCGGTAATTCTATCGTAGAGCTCGACAAGCTCGATGTGGCTCTTGGCGTAGAGGAATTGGCAAAGAAGAACGGCGTAGACCTCGTTCTCGGTGAGGACTCTGTATGCTGCACAGGTTACGACTTCTCTACTTTCTCAGTGAAGCCAGGCGCTCAGATTAAGACATTCCCATCCAACGCTATCGAAGAAGGTTGGGACGGTCTCGACATCGGTCCTATCAGCCGTGAGAAGTTCACTAAGGCCATCGAAGGTGCAAAGACCATCCTTTGGAATGGTCCTGCTGGTTGCTTCGAGTGTGAAGATTTCACCGCAGGTTCTCGCGCTATTGGTGAGGCTGTTGCCAAGGCTACGGCTGAAGGCGCATTCTCTCTCATCGGTGGTGGTGACTCTGTAGCATGCGTGAACAAGTTCGGTCTTGCTGACAAGGTTTCTTACATCTCTACAGGTGGTGGTGCTCTTCTCGAGGCTATCGAGGGCAAGGTGCTCCCAGGCATCGCAGCCGTAAAGGGTGAGTAAGCAGAAGCTCAAACAGACAACAATAAAAGAAAGAGAAGGTCGCAGTTTTGCGGCCTTCTTTTTGGATATATGATGAGCGATCATTAAAGGAAAAACTTGCAGCCCTTAAAGATTACAAAATTTCCCTTAAAAAAACTGTAAGAAGTATGAAGCTCACTTGCAAAAAGAAGCATGCTTGCCGCAACCTTACAGAACAAAAGTGAACTTATTTATACATTCACTACTCCAAAATTTTGTTTTTCTCTCACTTACTCGTATCTTTGCAAAAAAATAGATAATATTCGATGAATTATGAAGAAACTTATCTACATATTATGCTGGGGTATGGCTGTGGGGCTGATGGGTTCGTGCGGTCAGACGGAGAAAATAGACTTAGGCAATGATTCCACCGTTCTAAAGTTGGGTGTGCTGCCCACGATGGATTGCTTGCCTTTCTATTACGCTGATTCCATCGGATTATTTGATTCGTTGGGTGTGGATGTGCAGCTCGTGACTTTCGAGGCAGCGATGGATGCTGATACAGCGTTTGTGAATGGTGCGGTTGACGGCTTGGTGAGCGATTTGGTGAAGGCTTGCATCTGGCAGGGACAAGGGGACACTGCGATGGTGGTAATGGTGAGCAAACTGAGGATGTGGCTCATTACGTCTCCCAAAGCGCGACTGCTGAAAGCAGAAAGCTTGAAGGAGAAGATTATTGGCATCACCAGACATTCTGCCATCGATTATTTTGCTGACAAGATTATGGAATCTGTGAAGTTGCAGAGCATTGAGCTGAACAAACCGCAAATCAATAATATAAAACTCCGTACGTTGATGGTGGATCAAGACCAATATGATGGTGCTATTCTGCCTGAACCTTATGCCAGCGAGGCTGTGGCGAGAGGTGCGAAAAGGCTGAATAGCACGGAAGGGCTGAACGTGGCGAACCTGATGTGCGTACTGTTCAACGACTCCATCTACAAGGCAAGAAAGAAGGAAATTGACAAGATTCGGACCGTTTATGATATAGCAGTGAAGGCGTTGAATGTAGACACGCTGTCGAACGTGCTTGAGTACGTTCCCGAAGCGCATCGAGTTTATCTGCCTGACACATTATTTAAATATATGCCGATGGAATCGAGCATGACCTATGATGATTCGATGATGGTGGATGTGAAGAAATGGGCAAAAGGAAGAGGGTTAATTAAGAATTGACAGTGGACAATTAGAGGCTATGGATTACATTGATATACAGACAAAACTAGAAAAGGAGAATCTTGCGGAAACTTTTCCGATGATTCGGCAGAAAGTATCAGAGATTGGGAACTGGGCACTGATGGAGGAAACGGAAAATCTGTGGACGACCTATCAGCAGATGCTGCAATTCATGTTGCAAGGCATTGAGGATACACAACGTGAACGTATCCGCACCGACATCTGCCGACAACTTAGTTTTGTGGTCAGTCGATTGGAACGCCTTGAACGCATCAAGATTCATTCGGAGGAGAAGTATGTCAGCGTGAGCAAAGAGATGAAGCGGATTCCTTCGTTCGAGAGCATTGTCAGCCAGTTGGAAACGGTGTCGAGAGAGATAAACGATGTCACTAACGACGAACTGCTGAGAGATTCCATCCGCCAGCATCGTATGGAGGGACTCACTGAACAGCAAGAATCGGTGATGCTAAACCTGTTCAACTGGACATGGACGAGTGAAGCATGGCAGCATGTCGATATGGATATAGCCAACCGTCTCCTCTTTTCTGACCATATCAGCGCTAACGACAAGGCTGTGTTCATCACAGCAGTCACTTTCTCTCTTTTCGAATTTGTGGATGCTACAAAACTGCTTTTCTTGCTGGACTGCTACTTGGTAGAGGATGAAATAGTCTCGCAAAGGGCGTTGGTGGGCTTCTTGCTCGTGTTCCACTATTCCTTCGAAAAACTGAAGGACAATCAAGACCTGCATGACCGCCTGCGCATTTACAGCGATGATGCGACCTTCATCCACGATCTCTATGCTACCATGATGCAGTTGCAGATGAGTTGCACCACTGAACGTGTCACTTCCAGGATGCGCAACGACATCATGCCTGCCCTAATGCAAGGACTGATGGCTCAGAAAAATTCTGAGAAACAGAATATCGATCCTGATGCTTTTATCAAGAACGGTGAGAACCCTGAATGGATGAGCAATGAAAAGATGAACAAGAAGATGCAGGAAATGGCGGAGATGCAGTTGGATGGTGCCGACATCTATTACGCCTCGTTTTCCACCTTGAAAGGCTATTCTTTCTTTCAACAGATGCCCCACTGGTTCTATCCTTTCTCGTTGGAAGGGACTCATACTCCAGAAATGAAGCAGTTCACCGATGGAATGGTCAACCGCGTCATTCGTCTCATTCTGAACGGAAGTCCCTTCTGCAACAGTGACAAGTATTCTTTGTGCTTCACGTTGACCAATTTGGGTGGAAAGGCAGATAGTGCGATTGAGGCACAAATCAACAGGCAACTGCCCGATGGAATGGACATCGACGAGTTGGCTGAGAGTGAAGGACTGCATAAACCCAAAAAGGCCGACGTCCGTCGGCACTATGTGTTTGATCTATACCGTTTCTACCATATTTACCCATATAAACAGCAGTTTGTCAATCCTTTCACCATCCTAAAGGAACACCCCGTCACACCGTTCAGCAATCCTTGGTTACAAGAACTGATGGCAGACGACAAGGAGGAAATGGCGCAGTATGCTGACTTCTTGATGCGGAAAGAATTTTACCAAGCAGCACTTGACATTTTCAGTACAATTGCCGACAATGAGTTCGACCCAGACTTGGCTAGCATCTGGCAGAAGATTGGATTCTGTCATCAGAAACTTAACCACACAACCGAGACCCTACATGCTTACACGGTTGCTAACAGCATTAAGCCCAACTCCAAATGGACACTCACCCATCTCGCATTACTCTCTTACTCGTCAGGCAAAATGGAGGATGCCGCCAAGTATTACAAGGAACTCTTGGAAATCAATCCTGAAAGTCTGAAATACTTGATGAATGAAGCACAGGCACTGATGCAGTGCGAATGCTATGAGGAAGCATTGCCCTTCTTGTACAAGGCTTCATTTCTGGATGAAGAGTCGCCCTCGGTGAAACTACAATTGTCATGGTGCTTGATTGTTAACAATAAAAAGGAAGAGGCCATGAAGTATGTGCTGGCACTGCAAGCAGAGGAAACCACCAAAGAAGACGCAGCCATCTTATTGGGCCTCGTCATGCTAATGGACGGCAAGACGAAAGAGGCTCACCAGCAACTGCGACCCATCCTCAACGATAGCAACATCGCTGATTTCAAGCAGAAACTCAACACACTGTATCAACACAAACTGCTTAAGCGCACTACCCTTACGCTATTTTTGGACGCATTAATGCTTCACATTGACTAAATCATTCATCATTTTAAATTTCAATAATTTAATATATAATACACCATGCAGAGCAGCACCCTGTACTTGCAACGATTGCGTAGCCTTCTCCAGATGGAATACGATTCGGAAAAGGAGGAGTTTCGTGTGCAGTCGGAGAAGATGGGTGTCCAACGCAAAATTCATCGTGGCATCTGCTGGTATCCTGTCGAAGCGGGACGCAGCTACTATAACTCACTGAACCAATTCGTCGTTGAAATCGTCAAAAAAGGACATAAAGAGGATGATGAAGACATTGAGCATTTGTTTGAGTATGGTAAGCCCGTGCAGTTCTTTTGCCCTTCAAATTCCGAAGGAAAAGTCAGTTATTTTCCCTTTTCATCGACCGTTTCATACGTTGATGGCGATAAAATGGTGGTCACACTTCCCTCTTCCCAAGCGCTCATCGATTTACAAAACGCGGTTCCCTTAGGCGTCCAACTCTACTTTGATGAAACGTCCTACAAGGCGATGTTTCATGCCCTCGATGATGTCATCAATGCCAAGAACAACCGATTGGCTGATCTGCGTGATATCGTAGCAGGACAGTTGAAGCCAGAGAAGCACACTTTTACCCCCATGCAGTTCCCTTGGCTGAACAAGACACAGGAGGCTGCTGTGAACGAAGTGCTGTGGGCAAAAGATGTGGCTGTGGTGCATGGCCCTCCTGGAACAGGCAAAACTACCACCTTGGTCGAAGCCATCTATGAGACCTTGCATCGTGAAACACAGGTGCTGGTGTGTGCCCAAAGTAATATGGCTGTCGATTGGATCAGTGAGAAACTCGTAGATCATGGGGTGCCCGTGCTCCGCATCGGCAATCCCTCTCGTGTAAACGACAAGATGCTCTCCTTTACCTACGAACGCAAGTTCGAAAGTCATCCTGATTACCCTGAGTTGTGGAGCATCCGCAAGACCATCCGCCAAATTAAGGAGAATCGCAAGCGTGGCGACAATGTACACCAGAAAATTGCCCGACTGCGTGACCGTGCTGCTGAGATAGATATGACCATTAATGCGCAACTCTTCGACGAGGCACGTGTAGTAGCGTGCACCTTGGTAGGTTCCGCTAACAAATTGCTGGTTCGACATAAATTTTCCACCCTTTTTATAGATGAAGCAGCACAAGCGCTGGAGCCCGCATGCTGGATTGCCACAAGGAGAGCCTCACGTATTGTCTTGGCTGGTGACCATCAGCAACTTCCACCCACCATCAAGTGTTACGAGGCCATGAAACAGGGACTTGGAAAGACCCTGATGGAACGCATTGTGGAGAATCAATCCGATGCCGTCACTTTGCTCAAAGTGCAGTACCGCATGAACGATCTTATTATGAAGTTCTCCTCCGACTGGTTCTATCATGGAGAGGTGGAATCTGATGCCAGTGTGAAGCATCGTTCTGTGCTCGACTGGGAACATCCCATCCAATGGATAGATGGAAATGAGATGCTACAAGAGGTGAATGAGGATTTAAAAGAAGATGAGAAACTAAGCATCGATTTCACCGAACAATTTATTGGTGAGAATCATGGTCGCATCAACAAGGCGGAAGCAGAATTGGTGCTCACCAATCTCAAGAACTATATTAATAAAATAGGCAAGGAACGGTTCTTGGCTGAGCGTCTGGATGTGGGCATCATCTCCCCCTATAAGGTGCAAACCCAATACCTGCGTCAGCAAATCCGCAAACGTGAGGAATTCAAGCCATTCCGTCAAGTCATCAGTGTCAACACTGTCGATGGCTTTCAGGGCCAGGAACGAGACATCATCCTGATTAGTCTTGTACGTAGCAACGACAATGGGCAGATCGGCTTCCTTTCCGACCTACGGCGCATGAATGTCGCGATGACTCGCGCTCGTATGAAATTGATGATCTTTGGAGATAAAGAAACTCTCCAGCACCATACTTTCTATCGAAAACTCATTCAGTATGTGGAGGAGGTAACAAAAGATTGACGAACACCCCGTTTGTTATTCGTGAACAATTCCTCTTCTTTTCAGTTCAGTCAGTGTCACACTGTCTTCATATGAGCGGATGTGTGATCCATGCGCAATCTGATACACTCTATCAGGAGTTGTACCACAAATGTCAGAAATAGCCTCATAAGTGAGCGCATTAGATGACTTTCTGTAGGGATGCAGCGCAAGGCTGACTCTCATCACAATAAAATTGGATAAACTCATGTCCTTCAAATATTCTTTAAAGTTACAAAAGTAAAGAATTCAAATAATAATTAGTTAGTAGCGCCTACGGGAATCGAACCCGTGTTCCATGCGTGAGAGGCATGTGTCCTAGCCGCTAGACGAAAGCGCCTTTTTCATTTGCGAGTGCAAAGGTACAACGTTTTACTGAATCTTCCAAATCTTTTCTTAATTATTTTGTTTCTGGAGGCGAAAATTATTTATTTTCCATATTCAATGTTCGTAATTAACTGAAAACTGATGATAAAATTGGGATAATCACAGAAATATCCCTACCTTTGTATCCACATTAATATTCAATTATATTATATGAAACATTTACTGATTTCCGTTTTTTCTTTGATGCTGTGCCAGATGGTCAGCGCGGGGGACGTTTTTGTGAACACTCCTAAAACAACGCTGATGCTCACCGTGAATGAGGGTCAGACACCACGTATTCAATATTATGGTTCGCGCCTCAAGCCTGAACAGGCTCACCAGGTGTACGATGCCATAAGTATCAATCACGACGCCTATCCTGCTTTTGGTCGCAACAGTTTCGATGAAATGGCGCTGAGCGTTACCCATAGCGATGGCAACATGAGTACGGAACTAGTGGTGACAGGGTGCCGCGAAGAGGGCGAATTGACTATCATCGCGCTGAAGGACAAGAAATATGATTTTTTCGTAGAACTCTATTACAAGGCCAACAATAAGAGCGATGTGATTGAGACTTGGACGGTTATTCGAAATGGTGAAAAGAAACCTATCAAATTGGAGCAGTATGCCAGTGGCGTGATGGCCCTAAGACAGGAAGGTGCGTGGCTTACGCATTTTCATGGTGCATGGGGACAGGAGGCCAGCATGACTGAAGAACCGCTGACTGCAGGGTTGAAAACAATTGTGAATCACGATGGTGTGCGCACTGCGATGGATGACCGCGCTGAAGTCATGATCTCACTTGACGGTAAGCCTCAGGAGAACAGCGGGCGTGTCATTGGTGCCGCCCTCTGTTGGACAGGCAACTACAAGTTGCGTGTTGAGACAAGAGGAAAACGACAACACACGCTCATCGCCGGCATCGATGACTTGCATACGGCATACACATTGAGGTCGGGAGAGACCTTTCAGACTCCTGTGTTGGCATTGACTTACAGCGAAGAAGGCAAAGGTGGCGTGAGTCGTGCATTCCATCGTTGGGGACGCAACGGACAACTGCACAACGGACAGGCACTGCGCGAAATCCTGCTAAACTCATGGGAGGGCGTCTATATGGATGTGAACCAGGAGGTGTGCGAACAAATGATGGACGGCATCAAGGAATTGGGTGGTGAACTTTTCGTAGTGGATGATGGCTGGTTTGGTCGCAAATACCGTCGAACGGACGACACTCAAGGCTTGGGCGATTGGGTGACAGACACTCAGAAACTGCCAAACGGTGTGCCTGCTTTACTGAAGGCTGCCGAGGACAGAGGACTGAAGTTTGGCATTTGGATAGAACCAGAGATGACCAACAGTAAAAGCGAACTTTTCGAAGCCCATCCCGATTGGGTGGTGGCCCATCCGACCCGTGAACTCTTAAAAGGACGCGGTGGCACGCAGTTGGTGCTCGACCTATCGAATCCCAAAGTGCAAGACTTCGTAGTCAGCATTGTGGACAACTTGGTGAAGGAGAATCCGCATTTGCATTATATCAAGTGGGATTGTAACATGTCGATGAACAATTTCGGTAGCAGTTATCTGACGGCTGACAAGCAAAGTCACCTCTTCGTGGATTATCACTTAGGACTTCGCAATGCGTTGGAGCGCATCCGCAAAGCACATCCCGACCTTGTCATCCAGTTGTGCTCCAGTGGTGGTGGACGCGTAAATTGGGGTGCCCTGCCCTATTTCGACGAGTTCTGGGTGAGTGATGACACCGATGCCCAGCAACGCCTTTTTATCCAGTGGGGCACTAGTCACTTCTTCCCTCCAATGGCAATGGCTCAGCATGTCAGCGCATCGCCCAACCACCAAACGGGTCGCGTCATTCCCCTGAAGTTCCGCTTCGACGTAGCAATGACTGGACGCTTGGGTATGGAGATGAAGCCTAGTGATCTCAATGAACAAGAACGTGCATATGCTAAGAAAGCAGTAACATTCTATAAAGAGATTCGTCCCATCGTTCAGTTGGGCGACCTCTATCGTCTTCTCTCTCCCTACGAAAACAGGGGCTTCTGCAGCGAGATGTTTGTCACGGAAGATAAAAGCGAGGCCATATTCTTCTGCTATAAATTCGAGAACTACATCGGTTTGGAAACACCTCGTTGGCACATGGCTGGTCTCGACCCCAACGCTACGTATTGCCTCAACGAGTTCGAGAGTACGGAGCGCAACCGTTCCTTCGAAGGTAAGACCTTCTCTGGCAAATTCTTGATGGAAACTGGCATCGATGCCACATTAAGTCGCCAGTTTGCTAGCCGTGTCATCCGCTTGAAGAAGATGTAAGTTGTATATATATCGGGTTTATGTTTCCACGCTTGTAAGGTTGGCTACGCCATCATCGCTTGCGCTTTCGTTACAACATGAAGAAAGAACATACGTACGTTCGGCAAAAACAATAAAAAAAGTCGTATTTTCTTGTTTTTGTGCTCACTTAACCGTACCTTTGCAGCGTTTTTACGTAAACTAATGGTAAAAAGATATTTGTTATGAATAAAATTGTTAAGAAAGAGCAGTTCAGCGAGAAGGTGTTCAAATTGGTTGTTGAGGCACCACTCATCGCTAAATCTCGTAAGGCTGGACACTTCGTTATTGTCCGCGTAGGCGAACAGGGCGAACGTATGCCACTCACCATTGCCGACTCTGACGTGGAAGCTGGCACCATCACCCTCGTGGTGCAGAAGGTGGGTTATTCTTCCACAAAATTGTGCAACCTCAATGAGGGCGACTACATCACTGACGTGGTGGGTCCTCTGGGTCAGGCCACTCACATTGAAAACTTCGGTACAGTCGTATGTGCAGGAGGTGGAGTCGGTGTGGCTCCTATGCTTCCCATCATCAAGGCCTTGAAGGCAGCAGGCAACAAGGTCGTTTCGGTGTTGGCTGGTCGCACAAAAGAACTCATCATCTTGGAAGATGAGGTTCGCAAGCACTCTGACGAGGTCATTATCATGACAGACGATGGCTCTTATGGTCAGAAAGGTGTGGTCACCGTAGGTATCGAACAGGTGATTCAGCGTGAGAAGGTGGATAAGTGCTTCGCCATTGGTCCTGCCATCATGATGAAGTTCTGCTGCTTGCTTACAAAGAAATATAATGTGCCTACCGACGTGTCACTCAACACCATCATGGTGGACGGTACGGGTATGTGTGGCGCTTGCCGTATCACGGTGGGTGGCAAGACTCGTTTCGTTTGTGTGGATGGTCCTGAGTTTGACGGTCACGAGGTGGACTTCGATGAGATGTTCAAGCGCATGGGTGCCTTCAGGCCTCTTGAGATTGAAGAGATGAAGAAGTTGGAGGAGCATGTGGAGGGCATCACTGTCACCAAGAAAGCCGAAACTGCGGTTGATGCTTCAGGTATGACGACAGATACTCCACTGAGCGAACTGACTGACCGCAATGCTGCATGGCGCAAAGAGGTGTTTGGCAGCATGAAAGCCAAAGAGCGCGGTGAAATCGAGCGTTGCGTGATGAACGAGCTTGATCCTGTCTATCGTGCTACCACTCGCACGGAAGAGGTGAACCAAGGTCTTACTATCGAGCAGGCACTGACTGAATCGAAGCGTTGTCTCGACTGTGCCAAGCCTTCTTGTATGGAGGGCTGTCCAGTCAGCATCAATATTCCATCATTCATCAAGAACATTGAGCGCGGCCAGTTCTTGGAGGCTGCTAAAGTGCTCAAAGCTACTTCTGCCCTTCCTGCTGTTTGCGGTCGTGTTTGTCCTCAGGAGAAACAGTGCGAAAGCAAGTGCATCCACGTAAAGATGGGTCACAAGCCTGTAGCCATCGGCTATCTGGAGCGTTTCGCCGCTGACTTCGAACGTCAGTCGGGCAAAATGGCGCTCCCAGAGTGTGCTCCCAAGAACGGTAAGAAGGTTGCCATTGTGGGTTCTGGCCCAGCCGGTCTTTCATGTGCTGGTGACTTGGCAAAGGCAGGCTACGACGTAACCGTCTTCGAAGCACTGCATGAGATTGGTGGTGTGCTGAAATATGGTATTCCAGAGTTCCGTCTGCCTAACGCTATCGTAGATGTGGAAATCGAGAACCTCCGCAAGATTGGTGTGAATTTTGTAAAGGACTGTATTGTTGGTAAAACCATTACAGTGGAAGACCTCGAGAAGGAAGGTTATAAGGCTATCTTCGTGGCATCTGGTGCAGGTCTGCCAAACTTCATGAACATCCCAGGTGAGAACAGCGTAGGTGTGATGTCTTCCAACGAATACCTCACTCGTATCAACCTCATGGATGCTTCCAACCCTGCATCTGACACACCGATCATGAAAGCTAAGAACGTGATGGTAGTCGGCGGTGGTAACACAGCTATGGACTCTTGCCGTACAGCCAAGCGTCTGGGTGCTGAGCATGTCTTCATTGCTTATCGTCGTAGTGAGGCTGAAATGCCTGCACGTCTCGAGGAGGTGAAGCACGCCAAAGAAGAGGGCATCGAATTCCTCACACTCCACAATCCTATCGAATATATTGCCGATGAAAAGGGCAATGTTACCCAAGTGAAGTTGCAAGTGATGGAACTTGGTGAGCCAGATGCTTCAGGTCGTCGTTCCCCTATCCCAGTGGAAGGTCAGATTATCACTCGCGACATTGATCTCGCCGTCGTGGCAGTAGGTGTAAGTCCAAACCCGATTGTTCCTAAGTCAGTGGAAGGTCTTGAACTTGGCCGCAAGAACACTATCGCCGTGAACGACCAGATGCAGTCAAACATCCCGACAATATTCGCTGGTGGTGATATCGTACGTGGTGGTGCTACTGTTATTCTTGCAATGGGTGATGGTCGCAAAGCGGCTGCCAACATTGACGCGATGCTCAAGGCACAGGCATAAATCACGATTGACATACAATAAAAGGGGTGAACCGTTCGTTTAAATGAATGGTTCACCTTTTTACATTCACATGAGAAAACCAACACATATTATATTATTAGGGACAATGATAGCATTGTTCAGCATGACCCTGCTCTCTTCGTGCAGCGATGAGGAACAATTCACGTCAGACCCTAATGCCCAACTGAGTTTCAGTCAGGAAACAGTGTCGTTTGACACAGTGTTCACGGGCATCATCTCGCCAACAGAGCGTGTGATGGTGTACAACAAGAATAGCAAAGGACTGCGCATTACTAACGTGAAACTGGAATCGGGTGGCTCATCGGGATTCATGATCAATGTGGATGGACAGAACGGTACATCTATCAATGACATACAGGTGTTAAAGAAGGACAGCGTCTTCCTGTTTGTTAAAGTGAATCTGCCAGTTAGTTCTTCGATGGAACCGACCAAAATCACGGATGCTGTCATCTTCACTCTTGAGAGCGGTGTGCAGCAAAGAGTGGAGTTAGAAGTGAAAGGACAGAACATGCAAGAGTTACACTGCAAGGTGTTGCAAGGCGATAAAGTGATGACCGCCAACGAATTGCCCTACGTCATTTACGACAGCTTGGTAGTGGCAGAGGGTGCCTCGCTCCGCATCACCGAAGGCACTACCCTCTATTTCCATAATGGCGCCAGTTTGATTGTGCATGGTTCGCTGAAAATAGAAGGAACTTTAGAAAAACCTGTCATGCTTCGTGGCGACCGTCTGGACAAGATGTTTGACTATCTGCCCTATGACCGACTTGAGAACCAATGGGGAGGTGTGTATTTGTTCCCCACCTGTCAGGAATGTGACATCAATTATGCGGATATCCATAGCGGAAATTATGGTTTAGTGTGCGATGGAATCGAAGGAAAAGTAAAGATATCGAACTCCGTTATTCACAATGTGGCAGGGTATGGCTTGTATTTGAAAGAATGTGAGGCACTGGTAACAAATACACAAATCTCGAACTCGAAATTTGACTGTGTAGGAATCTATGGTGGTAAGGTAGACTTCTATCATTGTACAATGGCTCAGTTCTATCCATGGAAAGCCGATCGTGGCAATGCTCTCTATGTGAGCAACTACATTGGTGAAGAAGAGCATCTGATTCAGTCAGCAAATTTCTACAACTGTTTTGTGACAGGTTATGCTGATGATGAGGTGTATGGTCATCCAGGCAATCAACCGTTCAACTTGAATTTTTATAATTGTGTGTTATTAACGGATGTGAGTGATGCAACCTATTTTCACGATTGCATCGAGGAAACGAAGGAATCCGAAACCTATCAGGGGAAGAATTTCCAGACGTTCGACACACACGCCTACCTTTACGACTTCAGATTGGATCCTGCTAGTATCGCACGTGGCAAAGGCTCCACCACCTATTCAGCATCCTATTCAACAGACCGATTGGGTGTAGAACGTGGCGAAAGTCCAGATGCTGGATGCTATCAATTCCAAATGAAGTAATTTTTTTGATAGACTTTTTCCTTATGACATTATTTCCCCGATGAAATCGAGGAATAAATAAAGTGGATACTCCTGCCAGAACTTGGTCTCGGAGTATCCACGCCTTCTAATTGATAAAGTGAGAAAAAATGTTGCATTCAAACAACGATACGTTGCTCACGCAACCTCTTCGTGTTGAATGTATGCCCTAACTTCTCGCGAATGCAGGCATAATCATCTGAAAATTAATATATTTCATTCAATCATTAATCCATTACTTAAATCATTTCATGTATTCATTCAATTCTTACATATATTCTCGTGTCGAGATATTATCTTGCCATTGTTCGTCAGAATGGTGCAGGACCGGCAGGCATAGGAATGTCTATTCCCTCGAAGTTTTCTTCCCCAAGACCGACAGCATTGAGTCTCGAAGGAGTCGGTTTGATGGTTCCGTCATCAGTAGGCAGCGGAGGAACATCATCGTCCAGATTCAGGAATCTCGCATGCTCACTACGGAAACGTAGGATGACATCTCCCACAGCACCATTACGATGCTTGGCAATGATGATCTCCGCCTTTCCCTTGGTGTCGTTACCATATTGATCTTTATATATCTTATAATATTCTGGTCGATGGATGAAGCACACCATATCGGCATCCTGCTCAATGGCACCCGATTCACGAAGGTCACTCAATTGAGGGCGTTTACTGTCTGGGCTATCAGGGTTGCTGCTTGTACGCTGTTCCACTGAACGGTTCAACTGTGACAAAGCGATGATGGGAATGTTCAATTCCTTTGCCAAACCCTTCAAAGAACGAGAAATGGTGGACACCTCTTCCTGGCGTGAACCATACGACATGCCTGACGCATTCATCAGCTGGAGGTAGTCGATGATAATCATCTTCACACCAAAATCGCGCACCAATCGACGTGCTTTCGTACGAAGTTCGAATACTGACAACGAAGGTGTGTCATCAATATAGAAAGGTGCACCATAGAGGTCACGCATCTTCATGTCCAACTGCGCCCACTCCGAAGGCAGCAACTGTCCACTCTTGATTTTCTCACCTGATATCTCACATACATTCACCAGCAGACGGTTCACCAACTGCACATTCGACATTTCGAGCGAGAACATCGCAATGGGAATCTTGCGGTCAACAGCCATATTACGAGCCATCGAAAGCACAAACGCCGTCTTACCCATAGCAGGACGAGCTGCAATGATGATGAGGTCAGAGTTTTGCCATCCCGAAGTCATAGAATCCAGTTTGTCGAAACCGGAAGAAAGTCCAGACAAGCCGTCTTCACGTGCTGCGGCTTTCTTCAACAGTTCGTAGGCCTCGCCAATGACAGGGTCAATCTGAGTGAAGTCCTTCTTCAAATTCGACTTGGAGAGTTCAAAGAGGTTTCCCTCTGCCACCTGCATCAACGACTCAATGTCTTGAGTCTCATCGAACGCCATTCGCTGGATGTTGCTGGTATATGAAATCAAGTCACGCGCCAGCGCCTTTTGTGCAACGATACGTGCATGATATTCCAAATGTGCTGCTGAGAGCATGGAACGGGAAAGTTCCGCGATATATGCTGCACCACCTGCATTCTCCAATTCACCACTCTTCTGCAACTGTTCTGTGACAGTCAGCAAGTCAATCGGTGAGTTGGTTGTAGCCAGCGATTGGATAGCCTGGAAGATAACCTGATGCTTGGACTCATAGAAAGAATGAGGCTTCAAGAAATCAGACACCGTGCCGAACGCATCCTGTTCAATAATGCACGCACCCAACACAGCCTTCTCGAACTCTACGGCTTGAGGCTGCAATCTGCCCAACTGTGCAAGTTGATCTTGTTCGTTGTTACGGACAGTCTTTCTACGAGGTGTTGGTCTTTGTTCTGGCATTTTATTGGTTTTAGGATGTGCCTTTTACAGCACGTCATTGACCTATTCCACTTTATCGGGTTGCAAATTTAGTAAGAATTTTTAATACAAACAAACACAAAAAGTGAAAGTTATCAACACTTTCGTGTTAAAACTGTTGATAACTATGTTGAAAACACGATTTCATCGGTCAACTTATGGATAATCAGTAGAAAGTAAAAAAAAGTTAAATCTTTTCTTCACTATTTTGTCCATTCATTTTGGCCGCATTTTCGGTTCTTTCCCTCATCTGTTGGTTTTCTTAAAATGTATTGAACACTGATTGCCACGCGATTGATTCCGTCCGCCCTTCCCTATCCCATCCTTGATATTTTTTTCACCTTTTTTATTAAATATGTGTGTGGAAATTTCGGCAATCCATTTAAAAGCAGTACCTTTGTGCCGTTTTTAGAATAGCCCTTTCCCGTACAAGGAAAGAGAAAAACAATTCAGTTAGGTAAGAGAGAAACAAATCATAGTTAATATTAACAAATTATGGCGAATGTAATTAAAATTACGAAAGGCTTGAACATCAACCTCAAAGGTAAGGCTGCTGCTCAGGTTTCTGCCGTTCCTGCATCGAAAGTCTATGGACTGGTTCCCGATGCGTTCTGGGGCATGAAGCCGAAAGTGGTTGTCAAGGAAGGGGATGAAGTGAAAGCTGGTGATGCGTTGTTTGTCAACAAGCAGCATCCAGAAGTAAAGTTCGTCTCTCCTGTTGCGGGCAAGGTTACGCTCGTGGAGAGAGGCGACCGTCGTAAAGTTTTGAGCGTTCAGGTAGAAGCTGCTGCGCAACAGGCGTATGTTGACTTCGGGAAGAAGGACGTGAAGTCGCTGAATGGTGAGCAGGTAAAGGCTGCCCTCCTCGAAAGCGGACTTTTCGGATTCTTCATTCAGCGCCCTTATGCCGTTGTTGCTGATCCCAACGATGCGCCTAAGGGTATTTTTGTGTCTGCCATTGCAGACATGCCGCTCGCCGCTGACATCGACGTAGTGTTGAAAGGCAATGAAGCCGATTTCCAGACAGGTATCTCTGCGCTTTCCAAGCTGGCAAAGGTGTATCTGGGTGTAAAGCCTGGTAGTGCGCTTGCCAACACGCAAGATGCTAAAGTGACCGCATTCAGCGGTAAGTGCCCTGCAGGAAACGTGGGTGTTCAGATCAACCACGTCAATCCTATCAACAAGGGCGAAGTGGTTTGGACTATTGGTGCAGAAGAAGTCGTGTTCATCGGACGACTCTTCAACAAGGGCGTTGTTGACCTCACCCGCACGATCGCTGTGGCTGGTTCTGAGATTAAGGAGCCTCAGTACAAGCAGGTGCTCATTGGTGCCAAGATTGGTGACATCGTGGCAGGTAACGTGAAGACTGACAAGAAAGTGCGTCTCATCGATGGCAACCCACTCACGGGTATGCAAACCAACGAGGATGCGTTCATTCTTGCCCATTCCACCGAGGTAACTGCTATTCCTGAAGGTGACGAAGCCAACGAGCTTTTCGGTTGGATTGCTCCACGCTTCAAGAACTTCTCCGTCAGCCGTTCTTACTTCTCTTGGCTGTTGCCTAAGAGTAAGGAATATGTGCTCGACGCACGTGTGAAGGGTGGTCACCGTCACATGATTTTCAGTGGTGAATACGAATCAGTATTCCCTATGGACATCTATCCAGAACAACTCGTGAAAGCCATCATCGCTGGTGACATCGACCGCATGGAAGCTCTCGGCATCTATGAGGTAGCACCTGAAGACTTCGCTGTGGCTGAGTTTGTGGATAGCTCTAAAGTTGAACTCCAGCGCATTGTTCGGGAAGGTCTCGACATGCTGCGTAAAGAAAACGAATAAGCATTATGGGACTTAAGAAAATTCTTGACAACTTGAAGCCTACCTTCTCAGAAGGAGGTAAGCTCAGCGCTTTCGGCTCTCTTTTTGATGCAGCGGAGACATTCTTCTTTGTGCCCAACGAGACAGCCAAGGTGCGTGGCGCACAGATTCACGACGCCATCGACTCCAAGCGCTCCATCTTCTTTGTGGTGATTGCGCTGATTCCAGCCATCCTCTTCGGTATGTTCAACATCGGTTATCAGCACGCACTCGTTACAGGTGGTTGCACTCCTGATGCTTGCCCATGTGCAGACGTATGGGGCAACTTCCTCTACGGACTGGCTGTGATGCTTCCAAAGATTGTGGTGAGCTATGCAGTAGGTCTTGGTATCGAGATCATTGTGGCTCAGTGGAAGAAGGAAGAAGTTCACGAGGGATTCTTCGTGACGGGTATCCTCATTCCGCTCATCGTTCCTGTGAACTGCCCACTTTGGATCATCGCCGTGGCAACTGCTTTTGCTGTGATTTTCGCAAAGGAAGTGTTTGGCGGTACGGGTATGAACATCTTCAACCCTGCCCTCGTCACTCGTGCATTCCTCTTCTTCGCTTATCCATCCATGATGTCAGGTGACAAGGTTTGGGTGAACGAGAAATATCTGGACAGCATCAACGGTCCTCTGAGCGTGGATGCAGTTTCTGCTGCCACTCCTCTTGGTCAGTTGGCTGCAGGCGACCCTGTGACTGCCACTCCTATGCAGACCATCATCGGTACAATCCCTGGTTCCATCGGTGAAACCTCTGTGATTGCCATCCTGATTGGTGCGGTCATCCTCATTTGGGCGAACATCGCAAGCTGGAAGATCATCCTTTCCACATTTGCAGGCGGTGCCCTGATGGCTTACCTGCTCCGTTACGATGGTGCACAGAACTTCGAATGGTGGGAGCAGCTCACTGTCGGCGGTTTCTGCTTCGGTGCCGTGTTCATGGCAACTGACCCTGTCACCAGCCCTCGTACAGAAGGTGGTAAGTGGATCTTCGGATTCCTCATCGGTGCCATGGCCATCATCATCCGCGTGCTCAACCCTGGTTTCCCAGAAGGTATGATGCTCGCCATCTTGCTGATGAACGTGTTTGCTCCGTTGTTCGACTATTTCTTCGTACAGGCTAATATTAACAAGCGCGCTAAGCGTGCCAAAAAGTAAAGGAGGACACAAGAAATGGCAAAAATGAATACAAATGGCAATGCATATACTATTATTTATGCATCCGTGATGGTCATCATCGTGGCATTCCTCCTCGCTTTCGTGGCTTCGGCTTTGAAACCGACACAGGACGCCAACGTGGCTCTCGACACGAAGAAGCAGATTCTTTCCTCTCTGAACATCCGCGACCTTGCCGATGCTGAGGCAGAAGCAAAATATACTGAGGTCATCACCAGCGGCGAACTCAACAGCCCTACCCTCACAGCCAATGTGGATGGTGAGGAGAAGCTCATCGTTGCCGTGAAGGGTGCAGGACTTTGGGGTCCACTTTGGGGATGGGTTTCCATCAACAAGGACGGTGAGACCGTGTATGGCACGTTCTTCAACCATGAGTCTGAGACTGCTGGTCTGGGTGCCCGCATCAAGGAGCAGTGGTTCCAGGATTTGTTCAAAGGCAAGAAGATTTATCAGGACGGAAAGGTTGCCCTGGGCGTTTACAAGCAGGGCAAGGCTCCAGCCACACTTCCTACAGAGAATTATGTAGATGCTGTGACAGGTGCAACGCTGACTTCCAATGGTGTTAACGACATGATTCAGAAGTGCCTCTCTGACAATCAGGGCGCGATTGAAGCATTTAAAAATTAAGGAGGACAAAGAATATGAGTTTATTTTCAAAAGAGAATGGCGAAGTTTTCATGGGTCCGCTCAACTTGAACAACCCAATTGCAGTTCAGGTCCTCGGTATTTGTTCGGCTCTGGCTGTCACTTCGCAGTTAAAGCCTGCTATCGTGATGGGACTCTCTGTGACCGTCATCACAGCATTCGCAAACGTGATTATTTCCTTGCTGCGCAAGACTATTCCGAACCGCATCCGCATCATCGTTCAGCTGGTGGTCGTTGCCGCTCTCGTGACGATTGTGAGCAACATCCTCAAGGCATACGTCTATGATGTGAGCGTTCAGCTTTCAGTTTACGTAGGTTTGATCATCACCAACTGTATCCTCATGGGACGTCTCGAGGCATTCGCCATGCAGAACGGTCCTTGGGAGAGTTTCCTCGATGGAATCGGCAATGGTCTCGGATATGCCATCGTGCTCGTTATCGTTGGTTTCGTTCGTGAAATCTTCGGTTTCGGCACCATCTTCGGCTTCCAGATTATCCCCGACAGCGCATACGTTGAGAATGGTGGTCTCTACATCAACAACGGTATGATGACGATGCCAGCCATGGCGCTCATCATCGTTGCATGCGTCATCTGGGCACATCGTGCCTACAATAAGGAATTAGAAGCATAAGTGTAACATACCTAAATAAAAGAAAAGAATTATGGAACATTTCATTAGTTTGTTCGTCCGCTCCATTTTCGTGGACAACATGATTTTCGCTTTCTTCTTGGGTATGTGCTCTTATCTTGCAGTATCCAAGACAGTAAAGACCTCATTCGGACTGGGTGTGGCAGTCACCTTCGTGCTCCTCATCACAGTGCCGGTTGACTATTTGCTCCAGACGAAGGTGCTCGCCAACGGTGCTTTGGCCGAAGGCGTTGATTTGACCTTCCTCGCATTCATCCTCTTCATCGCAGTCATCGCAGGTATGGTGCAGCTGGTCGAGATGGTGGTGGAACGCTTCTCCCCTTCCCTCTATGCCGCACTGGGTATCTTCCTGCCGCTGATTGCTGTGAACTGCGCCATCATGGGTGCATCGCTCTTCATGCAGCAGCGCATCCTGCTCGACCCAGAGACATCCACTCAGGCCATCTCTGGCGTAGGCGACTGCGTAGCCTATGCACTTGGTTCGGGTATTGGTTGGACACTCGCCATCGTGGGTCTTGCCGCTATCCGCGAGAAGATGGCTTACTCTGATGTGCCAAAGCCCCTGCAGGGTCTCGGCATCACTTTCATCACAGTAGGTCTGATGGCAATGGCATTCATGTGTTTCTCTGGTCTCAAACTCTAAAAAAGAAAGGACATAGCAATTATGGATATGACATTTATATTATATAGTATAGGAGTGTTTTTGGTGATTGTGCTTGTGCTCGTCATCATCCTCCTTGTTGCTAAGAAGTACCTTTCTCCAAGCGGTAATGTCACCATTACCATCAATGGAAAGGATAAACTTGAAGTGGAGCAAGGCTCAAGCCTGCTCTCCACCCTCGCTGCTCACGACGTCTATCTCCCCTCTGCCTGTGGTGGTAAGGGTTCTTGCGGACAGTGCAAGTGCCAGGTGGTAGCCGGCGGCGGCGAGATTCTCGACTCAGAGAAGGGACACTTCACCCGCAAGCAGATCAAGTCAGGCTACCGTCTCGGCTGCCAGTGCAAGGTGAAGG
>Ga0265300_10000530_pt1 | contig 40153 bp, 53 predicted proteins | sample AusTroGonzalo_MG_FD_193482 | JGI IMG/M metagenome (GOLD analysis project Ga0265300, IMG submission 193482) | Bovine rumen microbial communities from tropical cattle in Woodstock, Queensland, Australia - Gonzalo_03 | ecosystem: Host-associated > Mammals > Digestive system > Stomach > Rumen ...
GCACGGTGCAGAGGTAGAAGTTCTCGCTCTGATAGTCCACGGTGACAATCCCTTTGTCTGTGTTGAACTTGACCATCAATCGTCATACTTTTCGAAGAGGTCAAGCTGCTTCATGCGGGGGGGGGGGTCGAGTTAGCCCAATTCGCTCCGGCCTCAAAGCCGACTCCCTTGGGCTCCTTCCCCTTCGTCTGGGCGGAAAGGAATTCCTCCTTGGCCTTGGCGAGTCTCTCCGGGGTCAGCTTGTTCGGATAGATGGAATCGTACCATTTGGCCCCGTTGATGAATCCGGCCCTGCGGTGCATCCATTCACCCTTGAAGCCGGGGTTGGCGTTGGCCCATGCGACCGCTTCCTGCCCGATCTGCTTCCGGCGAATCTTCAGATACCTCTCCATGGCTCATCTCTTTTTGCCAACACGGGGAGCATTCACCTTGGGATGCTTGACATCGAGGCGGACACCGTTCTCCGTGAAGTCGGTCTGGAAGAGGACGGAGGAGAAGGACATGGTCTTGAGGGCAGACTTGCCGACAAGCTCCACGATGGTCGAGCTCTTGAAGGCAAGGGCGTTCCTGCCATCCTTGCGGAGCACAAAGCCGTCCTTGGAGGTGGTCTTCTGAATGTACCAATCGGAAGGATAGTCGGCATCCTGGAGGAAGACCACCCGGTCCCCGTCACCTGCTCCGAGCAGGGTGGCACACTTGGAAGAGAGTGTGATGGCCCCGTTGACGGTCATGTTGACCGTGGCTGCACCCTGGAATCTGCCGGGTGTGTGTGGGGCGTTGACTGAATTGTAAGTATTGAATTTCATGGTGTTTAGTCTTTGAGATAGTATGGGGTTGAATATCCGGCACCCTTCAGGGGAAGGTCCTTGCACCACGGGATCTCTTCGGAGAAGAGGGCCTCAACTTGGTCGAGGGTCTGCTCCGGGCCTGCCTCCACGATGATCTCGTCATGGATGTGGAAGACAATCGGGAAGCCCCGGTCCTCGGCCTTGAGGATGACTTCCCCAAGGATGTCGCGGGCCGTGGCCTGGACGATGTTTTCCACGAGCTTGCCCCCGTAGGTGCGGATGACATCCCACTTCTTGGTGGTCTGATTCACCCCCTCGTATTCGATGATGTCGTGCTCTCCACGCCAATCCGTCTCCGTTCCCACACGGGCTCTCGGATAGCAGATGGTCCGGCCTGAAGGAAGGGTGATGAGGAGCATGCCCCACCTGTAGGAGAATTCCAGGCCCCGGTTGGCGAGGATGGGCTTCTCCGACTTCTCCTTGATGGCTCGGTAGGCACACCGCTCCACGGTCTCCCAGAAGCGGACGATGTTGGGGTTGGACCTGCGCCACATCTTCACGATCTCCCGCATCTCATCCTCGGAGAGTCCGATGCGCTTGCCACCCATGGCTTCCAGGGCGGAGATTCCACCGCCGTAGCCGAGGGCGAGGGTTGCGATCTTGCCCTTCTGCCTGCGGGGGTCCATCTTGGTGATGGTCTCGATGGGCACATGGTACATCTGGGCTGCAGTGGCCTCATAGATCTTGCCGTGGGTGCGGAAGACTTCGAGGACCCACTTCTCCCCGGCGTACCAAGAGATGACACGGGCTTCGATGGCGGAGAAGTCGCAGACATGGAAGGTGTGGCCGGGCGATGCGATGAAAGCGGTGCGGATGAGCTCCGACAGGGTGGAAGACACAGAGGCGTAGCTCATGGCAAATTCCTCGTAGTCCCCGTCCAGGACGAGCCTGCGGGCATCGTCCAGGGAGGCAAGGTGATTCTGGGGGAGATTCTGCACCTGCACCAATCGGCCTGCCCATCGGCCCGTTCTCGCAGCTCCGCAGAATTGGAGGAGGCCGTGGATCCTGCCGTCAGCGCACACGCATGAGAGCATGGCACCGTACTTCTTGCAGGAGGTCTTCCCCAATTCCTTGCGGAGTGCAATCATCTGCCTGGGCTTGCGGAAGTGGGACAGGAGGGCTTCAATCTCTTCCATGCTCTTCTTGTTGAGGGAGTCCACACGGAGCCCGGTCACCTTCAGGATCCAATCCTTGATCTGACTCGGAGAGTTGGGATTCTCCAATCCGGTGAGGGCCTTGGCCTCCTCCAAGAGCTCGGCTTTGTAGGTGTCATCAAACCGCTCTGCATTCCGGGCAAGGGTCTGGTCAATGAGCACACCCCTGTCGTTGATGTTTTGGTCTGCAATGTAGAGTCGCTCGTCAAATTCGGCAGGCTCAAGTCGGCGCACCTTGGCGAGAACTGCCTGCTCGACATCCACATCGCGGGCATTGTACAGCTTGAAGACATCCCACTTGTCGGGCTTGTCGGAGGGCAGGACCCTCTTGCCGGATCGGGACGGCTGCGAGAATAGACGGATGAGGGCACGGCCCTCGGCCATCTTGCCCTCCTCGATGTGGAGGACCTCCGCACACTGCCCCAGGGAGAGAGGAAGCCCCATCCGAGCAGCCCGCACCATGGTGCACTTCCACTGCCGGACATCGAGCCGGAGGCCGAAGTGCTTCTGAATGCAGATGCGCTCGAATGAGGCGTTGAAGGCGGTCTTGACGATGGAGGGGTCGGTGAGTGCATCATACACCTCGGCAGGCAGCTCCTCACCGGAGGCGAGGTCCACGCACACGGCAGGTGCGCCGTCCCAAGAATAGGCGAACAGGAGGATGGTGAAGTCCTCTGCCTCCACATACTTGTAGACTCCGCAGTCCGGCAGGTCGTTGCTGCTGTAGGTTTCGATGTCTATTCCGAGCTCTCTCATGGCTGTGCTTCTGATGTGGTGCCCGTGCGGGCCGTATCAATATTTATTCGTTTAGTTCAACATAAACCGCCGGGCACCACAGGTCATTCACTACAGGTCTTCATCGTCTACCTCGGCCTCACCGAAGTCGGAGTTGGCAGAGCTGCGACCGCCGAGAGGCGTGTCATCCTTGGCAATGCGAACATTGTCCAGGCCGACACACACGGGCTTCTTGCCCTTGGAGACCGCGAAGAAGCGGAAGGAGATCATCACCCAGATGCCGGAGTAGAGGAGGTCCTCTTCGTCAAGGACATACTCGCCGTCTTCGTTCTTGACCCACTTGAGGTCATTGCCGTGCTTGTCCTGGATGTTGGGATGCTGATTGCTCTTGGCAGTCAGGTAGTAGTGATCATGGAAGGTCTCATCGTCATCCCTCTCGTCACCGTCACGGAGCGGGGACTTGTAGTCCTTGGGCTTCTTGCCACCCCAGACACCGGAGAGTGCCTGATTCTCGGCCTCGGCGATGGCTTCCTTGATGAGCTTCACGGCCTCGGTCTCGGACTTGGGGATGAGGATTCCCGTCTGATACTTGCGGGCATCGTCCTCGTTGAAGGAATAGGGGGCCTGCACATGGCAGTAGGTAAGGCGGACGGGACCGATCACGATCTTGGTGTCCTGGACTCTTTTCAAAAGTTTCATGGTACTTTGTTTTTAAGAATGTTTATAAATGGTTGTTACTGTTCGACTGCGCCGAAGTCATCGTTGGCCGACTGAGTGGTCAGGGGCGGGCGTTTGTCAGAGAGTTCCACAAGGGCAGGCTTGCCCTGGGGCTTGGTGATGTAGTTCCCGGAGAGCTCGGCGAATTTCTTCTTGCCGACAATCTTCTCCAGGTCTCCGAGGGTCTTGAGTTCCGCCGGGCGGAAGAGGATCTCCCGGTCGAAGCCTTCCTTGGTGAGAGCTTCCACAAGACCGTCCTGATCGGTGACCTGCCGGATGCTCCGGCCTTCCACGACCTTGTAGCCTTCGATGGTGGCTCCGGCCATGGCCCGCTCCAGGGAGTAGACCGTGAAGTCATCGAGCCAAGACTTGATGACGGGCACGAGCGGGAGGAGCTTGGCGATCTCCGCATCCTCGATGAGCCGGGGATTCTTGAAGTCCTCGTTGCAGGTCTTTGTGGCGAGAGTGGCGAGGGCCCGGCAGGAAGCCTTGACCTTGCAGAATCGGCACCACTCGCCGGGCTTCTGCTCACCATCACCACGGAAGGCGAGCTCGGAGGCCGGGCGGAGGACCTCGTCCCTCCACTTGGTGAGGCTGCTCACGGGCATCTCATCCTCGGAGAGATTGTCGATGCGGGGCTGCACGATGGTCATGCGCACCCGCTTGATGTTGTATTCCAGGAGGAATTCGTCCAGGGCACCCAGGGCGTAGATGCGCATCTGGGGATTCTGGAAGGCCGAGACCTTCACGCCTTTGCCGTACTTGAAGTCAATGATCTCCATGAGGTCATCAGCGATGATGACGGCATCGGCAGTGCCGAAGGAATCCTGGAGGAAGGAGCGGAAGTCGAGACGGACTTCGACAAGGAGCTGCGCATCCGGGGTGTTCACCTTGGCTGCATTGAACTTCTCCATGACGATGGCACGGTAGGTGTCTGTGTACTCTTCCATCTCTCCGGTGTGGAATCTGGGCGAGAGCTCCTCAATCTCCTTGTCGGCCTCTTCGTGGGGACGGCCCAGGAGCTCCAGGAGCTTCCGCTCGCAGATGGCGTGTGCAAGGGTGCCCTCGGCTGCGAAGTCCGAGCCCTTGTCTTCAATGCCCTCCTCCAGACGGACGGAGGGAGTGCAGTTCAGCCACCGATGTGCTGCGGATGGCGAAAGGAGTGCATGTGATCCGGGCATACTCAGAAGGGCAGATCGTCAAACACAACTCCGTCTTCACCGACCTTGATGCTCTCGCACCCGTCAATGAATTCCTTGCGCTTGTCCATGGGGAGGGCTGAGGGCCTCTCAGATCCAAGGGCAGTGGCCATCTTGATGAAGAGCTCGGTGAGGGCCTTGTGGTGCTTCTTGTAGCCTTCGGAAGTCTTCTCCTTCCAATCCTCTCCCTCGATGCGGGCTCTTGTCTTGTACATCGCCTGACGGACATCCTCCTCAGACGGAATGACGGGAAGCTCCTCCTCCTTGGGGGCAGGAGCGGGAGCAGCCTCGGCAGGTGCCGGAGCTTCTTCAGGGGCCGGGGCCTCAGGAGCAGGCGCAGCCTCCTCCGCCGGGGCTTCCTCGGCCTTCTTCCTCGGCTTGCGAGCCGTGGCGGTGGTCTGAGCCACCGGGGTGAGCAGGCTCCTCAGGAGCTCTGCGGTCGCAGTGGAAAGGTCCACCTCCACTTTGACATTGATTGTGAATTGGTCCATGCTTATAATGTTTTAGAATGGTCAGATGATTGCTCCCCATGCTCTCAGGAGTGCCCGGCCCTTGTAGACTTTCTCTCCGGTGCTCTTGCGGGTGAAGCCCTCCAGGGGATTGGAAGGATCCTTCTCCCACCGGGCGAGGGTGTGGCGGTCCACATCAAGGAGCTTCGCTGCCTTCGCCTGGTTGTACAGGCCGTCCGGATCTATGTCGGGTCTGCGGTCAATCATGAGCGGGTGATGGAAAGGGTGTTCTCAGTGTAGTTGGTCTCACAACTGAACTTGCAGCCCAAGATGTTCTGCATCTGGTAGGCCATGCTCTTGCCGGAATCACAGGCAGCAGCACTCGGCAGCTCGAAGGTGCGGGTCTCCCCGGACCGGATTGCCCGGAGATCCTCTCGTGTGACTTTGTCTTGCTTCATTGCTTTACAGGGTGTTGGATTTGGCGGTCTTCTCCTCCGGCCACTTGACCGTGTTAACGGCCTTGGCGGAGAGGTACATGTTGAGGAGGGCGAGAAGGTAGACCCAGAAGGGAGCCTCGATGATGGCATCGGCGTAGAGGGGCGCACCGAAGATGCTGATGGCGCACCATGCGCACTTGAGTCTGTCGGCCCAGGAGAGGCCATGGCGGTTGATGGTTTTCTTTTCCATTGCTTTTTTGCTTCGTTACTTACTTATTCCTTTGGAGGAAAAGAAAAACTGTCGTATATTTGCCCTTGCATTGACTGAGTTGGTTTGGCAAATTTGCCCGACAGCCTTTCTTGTGTCCCCTAAAACTTCGTTACTTACTTATTCCGAGGGACAAAGTTAAGGCAAATTTGCAATAAAACAAATTTTTCGAGGCCAATTTGCAAAGATTTTTGTGGCAGATTTGCCACGATAAAGGAGGCAAGACAATGGAACTGACTACAAATCAAAGGGTTGCAGCCATATTGGAGGACAAGGAAATCTCCAATACCAAATTCGCAAAGTTGCTCCAGATGGAGCCGTCCACCGTCATCCGGCAGGTTGCGGGTCGGTCGGCCATGTCTGCGGAGCTGCTCACCAAGATGCTCCTGGTGCCCGAATTCGCCGATGTCTCTGCGGAGTACATCCTGCGGGGAGCGGGCCCCATGTACAACATTCCGATGGACGAGGAGATGGTGAAGGCCAAGACCGAGATGGACAGCCTTCGCCGGGAGAATGAGACCCTCCGGTCCTCGGTCGTGAATCTCATCATCGAACTAACCGAGTACAGGAATGGCAAGAAGTAAAGACAAAAAAGCCACGGGCCTCTGGGGGCTCGTGGCATCGTTGCTCCTCATCGGAGCCGGGGTGTGGTGCATCCTGGAGGACCTTGTCGGCCTGGGCGGTCTGATGATCGCCGGAGGGCTGCTCGTCTTCGGGATGTGCTTCGTCAAGGGCCACCGGGTGGTCCAGGACTAAATCAGCAAATTTTCAGCAAATGATATACTTATTCCACAACTCTCTGATTTATGGGTGATTGCAAAGGGCTCCTCTTGCCTTACAAGCAGGGCACACGGGTGATTAGCTCAGTTGGTTTAGAGCACCTCCCTTACAAGGAGGGGGTCGACAGTTCGAATCTGCCATCACCCACGCAATCAAGGGATTAGAGGGGCACGAGGATTCTCCCACGAGGTCTTCAGTGCTCCTCTTCTCTTGGCCCTGGACTGCAAAGGTGGTCGGTACATCCGGGCGCATTTGGGTGCAAGTGGGAGCATTTTTCAGCAAATTCTCAGCAAATCAGGCAACATGAACACCACCATGTCCAAATGTTTTCTGAAGCTCGACACCCGCCGGGCACTGAAGGACGGGACCTTCCCCGTCAAGATCGCCGTCAGTTACGGCACCAATCTCTACCTCAACACCGATGTCTCCGTCTCCACCGATGAGTGGAATGAGAAGGAGCGGAAGGTGGAAGGCCCCAGGGCCAAGAGGCTCAATGATGTCCTCTCCTCTTCCCTGACGAGGGTGGCCAACAGGGTCCTCAATCTCCGAGAGGACGGACGATTCTCCAAGATGACCTCTGCACAGCTAAAGAAGGCCCTCACAGCCCTCGACCCGGATGCGGTGGAGGAAGAGTCCACCCCGAAGCCAAACCTCCTCCAAATCGCCCGCATGTGTCTAAAGACGAAGGATGCGGAGAGCACCCGGAGCCTGTATGCGTTGACCATCTCCAAGCTCGAAGCCTTCATCCCCACACCGGAGGAGTTCTACATCGAGGACATGACCAAGACTTGGCTCCATGACTTCCAGGCATCCATCGGAGGGAAGGTCAACACCCAGGCCCTCCACATGAGAAACCTCCGGCACATTTGCAACTTCGCCCTGGACGAAGAGCTCACCGATGTCTACCCCTTCCGCAAATATCACATCAAGCACGAGGAGACGATGAAGAAGGCCCTGCCCATCGAGAAGCTCCGTGCCATCGCCCGGCTCCAGGATCTCACCTTCTTCCAGGCGGAGCACCGGGATGTCTTCCTGATGCAGTTCTACCTCCGAGGCATCAATCTGGGTGACCTTGCAGCCATGACCCAGGAGAACATCGTGGACGGGCGCATCATCTACAGGCGCAGCAAGACGAGCCGTCTGTTCTCCGTAAAGTTGGAGCCGGAGATGGAAAGGATCATCGAGGCCCACCGGGGAGTGCAGCACCTCCTCGCCCCCTTCGACAGATACAAGTCCGCCAAGGACTACCTCCACCACCTCAATGACAGCCTGAAGGCTCTTCATGGGAAGGACGGCAAGCCCATCGAGCCGAAGCTCTCCTCCAATTGGGCCCGCCACACCTGGGCCACCCTGTGCGCCGACATCGACATCCCCGACCCCACCATCACCCTCGGCATGGGCCATGCCACCGCCGGGCACAAGACCACGGCCATCTACATCAAGAGGGACATGTCAAAGGTGGACGAGGCCAACAGGAAGGTCATTGACTACCTCTGGGCGGATTGACAGCAGGGTGTCAAAAAGGGAGGCCGTCATTGGTCTCCCTTGAGTAATTCGTTGCAGAGCTCTCGGATCATGCCGTCCATCTCTGCCTGTATGTCGAAGCCTTCCTCCCGTGCCCGGTCCCACAGGGCTCTTGTCTCCGGCGAGACCCGGAAGGAGATGGTGACCTTCTTGTCCTTGATGGAGGGCCTCCCGGCTCCTGGGCGGATGCCTCCTCTTCCTGTTTTCTGTTCCATGGTGCAAAGTTAATCATCTTTGAGGACTACCACAAGGGCAGCATCCTCCGGATAGTTGAAGACCTTCTTGAAGAGGCGAAGGCAAGCCTGCGGGCAGTCGGCCCATCTCTTCTTGTTCATGTTCCGCAGATTGCAGATGCCCATGTCGGAAGGTGGCGAAGGCACTCCGGGGACATAGGTGCTGCCACTGAAGAAGAAGGGACATTGGCAGCACATGGAGGGAAGGTCGCTCGGATCCTTCCACTCCAATGTGATTCCGTTCAGTGTCATAGCTTCACGGGCCTCATGTCAATGAGATACTCAATGCGCTGCATGATGGGGTCGAAGATGTCGACACGGGCAAACTGTCTGCAGTAGTGAGTCTCCTCAGGGCAAGAGCGGACCACGACCGCCGGGCAATCCTTCCAATTGTACCCAGAGGGCATCATCCTCTTGGCCCAGGCCACGAGCTTGTCGAGCTCTCCCTTCAGGGTGTCCGTCTGCGCATAAATGCTGTGCTTCGGGATGAGGATAGTGTAGCCGGGGTCATCTCCCTTGGAGAAGTGATTGGTCTCAATGGCGAACTTGCTCCTCTTGAGCATTCTGCGGACATAGGTGGGGATGTAGAATCTTTTCATGGTATCTGGGTTTTGTGGGGCCCCGGAGGGCCCCGGTTGTCATTTAGTCTTCAGTCCAAGTCATCATCTTGCGGAGGAAGCTCTTCTCTTCCTGGGTGAAGTCGAAGTCCCCGGCATCCATCTTCTTGCGGAGTGTGGCCTTCATCAGCTCATCATACTTCCGGGTGATGTCCTCAACTTCGGAGCGGAGATTGACGATGTCCTTGCGGTAGGACTCGGTGTCGCGCTCGGCCTTCTCACGGAGGGCGGTCAGTTCGTTGCAGACCTGATTCTTCTTTTCGAGGCACTCATTGAAGCTCCTCTCCAGGGAGTAGATCTTGCTGACCATCCGGCGGGCATGCTCCAGGATCCTGCCGTTGGCAACATACATCTTGCAGTAGGTCTCCTTGTCATAAGGCTTGGCCATGTAGTCTTCATGGATCTCGTTGAAGATCTCGGAGGTGACGGTCATTCCGGTCAGGGTTTCAAATTCATTCTGTGTCATGGTGTCTTGTATTTAATTGTTCAACTTGTTTCCTAAATCCAAGGGCAAAGGTAAGGCGAATTTTTGATATATGCAAACTTTTTTCAAAGAAATTTACATTTTTTAGCAAATTTGCCTCAAAACACCATGCAAAAAGGCCCCACGCATCTCTGCGGAGGGCCGGGGCAAGTAGTAACGAGGCAAGAGGTTACAGGAATGTGAAGATCCAGATGATGAGGCCCCCGATGACGGTGGCCAAGAAGTCCTTCCAATCCCACTGCTTGGTGGTCCAGAAGTCGAAGAGCTCCTTGAGCACACCGATGACGATGGCCACAAGGATGCACCACTTTGCTGCTGCCGGGAAGAGGACGGCAAAGATGGCGGTGAACAGGAGGCCCATGATGAAGTGCAGGAGCTTGTCATAGGGCACCTTGTAGATGAGGGACACAATGGCGTTCCAAATCTTGCGGAGAAAATCTTTCATGGCTTTTTACTTTTTGCTTTTGATGTACAGGAATATGATCCAAAGAATGAGGGCGAGGACAAGGGCGATGAAGGTGATCCGGCCCAGATGGACGGCTGCGGTGTCATACCACTTCCAGGGCTTCTCCACCTCCACATAGACCGTCTCCTTCTCGGTGTCCTCCTTCTCGGTGAGCATCTCTCCGTTCTGGACATGCTCGGTCTCCTTGATGTGCTCGGTGACCGGGACATGCACCCCGATGGAGCCCTTCTTGTTGTCGAGGGTGTGGTGCAGGCCGAGGGAGTCCACCCAGGCATCGCTCTCGGCGAGAGAGGTCTCCAGGTGGGACGGGAGGAAGGAAGGGAGGATGCTTTGCGAGCCCTCCACGGGCAGGGGTGCAAGGACAAGGCTGTCCCGGATCCTGAGGGAGTCCCGGATGCGCAGGCTGTCTTTGTAGTTGATGACCGTGGAGTCCCGGTGGTGGGATTCCGTCCCCGTCTGAGGACGGCAGACCCCGCAGGCCATCACAAGGATGGCCACTGCGAGGAATGCGAGGATGCGCCTTACCATATAATCAGCTCCCCGCCGTTCTTGATGAGCCTGCCGTAGCGGATGCACGAGAGCCTCCGGAGCCATCCCCTGAGGAATTTGGCGTTGGCAGGACGGGACTTGACGATGCGGTTGAAGTAGGCTTCCCGCTCGGCCTTGATCCCCAGGAAGAATTCCTTGGGATCCTTGGCGTTGAGGGCTGCGAGGGTCTGGGGACCCACGATGCCATCCTGCTTCACGCCGAGCATCTTCTGGGGGATCTTGATGCCGTAGACACCGGAGCCCCACACCCAATCCACAAGGATGTTGGCGATGCTCTGGTCCTTGATCTGGTCGGCTTTCCATCTGTCCCAATACTTCTCCTTCATGATGGCGATGGCCTCCTCATCGGTGAGCTTCTTGAGGTCTTCGACCGTAGGCTCCGGGAGGCCCTTGGATTTTCTCCAGGACTTGAAGGATGCGATGGTGACTCCCTTGTTGGTTGCCCCGCCACGGTCGGCAGGGTCATTGACGAAGCCTCCTTCCCAAGAGAGAATGAAGGGGGCGAGGATGTTAATCTTGGCCATAATCTTCTAAGGGTTGAGGGTTATTCTTTTTGGCGAGCATGGCGAGGAGCTCCTTCACATCCTCCTTGGACAAGAGCTGCGACAGGAGCTTGATGGCCTCGGCCTGATTCTTCTTGGTCTTGGCATCGGCCTTCTCCCGCACGGACATGAATTCCACGATGAGGAGGAAGATGCCCACGAGCACGGTCACGACCGGGACGGAGGAGAGCAGGGAGATGCCGAGGAGATCGAAGATGTGGAGGAAGTGGATGAGCATGTCTACCATCACAGCGATGATGAGCCCGCCGTGGTAGCTGATGAACTTGGAGAGGGTCCGGCGCAGGGCCTCCGAGGTGCGCAGTTCACCGCGCTGCTTGGCTTTGTACAGGCCCGCGCCGAGGTCTACAATCATAGCCATCAGCACGGAGAGCATCACGAAGAGCCCGATGAGGAGCATCGTGTGGAATTCTTGGTAAATCAGATTTTCATTCATTTTCTTGGTCGTAGGGTGTAAGTTGGTAGTTGATCTTTCCTCCTTCTTCCCATACCACCACGAGATACTTCATCGAGAGGTAGGCCACCAAGGAGGAGTCAAGGTGGTCAGATTGCAAAATCATAGAAGGTGCCGTCTCGAATTTTTTGGAGAATGATGTTCCTCCGCTTGTAGCGGTTTTTGATGCACAGGACTTCAAAGTGGCCACGGATGTAGCAGTACTTGAAGACCTTCCTGTTGAGCTTTCCGAGGATCCTCCGCCGGGAGGCGTATTCGTTGCAGTGCTTGAGGAGCCCCAGATAGGAGTTCACTGAGTCCACACCCTTGTAGATCTGCTCCAGGCAGGTGGCCCGGTTGAGCTTCAGGACCGCAGCCATGAAGTTGTTCAGGGTCCGACCTTCCACATACACCCGGCCCGGCTTCACGATGGAGCCCGTGAAGGACACGCCTTTGGTGTAGTGCTGCAGGTAGAACTTCTTGGGATGCAGGGTCAGCTTGAGGGTGGCAAGGACTTCCCGGATCCTGGGGACGGTCCGAAGGAGCAGGTCCTTGTCTTGGCTCACCATGTAGGCCCTTTGGATTCCGAGCAGGCATCCGATGACAAGCTCCTGCATCTTGGCCCCAAAGCTGTATTTGTAGTCCCTGGGCAAGTTCGGGATGATGTCCAGAATCTCGTCCAGGAGCTTCGAGGTGGCAAGGTAGACCTTGGTGTCGGATGCTACGGTGATGCGTTTGTCCATTCTCTCGTGAGGCACAGACTGTGAAGGCTTTCGCCTTCACTGAGGATTAAGAATCAAGTATTAACTAATAAAGGAATGCTGAGACCGGGCGCACCCGATACCTGCCTGTGGACTTGTTGCCGGTGTTCTGATAACCATTGCTGAAGTTCAGATACCACGCAGTGTAGGCGGAGTGCTCGGTGGAGCTCCAATGGTAAGCCTCCGGGATCTGATCGGCTCCGGTGATGAGGCTCAGGGCGTAGTTGATTTTCTTCAGGTTGGCGAAGATCATAAAGAGCTCGCCGAGCGAAGGAAGCCACCACCGTCCTGCGGTCATGCCGTTGCCGTTGGCGTTCACTCGGCTGTAGGAGGCGCAGAATTTTGGAGCATAGGAGGTGCCATCGTTGGGGAAGGCATTCAGGATGGCCGTGGTGTTGGCCTTTCCTGCGAAGTCTTGCTGTGCAAGGAGTCGGTCGGAAGTGGTGTAAGCACCACCCGCAGCATTGGAGCTCGACCAATACAGACCCGCAGAATCGGCTTCAGTCGGGGCGATGAGAAGCTGCCGTCCACCTTCGGTGAGGAGGACTCCTTCTGCTATCTCTCCGGCATTCTGTTGGGCGGTCCACTGATCCGGCCTCCAGGCTCTCGGATAGTTGTCAGACTTCTGATGGCAGACGATGAAGATGCCGTCATACATCGCAGCCATGTTGCTGAGGCCAAGAGTGGCCAAGAGGTCGCTCTTGGAGATTTTCTTCCACAGACCGTTGGAGTCTGATAGCATCACATACTCGCTCCCGATGGTTGTTACCACCGGAAAGGATGTTGATTTTTTGGTTTGCTTTGCCATAATTACACTTATAAGTTAAACAAATGGGAATTACCAATCTCTTGGGTGCTTGTACATCAGCCAAGCCCCGTAGTATGTAGAACTGCCAACTGTACGAGTGAGCTCAGGGACCCAAATGAATTCGATGCTACAATTCGGCTGACTATTGTCGTAGCTGTCTGCTCCGTCAAGAGTGTCATTTCGGTCATAAATTATGCAGGGCTTTGTGCAACGATAATTTGACCCGTTTGGAGTATAGCAATAGCTCACTTTTATCTTTACTTTTCCTCCGAGCCATTTCATCTTAATCACATGGCCACTGTCGTACAGTTGCATAGTTGGAAGATAGATTGTGCAGTCATTAGTGTTGATGCAGACCACATGTCCGTCATATCTTGTCAGAGAGTAAGAGGTCTTGTCTGTTCCGACAATGGTATTTCGATAGGCCATACCGACCAATGCCCCTCCGTCCATCTGAATGGCCCTGTTTTCTCCCCCGTTTCTCGCAGACACCAACATTGCATAGTTTGTGCTCAGACCCCAAAAGCTATCCGCATCGTGGTTCTCAAATCGAGCAACAGCACGGGCTCCGCTCGAAGCGGGGAGAATGTTTCCTCCAATCCCGGCGAAGGCCCCCATGGAGTCATTGCGGAATACAATGTAAGCATCGTTAGTGAAAGGGTCGTTGGTAAGGCCGTTCCCTTGGATCTTGAATCCGGCGATAAGACCGCTTTCGATGTCCGCATTGCGAACAGTTATACCGTCAAAAGTTCCGGTCTTGCAAGTCACATTCCCGTTCTTGGCCTGGAAAAGAATGTTTCCGTTACCATCCTTCATGTCGATGGTCTCCACGCCAAGATTCTTGATCAGGGCATATTGGGCGAGAAGAAGGTTTGTGGCCACGAGAGCAATCCTATCACCAAGCTGCCACAGATGTTGGCTCTCCGAGGTAGAGCTCCCCGGATAGTTGGTGGCGGTCTTGGTGTGGCTTGTCTTGCAAATGTAGTACTGATCATTGTACATCACCACATCCAAGAATGCCTCACCCTCAGCACCCTGCTTGAAAGCGAAGCCCACTGCACAGTCGGACCACGCCTGGGGACCTCGGAGAACAGCTCCCTGTTCCCCTTTGTCCCCCTGCGGTCCTTTCCGCAAAAAGCGGATGTTGCGTGTGCACATGACTCCCATGGCTACACCCCCACTGCAAAGATGTCGATGCTGATGTCACCACCCCCGGCGAGGCACTGTGCTCTCGTCACGGTGCAGGAGGCTGCAGGTGTGGTGCGCTCGGAAGACGGGTTGAGGTACACGCCATTGACATCCTTCACCACGAAGGTGAAGAGCGATTGGATCGCCTGGGTGGTCGTGCCCCTCTTCACCACCTTCGGAGTGTAGGTGATGGAGCCGTTGCCCGTGGTGTCCTCGGTGATGGTCTCATCCTCCGGAGACGGGCAAGGGTCGATGTCGTAAGGGTCCGAGGCATCCATGACACCCTGGATGTCCTTGCCGAGCTCCGCACCGCTTTGGCTCACCGTCACTCTGAACTGCCCGAAGGTGTCGATGTCGGTGTCGGCCACGGTGATCTCCTGGGTCGTGGCTGCGAGGGCCACCCATCCGGTGGAGGTCAGCTTCTCCCATACATAGGACAGGGCGTTGGTCACAAGGTTGCCGGAGAGGTAAGTCAGGGCCTTGAGCTTGCAGCTCCCACCCTTCTCCGTGATGATGAAGTTCTTGGTGTCTCCTGCAGCGATGGTCACCTTGTAGGCACTGCCCGTGCTCTGCGAGATGGGAATGCTGTAGGAAGCCTCGATGGAGTCGGACTGTGTGCCGTAGCTCACCGCAGCCACCATGCGGATGTTGACCGGAGCGAAGCCGAAGGGAACCACGAGATTCTTGACGATCTGGATGCCATAGTAGAGCTGATTGCCCGAAGGGGAGATCTTCTTGAAGTGCCCGGTCTCTCCGCCGAAGACATTGGTGGAGGTGTCCCCGCTCCAGGTCAGCTTGGTGCTGCCGACATAGAAGTCGATGCTGTCCGGAGTGGTCACGCCTTCCGCCGTCCGGGAGGACATGCACACGAAGTAGAGAATGGGCTTCACGGAGGTGAAGTCCGGGAAGATGTTGGTCACCTCGGCAGTCGAGCCTTCCCACATCTGATAGAGGTCACCGGACGGAGAGCTGATGACCGCAGTGTAGGTCCCGGCCTTGGAGATGAACTTGATTGTGCGGGATGCAGAAGCGACACTCATGGCTTAGTCCTCCTCATTGTTTTCTGGGTCGGGGTCAGATTCTTCGGCAGGGGCCTCAGATTCGGCCTCTGCGGGGCTTTCACCCTCCGGGGCTTCCGTTCCCTCACCTTCATTCTCCGGCTCGTTTTCCGGGGCGTTTTCGGGCACCTCAGGAGTCTCGATGACGAAGCGGGGGTCGGTGGCTACAGGGAGCGGGCGGAGGACCTCACCGTCCTGCTCCTGACGGGCCTCGTGGGAGGACAGAGCGATGGCACCGATCTGCTCCAGGATCTCAGGGAGCTGAGTGAGGGACCCGAATTCCAGGATGTCGGACTGCCACAGGATGTAGTTCGTGTCCCGGAGCTGATTCCGGGATTCCTTCAGGTGGAGATATTCGACCACCTTGGGATTGGCTTTGATGTATCGTACCATGGTAGTATTGGGTTTTAATTATTGCACAAGGATGAGGGAGCCGTCAGAGTCCTCGACAAGTTTGCCGTCACTGTCCTCCAGGGCTCCGATGGGTCCGGCATCCACGACATCGAGGCCGAGGACCATACCGAGCTCAGAGACGATCTTGGAGGTGGGAAGGATGGGGCTCACGCCGTGGCCGATTTGGGTGTAGGTCAGAGAGCCGGATGCCTGATTCGTGGCACCCTTCCAGATGAGGTGCACCTCACGGTCCGGATTCTCGATGATGCCCTTGGTGTCCCGGAGGACCGCCGTGGGGTTGAGGTACAGGCTTCCCGGAGGAATGTTCAGAGGCACACCCGTGAAGTCATCCTCATAGTCCGGGATGCGCCGGGCGAGGGAGATGCAGCGCACCGGAGAGGTGGCGGTGGGAGACATCGAGGAGGCTGCACCGTCCTTGTTGTACAAGGCCACGCACTTGATCTCGGTGTCGCTGCCCATGAGCCTGCGGTTGATGGTCAGGCACTTGTCGCAGGTGCCGGAAACGGCCATGTCATAGTCCTCGGTGTCATCGCTGCCAACCTCCGTGAAGGTGTCGTTGCTGCGCTTCTTGAGCCACACGAATTTGAGGTGGGTGTCATAGGCCACAAGGGGCTTCCCGATGCGCAGGCCTGCCGTGATGGTGATGGAGTCCGGGTCACTGTAGGGATCCCACACCGATTGGTCATCAATGTCCACCTCAACTTCCGGAACCACCTCCGTGGAGTTGTCGCAGACGATGAGGAAGCTCTCCATGATGTGGTGCACCTGATTGAGACGGGTGTCCAAGTAGTCGGCCTCCACCTTAATGGTGATGGGGTGCAGAGGAGCGATGTTCTTGCTCACAAGGATGGAGCCCGCATTGTTGCCGGAGGTCGTGATGCTGTAGCCGGAGGTGCCCGCCGTGATGAGGGTGGCCACTCCGTCCAGGATCTGGGTGAAGGTCACATTGGTGAGGAGGTTGTTGATCTCACCGTGAGGAAGGACCTCGTCCTTGTCCTGCCTGGAGACGGAGAGCCGGAGCTGCAGGGGTGTGAGGGAGAGGTCCGGGATGTAGCCGTCCGTGTTCCCGTCATAGGTCTGCCGACCGGGGACGGAGCCCACCACCCCGAAGGAGGTGATGATGCGCAGGGGCTTGAAGTTGAAGTCAAATCTCTTTGTTCTCATGGCTCAATTGTTAGCTGTATTCAAAAGCTGCCTGTGCCGACATGCCGTCCCGGAGGGTTGCCGTTGCGATGAAGCGGAGGACCTTCGGAAGAGCGACCCCATCGAAGTCAATGTCTTCCTGGGTGAGAGTGAGAGACTTTCCCGATCCGGCCCGGCGAGCTGCCCAGACATTGTCCGAAGCCGTGCGGGGATTCCCCTGTGCATCCTCTGAATACCTTGTCCACTGCACATCGGCAGCAAGTATGTCCGCAGTCACATCTTGGTTGTGAATCCTTCCCGTGACCGACAGGACAGTGCCGAAGTTATCAAAGTCGAAGGAGTCTCCACGGCTTGACTCCAGGTCAATCGTGAAGTCCGGATTGCCCTCCACCATGGCCCACTGAGTGGAATTCCATCTGGGGGTGTCCGTTGCTCCCTCTATTAAACACCGCCATTTGCATCCGAGGTACCATACATCGGAAGTCTCGAAGACTCCGGTGAGGGAGTTCACATGCTCGCAGTGGTAGGGCTCGGTGGGATTGGCCACCCAATTTCCCCGGTCCACATACTCCACAAGGGCGTGTCCCTGATAGTCCATCCGGAGGATGTCCTGGACCACGATGCCCCTCATGTACGCATAGTCCTGCCCCGGTTGGATAGGCAGGCCGGAGTTGACGATGAAGTCCGGCATCTCGCCGATGACGAAGCCATAGTTGGTCTGATCAATGATGGGCTTGGTCACATGGGAGAGCTTCACGATCCTGCCCTCCGTGGTGGAGAGGTAGATGCAGGACTGCCGGGTCGTGTCGGTTGCATTGCCCCACCGGGCGATCTTCATCATGGCGGTGGGGAGATAGTTCTGACCACCGGGGACCTGATTGTCAGGATAAGGAAGGACCTCGATGGTGTTGTTGGTCGTGTTCACGGAGAGCACCCGCATCCACGCCGTGTAGTACTTGCCGGAATTGAGGACGGTCTCGCCGTGGCCCGCTGTCAGGGTGTTGAGGATGCCCTTGAGGACATTGCCCTGCGCCTGGGCGGTGAAGTAGCCGTCCCACTTCTCTTGGAGGTGGAGCCTGTAGGTGCCGTCCCCCAGGTCCTCCACGGATTCAATCATGTCGGACTCGGTGAGGAGTTGGTCACCCTCGATGGCGGACAGACGGTTGACGATGAGCTCCATCACCTCCATGAAGGAGCGGACCTTGATGGATTCGACCTCGGCATTGCCGTTGGCATCAATGGCAGCCCCGGTGCCGTTCCAGAGTCCCTGGATGTAGTTGCCCACCTGGACACCTCCACGGAGGAGGGCAAGGCCCTGGGCAGTCAGCCCAGCATTGAAGTACGCCTGGGCGATGGCCGTCAGACCGTCATTGAAGGTGATGTGTCCGGCTGCGACATCATCAGCCACTTTGGAGAGGAAGCGGTTGTTGACCGGGCTGTCCGGGTCGAGGTCGTGGGCCATATCCGCATGCCCGGCCTTGACCTTCACATCCACATAGATGACCTCTCCGGTGGTCTCGTCCTCAATCGGGAGTGTGAGGTAGAGGTAGCCGTCCGGGTCAGTGGTGATCTGGTTGAGGTAGGCAAGATTGTCATGGGTGTGGCCGTCTCCGGAGCCGGAGCCTCCGCCACCCGTATTGGCCACGACCACGGTGTTCGAGAGGTTTCCTCCCGTCACACCGCCGAGCTTCCGCAGGCGTTCAGATCTGGGCCGTGCGGTGCGGTTGATTGTCCCTTTGATGTAGTGCTTGTCCATTGCTATCCTTCTCCATCATATTCGTCCGGGCGGATCTCCACAAAGACCGCTTCGGTCGTGTCTTCAATTATGTCCTGGACCTGCCCTTTGATGAGGAAGAGCTTCCCGGATTCCTGGGCCTCGTCATAGAAGGTGCCCAGATGACCGAAAGGAATCTCGGCCTCACCGGAGAGGACGGTCCGTCTGTCAGCGAATTGAGAGTACAGGGTGCCGATGAGCAGATGCTCCGGGCAGTCCGTCCGGCCTGCTCTCACCAATTCGGTGATGGGCTCCCCGTTGGTGTCGAGGAGGTTGCCCTTGGCAGAAGGGCAGACCACCGGGGTGGTCCCGCAAATGGTCTCAAGCTCCAGGGCCTCCTTCGCGTTCTCGTTGGCCACGCCGGAGTACTCCACATCGTCAGTCTCGGCCTTGTCATAGGTGAGGGTCCTGCGGACCACGGAGACCTCCGGGACCTTGTAGAGCTGCCACCGGAGCTTGGCGTATTTGTCATTGTACAAGGTATTGGAGACATCGTCCGAATACCTCTCCGTGTCATCGAAGATCCACACGCCGTTGTAGACGGCCACCTCCAGATAACCTCCCACCGGAGGATAAGGGATGAATTGACCGTCCGGGATCTTCTTCATGGAGTCGAACATGTAGAAGTCCTTGGTGCTGCCATCGGAGCCCTCATAATGCCACACCCTCTTCTTCTCCTTCCGGCCCGTGGTCCAAGGCTTTCCGAAGCACTGATGGTTGGCCTTCCATCCGCCGAGCCCGGTGTCCGTCAGCATGTCATCCGGGTTGTAGTAGGCAAGGAAGGCATCCCCCCAGGAGCCTGCTCCGGCCACCCAGGAGCCGAGGGTCGCACGGACGGAGTCATCCGGATGACCTTTGAGGACGAGCTGCCTGTTGGAATAGTGGTACAGGGCCACACCCTGCTCGCTGTAGAGAGTGATGACCACAGGGACGAAGGCCATGGAAGCATAGCTCTTGAAGGTGTCGAAGTTGCTCCCCTCGTTGCCCTCTTCTGAAGCATCCTCAAATGGATTGTAGCGGGGATCCACGAGAATCTCCTCCCGGATGCGGAGGTAGAACTTGGAAGCATCGTCAGCACTCAGCTTCGGAATGTACGCCTTATTGGTGCGGAAAGCAAGCTCCGTGTTGAGGTTGGTCATGTGCCTCGTGGGGTTGATGCCGATGACATGGGTCCATCCGGAGGTCAGAGGGCCATGGCCCTGAGAGCGGAATCCTCCGATGACACCCTCCGACTCCTGCCCTCCGAGGTTGGGATAGATCTTGAAGTAGCGGTTGGAGCTTCCGATGGAGGAGATGCCCTTCACCTTCGGGTTGTAGTAGGGAGCCCGGAAGATGGTGAAGCCCACGAGATTGTAGTCCCACGCATAGCCCTGACGGTGGGCAGGGTCATAGTCGATATAGTAGGAATAGCACTCCGGACCGCTCTGAGGAGGGTCGTTGGTGATGTTGGTGTACTCCGGGCCACACGGCTCGTCATATTGGAGCTTGCCGTCCAGGAGCTCCGCAGAGCTGTAAGGCGAGAAGGTGATCTTGATGTTGTTGAAAACATTGTCAACACCCATCGTCTGCCCGGTGCCATTCCAATTGATCTTCTTCTGATAGCCGGAGCCGAGAGCACGGAGGGCGTTGATGTCATATACCCAGACACCACCCTGATGCTGCACCATGCGGAGGGCAAGAGGCTGCAGGATGCCCTCGACCACCTTGTAGTAGTCCATGGCCTCACCATCCTCATCGAAGAAGTTCTCGGAGGCAATCTGCAAGTCGTACAGGGTGAGCATGCTGTTGGAGCCGACCTTCTTGGTGGAGATGTGAGTCCCCACCCCGGCACCTGCAATCCGGCTGCGGTCCAAGGCGGAGGCCAAGACCCATGCCAAAGTGTTTCGTCCGGAAAGGTCGTAAGGGATGCGCTTCAGGATGCCGAAGTCCGAGAAGGTGAGCTCCACATCATAGTTGGCACCACGGTCATAGGGCTCCTCATAGAATTCGGGGTCCAGGCACCCGGACCAATAAAGGGTCTTCTGGGCTCCCCCGGCTGCGGGGACATACCTGTACACATCGAGCCGGATCTGACCGGGCTTGATGGTGTAGAGGTCGGCATAGGTCCGGTCCCCCGGAGACTCGATGGTCAGGACAGCCTTGGACGGGCAGATGACTTCCTCCAGGGACTTCTCCTCCCACTCGATGGTAAGAGGCTCATCAGACGGGAAGGTCAACTCCCCGACCGGGAGGACCTGATCGGATTCCTGGAGTATTTCGCACCGCCAATGGACACCTTTCCTGGAGAGGAAGTCCCCGGCATATCTGAGGGTCATGCTCATCGCCTATTCCTGTTTTGCTCGTCCTCAAGGATGCCTTCCAAGTAGCGACCCTTGATTTTGAATTTGACTACCTTCGGAGCTCCATTATCGCTCCCTATAATACCGCGCAATTTATCAAGTGGTGCCACCACCTCCGGGTTGTTGGAGGCTCCGGCATACTCACCGAAGAGACCGAGGGTCGGGCCGTAGGCGATACCACCGGAGGCAAACTTCGGGATGGACATGATGGCTGCGATGACGGAGGCCAAGGCAGCGATGGCGAGGATCGGGCCGACATACGGGATGGAGGCCATGGCGGAAGCTGCTCCGGATCCTGCTGCTGCGGTGTTGGCCGTGGCGAGGCCAAACTGCGAAGCGGTGAGGGCCGTGTTGGTGGCCATCTTCTGGGCTCCGGCTGCGACCTCGGCCTGCGCCTCTGCGGTCACTGCAGCACTCTCCGCAGCCTTGGCAGCGGTGTGCGCCTGGGTGACCGTGGTGAACATCTCGATGATGCCGATGATGGCCCTCAGGGACTCATACAGGGAGATGAATCCGTCAATGACGGCAGACAGCTTCTCCCATGCCGTCCCGTCCCCCTGAAGGGTTTCGGTGAGGTTGGTGATGGTGTCATTCATCCCCTTGATGGCTCCCCATCCATCCTTCACGGTGTCAAAGGAGTTGGCCATCTTCTTTTGCCAAGAGGAGTAGACCCCGATGAGCTGCTCGATGTCCTTGCGCTGTCCGGCTGTGACCGGGTGGTCCAGGTCATTGAGCATGGCGAGAAGCTCCTTGATGCGGGAGCGGACACCCTCGAAGCCGATGGCCTTGATCTCAAGGACGGCCTGCCCGCCGGAGAGCTTCCCGACATTGGCCTGCTCGTCCTGCATGGTGGTGATGCGAGAGCCACGGAGCATGGCATCCCGCTTCTTCTCCAGGGCTGCAATGACCTTCTGGGTGTTGTAGATCTCCTCGGCAGTCTGCTTCTTCTGGAGGGCCTGATAGTAGGAGATGGCATCGTCCAGATCCTTGATGGTGTTGAGGGTGCCAATCTCGCCGGGCTTCTTCATGGTGGCGAGGACGGCATCCCACGACTCCTTCAGCTTGTTGAGGGCGTTGATCTGGACTTGGATGTCCTTCCGCTCCGTCTCGGTGGCGGTGTCCATCAGGGCGTTGTAGTAGGCAAGCTCATCGTTGAGCTGCTTGTAGGTCTTGATCTCGGAGATGGGCACAGGCACATGGGCCTTGCGCTCCATTGCCGTGCGGAGGTCTTCCAGGGCCTTGATCTCGGCATCAATCCCGGCGAGGTTTTCCGCCGTTGCAATCTGCCTCCGGGCCCTCTGATAATTGAGCTCCTTGTCGATGTCCTCGAAGGTCTTCAGGGAGAGAGGTCGCTCGGCCTCCTTGAGCACGAGACCGATCTCGTCCTTCATGGCCTCCCATGCTGCAATCTTCTCCCGGATCTGCTTCTGCTCCTCGGTGTTCTCCCCGGTCAGCTTCTTCTTGTAGAGCTCGATGTTGGTGGACAGCTCCTCATAGGTCTTGGGGTTGGCCACGACCTCCTTCTTGTGGCCCTTGCCGGAAGACTTCTCCAAGCCGTAGATCTTGTCCAGATATTTCTTCCGGGCGTTGAGCTGCGCATTCTGGGCCACGAGAGCCTTGCGCTCTGCCTCCTGGGTGGGCTTGAGTCCCTTCAGGGCCTTCTCGTTTCGGTCGATGGCATCGGAGATCTCCTGATAGGTCATCTCCATGATGTTGAGGTCGGAGACCACGGAAGCGGAGGCGGAGCCTGCAGCCTTCAGTTGGTTGGCATATTCCTGGATGTGGGTGTTGGCGATGTCCATCATCTTGTTGGCATCGTCAATCACACCCTGCAGGCGTTCATTCTCTTCCCGGAGGGCCTTGTAGCCGGAGGTCTCGACCTCACCCACAGCCACCATCTGAGGACCACTCACCTGAGAGCCACCCACACTCCGGTAGGCCATGGTCTTGTCCTCTCCCTCCCGCTCCATCTCCTTCATCTTGTCCCGATTCATGTCCATCTGAATCTGGGCCTCGGCTACCTTGTCGGCGAGCTTGCGGGCCTGGGCCTCATAGCCGAGCTGCTTGCAGTAGATCTGGGACTTCTGGGTGAGGGTGTCGTACCAATCGGCTGCGGTCTTGTGGGTGCCGAAGATCTCGCCGTACTCATCATTGAGACGGGCCACGGCTGCAGTGGTGTCCTCGTTGGAGTCCATCAGCTTCTTGAGGGCCTTGGCCTCATCGTCAATCTTGACCTTGGCCTGGGCTGCAGCATCCTTGAAGGCTTCGACTGCATCCTCAAGTTCGTTGACCGACTCGGCAGTGTCCTCAGACTTCCCGGCAATGGCGGAAATTATGGCCGTAAGAGCCACGAGAGCGATGCCGACACCCGTTGCTATCAGGAGACCTTGCATCGCAATTCTGAAGGCGATTGTGGCCCTTGTAGCCTGATTCGTGGTGGTCCTGTACAGACGGAGCATGGCGGTGTCATGCCCGGTCGCTGCAGCATTGGCCACATGGTCAGCCACGGAGAGCATCAGCTTCTTGTTGAAGGCGGAGATGGCAGTGCCCGCAGCCTTGAAGGACTTGACCATCGTGGCACCATTGGCCACCACCATGGTCATGTTGGCTGCGAGGGCCACATAGGGAGCTGCACCTCCGGCCACCTTGGTGACAAGGTCGGAGAAGGCTGCAAGCTGATTCTTGAGCATCTGGGCGTGAGCCTCCCCGGTCTTGGTCATCTCATCGAAGGCTGCATCCATGGTGCCCGCAGAGTTGACCATCTCGCCAATGTTCTCGGTGAACTTCTGCGACTGCTCCCCGGTGAGGGAAGTCAGGAGGCGCAGAGCACGGGCCGAGCCGAAGAGGTTGCCGTAGATGGTCTCCTTGAGCTCCCCGGTCTTGGCGGAGTACTCAGCGATGCTTTGGTCCAGGGCCTTGAGGAAGTTGTCCAGGCCCCCGGCCTCCTTGATGGCTGCAGCATCGAATTTGACACCCATCGCCTCGGCTGCTTTGGCTGCTTCAGTGGAGGGCTTAATGAGAGCCTTGAGGACGGCTGCAAGCTGAGTGGAGACCTCCGCCGTGTTTCCGGTCACACCCGTGGCCGTGGCGAAGACGGCCAAGAGCTCCTCCATGGTCACGCCGAGCTGTGCTGCCGAGCCTGCCACGGACGGGAGGGCCTGACCGAGCTCGGAGAAGTTGGTCACGCCATTCTTCGCAGTGAGCTGAATCTTGTCCTGGATCTCCAGGGCATCCTCCCACGCGAGGCCATAGTTCTTGATGATGGTGGAGGTGACGGTGACCACCGTCTGGAGATCTGCAAGGCCACCCACGGCAGACTTGGCGGACTGCTCCAGGAAGGTGAGCCAATTGTCCTCCGGCACACCATTGGAGATGACCTGATAGAGACCATGGGCGAGCTCCTCACGGGCAAGAGGGATGGTCTTCGACAGGTCGGCCACCTTGTCCTTCATGTCATCGAATTCCTTCCCACTCTTGCCTGCAAGGGTGTTCACTTCCCGCATGGCCTTGCCGAAGGACTCGCCCTGGGCAATCATGCTCTGGAAGGCGTTGTTAAGCCCGGCCACGGCCTGAGAGGTGGCTTGGATAGCCTGGACCGAGGCGGACCAATTGATGAGGGAGGCTTTGAGCTTGTCGGACTCCACGATGGTGGACTGCATCACTTTGCGCAGCCCGTCAGCATCCTTGGAGAGCACCTGAAAGGTCTTGTCCTCACCATTGACCTTGAAGGTGATGGAGATGGTGGAATTGCCTGCCATGTTTACTTCTTCTTATTGAGGTGAGCGATGAGCTCTTCAAATCTTTTTCTTGTGCTCCGAGGGGCTTCCTCGGACTTCAAACCGCCACGAGATCTTCCGTCCCAAGGGAAGCGAAGAATCTTCTTGGCTTCAATCTTTTTCTTACTGAAAGACTGCACGATGAGGGTGGCATGTGTTCTGATGCGCTCCCAATCATCGTGCAGTCTCTCTTCCTCTTTCTGCAGATAGAGCCGATGGATGGCCCGGAATTCATCCGGGGTGATGGACTCGAAGTCGATGAAGGACATCCCCATGCAGCCCATGGCTACACCGAGGAGATCCTCAATCGGAGTCACTTTTTTTTTCCTTCCCCGTCCTCTTCTGCACCTTCCTCAACTTCACTCTGGATAGCTGCGGACATGGTGGTCATGTCCTCGGTGGAGATACCATCGCAGAAGTCCTCCAGGGTGAGGTTGAATTCCTTGCGCTCCGCATTGCAGGCCGATGCGACACAGCAATACAGAAGCACGGCAAGATCGGAGATGCTGCCATCCTTGATCTCGGAGACCTCTTTGCCTGTTTCCCGTTTGAAGCGGAGCATCGCTCCCATGCTCATACGGCAGGGATACGATGCTTCGCCAATCTTAACGGTTACCTGTTTTGCCTTGGACATAAGTCTTCAGTCTTACTGTTGCTGACCGTTTCCAGACTGAGCCACAGGGAGAGTCTCCCCGGTGATGGCTTCTTCGTCCAGGTCGACTTCGCCATCGTTCTCCAGGGTGATGGAGTAGGTCGCATCGTCACCCGCAGGGTCGGTGCGCTCCAGGGAGGCGATCACGAAGTTTCCTTCGAGGTACGGGTCGGATTCACCGCGCTCCATGCACTTGACCGCCACGGACTGACCTGCCTTCCACTTGGAGAGGACGGTCTTGTACCCGCTTTCGGTTTCCTCATAGAACACGAGACCCTCGGCAGAGATGCTGACGGAGAGACCCGTCACGCCTTTGTTCTTCCAGAGGCCGGAGCCGACTGCCTCAGAAGCCACGGGCTTCACGGCACGGTCCTTGGTCTCCGAATTCAGAGTGGTGGTGTGGGTGGTGCAATGACCCACCGCTTTGCCACCAACATAGAGCAGCATGTCGCTGCCATTGCAATATCCTGTCTTCGGCATAGTTGTATGTGTTTTTAAGAGTTGTTGACCTTGACCGTGAAGATGAGGCTCTGAATGTAGGCATCGTCCTGCCACCCCTCCTCGGCATCTGTCATCTGAATGGACCGGGCCACAAGGCTCTGCCCGCTCTCCGCATCGTCATAGCGATACTGCACCCCGTCTGCAGCCTTCCGGACGGCCTCAGCCATCAGGATGCTTTGCTCGTAGGTAGCAGCATAGCAGAGGACCTCGACCGTGGTAGTGTCAGCCCCCGAAAGGTTTTTCACTCCCCGGTCATCGTTGGCACCCCGGCGATAGCAGATATAGGGCAGCTTTGCCCCGGCCTCACTGATGACCGGGAAGACCTTGTTGGCCACCGCCATGACCCCCTCGTCCGTAGACAGGAGGTCTTTGATCAGGAGACCGACACTCAAGGATGTCATGTTAGACTGCGCAGCCATACTTCTTTGCGACTTTCACGGTGTACTTGATAAGCGATTGTTGAATGTTCTCAGTGAGGGAGGAAGCCGTCTGCTCCTTGGCCTTGACCATGAAGGCATATCGCCTCATCCGGCCACGATAGGCACCATTGTAAGCATAGTGCTTCCGGAAGCCCCTTTCCGTCTTGTGGGAGACCCGCTCGCCCTTTGTCCGGCGAGGGACGGTGCCATCCTCGGCCCAGATCAGGACCGGGCGGATGGAATAGCGGTTTGGATTCTTGCGCACCTGTCGGTTTGCATAGAAGCCATGAACACCCTGCCATCCGTGGCGGTCCTTCGTGCGCCTCATGGTGGTGCCTACCGTCACCCGAAAGCCAAGGGTCTGCTTGAAGATAATCGAGCGGACACCTTTTTCCAGGACCTCATTGGAGTTCATCTCTGCCCGGAGGTTGTTGATTGCAGCCTTCCGGAAGGTGTTGGCCAATGTTCGGAAGCCACCCCGGAGGACCTTGGTGCGTTGCTTGGGGTCCATCTCGGCGAAGAGCTTCCGCAGAGCCTGGTCATCGTACTCGATGCTTCGGGTGTTGGAGCGGGCCATCAGTCATTCACTTTGTCGCAGATGAGCCTCTTCAGGCCCTTCACACGGTTGGGTGCGACTGCGGTCACATTGTACAGCTCACCATTGTAGCGGATGCGCCATTTTGCCTCCACCGGGTGAGCTATCCGGACGATGACCTCAATGTGGCCATCAGGGAAGAGTTCGGATGCCTGCTCGTATGTGCCACCTGACTTCCACTGTACCTCGGCATGGACCGTCTTGAGGTCGGTGAATTCCACGACCTCAGAGCCGAATCTGTCTTCGGTGGAAGTGGGCTGCAGGAGCACCACGCGCTCGGTCATCCTCCCCGCAATCATTCCGGATCCTCCACGAGTTTACGGAAGGGTTTCACCAAAGCAGCCATTGAATCCGGCACTTCGTGCATCTGGGCAGAGGCGACAGACTCGCGCTGATTGTACCAATGAGCTGCGAGCATGAGCACTGCCTGATTGAGCATGTTGGGAAGATGCTCTCCTCCGGCGATGGCCTGTAGCTCCTGCTCGGTCCGGTTGGTGGCCTTGATCACGGCCTCCTTCGCGGTGTCGAGAAGGTGCTGCAGGTAGGTGTCATCGTCATTGAAGTCATCAGCCCGCACATGCTTCTTCAGAAGTGTCAGATTCAATTCTGCCATGGCTAACCACTTAAAACATTAACAAAGAGCTTTAGCTGTTGGACACTGCAGCCACCTGTCCGAGAGAGAAGGCTTCCGGACGGAGGGTCTTGGTGCCATAGTTGGCGTTGAGGACGAAGTCCACAGCATTCTTGCGGGCCTGGGAGTAGGGATCCACAATGAAGGAGATCTGACCGAAGAGGCCCATCGGCTGATAACGCCAATCACCCAGACCGATGTTCTCGGTGAGGATGGTCACCTTGGCGATGTCGTTGGCGGACACATCGGCTGCAGGGATGGTGGCGAGGGCGTTGGCTGCGGAGTCACCGGAGACTTCGAAGTCGGGATCACCCGCAGGGGCGGAATCCTGCTTGGTCCAGGTCACGACACCTTCGCTTACGGAAGCCTTGTGGTACTCCACGGCCTTGTTGCGGATGTAGTTCGAGGTGAACACGGGCAGACCGCACAGCATGTCGTTCTCGATCATCGGCTTGAAGATGCCGTTGGAGTTGATGGGGGTGCCTTCGAGAATGGCCTTCTCGGACTTGGTCATCACCCAACACAGGGCAGAGCCGTCCACACCGCTCTCCAGGACCTTGGCCTTCATGAGATTGAGCTCCTGGAAGGTCGGGGTGGAGGACAGGGTGACAGGGGTCTTGCCGTAGAAGGGACCCACCAGAGAAGTGGCGTTGGCCACCTTGGTGGTGCTGAACAGGATCTTGTTCAGGAGCATGTAGACGGCCTGAGGCATGAGCTTGCGCACGATGGTCTCGATGATGCCGTTGGTCTGGTTGATGGTCTCGCGGGTCACAGGGATGGCGATACCAATGCGCTGAGGAGAAGCGGTGAGCTTGTCCATGGTGATCGGGGTGTCGGACAGAGCCACACCTTCTCCCACGATGGAGGCTTCCACGGCCTCATACACAGGCCACACATAGTCTCCGGCGAGGCCCGTAGGCAGAGGGAGACCGACTTTGTCGAGGATGAGACCTTCCACGAGAGGGTCAAGGATGTCCTTGACATTCAGGGGGACGATGGCTCCGGCCTCGGCATCGCTGACCATGACAAGGTCACGGACGAGACGGATCTCCGTCTGACGGCCTGCAGCGACATTCTCACGGATGATCTTGTCGGCATCGACCTTCGCATCGTTGACCTTGGCGTAGTCGGCGGTCAGGGACCGCATCCTCATCTCAAGGAGCTGATTCTCGCGCATCAATGCGTTGTACTCTTTGGTCTCCGCATCGTTGCGCTCGCGCTGCTCCTTCTCGCACGCATCGGCGATTTCGGCGATGCGGTCGCAGTTTGCCTGATACTTGTCAAGCAGGCTGCGCATGTTCAAAGTGTTCTTTTTCATTGAGCGAACAGTTTTGGATTGATGGTTAAAAACTAATGACACGAGAAGCAGCTTGGCGCATTTCTGACACCTGCTCCCGGTATTTTTCGTCCTGGACGGTCTGCTCAGGCTCGCCGTCCTTCTTGAGTTCAGTCACAAACTCACGGGCCTCGACCGAGGTGTCCGGATAGGCCGGATCTGCAGCGAGGGTGAAGTCATAGACTCCCGTGACGGCCTTCACCCTGTAGATGATGGTGGTATAGCCGTTGACGGTCTTGGCAGACCGCTCGACACAGGCATCGTCATAGTAGCGGGTGGTGAACATAAAGGAGCATCCGGAGATGTCCCCTCTCTTCACGAGCTCCAGAGCCTTGTCACCGTCCACCGTGTTGGGGGCCTCAAACTCGAAGGCCACACCCTTCTCGTCCACGGTGTAGGAGAGGGTCCCCTGACCGTTGCGGGAGCGGGCAAGGATGAGCTGACGGTCATGGAACATCGTCATCTTGATGTCACATCCGTCCAGGACATCCTTGGTGATGGCCTCCGGAGCGATGACCTCACGGGCCTCACCGTCTTCGTCCTGCCACAGAGGTGCGGAAGGAGTGTCGAAGAGGATGGCGTAGCCCACGATGGTGCGGGACTGCTCGCCCTCCCCGGCCTCACGCACATGGAGGTCGGTGACGGTCAGCATCGTCCGCTTGACGATCTGGGTCTTGTTAATCGTCTTCTTCATCGTTATCGTCTTTTTTAGAGTTGGCAAGTGCAGGCTCGGAAGGCTTGGGTGCCTGGGCCGGAGCCTGCGGGTTTAGGAGTTCGTCAAGGCTCTTCAGATTGGCAGACACAAGCACCCGGTCTCCATCCTTGACGGCAGGCATGTTCTCGTATCTGCGCCAATCGTTGATGGTGTAGATGCCGGATGCGATGGTCTTGGTCTGATAGTCAGCTTTGCTCGAAAGGTCGGAGGCATAGAGCTCACGCCTGTCGAATTGGAACTTGTATTTGTGAGCGATGGCCGGGCTGATGAGTTTCCCCAGGAGCTCCGTCTCAATCTTCGTCAGGAAGGGATTGATGGTCTGCGAGAGGAAGGAGACATTGGCCATCTCCGCGCTCTTGTAGTTGTTGGAGGTGTCATCGAACACGAAGGTCGGTGGCACACCGAAGAATCGGCAGATCTCGCGGACAGAGAACTTCCGGCTGTTGAGGAATTCCATGTCCACGGAGGAAAGGGAGAGAGGGCTGAATTGGGCCTGACCCGGCAGGCTCACGATGCGCTCCCCGTTCTGGAAGCGGGAGTCCAGGTCCTTGGCAGTCTTCTGCAGCTCGGTGTCCTGATACTCCCCGAATCCACGGACGGAGGTGTCATTGCTGACGATGCCCCGGACATTGCCCCCGTTGGCAAAGCGGTTGAGGGTTTCCTTGTCCCCGGTCGCAGCAATGTTCATCGTCTGGGCAGCGAAGGACAGGGTGCTGATGCCCGTCACGCCGTCCAGGGTGAGATTCATCAGATGGATGACCTCATTCTCCTCGAAGTCCCCGGCAAGGCCCTGCTCCGGATCGCAAATGTGATAGAGCCCATTGATGGGGTCGTGGCTCACGGTGCCCTTGTTGCACAGGATAAGCATCTCCGGCTCGCCGAAGTTCACGATGGACCAAATCGGCACGATGTAGGCATTGCCGTGGAGGTGCACCATCTGGGCAGCTCTGTTCCAGAAGTCAAATGCGTTGTAGCGGGGATTGGGGCGGACCGTCAGAAGGTAAGAGAGCCGACTGCCGACCTGCTCCGAGAAGACACCGTTGACACCCCGCTTCATGTAGCGCAGAGGCAGGCTCGCCACAGCTCCGCCAAGGACGGACACGCACCTGTAGACGGTGGCGATGCAGAGGGCCTGATAGCTCCCGCTCACGATGGAATAGTCCACATAGCCCTTCCGGGGATTGTACTCCTTGGAGGGCTCCTTGTCAGAAGCGGGGGATGCAGGGGTGGAGCCTGCATCCTCCCTTCCGAGCATGGACATCATCAGCGAGGTGAAGAGACCTTTCATTGGGAAAGCAAACGGTGTTATTCTACCCTACGCGCACAAATGCGCACATGGTACCATCTATCGCTCGTAGTCGATAAAGAGGCGGGTGCACATGAGCATCGTGATGATGCCGTCAATCTTGTGGAAGGGACTCTTTTTGATGGGCTTCACATTCTCAAGTTTGTCTTCGTCCAGGACCGCATTGCCGAAGCAATAGGCATTGATGGGATTGTTGTTGATGAAGACATGCCCGGTCTTCACACCGTGCTCGAAGCTCTCCACCGGGGCCGTGAAGTTGCCGTAAGTCTGCCGGACACCCTTCACCACATTGGAGGCTCCGGAGGCGGACAGCATGTTGATGACCTCCTGGCTCTTCCAAGGGTCATAGCCGATGCTCAGGATCCTCACCTTCTTGTTGGCCTCCAGGATGTACTCCACAATGGCCCTGTAGTCGATGACATCCCCAGGGAGGAGGACAAGGAATCCCTTGGAGGCCCACACCCTGTAGAGATTCTCGTTGGGGTGGCCGGGCAGGGCACCCTCCGGGAAGAAGTAAGCCGTGTGGAAGTAGAAGGTCTTGGTCTCGGCCTTGTACATGCCGATGGTCACGGCTGAGAAGTCATCGCTCTCCGAGAGGTCGATGGCGCACATGGCATCCGGCCTGCCCTGGAGGGTGTCAAGGCTCATCGGGATGGAGATCTTCCGGGCCAAGGTGGAGGAGATCCACACCTTCCGCTCATTCTCGGCGAAGATGTTGAGGAGCTTCGTGCGGAAGGCAAGCATCTGCTCCGAGCTCCGCAGGGCCTTCTTGTACTCCTGCCGATAGAACTGCATGCTCACCGTCACACCCAGGTGCGGGTGCACCTTCCTCCAGGTGTCCTCCGAGCTCTCCTCATCGTCCACATCCGGCTCGAAGATATGGGCAAAGAGGGCATCGTCCTCCATGTCCCCCAGGAGGATGGCCTTGTAGCCCTGGAGCATCTCATAGTAGGGGCCGTCAAACACATCGGAGGCCGTGGTGATGATGACCGTCAGAGGGTTGTCACGCACACCCATGGATGTGGTGAGGACCGTCAGGAGGTTGGCATCCTTCGCCTGAGAGAATTCGTCCATGATGACCGTGGAGGCATTGAGGCCGTCCTTGGTGCGGGCGTTGGCGGTGAGGCACTGAGCAAAGCTCTGCCTGTCCCTCCGCTTGGACTTGACGGTCTTGGCGTTCACCTGATAGTTCCGGCCTTTGGGGTCAAACTTGGACACGCAGTCCCGGATGACATTGAAGCACTTCATGGCCTGATCCTCCGAGTTGGCCCCGGTGTAGCTCTCCGCATTGGAGTCCCCGAAGAGCAGGTCGAAGATGGCGAAGCTCGCCGATGAGGTGGTCTTGGAGAACTTCCTGGGCACATGCAGGCAGACCTCCCTCACCACCCGGAAGCCGTCCTCCGTCCAGAAGGCCATGACAGAGGCGAACTGAAAGCACTGCACCGGAGTGAGCTCGTATGTCTGGAGCCCTCTCTTGCCGGGGAAGTAGAGGCTCTCGTACAGGGCGAAGAATTGAAGGACCGCCGTCACATTGAAGCCGTAGCGGTCGCACATCTGGAAGAAGTGCCTCACCGCCAAGAGCTCGAAGAGGTTGTGTCTCTCCGGGTGGTCCCTGTTCTCCTTGAGATACGACACGAGCCGACCATCGACCTCATCGAGACCGTAGTCCCCGATGTCGATGGCCCGGAGGTCTTGGATGACCTCCTCCTTCTTGGCCCGCAGCCTGTCTTTCTCTTCGTCAGTCATTACTTGTCAGCCTTCTTCTTGGGCTTGATGATCTTGGGCTTCTTCCCGGCCTTGATGACCTTCTTGGTCACACCGACCAATGGATCCTCCTCATCCTCGTTGGTGAGATTCTCCGGAGTCAGGCCGAGGGCCTTGAGCTGCCGGGTGACGGAGTCCTGTTGGTCCTTCAGGACCTTGAAGGCCGGGTGCATGGCATGCTTGCATCCGTAGCGGGTCTCCTCCAGGACGGTGACCTCCACGAGACCCTCAATCTGATCCATGGCCTTGTCAACCGACAGGAGGGCCGTGGCGAGCGAAGTCACCTGCATGTCCAGGCCCTTGTTGTACTTCTTGATGCTCTTCAGAGCCTTCTCAATCTGCTGCTTATATTCTGCAATTGTTTTGACCATTTTGCTTACAATTTTCAAAAGTTCCGCAAATCCAAAAAATCAAAAATCGACACGCGAATTTTGGGGCGAGGTTTCGGCGCACCCACCCCCACTTAAAAAACACCCTCCCCCTCTTCGCCAAAAAACTTGTGGACCACAGCCCTGACCTTCGCTGCGTTGCGCTGCTTCGTTGCTTCCCTACCACCCCGGCCCATCTCAGTGTGAGTCTTCACATGACAGTCATGGCACAGAGCTCGAAGGTTGTGGGGGTCATACATCAGTCGCTCCATCTCGGCCCTGTTGATGGCTGACTCCGCAGGGATGATGTGGTGCACCTCACATGCGGGAGTCAATCTTCCTTCCTCCTCACACCGTTGGCACAGAGGATGGGCTGTGATGATGTCTCGTCTCAGGCGGAGCCATCGCTCCGTGTGGATGAGCTTCCTGTAGGTTTCGTCCTTTGCCATAGTCTTACATCTTGGGCTTCCGAGGACGGTGGATTCTGGGGGCATGCCCCGCTTGAGGCGTAGGCTCCCACGACTCGAAGGCGGAAAACATCTCCCTGATTGTGTCCTCATCCGTCTCTTCTTCCTTCGGAGTGTCTTCTGCCTTGTGGTTTTGTTTCAAGAAGAGGCCAAGCAGGGTGACGGCCACCTCGCAGACATTCTTGAAGTGATATTCCTTGGCTATCCTCTGGAGATCATTGTACATCTCCTCGGACATCGACAGGTTGACCCTCTTTCTCATAAAACGATAGCATCTCTTTTAACGCATCCAAAAGCGATTGTTGTACCCCCTTCTTGGAGAACAGCGCATCACGGACCTTGTAGTCGACTGTGTCAGAGGCCAATAGTCGGTACACCTGGACGGGAGCCTTCTGCCCCTGACGGTGGAGTCTCGCATTGGCCTGTTGGTACAGCTCCAGATTCCATGTCAGCCCATACCACACGATGTAGTGACCGCCGTCCTGCATGTTCAGTCCGTAGGCCGTGGAAGCGGGATGGGCCAAGAGCACATCAATCTCTCCGGCATTCCAGGCAGCAAGGTCCTTCTCGGACTCGTACTGCCGGACGGTGTAGCCCTTCAGGGCCGATGTGATCCGTGGAATGTCGGAGATGAATTGGTAGAAGACAAGCACGGGTGACTGTGCAGCCTCAACAATCTCCTGCAGGTGCTCAAGTTTCCGCTCATGAATCTCATGGGCTTCCTTCTCGTCATCATAGACGGCACCATTGGCGAATTGCTGCAGCTTGCACATCAGTCCGGCTGCGGAGTTGGCGATGACATTGGTCGGCTCAGATCCGTGGGCCTCCTGGAAGGAAAGGACCTGCTCCCGCTCGAATTCCCTGTACTGCCCAAGGAGGGAGCTGCCCAGATCCACCGGGACATCATGCACGATCATGTCCGGGAGTTGGAGGTAGTCCTTGGCCTGCATCGACAAGCAGATGTCTGCAATGCGGTTGCGGATGACCTCCTCACACTCCGGACGGACGGTGCACTTGACGATGATGTTGTTCCATCTCCGGATGTAGAAGTAGCTCTCCCGGTAGCGGGTGAGGGACTTGCCGAGACGGACACCGAGGTCCAGGCAGTACATCTGTGCCCAGAGGTCGATGAGGCCGTTGGGGGCCGGAGTTCCGGTGAGGCCGATGACCCGGTGGAATGTCGGGGACACGGCCCGCATCGCCTTGAATCTCTTGGAGGTGTTGCTCTTGAAGGAAGTGAGCTCATCAATGACAAGGGTGTCGAAGGGAAGGGCTCCGCCGTAGTGGTCCACAAGCCACACGAAGTTGTCACGGCCCGTGACATACACATCGGCCTGACTCTCCAGGGCTGCGGTCCTCTGCTTGGCCGTCCCCAGGACCTTTGCGACACGGAGGTCAAGATGGTCCCACTTCGAGACCTCGGAGGTCCATGTGGCCTCGGCCACCTTCTTCGGGGCCACCACAAGGACTCTCCGGACCTCAGCTTCATCCATGAGATCCTGGAGGGCCGTCAGGGTGGAGACGGTCTTCCCAAGACCCATGTCCAGGAAGAGTCCGCACCGGGGATGTCTCTTGATCCAAGCCATCGCCTGCTCTTGGTATTGGTACGGCTTAAACCTCATGACAGCCCTCCTTCTCAAGCAGGGAGTCCACGCCTTCCTTGGAGTCGATGACCTCAACTCTCTGCCCGATGGCTCTGAGCTCACCGATGCGGATGGTCTGCCTCTTCTCCGGGTGCTGACCCTTGCTCTTCAGCTCCACCCAGATGACAATCCCTCCAGGCAGCATGACGATGCGGTCCGGATAGCCCGTGATGGAAGCCGAAGAGTACTTCAGGCAGATGCCTCCCGCAGCCTTCACCTTCCGGACAAGATAGGCTTCAATCGCCTTCTCACTCTCCGCCGAAAGGTGCGCAATGTGGCTCACCGAGGCTTGTAAACCTCGCGCGTGCACGCGATACTTACGGGAATTCTGCGTTTTTACCCCCTGAAAATCTGTACTTTTATACATAAATCAAAAAACTCTATTTTTTCGGTTTACACGGTTTACAATGCTTTATCTCCTTGTGTGTCAGTGCTTTAAGTGTAAACCAAAGTGTAAACTGACATGTAAACCGAGAATTTTTGGTTTACAACTTTTCGGCATTTTGACCCCGAATTTGTAAACCGAAGGATTTTGTAAACCGAAGCCTCAGTTTACATCTTCCGGCTCTTTTTCCTCATCCTCCGTCTCCTCTCCCGGACCCTTGATTTTCTCCTCGATGATTGACCCGATGCCCACAAGAAGGAGCTCGAAGAAGATCAGGACGAAGGAGACCACGGCAATCCAGGAGAAGCAGGAAAGGATGAACAGTCTGCGCCAATAGTTCTCTGTGCGGGGCCTTCCTGCAAGCACACGGAAGAGAGCCCAAAGGCCCGCAGTGAAGAAGAAGCCAAGGGCATAGAAGCCCAGGGCGCACATGATGATGTCGATGGTGTGAAGTGTCATTGCTTTGTGATTTAGAGGTTTGTCTTTCGCACGATCTCCACATCGGAGACCATGACGGTCTTGAAGTGATTGGCCCCAAGGCGAAGGGTGACGGCCTGCGGTCGCTCATTGTTCACCACGGTGGCCTCTTGGCCCCTGTAGGAGACTTTCTCGCCCAAGGTGAAGGGATTAACTGTCTCGGCTCGTGTCATGGCTGTAGAGGCTTATTTCGCGGTTGGAGTCATCCGGGAAGACTACCACCACAGAGGTCAGTGTCTCGACCTTGAAGTCCTTCCCGGTTTGCTCGGTCCGGCCTCTGCGATTGATGTGGGAGAAGGCGAAGTCCATGATGCGCTTCATGTCCCATCGCCTGGGGATGTCGCACTCCAGGGTCATCTCTTCCCTCGGAGTCTCGGTGTCGATGCACCTGCCCTGATTCTTCATGAAGACAATCTCGAATTTGAGGACAAGGTGTCTCTTGTGTAGTTTGTTCAATTTTGCCATTGGTATTGGAAATTTATAGGTCATCATCGTCAATTTCCGGGGCCTTTGTGTCAATTATCCGCCGGAATCCTTTCTGGGTGCCATAGGCAGAGAATCTCATGGATGAGACGGGCTCCCATCCGCCGAGCCTTCTCATGATGGCCGACACCTGCCGTGCGCTGTAGCGGGACTTGTCGGTCGGCTTCTCATTGAGGAGCTCGCAGCATATCTCCATGGCGCAGACCTTGTCCCTTCTGACCACGCCTGCGGAGGAGAGCTCCGTGCGGTGTTGGAAGTAGGACCTTCTCTCGTCTGCGGTCCAATTGTCCCAATCGGTCGGGAGAAGGGTGTCGAGGTAGTTCTGCACCATGCCGATGAGCGGGTCATCGTGGCCATCGTTGAAGATCTCCTGAATCTGACGGGCCTGCATCTCCAGGTCGGTCGGGAGGTAGAGCTTCTCGTGGGCCTTGAAGCGGAAGAGGGCCTCTGCCCAGATCTGATCCCGCTCGCCGTCCAGGTCCTCGATGTCCTTGCAGGGTTGGATGACACCCACGGGCACCACCCAGAATCTCCGGTTGCCGGAGTCACCCTTGAGGAAGGAGCACTCATTGGTAGAGCCGAAGAAGACACAGTGGCGGGGGCGATTCTCCGTGGCCTCACCGTAGGCCGGACGGTAGATGTCCACCTGACGGGAGAGGAATGCCTTGACGGATTCCACCTCGGACCGCTTCATGGCGGTGAGCTCACCCATCTCTACGATCCAAGCCTTCTGGAGCTGCTCCATGGCCTCCTTGCCCTCCATCGTGGTGACGGAGTCGGAAAACCAAGGACCACCCATCTTGGACAGGAGTGTGGACTTGCCGATGCCTTCCGGCCCGGTGAGCACGAGCATGTAGTCATACTTGCACCCAGGGTTGAAGACACGGGCCACGGCTGCGGTGAACTGCTTGCGGGTCATGGCCTCAACAAGCGGGCTCCTTTCGGCTCCAAGGTAGTCGGACAGGAGAGAGTCCAGGCGGGGCGTTCCGTCCCATTCCAGGCTGCGGAAGTAGTCCTTGATGGGGTGGAAACGATGTCGGGTGAAGACGGCCTCCTTTGCATCCTTGATCTTGTCCCTGGACACGATGCCATAGCCCGTCTCCAGATAGATCCTGAGGTTGGACATGTCCTTGCTTCCCCAATAGGTGGCATCCTTGTTCCAAGGAAGACCTCCGGTCACAAGGTCTGCATGGGAGAATTCGTCATGGGAGAGGTGGCCCTTCAGACGGGGGTCATTCTCCAGGATCAGGAGGATGTTGTCCGCCGTGGGCTTGACCTTGCCGTGCTTGTCGCACTCCAGGTCCTCGGTCCAATCTTCCGGGGTGGCTTCCCCGAAGTCCTCGTTGGCCGTGGTGCGCTTCTCGTTGACGATGAGCTTGCGGACCCTCTTGTCCTTGGAGGCAAAGTCCATCATGCGGGCGTAGGACGGGAGACGGGTCACATCGGACTCCTTCTTCCCCTCATCCTCCGCACCGTACAGGTGCAGGCGCACAAGGTCGAAGGCGTTGCACATCTTACGGGAGGCCGGGTCGGTGTCGTGGTGGCTGTAGGCGAAGAGGCCCTCATAGCACACGAGACCTCCGGAGACGGAGCCCTTCTTCCAGGTATAGCGATTCTCATGGGCCGTGGGCTCATAGGAATCCTGAAGGAAGGTCTCGATGGCTTCCTCGATGGAGTAGCTCCGGCAGAATGCTCCGATGATGCCCGGCTTCTCTCTGGGGTCACCGAGCTTCTTCATCTCATGGAGCATCCGCTCATCCTCACGGGAGGACATCGGCCACTCCGAAGCATCCATCGGGTTGGTGTAGTGGGAGAGGATCTCGTCCACATGGCAGATGGGACCGTCCTGCACCCGGAAGACATATTCACCGTCCTTGGAGGTGCTCGGCCAATAGAAGAGGCGGGGCAGCTCGAAGGTGGTGTCATCGAAGATGTCGATGCCCAGGATGCCTGCGATATAACGGCACACGGGCTCATACTCCGAAGGAGAGACCTTGCGGTCGAAGGGGATCACAAGCCTGTACCTCGGATTGTCCGGGGTGTGCTTGTGTGTTGAATAGAGCATGGCAGCGAAGGAGAAGGACAGGGTGAAGTCATCCCATATCTCCGTGGTGCCGAAGTCGATGTCGAGGGTGGCGCAGGTCTTGAATTCGGTCATGCCGTTCTTGCGCTTCCCTTCCCTGAGGTAGCCACCCACGAATCCTCCGATGTCCTTGCGCTGCGACTGCTCCTCCCTGGACATCTGGAGATACTGCTTCATGGTCTCCGGTGTCCGGTGGGTGTTCTCGCACTTCGAGACGAGCTCCGACCACATCACCTTCTTGTTGCGCCACCGGGTGGCCATGCGTGAAGGGGCGGTTGCTATCTCAAGCTGTATGTCGTGGGTCAGTGTCATGTTCTATTCTTCATCAATGTGGTCGATGCAGGCTTCCTGACTCTCGGCCACCGGGATGTCAGTGATCTTGCAGCATCCTGCCTCCCGAAGAAGGCAGGTGCCACAAGTCTTTTCTGTAGGCTGTGATTTCATGCTCCGCATTCAATCAGTACTAAATATCAAGGACTAACTACCAAATAATTGCTGAGACCGGGCGCACCCGAAGCCTGCCTGCGGACTTGCCGGTGTAGCTCTGATAACCATAGGTGAAGCTCAGAAGCCACGCATAGTTGGCGGAGCGGGAAGTCGATGACCAATACCAATCGTCCTTCAGCTTCTCTTCCCCAAGGAAGTCCAGAACCTTGTCCACGAGATAGCGGTTGAGGTAGATGATCTGGAGCTCCCACAGGGACGGGATGTACTCATTGGGCGCGAGCTTGATGTCGGTGCCCTGCTCCACGATGTAGCGGGTGTCTCCCTTCCCATTGGTGCGGAAGATGCGAGCCTGCTCCCAATTGTCGCAGTAGGACGGCTCATCGCTCAGGGTCTTGGCATCCTCACGGATGAGGGCGGAGAGCTGCTCCTTCAGGGAGACGGCCACCTTGGTTTCGCCCATCTTGATGCCGATGTAGGCCACATCGCTCTTCTGGAAGGAGATTCCCTCCGGAGAATGGGCAACACCACCCTCCACCAAGAAGCTCTCCTCTCCTGCACCCGGATGAAGGTGGGATGCGAGGATGGACTTGCCATCCTTCAGGATGAAGTAGATGCCGTCCGGCTTTCCGGTGGTCAGGATAGGACCGGAGGATTCCTCCTCCTCGGTGCGGTCCATCCCGGCCCATGCTTTGGACCTCTCTGCCTGATGCTCCAGGTTGAGGAGGGAGTAGGCATCGAGGGCGTTTTGCAGATCGTCCTCAGCCTTCTCGCGGTCGGAGCTCTTTTCCCGGAGAGCATGCCGGGCCTCGATGATGCGCATCGTGGCTTCCTTCTTCTTTACGCAGTATTCGGTGTCAATGCTGTGCAGCAATGAAAGTGTCTGATTCTTGTCCATTTTATTCTCGGTTTATTCGTTTTGGATCCTTGCCGTAGTAGAAGCGGATGGCCCTCTGAGCTGCCTCTTTAGGGTCGAGGGCCACCACATAGATCTCCCACTTTCCTTGGCCGTTGTAGGACGGCACGGTGCAGAGGTAGAAGTTCTCGCTCTGATAGTCCACGGTGACAATCCCTTTGTCTGTGTTGAACTTGACCATCAATCGTCATACTTTTCGAAGAGGTCAAGCTGCTTCATGCGGGGGGGGGGTCGAGTTAGCCCAATTCGCTCCG
>Ga0265300_10000531_pt1 | contig 40066 bp, 62 predicted proteins | sample AusTroGonzalo_MG_FD_193482 | JGI IMG/M metagenome (GOLD analysis project Ga0265300, IMG submission 193482) | Bovine rumen microbial communities from tropical cattle in Woodstock, Queensland, Australia - Gonzalo_03 | ecosystem: Host-associated > Mammals > Digestive system > Stomach > Rumen ...
AGACGGAAACTATATCGCCTCCGGAGAATTATGATGGTTACGTTCCGATCACAAGTAAAATTTGGGACATACCAGAACAAACAGGCCAACAGGGGGGTCGGGTGTTATGGAACCACCAAAGCAAACGGTTCACACCATACCCATTCATTGTTTCTACTGACAATATGAATATCACCAACAGCACGATTACGACGTCGTCGTTCAGCGGCACCGCCACACTATCGTCGTCTTCTACCGTGGTTGTGAGTAGCCCGTCTTTGACAAGTATAGCAAATTATGGGCTGATTATAGATCGGCAAAACAGCCAAAACATAGCAGACGTAATATGGGACAGTGCAATCACGATTACTTTGGCCGACAATGTAACAATATACTGCGTAGATGCCACTTCGGACACAGCGATTACGATTGATGCGTCTGGTGTGAATATTGGCCCTGGTGACGCCAAGACCTTTGAAATACACATTGCTTGTGGTGCAACATTGCCAGTTATTACTTGGACGGGCATTGACAACTGGCTAGTTGATTGCGAAACCACGCCTATTGAAACCAATGCAACCAGTATTTTTGCTATACGTGTCCAACAACGCCCGTCAGAACTCGCGCCACGTGTGGTCGGGAACTACGGGGGTGCCTACTAATGCCAAGAATAGCCACCAACCCTTTAATGTATATTGACCTTTGGGGTGAAGATAAGTTTTACACAACACCAGGAACATACACTATGAAAATGCCGAAAGGCATATATGAAGTAGTGGTTCGTGGTGCCGGGGGCGCTGGTGGATCTAGTTCAAACGTAAGTGGGGGTGCAGGCGGTAAAGGTCTTTTGCTGCGCACTTTTTTCACAATTCAAAACACTGTAATAGGCACGGCGACTGTTGGTTCACAAGGTTTGACAAGAGCAAATGGCGGAAACGGGGGCGAGCAAGGCGACGGCACTGATGCGCCACAAAACCCTGGTCCTGGTGGTGGAGGCGGCCACGGCTCAATGCTTATTGCTGACGGAACGGTTTATGGCGCTAATGGTGGCGGAGGCGGCGGTGGCGCTGGTGGTTCCGATACTAATAATTCCCGTTATTCAGACGGTGGTTCTGGTGGCGGAGGTGGCGGTTATTATCGCTTAAATGCAGACGGCACAGAAACGGACGTGCCCGGACAAAAGGGCGGTAAGGGTGCGGTTATAACAAGTTAAAGAGAAGAAAGATGGCAACGTATGCTGGGACACCAGGTGTCCAAGGAAACATTACAGATTTTCCAACCATTACTTCGGGTGCTGGCGCATCTGGTAATGGCGCTGGTGGCTATGATGGCGCGTCTGGTGGTGGCGCATCTGGCGGTGGCGGCGGCCGTGGAACCGGCAACGATTCTAGTTCTCGCGGAGGTGGTGGCGGCGGTGGTGCCAGCGGTTGTCTTGATGCTGGTGGCGGCGCAGGCGGCACTGGTAAAAACACCGGTGGCGCAGGTTATCACCATCATACAACGCCGACCGATACGACATACGAAAACGCGCTGTATGGTATTACTGGAAACTATGGAACTGGTGGCACACCTGACGCCAACGGAACAGATGGTTTTGTGGCCGTTAGGCGCATTGGAAAAGTTCAACCAATAGACGAAACGCTTGATTGTGGTAATGTAAAAACAAGCACCGTAGAGATAGAATGGACCCAAGAACAACCGGGAACAACTGCTTTTGATACAATTTCTGATTATTTTGGTGTGACAGACGGCACGAACTGGTGGTTTTTCTCTCATTCTGGGTATGTTACAACAACCACAGATCTTGAAACATTTACACCAAAAGTTTCTTCAAACATAACCCCAGAATCAGTTGTTCTTGTTGGGAATAAGTTTGTGTCAATAGATTTGAACGGTATAGTAAAAACAGCAGATAAAACCGACCCAACAACTTGGACACAAGTTGCAGATTTGTCGTCAATATATTCAGGTTGGAACGGTTTGTGTGTTGGTAACAATGAGATTATTGCTTATAGTTCCGGAACAAAACTGGCTAAAACAACAGATTTGACGAATTTTGCTACCTGGAACGAAGTTACGTATAGTGGTTATTATGCTGGGGCTACTGACAACGGAATGTGCTGGAATGGCTCGCAATACCTTGCCTTATCTTCTTTTTCATACGCGATGGTATGTTCTTCCCCAGACGGTGTAAATTGGACGTATTTAGGCAGAGTGAATACGATATTATCTGCGTCCCCACGTCTGCTTGGGTGGTCCTGTGGAAGATATGTGCAAATTTCTAATTCTGGCAAAGTGTATGAATCAGAAGACGGAATAAATTGGACGTTAAACGACGAAGACGTGCCATTTAGTTCTTGTCGTGCTGGTGGGTTTAGTGCTGATGGAACCAAAATCGTAGTCGTTTCTGCTTATGGTGGGGTAATAGCCATTGCTGACAACACTATTATTGTTGACCCGTTAGAAGAAATTATAGATTGTGGGGCGATAGATTCAACTGTTGCAGACACAATAAATTGTGGGCCTATAATGTAAAGGAAGACAAAATGGAAAAGAAACGTCAAAAATGTGAAGTGTTTAGCAGATCAATGGGCTTTATACGCCCGATAGAGAACTTTAACATTGGGAAACGGTCCGAGTTTGAAGAACGCAAAACGTTCAAAGAGAGCATAATTTCAAAAGCCATAAACAAACTTCTAAAAAAGGAGGACGCTATGCCTTGCGGAAAGAAAAAGAAAAAATAATGCCAAAAGGGGCAGTTTTGCCCCTTGATTTGTTTATTATATAGTAAGAGGTATTCTAATGTTGCAACGAGTTAAAGAAGTTCAAGAATCAGATTTGCGTATGAACGGTGCCTTGGCACGTAATATACAGCGTGTTTTGGCGGTCACACAGGCACAAATAGATGCGGCTGCGGCCCAAGGAAAAGGTTGGCTTGTAAAGCGTGTCGTCAAGGTCAATGACCCGCTAGACAATCTGCGTGGCGGGACCCAACTCGTTATCAAACAAAATTCTATTTTGCCAGGCCAAAATGTGATGCGTGTGTTGTATAGCGGCGGTCAAGCCGTGGTGGTCGGGCCTGGAACCAGCCCCTTGTCTTTGCCTGGTGCTATGGCAGATGATATTCTTTCTTTGACTGCCTTTGGTGGCACTATTCAAGGTGTGCCGCAAGAGTATCAACAATTAGAATCTTTGACAACAGACAGCAATTCTTATTTTAATATAGATTATGCAATTAAAACAATTGATATTAGTATTACGGTTGATGCAGCACCTGGAGCAACAAGCACAGGGCCGAATATGATATGGGGTCATATGGGGAGTTCAGGAAACCTGCCACGCTGGGGAATAGGGTCTTATCAAAATCATTGGTTGTATGGTGCAAACGCAACAAGTTCGTCTGGGACAGCCGACAATAATCGTCATACTTTAACAACAAGAGTGTATTATAACGAAAACAACACGGCTGTATATGACGCTGTTATAGACGGAACCGCCGTGACAGCACAAGCGTTGTCTAATGTTGAACTATGGACTGGAAACACTCTTTCGGTGTTTGTCGGTGCTCGCAATAATAATGGCACAGCAGGAAACTTTAACCCGTCAACAATCTATAATTTTAAGATTGAAAAAGCAGGTGTGACAGTTGTAAATTTAGTGCCTGTAAAACGCATATCTGACAACGAGATAGGTTTTTACGATACAGTTCGTGGTCTTTTCTTTGCTAATCTGGGAAGTGGAACTGTGACTGCTGGCAATTCTGTTGTGCCCACCCCAGCAGCACCAATGGACATTGTGTGCAACAACGGGGTGTTGAAATACCGTGATACAGAACTTCCTGTTGGGTATCGGCGTATTCTTGGTGTGACAATGAATAATAATTGTTATTACGAAATCACAGGGTTCAAAATGAATGGGTCTGACACGCTACGGTTTTCGTTCACAAGAACGGGGGCTAACGCGTGTAATGTTCTTGGTGCTTATGACGGAACTTCTGCCCAGACAAATTATTCATTGTATGCTGCGTCCAGCAATTCGTCTTATTTGAGATATAACGGCGGAACTTATAACAGTTATGCTGTTGCAGACAAAAAATATGATGTAGTGCTAACTCCAACTGGTTCAGACGGTATGGAAACCGATTCTACTTGGACAGCCAAGACATTTACTTCAACCACGAATCTTTGTGTTGGCACAACCTCACCGTCTGCAACTTCTTCCAAGATGGTTGGTGACATACACGGGTCAGTTGTGGTTGATAATCGTTTGGAGTTGATACCGTGTGAACGCGTCAGTGATAGCGAAATTGGTTATTATGACCCCAACACTGACACATTCTATGAACCAATCGGCACAACACCAATATCTTTGGGTTATGACTATTCACATTATGCAGTTGTTGCAGACGGCCCGATTGAAACCATCGCAATTAAAGACGACCAGAACGCAACGGTCAGCACCGCAACCTGTGAAGATTTGTTATCTATCGGCGATTACACTGACGAACAAGAAGTTGTTAGTGGCGAAATAACAAGAAAAGTTGGAATAAAGGTGTTTGATGGAACAGAAAGTTGGTCCAGAGCATCAAATCAAGACGGTTCGGCGAACTATGTGTTTTACACACAGTTAAACGATAAAAAGATTGGGAACGCCCAGCCAATGCTTTGCACACATTATGCGTATATGGGTTCTGCGTCTTATGTGACATTGACTACGGGAAAGTTTTTAAGCAATTCTGCGAACACTTCTGTTTATTTTGATGGTGGGTCTATAACAACAGCGACAAACTGGAAAAACTGGCTTGCTGCACAATACGCAAACGGCACGCCTGTTATTGTGATATACCCGTTGGCGACAGAAACAACCGAAAGTGTCGCAGGTCAGCCGATGCAAACCGCTGCTGGTGACAATACTGCCGAAATCACGCAGGCAGGTATGGCAGGTTTGGAACTTGAAGTGGAATACTTAAAGGACGAATAATATGGCAAAACAATTACAACTTCGCAGAGGAACAACGGTTCAGAACGATGCGTTCACTGGCGCTCTCGGTGAACTGACGATGGACACGGACAAAAACCAACTGCGCATTCACGACGGGGCAACACAAGGTGGGGTCGGAATAATAGATCCGATCGTAAGTTATATGCTGCCAAACACTGGAAATAACTATATGTGGTATAGAAAGTATGCGTCTGGTTGGTGTGAGTTTGGGTTCCGAGCGACGTGGAATGGTTCTTGGACGACGTTTAATTTGCCGTTGACGATGGCAGACGCTAACTATACTTGCACCGCAGGTGGGTATAGGACTGACAGTTCGCCATATCAACAAATGACCTGTTTCAAAAATTACACGACCACAACAGTTGATATATGGTCTTCTGACGATACTAGTTCAAATGCGGCAGAAGTTCGTGTATATGGGTGCGGTATGGCAGCATAAAGGGAGAAAAAAATGGAACAGTATCTATCGGAAATTGTTACAGCGCTGGTTTCAATCGGGGTATCGTATGGCGCGATGCGGACAGAGATCCATAATATGAAACAGAAAATTGAGCGCTACGATGCCGATCACGATTTGCTTGTTGAACTGAATACCAAAATTGATATGATTCTAAAAAACCAAAGGAGTAAAAAATGACGTGGTTATTAGAACACTGGGAAACAATCTTTGCTACGTGGGGCGTTCTTGTTGCGTTCTGCACCGCGATTGTAAAATTGACCCCAACACAGAAAGACGACACGTTTTTAGCCAAGGTGGTTAAATGGGCTGACGTTTTTTCGGTTGTCTTTACAAAAGAAGACGCAAAGGTTATTGCAGATGCGTTGAAGAAGAAAAAATAGTGGGAAAAGCATCAAAAACATATCTTTATACATACAGCACTGGTGGGTTTTATCAATTTAAGATATACCGCATAGAAGACGCGGCCCACCAGGTTTATTATGTCGGATCCCCGGTGGGTCACGGTGGCACCAAACTCGCCGATACTATTGAAGAGTTACTTCCTCAACTTGATGCCGAAGTGCCTATTCTGAATGACTTTTTGAGCAAGGTGCGATAACGCATTTTTTTAGGTCCACAGGGGCCATTCTGTATTTTGGCTGCAAATACCAAGCACGACCATCTAACGCCTGCCACGGGGTAAATTCTGTGCCAATTTTGCGCAATTCTTCCACAAGGCCACGCGCCCGTTCTTCTGTTTCAACTTGACGCATAAAATGGATCGCGATTCTTGGTTGTGGGTTATTTTTGATCCAGATGGTCCATTCAACGCCCCAAAAGGCATTACGACGGCGGCCATCAAAGACGATTTCTGGGTGGTAACAGTAAAACGGTTTTATGATTTTGTATTTTCTGGTTGGTTCTTTTGGCATTTTTCTTCCTTTCCTTTAAGAAATTCCCTTGATTTGGCGACTATGTATTTCGCCATATCTTCCCTATTTTTGCAGAACCTAACGCGCACCTGGTAATGATACGCATAGGCCAGCAAACTTTGTATGATCGTATCAAACTTGTATTCCCAGCCGTGACGCTCGCAATACCTATAAACCGTTCCGGCCGTATGCTCTACAAGAATGTATTTCACTTCAAACCCTTGCATACGGTCCATTTCCCGCAAAAAGCGTTCGTGGCCGCCGATGAGAGTTCCCACCAAGTCGGGCACAGATTTTCGTTCAAAACAGATTTCGTCTTCGTGACCCGCCAAGGAATAGTCCCCAGTTTTGAGGCCTTGGCGGACCACTTCAACGCCACGAATGTCGCCCAGGTTCAAGGGGTTCTGTTCACGGGAATCTTCTATGATGGTCAAGGACAAGGTCATTTTTCTTCCTTATCTTTGATTTTTTCAAGGGCTTTGTCAATTTCTGTTTCCCAATTCACACAACCGCCTTTGATACATTTGTTCACATATTTCAACACATCAACAGCAATATCAAGTTTCTTCTTGGTATCTATCAAACCTTGCCATAAATCTTCTGACCCATAAAAGTTCCCTTTCCAACTAACACATTTTTCATTAGAACACATTATGTCATTTATGTTTTTACGATTTAATTTGTGTCCACAGAACGGACATTTTAATTCTGTCATTTACTTCCCCTTTGGGCTAGTAATTGCTTTGCCAAAGCGATAATTTCGCCGTGAGATTCGCGTTCGTATGTTTTGTCCTTATACCAGAACAAGAACTTTTCTTTGCCTGTTTTGGTGTTGAACTCACGCCAAATGTCAATAATTTCGTATGATTGGTAAAAATCAAGTTTGTTGCTCATTGTTGCCTCCGTTTCCTTATTGATTCAACTATATAATCAAGACGCTGCATCGTATCAACTGCAATGTCTTCCGCCCTTTCTGCGATTTCTCGTGTGCCGCGATCTTCTACTTCTGCCCGGACTTGCAGCAACATACGCCCGTTCATATCGCAACCACGCCACCGTGCCCACGCTTTCGCTGCCCTGCGGCCCTCAACCCATTTCTGCAACAATTCGGGCGATATTGGCTTGTGTGCCTCTTCATACTGCTTGTGGCGTTCCAGGACCATATCGTAATACTCTTTTTTGGTTTTGGGACCATACATATTGCCTTTGCAATAACCAGCGTATGCGTCACGCCAATCGTCTTTGGACCATTCAGTCGGTGGCAGGTTTATGAGGTTTAGATTCATTTTTAGGTCCTATAATTTCGGTTAGTTTGCGATAGTATTTATCACAGCCAGCGGACACAACAGGGTCGGCATCTGGGTCGTTTCGTGCAATAGCGAGTTGCAGTGCTGCCGAACGCCGCAAATCACGAAATTCAACTTCAAGGTCTTGTTGAATGTCGCCAACAAGTTTTGCGTATGCACGCCTGCGGTCTTTCAACTGCTTGATATACTTTCTGCGTTTCTTAAAAAAATCTGCGTCTTGTTTCATTTTGTCCCCCAGGGGTGGGCCGTGTTAGTATGCTCATTACTATTTTACTGTCTGGGCGATGGTCTTTCAACCAGGTGGCAACCGTGACGGCCCGATGGGTTTATTTACAAAGTTTCAATAGATCCTTTGTAAATTTATCTATTTCTTCTACGGTTTCCAACGACTTGTGTTTTTCAACAATGTGCGTGATAGCCGCAACAAACTCACGTTCTTTTTCAACCAGAATATCAACCGCGACCGGACGGATCAATGTCATAATGTTGGTCAATTTTTCTTGTATGTCTGGGCACGGCATTTTGTCCATCGCATCTCTGGCGAAACGATCGCCGTTGTGGGCTTTCAGAAAGTCCGTAAAATTCGTAAATACTTCATTCAGATCTTTGTCCATTTTCATTTCCTTTTGGTTGTTCGTCTTCTAAAACCCATTTTACGAAACGGATCTTGAATTCCATTTCGGTTTCGCGTTTCAGAAGTTCGTCTTTTTCTTTGCGCTGGGCAATAAACAGTTCTGGAACTTCCATAAAGTTTGCGGCATCAAGCCACGCAGTTGTCCATTCCAGACGTTCCTGTATTTTGCCCAGTTCTTCTGTGTATTTATTCAGCGCGAGCGTCAGTGCTTTTTGTGTCTTCATTTTCACACTCCACCACTTCACACCAGTTCTTCCCATACACGTATTCATACACTTCTTCTGCCGGAAACTTCCACAATTTACCGACACGGACGCAACGGAAACCTAAACGGTTTTTGGCTGCATTGGCGCGGACCGTGGTCTGATCCACGCCTAAAATCTTTGCGACTTCTGGTGCTGACAAGAATTTCAATTTTTCCCCCTTTGGTTAGAATGGAATATCGTCGTTCACTGCCTCGGCCACGGTTTCTGATTCTGTCTTCGCATTGACGTTGCACGCGCCAACTTTTTCAGCACGGGTGATTCTAAACGAATTCCAGATAATCTTTTTCCCGTCCTTTTCGCTTTCGCGCGAAGAAATGAAGATCACGGCCTTGTAGATGCCTCCGACTTCCAGGTCACCAACAAGTTGTGACGTTGTGGCAACCAACTTTGTTTCGCTGATAGAACCATCTTCACGTTCCAATTCTTCCTGGACGGTGTATTCGTCCATTTCCCAAGAACGGCCCGAATTGCTGGTTCCGGTTTTGTGTTCTTTTTTCAATACTTTGATTTCTGTTTCTTGTGTTCTCATTTTGTTTCCCTTTGGTTTAGAAGTTTTTGGCGTAAAATTCTGCGATCTCTTTCAGTGCTCTGCGTGCGATCCCACGAGCGAAAAAGCAGTTGCGTTTTGTAATCTCAATCAACGCCTTTATCGCCATATCGCCGCGATCACGGAACAGACACATATCACGGAAGAGTTGATCGTTTTGTTTTTTCTGTTTTGATTTCAATGTATTTTTGCGAAACATAGTTTTTCCTTTTGGTTATATTCCCATCACGTTACGATACATTTGTGTCAATTCGTCGTCTATATTCAATTCAGTTGGGTCCATACCACGAAGTTTCACGATCTTTTTGATATATTTCGGATCGTAACCAGCCGCCTTTGCTTGGCGTAAAACTTCCTTTATGTCCGCCTGAATGTCTTTCTTATCAGCGGTCAGTTTTTCCACTCTTTGCACGTAAGATTCCAATTCAACGGCGTTCATTGATGCCAGGTTTTTTGTCATATTTCACTCCTTTGGTTCTATGACACGATTATTATAACACATTTTTTTTATTTTTCCGACAAATTATAAAAAATTTTTATTCGCCACTAAAAAACGCGGCTAATTCGGCGGTTCGGCGTTTCAACAACCCTGGCATAACTTTGCCATTTGCCTTGAACCAGTCGTATTCTTTGATAAATGTTGGCCAGTCCTTTGCTTTCAGTGCAGCACAACATTTGGACCGTGCAAACGCAGGCCAACCAATGTTGTAAATCAACGATATGATTGCCTTGAATTGTCCGTTTTTTTGCAGACCCAAACCCGCAAGATGCGGTCTTATTTCGTTGTCAATATACTGTTCCAGCATATTATACGCACCCTGCATCGTAATTGTGTCGCCTTGCTTGACTGGCCGACCATCAGGGTATTTTGTCGTGCCATAACCAATAGTCCATACGCCCGCTGGACATTTGTAGGCGTTGCGGCGAAAGCCCTCAAATTTGATAATAAAATCAGTTGTTGTTTCTATCATTTCAATACCTCCGCAAGTTCTGATGGCGTGCCTGTCAATACAACGATTGGCAGTTCCCGAATGTTCAAAGCACGAGCCAAGTTCATTATTGTTGCAGTGTCGGTTTCAACCTCTGCGTCAGGCACTTGTGATGCCAATGTTTTGCACTTGCTGCAACCCTCTTGTGATAAGATGATTTTTCTCATTCTAACCTCCAATTTTTTGATAGTTCATTTATGTCGTCAAAATCAACAAGTGTGATGATGTCAACGACACACTGCGGTTTGCCATCTCGTTCCCTGACTTGGCTGCGGACATAATAGTTTCCTTTGGCACGGCTTTGGTCCCAAGTAAAATCAAAATGTCCTTTAAGTTCGTTCATCAACCCGACCAACTGTTTGCGATTGACCATCAGGAAAGAATTATCGGGTTGTTGGAAAGCCACCCACTGTGCCTCGCCGTATAACCAGCCCTTATGGTTTTTTGATATAAATTCAACCCAAACATCTTTTGTGAAAGGTCCTGTCTGGCGTTCGCCTGCGTTGTGTTTGAGCCCTTTGATATCAACCGACATTGAGTGAATAACACCCTGTGGGTCTTTGGTCTTGACCCAATAGTCAATGTGGTCCAGGCAATCTTCTTCTTGTGATGTGCGTATTGTTGTATAACCCCTGGACGCACAAATTCTGGCAAAAAGGTCTTCGGCCCTTTCACCGTTTTCGTATGCAATACCCTTTGGGTCTAATTCGTGTAAAACAGACATTATCGCACCTCACAATAGTTGTGTGCCTCGCAAAACAAAAACTCACCACGAGCACAAAGCAGATTTTCATCGTTCAGCAGATACACGGCGACATAATACCGTCCGTCATATTCCTTGGCATAATCGCTGAAAACAACCGTGCAGCGTTTTCCGCATAGTTGCCGAATAAATGCAAGGTTGCTGACATTTTCCGTGACCAAAACTGTATTCTTTGGCAAACGGGCTTTTTTGCGAATATACAACACTGCTGCACGGTCCATACGGTCAAATATGAACGCACCTGACATCATTCCGTAATCATTCCTTTCTTTCATCATTTTTCTTCCCTCTTGTTTTTTTTGTTGTTTCTATCGTCAATGGAATTACGCGACACAGTGGTTCTTTTGTTTTTATAAACTCTTGTGCGTCATCAAGGAATACAAAGGTTCCCTTGACGATGCCGTTGGTTGTGACAACCTGATATATTGTGGTCATTGTTCGCCTCCCATAGCACAAAAGATTCCACATTCCACATAGCAAGATTTTGGTTTTCGGCCTGTGGCGTTCAATGGCAGTTCGTCAAGAAATATATGGCGTGGTTCGTGACCCTTGCCGAGGTCCACCAGACGACAACCTAACCTGCGTGATTGTTCCGCACGCTGCTTGAAAACATCAGGAAACAATCTGCGAACCAACTGCCAATACCATACGCTGCCAGATTTTACACACCCGATACAGTTTGCGTTTGGAAACCCATACTTGGTGTATATTTCTGGCAACTTGATGCCCGCCAATTCAATTTCATTGAAACAGCGATGCTTGTCCCAACCTTGGTCTATCAACGGACATTCCAACCGATAGCCCTTATTCTTTTCGGACTTATTGAAGTTTTCTTGACGGTTTGTTTCTTCCGCAGTATAACCCATCACGATTATATCTTTTTCACGGTCAAAATTGTTGTCTTTTTCCCACTGCATACGGGCCATCTGTTTCAGTTCCAGTGTGCAGGGTGCGAAGTGCGGCGTGCTGACCAGACCGTATTCCTCAAAGACCTTGGTTATATCGCAATCTTTGAAACAAGGGTTGATAGCAGATTCAATTTTGATGCCAAGCCACTGTTCGCAATCTTTCAAAAACCGCCTGTTGTCTTCGTGTTCGTTGATAACAGGGTTGTTCACGACACGGACATTCTCTCTGCCATACTTTGCGATGGCTAATTTTGCGGCACACGCTGACGCTGCACCACAAGAAAACCAGCACACAATCATTTATGCCTCCTCGTTTGTGTGATGATAATTGCCCTGCGGTGTCTTTTCCCAAGTGCGTTTGCGATTCTTTTCCATCTTTTCAGCAACCTTGATGGGGAAAATTGCACTGGAATAAATTTCCTTTCTTTCGTTTAATGCAGTTGCAACGATTGTGAAATACGACAAGGCAACAATAAGGTCAAAACGACACAAGCCACACGCCACGATGAACATATCGGCAAGTTCCTCATAAGACGGCGAACGGTCATATTCTTCCATTTCTTCGTCAAACTTTCGCAACTGGTCCTCCATTGTTGCATCAGGAAAGGTTTTTGCGTGCCATTCGGCGATTGTCATAACGGTTTCTTTCATTTTTTGTCCTTTTTGTTGATGATGTTGAAATAGCGTTCCAGTGCCGTAATCGCGTCTTGTGGGGTCATTACAGAAAACGAAAAAGACGAATACGGACCAAAGTTTCTCACGGTGATAAAGATTGGACCTATCATATTAGTCCCCCATTTTTCCAAGTTCAACCAATTCGTTGTGTATTCCTATGATCTGGCGGAAGTGCGCACCATCAGCACAGTTGATAATTATTATGTCGCCAGTATTCATAAGCGTCCAGACGTTCGTAAAATACGACGGGTCTTCAACTTGTTTGATCTCGTCGCCGGTTGTGTAATGCCATAGTGTAAAGCCGTTGGCGTAGGCGATAACAGACAGATTTCGGTTCATAAATGCCATTTTATACTCCTTTGGTTATAGTGGCAGGTCTTCAAGTTCGTCCAGTTCTTTCTCTTCTTTTGTCAGGCCGACAGGGTCAATACGGAACACACGGCACTTTCCACCGGCCGCCATTTCGTATTTCGTGTCAGAGATCACTACCATAGAGTTCTCTGGCAGTTCTGCCAACGCAGACACCGATCGCCAAAAAGCACGTGCTTGTAGGCACGGTTTGTGGTTCGCATCGCACCATTCGGTGTATTTCTGATACGAACCCCATTTGTCTTTGGCGAACTTTTGCGCCGTCAGTATCGCGCCCCATTTTTCTGGTTCGGATCTGACTGCTTTAACATAACCAAGAATCGCAAAGTTTTCTTTGGTTTCCCAGTTATAGTTATCAAGATTGGCTGACTTCACTTCCAGTTTATCTTCTTCCGTCAGTTGATAAACCCCGTGGTGTTCTTTGTAATACACCTTTGCCTCGGCCAGCATTTGTTGGAAAAACTCGTCCGGCAGGTCAAGTATGCGGCATTCTTGCTCTGCCAAGTGGCATTCAAATATGATCTGTCTGCGTTCATTGGTGGCATAAACCTGGTTCACGTCATTACTGGTCCGCAGTATTATAAACGAACGGTCGTGCTCTTCTGGTTGACCAAATTTGCGCGAAAACTTGTCAACTGGTGTGGACACCAAAGTTTTCATTTCGTCGGTGCTGATCTTCCCCGTCTGTTTGCTGTTTGATACCCAGGTGCATTCGTCGTCCACCACGATTGCGTTGTTTCCATCGTAGGCGTTCACAAAGAAGTCGTCGCGACGGCCAACAGCGAAGTTCAGAAAGCCGCAATATTTTCCGCCCAGCAAACGACGGCACAGCAACGATTTCCCGATCCCTTTGCTCTTGGCCACAATATCAAAGAAGTATGGACAGTAATCGTTCCGTGGTGAAAACTTCGCCACCAAACAAGTCATAAGCAATAGGAAAAAGTTTGGGTTTGTGTCGCAGTTGAAATACTTTTTCATAAAGGTTCCGATGCGTTCTTCGCCGTCCCACTGCGGAATCGCGTCATAGAACTCTTTGCGCGAATTGAACGTGGAATACGTCGCCACCGCTTTCCACATAAGTTTTAATTCTTGGGGCCGTATTGACCTGTAATTTGTTGTCTTTACCTGCTCGCCTGTTTCCTTGTCAGTTTTGTAGCCAGTAGTTTTGATCGCCAATCTATCGCAGAAGTGCAGATCAAATATCATTTCCGCACGTTCGGCCGATATAAGTGGTTTTTTGGAAAACACGGATCTGAATAGGCCGGTAATTACGTCGCGTTCAAACAGACGGTTCTGGCGGCAGATTTCCAGCACCTTTGCGCTCAATTCTGCCACAGTGCCCTCGCCGATTTTTTTGTTTTCTAACAGTGGTTGAAGAATATCAATCTGTTCGGCCATAGAGATTTCTTCTTCCTGGCCATCGTCAAAACCGTCGTCTGAATCTTGGACGGGGGGCTTTGAAGATTTTGAAAAATTGGAAAGGTCGCCCCCCGATAGGTATTCGTCGTCCTTGGACACCGGTTTTGGTGCCGGCGTAAAATAGGCCTGACGCCCATCTATGAACGACTTATTCATTATATCAAGATCTGTATTAAAATCAAGTCCGTGGGGCAGATAATATTTCTGCGCAGCGGTGAATTGATCCAGTATAGATATGTCGTTGCCGTCAAGAACGACATTAGTATAATCTTTTGGGTTGATCCCTGCCAGTTCTTGTCTTGAAAGCACGGCCATTGGGAAAAACAATTCTGCCTGTTGAAGTGCGTAGGTGTTATCTGTTATAAAAAGTTCTTTTGCCATAGCAATACCCTTTCCTTTATATTGCGTGTTTTAATTTACTATATCACCCTTTTTGGAAATTTCAAGCCCTGTTTTTTATAAATGCGTTTTATCAGTGATTCCGCGCGTTTGCACTCGGAAAAAGACCGAAGAAAACCAAAATGAAACTGATCTTCTGGTTTCCGATTCATTCCGATCGTTATATACCGATACCACCCTTTTCGTGATTCGGTCGGGTTTGGGTCGTTTTTCCACACCGGATCAAACAAATCGTGCAATCTTTGGCGTTCGGCACGCAACGCAGGCGCGGCGATACTGGCCATCGGGCGCCATTCGTTCCCGAATTTCTGGGCCAAACAATAGTTCAAACAGTGTGGGCACTGATAATACTTTCTGCCCCAATATTCCGGTCTTCTAGTATTAGTGGTCATTCCGCTGACCAGATGCGCGTCAACTTCGCGACGGCATTTACAACAATATATTTTCATAGGCCTTTCCTTTCTAGTGGCCGGTTTTTGGACACACCACCGGCCAAGGTGCCAACTAGGTTGTAGGTAAAACACAACCCGTCCGATCTTATTAAAAACGATACACGATTCCGTTTTGGTTAGCCCCCCAGCGCGATTCTTCACCCAGACGGTAAATGATCACGCCTGCGATCGCCACAGCGCCGACAACAAATAGCGTCGTGGCGACATTTTGATACGCGTCGTGTTTTCCACGATAGTAAGCGTTCTGGGCCACAGTATAAGGCCTATGGTTCACGGGCATTGCGCGCGGAACAGCGTTTGCGCTGGTGGCGCATACAGCAATCGTCAAAGCAACAAGAAGTTTTTTCATAGTTCGTCCTTTTGGTTAAAGTGTCATTCTGAAAGCGTCCGACGGAACGCGTTGTTCGTCCACAGTTATCACACAGCCAGTTATAAAACCAACATATTCGGGGCTAAATTGAGCATACGCACGATAACAATGGCGTTTTTCAACAGCACTGCCTATTACGAAAAACAAAGTCGGTATTATAATAAGAGCAGCCCAACCAACAATATCACTGCGATAACACCACCACCAATCTTTAATTTCGTGCATTATTGTTTTTTTTGATTCTGTTATTTTTTTCATTCCGTTTCCTTTTTGTTGTAGGTCCAGTTTTCTGCGAACGCCGCCGCAAATTCTGGATCGCAGTTTATATCGTGGATCATAAGGGCGATACGCGATTCCAGCAGCCCAAGTGATCCGTCCGACCAGGTGTAAAATTCGTCAAACGGTTCGGCTGAATCGCCATCGCAAATCAGATAATCAAACCGTTTAGATTCCCAGATAAACATATAGGCCAAGTGCTGAATGCTTTTCTGGTATTTACCCTGTTCGTATTTACCTGCGCCGACGCGTTTGAAGTCCACGATCGTTGTAGGTAAAATACAGTCCGCCACCCCGTAGATATAATTCCCGGACGGCAGTTCACGTCCGCCACGTTCCTGGAATACCCCGTCCGCGCAATTCGTAGCAATCACACGGGCGCAGGCAAGTTCATTTGGATCCAGTTCTTCCAGGCCAGCACAGGTGCGTAGCGTCGCAATGTTTTCCACATACGTTTCAAACAAGTGGCCACGGGCCTGTTCCGGCGTGTCGGGTGTTTTGATCCGGCGCAAAGCATTTAACATTTCTTCACGCGCGGCCTGTTCCTGTTCTTCCGTCCTGTCAAACAGTGGGTATCTGTAAAACAGCCACGTGTTATACAGCGACGGCGTTACTTTCCACGGCATTCTTCACCCCTTTGGTTAGTCGTTCATTGCGCCAGATATTCCCAGCACAGCCACCACAAGAAAGATTCCAATCGCGACGCCCATTATTTTCCCCCTGTGGTTTCGGTTTCAGATTTCACAAACCCAGCATTGCCACGATCATAAACAAACCCAGACGCCGTTGCCTTGTCAATCAATTCGTGTTTCAATTTCAGCGCAGCACCGTTGGTGATCCCGTCGGCCTTTCCGACTGCGATTGCCGCCTTGGTGAAGTCGTCCGCCGTTTTGCACGCGTCAATAATTTCACGGAATTCGGTCATTTTCTTCAATAGATCAGCATTCGCCTGTTCGTCCGCCACCAAAAAATCTGCGATCTGTTTTTCAATCACGTCTTTGAAAAACGTATTCGGTTCGGTGCGAACGTCGGGCAAGACATAGCGATTCGCGAAGTTGAACGTATTTCCGACGTAGATAGAATCGTCGCCACCAAATTCCAGAACGTAATCTGTTCCGGCCTTTGTTGTGTGTCCGATAAAGTCCAGCATTTTCATAAGTTCGTCTTTGGCCTTGCCTTGACACTGTGGACGTTTGATAATCTTGTCGTCAGATTTTTCTTCGCTTTCGTGCGCCAGGAATAACACCGATCGGCCAGTCATTTTAAGTTGGTTACACACGGACATTATTTCGCTTTTCACCGCACCCCATTTCGCAGGGTTCATAACGTTGGAAAACTTGTCACGTATAATCATATCAACAGCGGCACCAAACGTGTCAACAATAATTGTTTTATATTGTTTCAGTTCCGGCGCAGCGCAGACGGCCACAAAATCTTCCCATTTTTCACATTCCACGACGTCCAGGCCAGTGCGGTCCTTTCCGGCGATTCGGTGTGCGCCGTGATCCAGATCAATCAAGATCGGTTTGTCGGCCGACGCAGCCAGCGTAGATTTTCCAGATTTCGGGGATCCGAAGATTATACCCACCCAGGTCGGGTTTCTTTTGATAGTGCCACCATTTACGATTTTGAACATATTAAACTCCTTTGTCTGTGTTCGTTGTTATTATATCATAAAATTTTCATTTTTCCGACAGTGGTGAAAATTTTTTTATTCCGCCCACTTGTCCAGATCGCAGCAGGCGCTGTGCCAAGATTCATAGATCTTGGCGTTCACCGGCCTGCCCCACATTGCAGGACTGATAAAATTGTTTCGCGTATAGATAATTTCCCAGCCCCGTTTGTTTCTGTTGTATCGTATTTCCATTTTTCGCCCCTTTATTCGTCGTCCGGCGTGCGCAGATGTTTCAGCGCCATTATATCTTCCATTTGTTCCGTATAATCGCGCTGATTCTGTTCTTCGCATATAATATCGTTTATATCGTTAGCCAGACGCAAGATCATTTGAAACCCGTGTTCTTTTTCGTAACCCAGGTAACTTGCACTGTGATAGATCGCGTGTTTATAATACGTTAGCAAGTGTTCCAGTATTTCACACAAACAGTAACAATCACCCTTTGTGTAGTTTTCACGGGCCGGCGCCGGTGGAAAATCGCGCCGGTATTCGTCGTCGTCGTAGATCTGATCCAGTTGCCGTATAATACCGGTGCTGTCAATAAATACACACCCAGCCAGTTCGTGAATTATATTCGTCAATTCTTTATAAGAAAGATTGTGTTCCTGTAAAATATCGTAGATTCCCATTTTATTCACCTTTGTTTTCTGTGTTGATCTGTTCAATATATTCCCAGATTGTGTTCGCCGCGATTTCAAACAATTCTTCGCGATACTGATCCTGATCCAGGTGTTGAAGAATATAAAATTCAATCAAAACGTCGGACAGCCGTTCAAAATCGTCACCCAGGGCCATAAAAAATTCGGCCACATTATTCGGCACAAACGACACAAACCCGTCGTAACTTGTAAAATTTTCGTGTAGATACTGATCAAACAGACGCCGTCCGGTAACCTGCGCAAAGTTCACGATCTTCTGCCAGTCACATACCACGTCACATTCAATCTTGTCCGTTTCAAAATTGTAAAACCGTGGACTGTGCAGCGCGACGAATTTTATATCGGTGATCGCGTCTGCACCCACCATTGACGACAGTAACGCGTCCGGAACTTGTGCACATACAGCGTTGCAATACTTTTCAAAACCGCCGTCTATAAAATCAAATTCACAGCCGTCGTCGTCGTTTGCTGTAAAATTATACAGTGTGTCGGAATTATACAGTTCAGATTCATAAAAACCCGGAAAAACCGACGTGGACCAGTTTATATATTTCATATTATTCCCCTTTGTTTGCTTTGTTTTTTATAAAATCTGCGGCAGCGGATCCGGTTTTATACTGTCCGGCGCACACAGGACACAAAATAGAATACTGATCGCCAGCGTTTTCAATCACCGGCCAGCCACACGAATCACACCGCGGACACGCGAAGATTTCCATTTCTTCGGCACAATCGGCGCGTCCGGCCACGTATTCAGCCAGGCGATCCACCATTCGCATACAGCCGCGGCGACACGATGCCAGCGCGCGATCGTATTCTTCCCTTGCTTTGCTTTTCTTTGCACAGGATCCGGACAGTTCCAGGCGCCGCGAATAATCGTGCAGCCAGTCCACCACAGCCAAAACCGTGTCAAGATCCAGATTTTTTAATTGCTGTTTTGTGATTTTCATAATTTCCCCCTTTGTTTTTATCGCATAACACCGAATATACCGTCACGCGCGGCCAGATACAGCGCGGCGCGCACTTCGGACGCGTCCAGCCCGTATTCAATCAATTTCAGGGCCACCAGTGCCGCCTTGTGATCGTCAAACCCCTTTTTCCGCGCATAACGGATCTTTTCCCAGCGGCGCAGGTATTCGCGCCGCCAGATCGTTTTTTTTGTTTTGTTTTCCATTGTTTTCACCTTTGTTTTTCTGTTTGTTTTTATAATAACACGCCCGTCGGCCGATCCCAGACCGGATCTTCTTCATAACCGGAATTATAGATTTCTTCTATTTTCAGCAGGGCCGCCGTGAATAGTTCGGCCAGGTCCCCGGACAAGTTCGTCCGGATCGCGCCGCGCATACCGCCACCCAGGTAACCGCGCTGTGTTCCATAATATTCACCTGTGTCGGCGTCACGGTAACCCAGCGTCCACATTCGCGAATCGTCAAAAAACACTTTTTCACCGGTAACTTCGCGCAATAGATCCAAAACTTCGTCTATTTCAATAGAAGATTTCACGTTTTCAATTATAGATTTCACGTTTTCAATTTCTTTTTTCATAATATTCACCTTTGTTTTTTAATGTTAGTTTTTATTCCTGCAATAATAAATTTTCTTCTGCATTATCACACAGCGCGATCAGCCGTTTTGATAGTTTGGAAACGCGTCGGATCGTGTGTCCACTTGTCCAGGGTGTTAGATAATGTTCCCGGACTATAAAATAACGTCCGTTTTTCATAGTCCAGATCTGATTTCCTAGCCCGATCACCGAATCAGACAGAAACAGACAGTCCACGCAATTTTCAGCGATAAAATCTTCAATCGCGTTTATAGAATAATATTTATTCATATTTTTCACCTTTGTTTTTCAGTTATGATAAAATCACCGTGATTTTATCGCACAGGCCGTCACGATCACCACCGGCGGCCTTTGTGATAAAACCGGCGTTTTAATCATACAAACACCGGAAACGGCCGGACGCGTCCACGTAGTAACCGGATCCGCCGTCCGTTTCACATTCAGACACAGCCGCGACGCCGTCCGACAGTCCGACGCGGTAACCGTGACGCGATCCTAGGTTCCAGGCCAGGACGCCGGCCAGGATCGCACACAGTGCGAACTTTGCGCCGGTTCGGATCGCGTGACGGATCCTGCGCGCGTTTGTTTGCTGTTTGATCAGTTTTTCTGTGTAGTTCATAATATTCACCTTTGTTTTAATGTTTGTTTTTCTGTTCCCGGATCAGGCCAGGACGCCGCGCGGCGGTTCTTTTGAAAAATCGTATTCTTCAAAATCTTCCCAGCGGTAGTTTATAAAATCACGTCCGGCCCGACAGCGTTTGATTATTTTTTTCAGTTTTTCCTGCGCGGCGCGCATTGCAGATTGATAGTTATAACATTCCCAGGTTCTGTTATAATAGTGTGTCCGTGATTCCACCAGCGTTTCACCAAACCGATTTTTTATTTTGATCCGGTGTGCAAACCCAGTCCGGGAATCTGTCGTTTCACATTCATAGAATAGATCATTTACTTTGAATAACATTTTTTTCACCTTTGTTTTTTATAGTTCGTTTTTTAATGTTTGTTTTTTCCTGTTTGGATCCGGACGCCGGTTTTAATAAAGCCGGCTGTCCGTGATCTGTGATTCCACAGCGATAGATTCCTGATTCAGTGCGATTTTTATCTGATCGCAAATTTTCCGGATCTGTGAATCTGTGGAAAACAAGATTTCAATTCTGATAGATGGTTCTATCACAAATTCCCCGGAATCGTGTTTGTAGATCCCAACAGCGTCCGACAGCGTCGCCCCGTCCAGGCCGGACGACAATAGAATATTTTGCAATACGTCGCGCGCGGCAAGTGATCCGATCTTCTGTGATTTTGTATCTTTATCAAACAGGCCGACGAATAAAACGTGTTTTTTAATTTTCTTCATAATTTTCACCTTTGTTTTTTTCAGTTCTTTTTTTTCCGATCCGGTTCCGATTCGTTTTTTCAGATCGGTTCCGATTCGGTGTTTCTGTTGTGAAACGCGTGAATCGTGTGTTTCGGTGTTTCTGATCCCTTGTTTCAGTATTCAGTTTATCAGAAAAAAACGGGCGTGTCAAGAAAAAAGTGAAAAAAATTTTATAAATGTTTTTCCGGGGATCTGATCGGGGAAAATTTCCCCCATTTCCCCCATAGAATGGGGGGAATAAAATTCCCCCTTATATATAAATATCTTTATAATTTTTGCTATTATTATAGGGAGAATGGGGAAAATAGGGAAAAAAATCAGGAAAACAGCGGCGCGGCGCGATTTTTTTCTGGGATCCGAATCGGGGGAATAGGGGAAACGCGTTTTTTAATGTTTCACTGATCCGAATGGGGGGAATGGGGAAAATAGGGAAAATTTCCCAGAAACAGCCGGCCTGCGTCGGTTTGTTTTATCGGGGAAAAAATAGGGGGAATTTGCGATCTATTGTTTCCGGGCGTGACGCTTTTTTATTCTGTCAAGATCAGCGGCGCGGCGGCGGCTGTGTCTGATCCGGCGTGTGAATGTTGACGGGCGACGGCGTTTGTCAAGTGTTCACGCATTCGCGCACACACGCACGGGGGGGTAACCACCATTCGGTCGTTTGGTTTTCCACCGCTCATTACGCCCAAATTCCAAACCCCCGATAAGCCCGTAAAGGTGGTTGCACCCTCTTTGAACCCCTGCTGCAAATTTTTTCTTGACATTTGTATAGACATCTGTAAAAATAAACACTGTCCGAGGACACAGGGGTTCGTCTAAATGGTCAGGACACCTGGCACAGGGCCAGGAAATCGTGAGAATCAAAAACACGACCCCGCCATTTTTTTGAAAAGGAACGGAATGGACGGCGAAACATATTATTTGGCGGCAGTTTTTTTAACAGATAAGAACCCTGGCGTTCAATTTCGTGAGATGCTGAACCACGACGCGAATGTTGGCCAAGCGGTTCGGAAATATTTTCAAGAGGATCTGCGCGATCTTCCATTGATGGGTTGGAACACATTTTGTCTGAAAATGGAAGAAACGGGCAACAAGAACTGGCTGGCGAAGATCAAGGCCCTGGACAACGACGTTATGATGGCCCACTTGGAATCTCAACTTATGCAGGCCAGTCGTGATGGACGCACCCCGAACCGTGCATTGTTGGAGGCGACGGTAAAGGCGCTGCAAGGGGCAACTGCGCTGGCGAAGATTTCGGCCGATAACGATGCAGCGGTGGCAGATGGTATAGAAGTGCGGTTTATACCGTCGCTTGATGCGCCCATTGAACCCGAAGATGCTGAAAAAATGTTTCTTCGTCTTTCCGCGGCGTCCGCACCCCTGGAACCCAACCCCGTCCAAACTTCTTCACTGCAAAGCAACGCGAGCGTAGCGAGCCCAGAGGTGACCGAATGATCCAAATGGAAATAATTGCAGATTTTCGTCCAATTATTCTGAACATTCACCATTTCCGGTATCGTTATTTATCGTTCCTAACGGGGCGTATGGGGCTTGCGAAATCTACCAATATTTCCAAGGCATTACTGATTTGCGGTTTAATGAAACCTTTGCGTATTCTTTGTGCCCGACAGACAATGTCGTCCATCAAAGATTCGGTCCACGCCCAGTTGTGTGACATAATAAAGGAATACAACCTGCCTTATGCTATATATAATGATACTATACGTGCCCCGAATGGCACGACTTTCATTTTCAAGGGTCTTCAAGAAACGGGGATCCACAACATTCGTTCAATGACGAACATTGATATATGCTGGCTGGAAGAGGGCCAATCGGTCAGTAAGGCCAGTTGGGAAAGTTTGGTCCCGACGATCCGTGCCAAGGGGTCGTTCATTATTATCTCTGCGAACCCCGACGAAGATTCCGACATTGTCCAACAACTGTTCGGCCCCGATGCTGAACCCCGTGACGATACATACACCTGCTACAAAGATTTCCGCTACAACCCGTTTCTGCTACCAGCGCACATTTTACACGATATTGCCCTTATGAAGAAAAATCGCCCAGCCGATTACGACAGCATTTACCTGGGCCATTTGAAAAAAGCCACCGATTTCCCCGTTGTTCGTTCTTGGAACTCGGAAGTGAACGTTGGTGTGGGGCAGCAGAGCCACACGATATTCTGGTCGCTGGACTTCAACGTCAACCCACAGTGTTCCGTGATCGTTCACTGGGACGGAGGCCACAATTTCTACTTTTCGGACGAAATTGTCCTGGAAAACGCGTCCACCTATAAGGTCGCCGAAGAGTTCGTTCGTTTGTTCCGCGAAAAGTATAATGGTTGTAACCTGGTGATCAATGGCGATGCGTCTGGTCAGAGCCGTTCGTCCAACTCCGAATATTCCAATTATGCCATTATAGAGCAAGTTTTGACAGATGCGCATATTCGGTTCCAGTTTGACGTGCCAAAACGCAATACCAGTATCAGTAATCGGGTGAATAACTTTGATTGGCACGTTCGGGGGCTTGACGGGAAACCGCACATTCTGATTGATCCGTCCTGCAAGCACCTGATCCACGCCTGCAAAATGCTCGGTTACGACGACGAGGGGCGGATCATTGAAACGCCTGCCCGTGCCGGTATGAAAACCATAGATTATGCGAAATCACACATTTTTGATGCTGCATCGTATTGCGTTATGATCAACGATCCAGTCCTTGAAACCTATGTAAAAACACCAAAACCAAAATTAGTCACTATAAAAGAGTTATGGGAACAATCTCTACGTCAAACAGCCGGAGGAGGGGCTTTTGTATGAATGCAGAAGAACAGAAAAAATGGGAAATTCTAATCAGAAAATACCCCGAAAGGGCTGGTGTGGCGTATGAACTGTATTATCGCCACAAAACCAAAAACGCCAACCCAACAACCTACTTTATGTGGGCTGGAAAGTTGGAAAGACAAGAAGAACGGCGCTATCGCGATGGCTTGAAAAAGTATTGCTTGCGCCAAATAACAAAAATGGAGTATGAAGATGGCAAATAAGATTATTTGTTGTTCCTTTGAACCTGGGTCTATGGGAGGTTTTATCACCATTTGTAATGGTGTAAAACATTCACGGCCCGAACATTACAGCAAGACGGTTGCAGTCACCAAAGAGGCGTTCATTACTGCGGTCAAAGACCGTGTGCTATTCAACGGTATTTTGGGTGTTGACATTCGCCACGGCTGGCAAAATGCGTTGGCCGCTGCAATTCAGCCATTCTGCACAATGAAAGAAGAATTTGATGCGGACACCGCGGCCCAAGTTTCTTCTGAATTGGACGTTCAAATTCGTGGCGAAGATGCGGTCAATGCGGACATTGCTGCGGTTGAGCAAGAAAACGCTGCTTTGGAAGAGGCGGTTCGCCCAAGACGGCATCGCAGAAGAAGAACGGAAGAAACTGTTGTTGAAGAACCAGCGGAACCAGAAGTTTCGGCCGAACCTGAAACACCAGTGGAACCAGAACACGACACCACTGTTACAGAAGACGAATTAGCACCATCTGCTGATCCAGAACCTGTTGCAGAACCTGAAACAGAAAACTCTGTTGCCGAAACAGAAAACCCGGAAGAAATAACCGAAAACCCGGTTGAAGAAACAGAAAACCCTGTTGAAGAACCAGAAACCGAAGAGGCAAATGATGGACAAGACCCAGTTGAAGTCGCTGATAACGGCGGCGAGGACACCGGAAGTGAAGAAGATAGCGGAGTATCTTCTGAAAAATCAGGGTCCGAAAGTGCTCAATAGAGAACACGAACAGGTCTTCAAAGGTTTTATGATGGCATATTTTGCCATCATAGAACTCCAAGACCAAACAATAACCGAAGACGAGGAGTAAAAATATGGCAGATTTCACGGAAGAAGATTTGTCCAAGGCAATGGGCGACCCTGTTGAACCAGAGAGCGATCTTGTCAAGGATCTGAAAGAAGAAGAAAAGGTTGAAGAACCAAAAACCGAAGAGGTTACGGATCCGAAACCGGAAGAACCAACCGAACCTGCTGGCGACGACAAAAAAACGGACGAGCCAGCAGAACAAGAACCGGAACAAAACCCCACGGAACCGGAAGAAAAGGCCGACGAGCCTCAAGAGCCCGAAATGATCCTTGGAAAGTTCAAAACGCAAGAAGATTTGGTAAAAGCATACCAAAACCTTGAAAAACGGTTCAGCGAAAAATCGCAAGAAGTCAAACAGGTGGAAAAAGTCACCAGCAACGACTTTGACGACGCTGTCAAGCAGAAAATTGCGGAAGAAAACTGGAAATTGGTGGATCGCGCTTTTGCAACCATCGCAGATCCAGAACACGCAAAAGAGGCACAATTCTTGTTGTTACAGTTCAAAAGGACCGGTGACGAGGCATATCTTGACAAAGCCCGTGGCTATCTTGATGCGCGCGTTGATCGCCGCTTGGAAGTGGACACAATGAATACGGCGGCCCGAATCACACAGGTTGCGAACGAACACCGGCAAGAAATCTTGTTGAAACCGTTGGCCGACGAATTGGATCAAATGGCGGAAGAAGACCCAGAATTTATGGGCGACAAACAAAATCAGGACTTGATGGCGATGGCTATCAAACTGAACCCAACCACGGTTGACGTCCGCGCTGTGAAAAAGGCGATCCAAGATTACAGCAAAGCCCAATACCAAAAAGGGTATGATGCCGCGAAGAAAGAGGTCGCAAAACAGGCAGAAACCAAGGCCGTTTCGGTAAAATCGGTCGCAAAGGTGGAAACGCCTGCGCACAAAAAACCAGTTGAAGAAATGTCTATCAAAGAACAACTGGAAGAGGAATATAAAGATATTCCATCTATATTATAGTGTCAGGGGGCAACCCCTGACTTTAAGGAGGCGACTATGAAAACCATCGCAGGAATCTTGTTATTATGGTTACTTTTTTGTTTCTTATGCTTTTCTTTGACAGGGTGTTCCCGAAAAACGCCAGTGGACAACGCGTTTCAAGAAGTGCAGACGTCCATCGTGGCCATAAAGGAAAACCTGCCGCCAGAATGCCAAAAACCAGAAATTTTGGCAAAAATTGACGAAGTTGAATGGAAAAGACAGACAGCAGAACAGGTTTGCCAAGCAAAAATCAAGGACACCCAAAACAAATATGAACGCGTTTTGTGGATCCTTGGGTTCGTAATTTTGGCACTTTTTGCGAAAAATTTTATAAAAAAGTAAAAAAAATATAAAAAAAGTTGCGAGATTTGTTTATTATATAGTAAGGAAGAAAAAACCTGATTCGGCGTGGACAACCGAAAGGCCCATCGCGAACAGACAATTTTGGTTTCCGAAACCTGAATGTTTAACCTATAAGTATGGAGGACAATATGTCTGCAAATGCTCAACAGGTCGGTATAGCACCGTATCAGGCCGTTTCGGAAAAATGGTCAAAGGTGTTATTGAAGAACCTGTCCTTGGTCGGGGTATATAAACACATTGCCGTTGACCACTCTTCTGAACTGTCAGATAATTCTGACGCGATCCACTTGCGTATGGTCAGTGATTCGTCTGTTACTGTTGCGAATTACTACACCCGTAACGCAACCCCTGGGCAAGCCGGGTCACAAGGGACGATTTCTTACGGAACCGCCGCTGTCACTGATACAATTTTACAGTTGACAGAAACTCCGGCAACAGCAGTGAAATTTGAAGATTATGCTTTGAAAACTGCTGACGTCAACTTCCAGGCAAAAATCATTGAACGTGCTCGCTATTACTTGGCGAAGTTCGTTGACACATTCGTTATGAATACCATCATAGCGGCTGCTGGCACGACATTGACAGCGTTCAATGCTACAACTGCTGCATCGGGCGACGTTTATGACCTGTTGTTACAGGCCGCTGCCGTCTTGAAAAAAGCCGGTGCAATTCCTGTTTCCAACGTTTCTGATTTGGCTGGGGACAAAGGAATGGAAGAAGTTGGTTACGTTGTCGTGAACCCAGACGTGATGCGCTTTATCTTGAAAGAACCTGCGTTCGTGAAAGTTGATTTCACAGACAAGAATGGTGCTTGGAAGAATGGCGTGATCCGTGGAACGATTGCTGGTTTGGTTGTGTTGGAAAGTTCCAATATGCCGACCACGTCAAAGGTCTGCACAATCTTCGCAGGTATCAAATCTGCGGCACACTTTGCTGTCAAAAAGATCTCGGATCGTATGATGCCGTTGGAAGACACGTTCCAAATGGCGTGGTCCGTCTTGACTGCGTGTGGTTGTGTGGTTTCTCACCCAAGCGCAATCGTGAAATGCGCCGTTACGGTTCAGGCCTAACGATTAGCAAGCAAAGGGAGGGCAACTCTTCCCTTTGCCTTTAAGAAAGGCGAGTAATATGATTATATGTGACTATGAATTAGGTGAAGTCAAAAAAAGACAGTTGACACAGGAAGAAAAAAGCAACGTTTGTAGTTATGTCGTTGCTCGCTGGAATGCCTGGTCAAAGCCGTTACAGGGCGTTCAAGACAACACTCGCGTTATTCGCGATCGTGCTACGCCAAGCATTTGCAATATAAAACAGCCAGAAAAGAAGAAAGATTGGCATAGTGATATAAAATTGAACCGTATGTATGAATTCTACAACAAATTATACGGTATTTTATACGAAACGTTCTATGACAAGATTTCGTCTTATCTGAAACTTGGAAAAGATACCCACGACAAGGTTTATAATCTTGCGTTGGATCAAGAAAATAAAAAGACACTTTTGGTGTCAATCAAAGATATGTTGGACACTGGCGAAGTTGTGGCCAGTTCGGAATACAAGACCGTTTATAAGAAAGAAGTCGCTCATATCAGCGAAATTATGAACGTTGACCCGAATTCTATTGTTTCGGTTCGTGAAAATTCGTTTGTGTATCGCAAAGAAGTCAGCAAACGTCTGAACTTCATTCGTATTGATCCGTGCAATTTCGTGTATGATCCGTTGATCACACCTTGCACTGACGATTTCTATGAATGCGATAAGATTATCAAACAATGGAAAACTCGCCGTGAAATCTTGTCCAACAAGTCCTACGAGTTGGACAAGCAACAATTTGAAGAACAGTTCGCGCAGCAGACAACGCCGAACGAAGAATCGCAAGACGAAAACGACACGAATTCCGTGTATCGTTACAATCAGATTGAAGTTCTGACAATGTTTGGAACATTCTACATTGATGGGAAAGCGTATGAAAATTACGTCGCTGTCGTTGTCGGCCGTCAATTCTTGGTATATTTCGCACCGAAAGGGATCTATACGCCAGACGTGTATTACTTCCCGTTCCACGCTCGCGGAAACGGTGCTCGTGGTATATCACCGCTGTTCTACATTGCTGACCTCTGCCAAGCCGAAGAAGATGCGTATAACCGCACTTGCGATGCTATAAAGTTGCAGTTGAACCCGACACGGTATGCGCCGACAGGGTTCTTTGAAGAGAACAAGGTCAAACAGGAACCTGGAAAGATTATCACATATCGCCTTGGTATGCAGGATCCGAATGCTATTATTAAAGAGCAGATTGACGCGCAACCTGCGATTATGACTTTCCAAGAAACCACAAAGCAGTTGGAAAAGGAAATTGCCGGTATTGACAATGGCCAGTTGTCTGTGAAATCAGAGGCCTTGACCGAAGAAGAAGTCAAACGTATCGCTGTCAGCGAATCTCTGATCCCGAATATGATCATTTCTGGCATTATGCTGAATATCGTCAGCCGTTACTTGAAAGATTGCGTTCAAATGATGGACGGCGAAGAAATGGACGGCAACGTTGTAAAAACCGCTTGGGAATATGCGAACGAACAGTTGCAGATGCAGAATATCGTCGCTTTGATGGAAAAGGTCGGTCAGGCCGATCCAACAATGCCGAAGATCCAAGACACTGCGGCCCGTGCGTTACAGGCGATGGGTGTGAACCCAGACGATTACTTGAACGATGGTCGCACACAGCAGATCATTCAGAACTTTGCTGGGCTGTCTGACGAAGTGCTGCAACAGTTGGTCCAGGTTGGCCAGCAGATGCAAGTTCAAGAAAACAACTTGAATAAGGCGTCTAAACTGATGGCACAATTACAAGACGACGAATATCGCAAACAGTTGCGTGAAAACTGGGCGGAAACGGGGGTTCTTCCAGAATCTGTGATCGTTCCGAATGGCGATACCACAATGGAAGTTCCTGTGACCCGTGTCACGCCAGATTCACAGGTGAAAAACAAGGTGTCAACAACAGCAGATTAGGGGTGAAAAATGAAATCGTTTCAACAACTTATACAAGAAACTCTGGATCAGCGTCATATTGTTGATAATCGCCAAGTAGTAGCGGTTAAAGACGTCACTCCGTCTGTGTTGATTGCGTTCCACCAGGCCTGTTTGGACGTGCTGAATATGCACAACTGGGTCTGGAATCACAAAAAGATAATTTACACGACCGAGGCAAATCGCACTTCATACCCGATGCCGTATGGTATTGTGAAAGGTATGACGCTCATAGATCAGGACGGGAACAAGTGTTCTTTGGACTACGCGAACGAATTGACGGCCACAGAGGGTTGCCCAACGCAATGGACGCACGATTGGGAAGAAGAAGAATTAGCCATTGCGCCTGCTGAAAAAGACGACCAACATTTTATGCGTATTGACTATTACGACAAAAACATTGCTTGCATCGGTCCGCGTTCTGATAAGCAGTTTATCAAAGATTTTGACGATAGTGGCGACATTGCTGCAACAGACAACCAGTTCTTGAATGTTCCAGAGTTGGTGTATGACGTATATGCTCGTTGCATCGTGACCTTGGCCCGTGTGTATTTGAACGAGGGGTCGCAACCGTCAGTATTACAAGATCAGAAAAACGAATTCCAAGCAGCGAAAGATTCGTTGTTAGAGTTCGCGAAAACACCATTCTATGACGCACAGAGGTATGAAATATGATGTATAAATTGATAAATGGGGAATTAGTTGAACCGCCTGTTGTTTGGAAAGGCGTTGTCGGTTACAACAAAAATCTTGAACGTCTTATAGCGGACGGCTGGAAACCGAAAATAGTGGTGGGTAAAGGCACGTCTGTTGTGTATATAGATCACGCTGACCATATTGAAGAAAGACACAGCGAGCCACCGTTTGATTATCGTATTGCTCGTCAGAATGTGTATCCGACCCTTGGCGATATGATTGACGCGTTCTGCAAAGCATACGAGGGTGACGATACCGAGTTGCGTGCTTTGCTAGCCAAAAGACAGATTATAAAACAGACAATAAAGAAAACAGAAGATGCCGATTAAAGTAGAACCTTTTGAGAACCCTTTTCGTAACCTTGTCAAAGAGAACGGCGACAAGGTAAAGGTTGTTACGCATAACGGTAAAACTTATCAACAGGTGGTGCGTAAATGTCAAACAAAAATATAAACCTTTTGTGGAAAGAATTTAAGGGCATTCGTCGGTTGCACAGTATCAATTCCGACAAAGTGCTTGGTGCCGACATAGCGCACGGTATTCGTTTGTCAAAAGAAAAATCTGGTGAGGCAAGAAGTATTCGTTCGTCTGGTTGGTTCGCCCCTTTCACCACAGTTGCAGAAGACGTGATCCGTTTGTTTTCGGCCAATATGTCTGGGTATGGCCCATCTGATCAACTGCTTGCCTTTACAAAAACAGATACAGCGATCAACGTTTGGGTGATATACGATTCTACGTGTAATAGCGTCCAGACAAAGATTGCCACCTTTACGCAGCCAGCAACAGACGTAACTGACGTTTGTATGGTTCAGTGGGGCGACAGATTGGTGGTTGCAGTTGCTTTTGGCACAAATCACCTTGGGTTTATCTGTTATTCGGCCACGGCGTTGACTGGCTGGACACAAATGGGTTCTACTAATTTTTATTACAGGGAAGATCAAATACAAGAATCTACAACGCAATCTGATATTACAGCGATTAGTAGATTAAAACCGTATCGTTCGCGTTTGGCGATCAACGGAATTGCTACTTATACCGAGAACTCTGTTGAGGTTATTTATGGTGTTTGGTTCAGCGAGGCAGGCGATCCATTGACCTTTTCAAAAGATTACATATCGTCTGCGACGGACACCAGCGCATTTTTCTGCGAAACTGGCGAATATGTCAATCAGTTGGAAGAGTATCACGGGTTGACAGCGTTTTGTCGCAATCGTTCCTACAACATTACTGGAACGTCGCAGAATGATTACCAGCAGATGCCATTGACGGCGAAAGGCGTCTTTGGAAACGCAACCTTTACAATGAATGGAAAATGTGGTTATGTTGATTCGTGGTCCCATAATATCTTCACTTTGCGTGATAATATTGATGGAACGATTGGTTTTGACACACCTGTTGGCGACGACATTCAAGAATATTTGGCCGACGTTGACGAGGTTACGGTCAATAGTTTGGGTCGTCGGGTTCGTATCTTGAAAAAGGGCGGTCAATCTTTGGTTTATGACGTTGATATTGGCGAATGGACCGAAGAAATGTTTATGGAAGACGCTCGTGCTGTGACATTTTTGGACGCCGAATATTTGTGTTGTGGTATCAAGAATGTGTTTGTTATATCAGATTCTTGGTCAATGAATGCGATGCAGATCCCGAATGACAGCGGCTATTATTCGCATTATCGCACAAACTTGATTTGGCTTGATTCTCAATCTTCTGTGAAGAGCCACCTTTACCCGTTTGCGATTATATTGGAACCAAATACGTCAAACAAGTTTCATATAAAGTTCACGACAGATCGTGGTGATGCTTATGAGTATCAGATAACAAAATCTGGTTTTGAAAATGCTGCAACGTATTCAAATAATGACGATCCGTCAGAAAACAATTCATACTTTGTTACTGACGACGATACAATTACTGGCGACGTCTTCTTGTCGCAAAAATCAAATGAACTGCTTGTGACTGTGGATCGCCCACCGTTCTGGCGGTATTTACAGATTGATATTTATACCATTGATTCTGACGAACAGTTCAATATTTCTGGTATTGAGGCCAAGAACACGATGGTAACAGACGAAATGTTGGAGTATTAAAATGATAACGCAATTATATGTATTTTCACCAGGTTCTTATGTGGTTGCAGAAGAGTGGAATGCCAACTTTCGCGTGCTTAAAAACACCAATTTGTCGCACCAAGAGGCCATCACAGATGCTTTCCAAGTTGTTATGTTTAAGGGCGGTGATTATACCCCTATTTACAACAGGGTCAATAACACCACTAATTCGTCTGCGATAATTGGTAACAGTTTCGTTGTTACTGTGGACAATGAATACTACAAGGAATTAGGTTCTCACGAACAAGTCGTGGCTGACGTCGGGCATATCAACGGTGAGGCCAGAATAATCTTGAAAACCGCACAGAACGATAGTTTGCCGCCATTACGTATAAATTATGTTGGCGGTGACGCGAATATAGTTTGGCCAAACGGGATCGCACATTGGTTTTTGGCCGGAATGAAGTTTGTTTTCTTGCTTGAACGCAACAACAAATTGTATGTTAAAATGATAGCAACGGAGTAGAAAAATGATAATTATAGGACAAACTGTTGGAACTGGACTGTCTGATTTGGCAGTGAACGAAAGCACTTTTGTTTCACGGACAGGGTTTGATTTTGAGTTCTTTGAATTTGACGGAAACGATTGGGTCCGCACCACTGAAAGTCCGACCGAGGTTGTGGACTTGGCTGATTTCGGTATTACATATACCGGCACGCCTGTTTCTGGCGACGTTATTTCTGTTGCGCATCAAACTTCACAATATTGGGTATTTGAACCAGGAAAAGGTATCAACTGCATCAAACTGAACGAGAACTTCGCTGCGTTGCAAGGGCTCACAAACAACAACGAATCTGCTCTGAATACCATTTCTACGAACGCACTTCACAAGAACGGCGACAATTTGGATCAATCGGCCATTGATGCGTTCAAAAAAGACAATGTAACAGTCCTTTCTACGAGTGGCAGCGTTTCATTGAATGATGGTGGTGATTATTTCTTGACACCAACAGGGAACGTTACAATCTCGCTGCCGACTATTACGCCAGACCAGTTTTCACACACGATTTCCTTGGTTGTGGCAGGCAGTCAGTATTCGGTTGATTTGGGCACAACACATTCGTTGCTTGGCCCAGACATTGATACAGAACAAGATTATTCTGTCTTGTTTATATACAACTACATAGACGGGTATTGGTATTACTATATGGGGCAATAAAATGACAGTAAAATTGAAACGAGGTTTTTTCAAAGTCGCACCAATAAAGCCATACGTGCCTTTGACTACTACGTATTATGGCTACGAGGCCGACAATGTTTTTGAAATACGAAAGTTGGGCGGAACCACCGTATCGTCTTATTATGCGTCTTCACACGGTATGGGTAAAGTGCTTTCGTTATTTAACAAAGAATTCTTCTTGTTCCATAACGGGGCATCGCAGATTATGGTTATTGCGCCAGACGATACCGTATCGGCCCTTATGACTATTACTGGTGTCACTGACGCATCTGTTGTCACAATGGAAAATAATTTTATGGTGATCACCAAAAACGGCACAGATATAACAGTGAGTTCTTATGTAATTGCTGGCGCCCCAGAAGATTTTTGGGCAGAATTAGTTGACACCAAGACGATCGCCGCGACAGGATCGGTTGGGCCGCTGTTTGCGTGCAGAGCAAGCGACACAGATTCTTATGTATGCACAAGATCTAGTGGCGGTTCTCTTTCTACACTTCGTGTTGTGAGCACCCCAACCTTTTCCCCATCAGCGGCGTTGAATTGGGTGTCTGGTGGCATAGCAGATATGCAGATACCAGTGGCAGGCAATTTGCTAACATACGCGCCAGGCAGTCGTTATTATTGGTCCAAAGAATACAATTATTATGTTGTGAAAAGTGGGGACACGTTCTCTCTTTATCACAAGAGCGGCACTCTGATATGGTCGGGGACATTTGCCACGCCAGGTGTGAATTTCTATATTGATCAATCTACTGGAAATGGTTATGTTATGACAGGGGAGGTCCAAGACGTGCAGAACCAGCATTTCCTTACGAAACTGTATTCGTTACAAAGCGGCACACTTTCTTTAATAACAACGAGCGGCTATGGAAACTTGACTGCACACCAGTTCTGCGGAAACAATTATATCGTTCCGTTGATAGACAACACATTTACACCTATGAGCCAATACCAGCAAACAGGAAACAAGGCGACGCCGAGCACAACGAGTATAACTATGACGTCCGCCACAAACGTTGGGTTTAGTGCCTTTGCATCAGCCATAAGGTTTGCGTAATGATCATACAGCCATATTCGTTTTTGTCAGACGAAGATAAAGCGTTAGCAAAACACCTCTGGGAAGAGAATATGGCCGAACCTTGGTCTGTGTATGATAAAGCCGATATGTTTGTGGTTTTGCACGAAGACAAGATTGTCGGGGGCTTTGCGGTGTATCGTGACGATTCCGAGGGTGTCAAAGGTTTGTTCTGTTCTGGGTGGACCGCAAGACACTCAAACGTGCCGTCGCACCGTATTTTACAACGATTGGCAGACACGGTCGGTGACGTGCATTTCAAGACCAGAAAACTGGCAGCGAAAATTTTATTAGAAAAAATTGCCGAAAGGGTCAAAAACACAGAGAGATTTGTTTATTATGTAATAAGAGGTAGTCAAAATGGGTGAACCAAAAAAAGTAGAACCTGCAAAAGTCAGTGAAAGTTACAACTGGGGCGATTTCGGCTCTGCTGACAAGAATGGCGTGAATTTGGGTGCTATTTCAAGACAAAATCTGAATACTGCCCAGACAGGAATGTCGCAATATCTGAACGAGTTGATCAACCCGTCTTATAACAGTGAATCGTTTAGGGCAAGACAGGCGTTACTAGATCAGAGCAATCAGCAATACGCGAATCAGTTGGGGGCCAACGCAATAAACCGTGGTGCCCGTGGTTCTGCTACGCAGAGTATTTTGAATAGTATTATGGCAAACCGGAATAATGATATGCGGAATGCTATGACGCAAGAAGATTCTCGTGTCCGCAATATCTTGTCTGCGTTGTCTGGCACCGAAACCAATTATTTCAACCAAGCAAATACGATGGCGAACAACATATTGGATCGCGTCAAGACCAACGCCGGGTTCCAAAACTCTGCAAACGCTACGAATGTTGCAAATTACAACAAATGGCGCAACAACCTTATCAATACAGGCGTCAAACTTGGAACCACAATGCTTGGTGGCGGTCTTGGTTATTTAATGACTGACGATCTTCCGACGAACACCTATGACGGTGGTGTGACTGACGACGGAATGTATGGTGCGTTCGTAGATTACTAAACGAGGTGAATATGGCAGAAAATACCGAATTGATGGAATTGTTTGGAAATGTGGCGCAGGCGATAGCGCAGCGTCCTGTAAAAAGGTCGTCTGTTGCTGACACGCTGTCTGTGACTACGCCTTATGCGCAGGCCGATATGATTGCTAACCGTAATAGAATCGGTATTCCGACAAAGAGATTGGAAGATGCTTTGAAGAGCCGTGAAACCTTTGGGTATTCGTTGGCAAAAGCATTATCTGGCATTACTTCGGACGACACACCTGGTGGCTGGTTGGCTGGCGCTGCAAGCGGTTTTGGAAATGGTTACAGCGCAATGAAAGATTTGCAACTTGATCGTGCAAAACAGATCTATGATGCACAACAGCAAGATCTTGACACGATGCTTAAATACGACAAAGAAATGGGCTCTCAAACCTCACAGCATCAAGACGAAACCTATGGTTATGACGAAATGGCTTGGGGTGGGGCCGGTAACGGAAACCAACAGCAACAGCAGGCCGTTCCGCTTACAAAGAAAGTTGATTGGGACTACTGGATCAACAACTGGGACGAAGACCGTGTTGGCGAGGCAGCGTATCGTAAAAACACCGAAAGCGGTCGTGCTTTCCAAAATTGGCAAGTTAGACGTGGCGCTGGATCTGCCAAAGAGGGTATGGCCAGACAAGATTTTGAGATTTTCAAAGACAAGAACTATTTGCCGATGGCTCGTGCGGTCCTTAAAGGCACTGGCCCGATCACTGATTACGAAGATAGCAAATACACAAAGTGGTTGTCGGAAGTTCGTGATCCTGTCCAACTGAAAGATTTGACGGTTCGTATCATTGACGACGTGGCTCGCAAGAATGGCTGGACTGACGATCTGCGTTTTAGAGCGTATAATGCGATGGGTGTTTTGAGCGATGCGAAAGATCTGACGGCAGAGCAGATCAAACAGAACCCGTTGCGTGTTCGCGGTGGAACGCCGGCACCTGCTATGAATTACCAACAGGCGCAACAACCTGCTGGTGGCCCACAAATATTTATGGACGCATCTGGAAGACAGTTCACAATTAAAAACAGAGGGTAAGAAATGGCGGTTATACAACTCACCAACCCCGAAACAGGTGAAACGATTTTTGTTGAAGATAGTTTGATCCCCGGTTCTAACGAATGGGGTGATCAGAAATCTATTGAGATTGATTGGAACGATGCAAAAAGAGCAGAAGTCGTGCCAGTTGGTGAAGACGGCCTAAAAACGGACGTGGTTGCAAACGCACAGAATCAGCAGCCAGCCCAACCTGCCCGTGGTTTTACACCAGAAACACAGCAGGCCTTTAATGAGGCGAATCAAGATCTTAAAGATACTGCGATGGTTCTTGGTGTCCGTGGAAACAATACTGGTGGTGCGTTGCGTAATTTTGCTATGGGTGCGATTCCTGGCACCGCAGAGGCAGAGGCGGCATTACGTGCCAGCGCGCAAAAAATTAAAGACATTGATCCAACACGTAGCAAACCTGCGTCTGGCGAATCTTGGTCTGACGCTTATAATAAATACTTGACGAACGCCCGTGAATCTCGTGAGGGCTACGCTCAAAGCAACCCGAACAGAGCATTGGCTTTACAGTTGATGGGCGGTGTTGCTGGCGCAGCGATTCCGTTCGGTGCAGCATCAAAGATAGGCGCAATCAATAAACTTGGTATGGTTGGCCGTGGTGCTGTCGGGGGCGGTGTCAGTGGCGCTGCGTTTGGTTTCGGAAACAGCCAAGGCGGACTTGAAAATCGTTTAGATGCTGCTTTGAGAGGTGCAGGAATTGGCGCTGGCGTTGGTGGCGTGATTGCCCCGATCGCCGGTTTGACTGTTGGCGGAATTAAAAACACCGGATCTCGTATTGCACGTGGTTACGGCAAGGAATTACCGGCAAACGAAGTAGAACAGTTTATGTTGAACCGCACATTGTCACCAACGGTTGAAAGCCGCCGTTTGTCTGACGTGCTATCTTATGGTTCTGCTCGTGGTGCAAAAGAGTTTGAAAAGGCCGCATACGAATTGAATAATTTGCGTGAGGCAATGAATACCAGAAACGTTCCTGGATCTTATACTGGCAAAACAACTGGCGGCACCACGGCGCGTGCGTTCCAAGACGCAACACAGGTTCCGTCGTTGACTGCGGCAAAGAAGAAGTTTGGTGAATTCGTTGAAAACGTGCCGACACTTGAAAACCCTGTAAGCCCAGTTCAGTCCGTTTTGAAAGGGAACCCGACAGCGTTGAAGATCCTGGAAGATAACGCAGACGAATTTATAATCAAAGGTGACGTGCCAAAGGTTATGGATCCTGGCTCGTTTGGTTATTGGCAGAAAGCCGAACAGATCTTGAATAAGAAGATGCCAAAGAAATACCAGCCGAATCGTTTGACTGGGGCCAAGAGAGAAACTTATGATGCGATTCAAGAGATTTCAAAGACCCGTGACAATTTGTTCCCTGGCACGCAGCGTTTGAATACAGAATATTCCAGCGCGGTTGCTGATCAGATGGTCGCTGACAAACAGATCGGGGAAAGATTGTCAATGATGGCCACGCGCCAAAAACCGCAACCAGCATCAAGTTCTTGGGCGCAAATAGCCGACTTCTTGTTTGGTGGTGCGCGTCGTCGTGGTATGGCCCGTGAGTTGGTGAAAGAGGGCGCTTTGAGAGATATTACGACACCTGCATTACAAAAAGGTGTTGGCAGCACAACAGATTCTATAACCAGAATGTTATTGAATATACAATAGGAGTATAAAATGAATGGCGATTTGAGTTTCTGGCAGAAGTTGATGGCGGACCTTGGTAAGCCAAACGACAATGGCGGAACAAATTACACAGATCCAGAAATGCGTTATTATATGCGTGAGTTTCTGAATGATCAGGGCGATTTTGTTCCAACACCGGTTTTGCGTGACGCTTGGCGTGGTGCTCGTATTAGAGCGGCGCAACCTATGTCCGGCGGAACAAATTACCAAGATAGAGATCTTTTCAAAGATATGATCCGCGAGGCAATGAGGACCAGAATGGCAGGCCGTAATGCTGCCCCAGGCGAAAAAAGCCCAACAGGTATGCCGTATGACGAAATGTGGGACGCGCCTTTGAGCCCAACAGACGCTATAATGAAGAAAGCGTTGGAAGACAAAAGGGCACAAGAATACCGTGATGCACACCCAGAACCGACTGGGCCGTTCCCGACCAGAACAATAGGTCGTGGCGACAACTGGGTTGAGTTCAAGGTTTTGCCATACCCTGCAATGTTTGAAGACCAAATGAAATAAAAAAAGAGGGCCAAATGTCCGAAAACAAGTTCATAAAACATTTACGCGGAAAGGGGACAGCGAAGTCGGTTCTGGAAGTGAAAAACCAGAACACGCCGACTTCGTTTGCCAATATGCCAGAGGGCAACACTTCTAATGCCAATGACGTATATTCAGATCACCGCGGCGATGCTGTGGGCGTTCTTAAAGGCACCGAGAATTGGAAACTTGACGGACAAGACCTTGTTGAAACGGCTGTTGTGTATGGCGACGGGCGCGATTTTAACAACGATGCCTACATTGCGAGCGGAAACACTCTGTGGGTTGACGCTACATACACTTTCGCGACCACAAGGCATTTTACACCAAACTCCAAGTTTGTTTTGAAATTGTGCGGACACGGCCTGGAAACAACTGGGGCAGAAACCATTGATTTCACTTTGCTTGTAAAGTTTGGAAACACTTTAATTTCCAAGACATTTACGGTGAAAGAATGTTCGTTGGAGTTTTGCGAAGAATTTGATATTGATTTTGGCGAAAGCAACTCAACTGCGATCAAAGCAGCGACCGGATCTACAATGCAGGTTCAGTTACTTTGCGGCGATGCAAACGCTGTGGCCACAATATATAACGGAATGTCAATATTTACAATCTTGCAGCGCCGTGTTGACAGTGAGGCGGTTTCTTCGGACACTCGCACCTTTGACGAACTGGAAGAAGATTTTGAAGATTTTTATGAAGAATACGAACAGTTTGTAATTGATATGCGAGATGCACTTGGTGGCAAAGTGTCCAAAACTGGCGACACAATGTCTGGCGCGCTAGATATAGCAAACATAGCGTCTTCAAACACGCCGTTATTGACCCTAACACATTCTTCTTCCGTAACTTATAAATGGAATATAGCCCCACGGTATAACAGCACAACATTGTCAATATACCCAGGAAACACAGAAACAAACGGTTTTAGATTCGCAACAACGGGTTTTGTGCCTGCGTCTAATAATGCACGTTATCTTGGTTCTGCGTCTTTGAAATGGAAAGGTATTTATGTTGGCGTTATAAATAATGGTGCTGATTTGACTGTGCCAAACAAAACAGGAATATTGGCTACACTTGACGACGTTGATCAAGCAGCAAACTCTGGGCGTATGATTACAGATCAAGGTGTGTGGTATGCAAGAATGGACCCACGCGGCGAGATCCCGTCTTATGCCGAGGTTGAGGGTCGTAATTATGCAGATTTTACCCGAACAGATCAAGGCGACAAACCGATTATTGTAATTTACACATACACAAGCGGCGACTGGGTGCAGACGGAAACTATATCGCCTCCGGAGAATTATGATGGTTACGTTCCGATCACAAGTAAAATTTGGGACATACCAGAACAAACAGGCCAACAGGGGGGTCGGGTGTTATGGAACCACCAAAGCAAACG
>Ga0265300_10000532_pt1 | contig 40046 bp, 69 predicted proteins | sample AusTroGonzalo_MG_FD_193482 | JGI IMG/M metagenome (GOLD analysis project Ga0265300, IMG submission 193482) | Bovine rumen microbial communities from tropical cattle in Woodstock, Queensland, Australia - Gonzalo_03 | ecosystem: Host-associated > Mammals > Digestive system > Stomach > Rumen ...
TACTGTATGACCAACCCTCGGTGTCACTAAGCTGAACCAGATAGTCAGCATCTGCAATGTAGTCCGTTATATCCAACCGTGTGTCACGGTAGACAAAAGAGGGGTTATTGATGCGCTCCGGGCTGTCTGTGAACACCGTCCACACATAGGGGATGCCCGCTTCGTCCATCGCATTTGCCATCTGCTCCATGCGGCCTCTGCCCTTTTCCCATGTGAGTCTTGACGGAGTAATAAGATGGAGAATTTTGCGGGGCTTGTCCAGAACGATGGGGTTATAAACAAGGTCAATGTCAAAGCCGGACATTTCATGGAACACCTTGCAAGTGTTCTCGCTCACGCCGATATAGTGCTGAATGTCCGGGTGGGGGTTGTGCTTGATCTTATAGACCTTATAGTCGGCGTGGATTATCTGGTAGTAATCATCGGCTTCAACCTGGGACAGAATGTCGGTGTAGAGATTGCAGAAAATCTTGTTGCAGCGGATCTTCATGCCGTCCCGCAACTGTTTCACACGGACATACTCTTTAAGGCGGTTGATCTGCGCTCTGTCCCCTGTGCGGTAGAACACAGTAATGTCATAGTCCTTACCGTACTTCCTCGCCATGTTGTAGAACATGGACTCAACGCCGCCGATGTGGTTGAGATTGTAAATGTAGAATATGTTCTTAAACATCACAGGCGGTTTCTCATCCCTTACTTCTTTCAACTCGCCCCTAAGATACCTATGCACAACACTATTCGTGTTGGGTATCCATAGATAGTTGTAGAAAATCTCCGGCGAGTGCTTATGCTTCACATCGTCACGCAAGACGGAGTGCAACCATGCCTGGTCTTCCGCAAGTACCATGTGTTCCGGCACACGCTTGTCACCAATAAGGTCTGAACGAAAGCAGTATGCCCACATAGCGCAGTTAATCATCAGCGGGTCATCGGTCTGCTTTGCCCATTCCTTGTGACCGTCGCACAACCAATCGTAGCTGACCCATGCGTACCCGTCCCGCATATCGCCGTAAATGGTCGGCAGATAGTTGGAGTAGATTTCATCGTCAGAGTCCAGGAACGCAATGTACTCAACGCCGGACTTCTGCGCTATGTCCATGCCCCTGTTGCGGGCAGATGCCGCACCACCATTCTTCTGGCGAAACAGGGTTGCGTTAGGATACTCTTTGACCCACCGCAAATCATCATTCCCGCCATCGTCAACCACGATGATCTCCGTTTGCGGGTAATCAACCATCTGCGCTTTGAGGTTGTCCAAGATACGCCGTAGCGGGTCTGGACAGTTATATGTAGGAATGATGATTGCAAATGTGTCTTTCTTCATTTTACTGTTCTATGATAATGAGGTTGCTCACGCCCACATAATACGATGTGTTTCTTGACCTCGCCCGTACAACTATTGTGTCATTCACAGCAAATGTGAGTGTTTCCTCACAAGAAGCGCCATTGTGCGTCCAAGTCGTGTGAGCAGACCCAACGGCAGAACCGTTATTATAGAGTTGAGAACCGTTCGTGCCGCTTGTCGTGTTTCTGTCCATGCTCCAATAGACTTTATATGACCCCGCTTTGGAAACTTTAATTGACAAGTCCGTTGCTGTGTATGCGGTTGCGGCAACTTCATACCGTCCCATTACATACTGAATGTTTTTGCCGCTTCCACCGCCGCCCTCATACGACCCCGTCACTCCAAAAATCTGAACGTCTTTTTTTATGTTCCCGGCAACGAGATTTGCATCAGAAAGCGTTTTGCTTGCGGCGCTTGCATAATGTCCGGCGGGGGCTGTCACGGTCAAATTGTTGGCGGTCAAGTCGGCGCTTGTCTTGGATGCGATATTGCCTGTTATGTCCGTACCATCGTTTTTGAGAGCAGTAGCGCCATTCAACATTGAATTGGCTGTGACGGTCTTGCCCGTGACATCCATCTGAGTCGTGCCGTTAAGGATTATTTTCGCAATTGCCATAAGTCACTTCCTCACGCGGTACGGATAAGGGACATCCCAGTGCTGTTGTCATAGTTTGACGTTATTCTCACATACGCCGCACCGACAAGTTTTGCCCCGCTTAGTGTCCCCGTATATATATCATTTCCGATTCCTGCGTCCGAACCATCCGTATAAACATAAATCGCTCTAAGCACTGTTTTGTTGGAATCATATACGCCGATATAAAACCATGCATTTGCTTTGTATGTGAATGTCATGCTTGGATCGACCGCTGTATAATCCGATGTGTAGAACCATTGCTGTGTTGTTGCTTCGCCGCTTGAATCAATCGCTGTATCATCTGACAATTTGGTATAATCTATCAACTGCGTATTGAGCGGAATCGGCGAGTGGGTATACCACTCTACATTGTCAAGCGAAGCAGATGTGACGATTTTGTTGTTGTACGTCCATTCCGATGGATTGTACGCAGTTATTATCGTCCCAAGCACCGAATCATCGTAATCCACCTCAATGTCCGTGTCGGTGCTGTCCGTAAACTCCAAGTGGATGGTGTGCGAGGTAAGACCACCGCCGCCACCGCCGCTTGCTGTGCCTTGGGTCTTTGTGCCGTTCGCCGTATAGAAGTATTTGCCAGACGCAACATCCGATGCCACAGCCGTTGTGTCGGAGATATCAAGCGCAGTAATGGTACGCACCGTGCCACCGTGGGAATCGGTTGTATCAACAACGGAGATGGCGGGAGTACCGCCGCCACTACCCGTTCCTGTTATAAGAGTGCCGTTGACCCACGCCTTTTTGCCATTCGCAATGTCGGAAGCGCTTGCCGCATCGGAAGAAATTGTTGTGTCATCAAACGCCGCAGTTCCCCCGCCCTGTTTGGGCAACAGGACTGTCGGGACATCGGCGTAGACCGCACCCCAAAGGGAAACATTAGCCATAAGTTACCTCAACTGATACTCAATACCTTGGTGGTAGAATCTTGGGTGATGCTGGGGAGGGTCGCTGACCCGCTCACACCAAAAATACTGACCCCGGAAACAATATTGCCCGCAACCAGATTGGCATCGCCAGAGATGGTCTGCGTACCCGTCAGATAAGTGCCACTCGCAATGGTCTGATTGCTCGTTCCGGGGGTGTAGGTTGTCGCACCCTTTGTAGTCACGGACGCAGTAAGGGAAACAGAGGCGTTGCCCGCAGTACCCGCCGAAACATAACCCGCCGTAACAGTAGGAGTGACGGAAACCGTCTTGGAAAGAGTGAGGGTATTCGTTCCCGTGGACACGCTTGCAGATGTACCGCTAATGGTAGCGGGAGCAGTAGCAGAACCGCTTGCAACGCTTTTGCTTGCGGCAGCGGAGTAGAAACCCGCCGGGGCAGTTACAGTTGCGCCACTTGCCGTCAGATCAGAACTGTCATTCTCCGCCGCAGTACCCGTGATTTTCGTGCCGTTGGCATACGCCGTCACGCCAGATGGCAGCTGCCCGCCACTTGCAAGGGTCGCATCAGAGGTATCCAGAAACTTTGCCGTACCGCCACCAGATTTGGGGATATCCACTTCCGGCACACTCTGGTAGGTTACGCCATTGATTACCACATTCTGAGCCATAATCTATCTCCTTACGAAACGGTCAAAGTTGCCCCGTTCCATGTGATGAGTCCGTAATTGTTTGGGATCGCACCGACAGTAATGTCATGTCTGCCTGTTTTGCCCTGGATGGGGATTATCTGTTCATACCCCGTGGGCGTGATGGAGTAGTCCCCATCGTAGTATTCCGCAATTGGGATTTCTATGAACTCCCCAAACTTCGCTTTCATATCCGCTTGGGGAGTAAAGGTTGCCTTGAACGAAGAATTGCTGTTGAACCTTACCTTGAAACTCACGGTTCAATCACACCGTCCTTGATGATGCGCTCAAAGGTTGTCTGGATAATCTCTGAGGCATCAGCGGCACCACTTGGGAATACATAGCGGATCTGAATAAAGACCTTGCCGGGGTGGAACAGGAGGGTTTCTTCCTGTGTCAGCGTGAGCGCAATCTGACTTTCGCCAATGTCAAGGTCTTCGCCCGTCTTCTCAATTACAACCTTATCGTCCTGTTCGTAGGAGATGAAGACGGTTGCGCCACGGAGGTCAAGGTCAACATCAAATGTGTTGGTAGGGGTGGAACCTCTGCGCATACTCAACCCCCCTGTTTGTCTTTGCGGGGCGTAACCAAAGTGCGCTTGATCTGCACAACGGTCAAACCACTCTTTTCACGCTTTACTTCGGCAATACCCTCCGCATCAAGGATGGCGTTGATCGCTTCGATGATGTGCGGCTGTTTCCTAATATCCGTCATTACGCACCACCTATCTGGTCTTCGCCATTAAAGTTGTCGGTTTCGATGATCTCAGCTTCACCCTCGCCCGTGGTCTGCTTTTCGTTCTTGTCCACGATTTGCGGGTCGCCCCAGATCATTTTCAGATACGCCTCAGACATCTTCATGTCGCTGACAGGGTCATTGGAGATGCCGGACTTCTTAGCCGCAAGTTCCGGGTGGAACCCCGCAGACATGAGAGTCTGGAAACTCTGCGCCTTGCTCTGGATATTGACCGTGTCCTCACGGGACATTTCCAACTCAAAGTCATTAAGGGAAATATCCAGAAGACCCTTGCGCCGCAGAATGTCCGTAATGATGCGTTCAAAGTAGCGGTTGGACTTGCGGAAAAGGTCTTCCGTATTTCTCGCCGCCGCCTCAGCCTGGAACCAACCATTGCGCACAAGGCTTGCGGTGCCGCTATCCCGGATACTCCCGCCACCATCGTGCGTGGAGGGCATAGCGCAGATACGGAGAACCTGGTCATACAGATAGTCAACAAGCACTTGGGTCTGCTGCTGATCCAACTGCTCAGAAAGGATTTTGAAGTCCGCCTTGTTCTCGCCAACGGACTTAAGGACAATCATGCCCGCCTCACGAATATCGTTTGCGGTCAGATCCTCATCAAACTGACAGTTGACGGCAACCGCAAGACTCTGGATAAACTGCTCCACGCCGTCCAGACGGTTGCTCTGCACCGTGTTGATGGCATCAAGGAGGGGCAACACGGACTCAAATGCGCCCATGTTGATTTCGTTGTAGCGGTACTCAATGATGGGTATGTACCCAAGGACATTGGGTTCAACGCTGACAAGTTCAGTAGCGGTCGCAATGAAACTGTTGCCAACCTGGGTAGTCACCATCTTGCCGACAGAAGTGCCGGACAGATGGAACACATAGCGGTCGGTATAAACATCAAACTTCGCCTTTTCGTCTGCAACAACGAAGTTCACACCCATAACAGGGGCATTACCAGGCCGCATGGAGTACACAACAAACGCCGAACGGGGGTCAAGAGCATACGCCACGAACGGCACTTCATCGTCCGGGGTCGGTTCGACATACAACGCCGCCTTGCCAACCGTGTGGAACCAATTGACCACTTCGTTATCCGCCTGTTGCTTGCCAGACCGATAAAGGTATTCATTCAGCTTGTTGACCTTGTTCTGAGATCCTTTACGGCGGGAAACAAAGAAAGCGGGTTTCTGGAGGAGGAAACCGTTCTTAAAGGTAACGATCTCGTCCGCATGATTCTCCTGGACAATATTCAGAATGTCCGGGCGCACTTCTTTGGTTCTGTTAAGAATAGGCTGCACATTGCGGCGATACCAATACAGAAAGTCTTCCTGGAGGAGGTTCTGGACATGGTAGACAAGTGCGCTATTCAGTTCACCAACGATGTTGTCCGGCGTGATCTCGTCAAAGGATGCAAAAATGTCGAGCCGCCCAAACATCGAGTTGGTAATTGTCTTATTTGCGTTCTGCTGCTCTATCTGCACTTGCTCACCCCATAATGCTTATAGTCATAGACCGCACGGACTATAACACTATCAATATTGGTTGTCAAGTATTTGCACTTTACGGATTAAAACGGTCTGCGCACAACGGAAACTTTGTTTGCATTAAAGCTGTTGATGAAGTCCACCATCATTGCCATAGCATCCGGGGCATCATCATGCCTTGCTTTCGACACAGAAGAATATGAACACAGCATATCCATTGCCGTCCTATATTCTTTATCATTCTGATAAACCGACTCGTCCTTAAACAGAAACCGATTTATAACTATTGCGCTTGATACCTCTATGCGAGTTTCCTTGTTGGTTTGCGTCCATTTGGTAGTGATGGAAGTGTTTCCGCCCTTTTCCGCCACAAGTTTCTCTACTTCCTGTGCAAACAGGGTGCCACCACGGTTGCTCTCAATGCGGCAACGCTGAACGCCAAGGTCTACAAGGGTCTGCGCAATCCTATGTTCAATCACATCAACTTTGCCGTTGTCACAAATTATCGTGTCTATGTAGTAATCTCTGCCGTACTGATAAGCTACGGGCATAACGCAGTAGTCATTGCCCTGTTCCTTAGTATCGCAGACCGCAATAATGGCATCTGGTTCAACATCCGGCAGCTTGAAGTACCGTCTGAGCCGTGAGCTTTCGTACACAAGGCCAAATCTTTCGATGCATTGCTGCTGATAGATAGCTTTCCAGGACACATCGTCCATGATCTCACGCTGCTGACGGTAAAAGTTCGTAGTGAACCCCACGCTGTTCTCATAGTCGAAGTTGCTCTGATCGTTCTCGTCAAGTGCGGGCAGACGGATAAACTCAGCACGGGGGTTGTCCTCGTTTGCCTGTTCCAATCTGCCGAGCGGATCATGCACAGACCATCTGGTTGCGATAATGAGCGTTTTGCAGTTGCCAATACGCCTTTGGAGCAAGTCCGTAGTGAACTGTTCCCATAGTTTGTCAAGCCGCTCACGGGACATTGCCTGTTCAATGCCACTAACAAGGTCATCAACATACAGAAGTTGCTCTGCCCGGACTTTGCCCGCATTGTTTGAACCCACCGAACTGAACATGAGCGTGGTAAACCGCTTGGGTTGCCCAAGGTCTATGTGCATATCCTTGGCATTGGTTCCGCAGACCCTCACGCCGGGGAATACATCGTGCCAGAGGTACTCCCCGCTCTTGTCAAAGACCCGCATACACTCGTCATAAACGCCACGCAAGAAAGAGTTAGAGTGTGAACCGCCAAGGATCGGCTTGTCCGGGTACTTCCCCGCCAACCAACACAGGAAGAAGATGGCAATAGTGGACTTTCCCGTGCCGGGGGGCATGGAGATACCAAGAATGTCCAACTTGTCATCAGCTAATCCCTGGAGGGCATCAGCAACAGCCTTGAGCCGCTTGCGCCGGGGTTCATAGAACCGTTTCTCCTTGGGTCTGTTCCACTCAATATACCGACAGAACGCATCAAAATCGTATGGGGCATCAAACAGCAAGCACCGTTTGTTAAGGTCAAGCATGAGTGCGCCACCACCATGCAAGACCGCTTTGGCAGACATCGTGCGGATCGTCTTTACAATCTCATGGGAGCGGTCAAAGTTCTTCTGGTTGTAGATAGTGACCCCATCTACTTCCATTGACCCCTCCAACTCCAAGCACCGCACCATGTCAAATGCTGCCGACAACGCCTCCCAATCGCTCTCCCGCTCCGCACGGTCTATAAAACCGAGTGCGGTCTGCTCATAATCAATCTGCATCGCTTCGCATACCTCCGTTGTCAAGGACTAACACTTTACATAACCGCAGTATAGTATCTATGAGTGCGGATTGTCAAATTTCTGCGCCTAAAAGTATCGTGCGCAAAGAAAAGGTATGGGTTGGTGTAGACACAAGACAATGGGTCTGTCTATAAAAAAACCCTGTATTTTCAATGCTTTGCGGGTCAGTATAGACAGTAAGACACAAAATTCCCTATAAACTATTTTTTATTTTATAAAGTTTTCTATTTTCTTTGTCTTGTTTGTCTATATATACCCTCAAACCATTGATATATAAGGGTTTTCTATATAGACAATGGTATAGACAGTAGTATAGACAGATATAGACAATGGGTCATACAGACCCTACCGCCGGGGGTCGCAGCGCACTTGCAGACTTGGAATGATCACCATGACAGCCTTTTTGTTCTTGGGGATATGTGGGAGTTACCGGGGCGGGTTAGATACCTCTAACAGGGGAGAGGGAGGGAGTTAGAGGTCTCTAACTATCCTCTCTGTTATCACTTTCGGGTCAGAATTAAACAAAATAATGTTTTTGTGTACTTTTTTCCTTGGAAAATCCCTTTTTTCTTTAGGAATTGCGTATTTTTCAATTACAAATAGTATATATTAATATATATTCAATATACGGGGTTTTTATTAGGGGATATATACAAGGGTTACTATTATCACATTCCCCATAACATCAAAGCTATTACTATATCCTGGCATATGCTGTTTATATGTACGATCTGTTTTTATATGATAGTCTACAATATAAGCCCCTTATATAGTATATATAATATATATATATAATATAGCAATTCCAATATAATGCCTCTGTAAGCCCGCACAATCAATTATAATGCTTTGCCCATGGTAGTATATAGCTACAATTACAATGCATTGTAGATCCGTACAGACGGCAAATAGAAAGCATATGATATAGCAGCCCGTACAAAGTATATATGTAATGCCCGCCCGCCCTGGCGGATCCGTTCCGGCTATCGCTTTCTTTGCGCACAAAAGCCCCGCCCGCAGCATAACAATAAATTATTGATACCATACACGTTTTGTTTATACAGTTTACTATCACCCTATTACCTACTATGTTAGTAGGTAAATAAGGCGATAAAAGGCACCGCCAGGATCCGCAGCGCAATAAAAAACCGGGGAATAAATCCCCGGCTTTTCTTTATCGTTGTACTCAATTTCAGCAATTATTTGTTCTTTATCTTCCGCCCGCCAGCCGCCGTCATAGAGTGCTGCGGCTATGCTTTGAATATCACTTATGTTATACATTATTTACACATCCTCTCAATTTTATTTTCTACTGTTGCAATCCGGTTTAATGTCGCTGCCCGCCGTTGCATGAGTGTTTGACGGTTTGGCGGGGCGTATTCTAATTGGATGTCGATGTCTTCCACGATCTGAATTAATGTCCGCTTTTGTTCGTTCAAGTAGGCAAGTGCATTATTTGGAGTTCGTGCGCAAGTGGTATATGTTGCCCGGATCAAGGGCGGCGGCTGTTCCGGCGGATTGTCTGTCGGCTTTTGACGATTGCTTATCGCTTGCCAGATAGACCACAAGACAATCAGTAAGAGTATGATCGGCATATCACTTCGCCCCCTTAACATCCCCTCTCATATTGCGCCCAGGTTGGCGTATTTTTTATTTCGTTACGCATAGCAGAAATAGCTCTTTTAATTTCTTCCCGGGTTTTTTCTTCGTTGTAATAAGTTGTACCCCAACCAGGAAAGCAAGCAACTAATCCAAGATCGACAAAGGATAGCAACAATTTCTTGATTTTTGTTACATCTTTTTGCGCCCATGCTTTGTCTGTATAATCGTCATATGCTATGCCGTAATTATTTTCGATCTGTACGGAAAAACCTTCATAATATCCATATTCGGCAATTACATGATAATATGAAATATCCGCCGCTTTGATTTTGTCCTGGACAATTTCCAATAGATCGTCTATCTCAAATTGCCAAACGTCCAGATCCTCATAATCGTTGTTGTCGCAATTAATCCCCATTGTGATATAATCACTTGTTTTGTAATTGATTGTTCCCATTGTTAAACCCCTTTCTTAATATAACGCCTTGCGCCATTCGATCCGCTTATATTTCAGATTGTTCGCTGCTCTGTATTCCTTTTCGGCGTTCCTGGCGGTGTAAAAGAAATAACGCATTTTAGGAAAACCGTCAACCTGGATCACATAAACGCCATTTACAAAGCCTTTTCGTCCGTACATTGTTTTATTCCCCTTTCGTAATATTGCACTTAATATCCGTCAACACATAATCCCATGCCGTGCCATAATGGGAAACGCCCCAGACATACATATCAAGTTTTTCGTTGTACCATACCGTTTCATTTGTCCAGGTTTCCAGGACTTCGGCACCCCACGGATCAATAATATAATATTGGAAATATTCTTCGTATTCGTCCGTTTCTTCGTCGTAATCGCTGCCGCAATAGATGTCCCAATAACCGATGTCCGCCGTGTTGCTGAAAATGTCGTTACTCATTACAAAGTTGAAAGCTTTGGCAAGTGTGCGATAATCAACATATCCGTTTTCCTGTCCGTATTCGCTGATTTCATTCCCCATGAAATAACGCCCGTTTACGATCTTTTCCTTTTTTGCGCTTTCCTTTCCGGCTTTCGCCTTTCGTGATCTGTTTGTTGTTTGGTGTTCCTTAGCTTGTTAAGCTCTGTATGTAATATATCAGACTTAGCTTGTTAAGGCAATAGGCAAAACAAACAAAGAATTATTGTGCAAATTGTGCAATATTTCATACCATATATATAATATCGCCGTATAGCTGCCAGGATCGAAGCCGGAAAAACGCTTTAATATGCGAAAGTGTATTCATTCCAGGCTGCGGCTGTCACGCTTTAGCGTGTTAAAGCGCAAAAGCAAGCCCAAAACCGCAAAACAGCCCTTTCTGTGTGTTCCTGGATTTCAGAAAAATATCTCGCCAAAACGATGACGATATAAATTGCACTTTAGATTGCACTTTGGATTTACTGAACTTTTCACCTATTCTCTGCGCACGATGTTCCCTAAACGAAAAATTAACTTGCTAATCACGATCTGGTATGTTATACTTAGACAAGTTCGTGATGGAGGTTGATGTGTATGGCAATGACAAATAGCCAGATGGTTATGAAATCCAGGCTAAAGAACGATCACTTTGAGATTAGACCATCGTTGGCAAAGGGAAAAGAGATCCGTGAAGCGGCTGCGGCTGCGGGCGAACCGCTTGCGGTTTATATCACAAAAGCCGTAGAGATGCGCATGGAGCAAGAGAAAAAGCAGTAAAATAGTTTGGAAAACCATGAGGGGGGGTATTAAAAAGACCCCCCCACTTTATTTTGTGGAGAGGTCACACACTTGATTACATTGTCACCATTCACCGTCACCATCGTCCGGCGTAATCACTACGCCACGGACAGCTTCAACAAGCATTGCCAGAAGCACCTGGTCTGACGAATATCCCGTGTCCGTTCTGATTTCACGGATCTCGCTCAAAAGCTGTTTCACATTCTCGCAGAAGATTTCAATGCTATCGTCCGGCATAATGTCCTCCATGCAAGAGGGGGGTCTTCAAATGACCCACCTACTTGTTTTTTGTAGTCAGTTTTGCTGTTTCATGCGGAGAAAGTGCCACGCAAAGTTGCACAATACTGTCTTTGCCGTGTAGCTAATCTGTTATGATATCCTTATATTTCTCCGCAAGTTTCTCCGGGTCTGTAATCTCGCCCAGGGGGTTCTCAACCGCTTCGTCCTGTGGCGTATCACGGAAACCATCATAGAACTTCTGGTGAAAGATAGTTAGGATAGGGTTGGTCTGACCCTCAATACCATACTGCTCTCTGGCGGCGGCGCAAATCTCTTGGCAAGTTTCGGCTATCTTGCGATACTCCGGGTTATTCTGGCGGCGCAGACCGAACTTCCAATTGTGTATCTCAGCCCTCCCTACGCCCATTGCCATATACATTGTGCCGTTCGTAATCTTCATGCCTGTCTGTGCGCAAAGGGATATATACATTTCCATTGCGTTCCAGATGGTTTTGGGGTCATCTGTGTTTACCGATTGCCGGATAGCAAGCAATGTGTGGATCATCACAGGCACGGCATTAGGATCTCCGCTTGTCGGCAGCATACTTGTTGGAGCGGCTAACGTTGTCAAGTCAAGTGACCGTGGTTCTCTCCAACCGTCAGAGGGGGGTTCTGATATGACCCCCCCACTTTCTTTTACGGTAGTGTCATTGACATATTCTGACATTCTCGGTTTGCCGCTGCCTTTGGGTCTGCCTCTGCCTCGCTTTGGTTTATTCTCGTCCGTTGTGTTTCACCCCCTTAGAATGGCAATCCGTCTGCATCGTCTGTGACTTCTTTCAGCACGGATGCTTTCTGCCACGCCCTCTGCTGCCCATACTCAGCGAAGTATCTGCGCCCTGTCTTAACCCAATCGTCAAACAATGCCATAATCATGCCAAGGTCTTTGCTCTCTATGATTGTTGGGTCATGCCCTACTCCTTGGAGCGCAAGGGCTTTGTTTGTCAATTCACGGATACAGACGAACTCGCCCGCAGACTTTGTGTCCAGATAGCTTTCAATAGCACCTATCCGCCAATCGTCCTGTCTTGCGTTCTCCTGTTCCTCACGGTACTTATCCAGAAGTTCCCGCTTGGCGAAGTTCTGCATGGACTTGTCATTCGCCTTGTACTTGTCCCTTGCCTCTGCCCAACATTGAATGATGTACTCCCGGCACTCTTTCTCACGCTGATACAAGTCATAGCCGGAAGTGTGCATGGTCACTGGATAGTATCTGCGGTTGTAGGTGTCCCGCAGCGGGGTGGCGTTATTGGTTGTACCCAGGAAGATACACCGCCTTGGCAAGTCAACTGTATTGCGGTCATAGGGCTTGCGGTAGCTGTCAACCGCTCTGGTTATAAATGCTTTTGATGCCTCCACATCTTTAGTCTTTGTCAGCGCAGACAGTTCCGGGATTTCGCAGATCCATTTTCCGCTAAGTTGCTCAATGGACGGTTGACCCTCAAACTGATTGATCTCGCCAAACCACTCATCTTTGATTGCAAGAAAGCGAATGATGCTTGACTTGCCCTCGCCCTGTTTTGTGCCGATGAGAATTGGAACATCATCAAACTTGCACCCAGGGTTGTACAGGCGATGAATACCTCCGGCGAAGATTAGTCTGCTGACCTCTCGGCAATAGGGGGTGTCATCGACATTGCCCCACTCAATAAGAAACCGCTCACAGCGTTCTTTGCCGTCCCATTTGATTGTTTCTACGAAGTCAACAATGGGGTTGTACTCTCTCGCCTTGAACAGTAGCCGGAGTGCTGCCGTGTGCTTCTGCGCCTGGTACATATGATACGCTTTCTCTATGTACGCTTGTGAGGCTGCTTCATCTGCATCTGTCCATCTGTGTGGTTTGCCGTCTGCGTCCGGGTATTCAGCGGTCTGCGACATGACATTAAAGCGAATGTTGGAGTAGTACGGGTCATTCAGCATAATGTCCAGAAAACCCTGGATGGTCTTTCCGTCATCAATGATGCCCTCAATGGCGGCGATCATGGCATCGTCCATCTCCGGCGTTATGCCGATTGCCGTTCGCAAGTCTGCCATCCGCCGCTCCAACTCCGGCAGATTTTGTTTCGCCTCATTGTATTGCCTTGTGCCGGGTTGGAATGTGCGCAACCAACCCTTGTACGATGACCAAACGATTACGCTGCTGCGGTATTCGTCTTTCGCATCAATGGTCATTGTCGGTTCATCACCAACTCTCTCTGGTTTCTGTTAGGGGGGTGCTAAAAAGACCCCCCTACTTTGTTTCTGCGTAGGAACATGACCATCCATCAAACAGTTCATGCCGTTTGCCAAACTGACACTTGCGGCAGACATACACACTCACATGGCAATCATGTCCGTACTTCTCTTGAACCTTTGGGTGGGGACATTTGCGCATGAGTATGTCTGCCATAGGTAATCGGTGTACTGCGTCCCATACCTTGTTGTAGTGCTGACGGTATGGGGGTTTAACATCACCCATTCCCATTGAGGATCTCCATCAGCACTTCCCCGGTCTTTGCCTTGTCGCAGAACCGCCATTCGCAATGATGATGTTCAGCAAATGTCTGCATCATCTTCTGCAATCTGGGGCTGTCAATCGGTCTTTTGCTTGGCAGTTTCGTCCCCATGTATCGTCCATACCTCTGACCGATCAACAGTTTCATATATCGTTCGTACCGGGGGTTTCGCCACTCATGCACATGGGATATGTCCCCTATGCCGTCCTGTTCGACAAGGATAACCAGACGAATACCCAACTCATGCGCAAGGTCACACTCTCTGGCGAACCGCTCATGCTCTTGCACCATGTTATTGTAGACTTCGCCCAACCCGTACTTGGTGTCTACGCAAGTTGTCTGAGTGGTGGGCAACGAATAGTCACCCACCATCAGCTTACTGCGCACAATACGGATGCCGTTCTGCTCACAGAACTTCCGTATGTTCTCATGCTTTCCGGGTTGGTTTCTGGTGTCCTCGACTATGATGCTTGGCATCGTCATGTCAAAATCAGTAAAATGTTTTTTCCCATCTTACTTTCCTTTCCGTTGGATATTTTTGAACTGTCCCAAAAAGTGTTTCCTGTTCAATTTCCCTTGGTCTTGACGGGGAACTCCAATCCCCCCCCCCCGCTATGCCGCAGTTCTTCCAACCAGATGCTTGCAAAGATGTTCCAGGTTCAGATTGCAGAGTGTATGTAATGATGCGTTTGTACCCCATTTCTTTCGCCACTCTCGCACACGCACCGTACAGTTTAGAGCAAGCGTTATATGTTCCATCAGTACAAACTCTGCGTACTTCAATCGTAAGACCATCATCAAGTTTTCTCGCAATCGGTTTCCCGGAAATTGCTACGCCGCATAAGCGGTCATCGTCATAACACGCTAATGACCACTTGTGTCCGCTTGTCGGTAGATTGTGACGATGGTGTTGACCTACATATGCGTTTGCCTCACGCAAAATTATTGGTCTAATTGTTAGCATCAGAACGGAAGATCACCGTCAGCGTCATTAATGTTGGTGAAAGTAAGTGTATTATCGACAGGCAGCGTCTTCTTATCCGGCACACGGAAATGTCCGGCACGAACCTTGGCGGTGGTGATAGTCCTCGCAACATTGAGGCGAGTGCCAACGCTGCCGTCCTGTTTCTTATATTCTTCCTCACCAAGCACAACACCGATGAACTTGCCAATCAGTTTGTTCTCATCACCGTCCCAGGCGGGCTGAGTGGGATTGCTCTCGTTCACGCACTCAATGAAGCCCTTGAACATTCCCGCCGCTTTCTCGCTATAAGAGCGGTACATTTTCAGCGGGGTAAATCCATTGCGCTCAATGCAGTTTGCACCGTGACCCTTGAACTCACCCTCGCTGATGTCAAACTCCAGATAGATGTATTCCTTTTCCGGGCGGTTCTCAGCCTTTGTGATTTTGCAGACATAACCGCCGGGGACAAGCCGCTTGTATTCCTCGTTCCCCTTGCTCTCAACAGAGTCCCAATTCCATTTCAGATCAACCATTTGTTACCTCCAAATCATCTTCGTTTTCGACTATTTGCAGCGGGCAAGACCCGCCGACATACTTGTTTGGGTACTGACACACTTCCCCATTTAGCCCGCAAGTCTTGTAGTTTCTGCGGTAGTAGTAGCATTGGTCGCAGCAAATATCCGCATTGCCCCTGTGGTCTACGGGAAAGAACACATCTACAACCGCCTGTGCGTGGATATAGTCGGCAATGCCGTCATCAAAGTTAGCCATACCGCTTATTCCACCTTTCTACGGCGGTTTCCGCAGACCAGAACCTCGGCAATCGCAGACCACATCTTACGCATTTGACCGTTCCCTGTTTCAGCGGATAGTAGTTGTGGTTTGGATCCGTGTATTCGTAATTGTTCTCCTTATACACGATCTCAGCTGAACCATTACAGAATGGGCAACGCTTTAGGTTCAATTCTCTTGACATTGCACACCACCTAAATATTCTTCCAGAGAACCAACAGGATCTTTCGGTTTTTTGCCGTATATGAAGTGATATTCTTTATGACAGTTAGCGCAAAGGCAAATACACTTTTTAGCCTCCTCCCTTACCGCATCCAAGTTCCTTGATTGAGATATGGTGAAGTTCTTTTTGCTTGGTTCTATATGGTGGAACTCAATAGCGATTAGCCGCTTCTCCCCACACTTGGCACACGGTGTTTTGAGTTCGTCATATAGTTTAAAAAGACTTTCACGCCTTTTCTGCTCGGCTATCCTTAAGTATTCCTTTTGTTTTTCTCTGTGCTTTAGAACTTTTTCTGGGTTTTCTCTGTACCATCTTTTCTTGTACTCTTTTACGGCATCTGCGTGTTCTTTATAATATTGTCTTGATTGCTCCAAAGCCCTTTCTCTGTTCTTTAGATAATTAAGGTGCTTTCTAATCTTTTCGCAATCATTACAAACACGCTTGTCTTTGTAAAAATCGCTTATATGTTTTTCAACGCCGCACTTAGTACAAACACGGAGGTCACTCAATATTCCAATACTCCCTTATTGCCGTATCAACCGCTTTGAGGTCATTTGGGATTTTCAGGTCCTCAAAGAGTGCTTCTGGTGACTTGCTAATGTCCAGACCATCAGATTGTGTGCGGAAGAAATACTTATCTGTTCCGTCTTTCATAGCACGGAGGCACACAGTAACCATGCCCTCAATACACACTTTCTGATCCAAGAGTTTCCCAATTGTTTTCAGCTTCACATCACCGTAATCGTTGCTTTCCTCATGGAAGATGAGATAAACAATCTTGTCATCCGGGAGTTGGTTCTTGATGAACAGGATCAGTTCGTACACATCGTCAGCAATTCGGTTATAAAGGTCAAAGGACGAACCGCCAGACTTCGGTTTTGAGTGTTCAGCCATAAACTTTGCGGTTTGCTGATAACCAAAGTCATCAATCACGGCTGTATTGCAAGGCATCTTAGCCAAGGCGGTTTTCATGCTGTCCACATTGTTTGTCTTGTACTCATACTTGAACTGTTTGCGGAACGGCAACCGCTTGTTAACCGTGTTGATTAACAGGATCTCATCTTCTCCAAAGTTGAGCAGAGATCGACTTTTCCCTGTGCCGGACTTGCCATAAATAATCACGCACTCGCCCATTATCCCTCCTCCTCCCCCTTGCGGATAATCTCAATCAGTTTTGCGGCGAAGTCATGCACTCCCGCCAGATACCACTTAAGGAACTCGCCATCGCCGTCCAGAACATCGTTTCCCGCAATGAACTCATGCTCAAGCATGGCAATGTCATAGTCGTGGAACCACTTGTAATCTGCCATTAAATCCTCCATTTCTTGGCTAACTCACGAAGAATTGCTTCGTAGGTTTTGCCGTCATTCGCATACCTGGGGATACTTGCTTTATCCCGCTCATAGTTTGCCAACCGCTCAGAGTAGGTCATCTTATTCTTCCGTCTTTCGGTTAAGATTTGCTGCCGATTGCCGTCCACGCTCTGCCCTCCTCGCTCGTTCTTCGTCTGACAGCTTGATGTTAGGGTTCTTGCCGAAGCGGAACGGGTGCAAAGAGCAATCTTTGATCTCGCACAGACTTACCTCTTGCGCACTTCCGCAACAGCACTCAAGGCACTTTTGCCTTACGGCTTTTAGTGGTGTCAAGGGTGTTCTCTACCTCCCTCCGCAATATATCTTTGCCGCAGTTTAGTCAGCATATCCTCACACAGTTGGCGTTCAATGTCTTTGGTCAAATCAAGAACCATGAAGTCAGACAACCGCCGCAGTTCTTCTTCCGCTTCAACCCGGCCAGCGAAGAATAGAAACAGTTCGTACAGTTCTTCATCGGTATATGGGTCACAAGGTTCATCGTCTGTACGCTTGCCGTTCCACTTGCCGTCATACCCTCTCTCTGGGGTGCCGTCCCAACCCCTGTGATACTTGGAGCGGATCGTGCTTTCATTCCGTCCCAGGATGCGTACAAGAACTCGCATCGGCAGCATCTCTCCGTTATAGGGGTACAACTTGCACTCAAAGTGTTCGTAGCGATTTATCTCTGCCACTCAGCAACCACCCCATTCTTTGAGATAACTCGCTCGGTACATAAAGGGATTGCCGTACCAATTGTTTATGCCGCAGTAGTGGACAATTGCCGGGTTTTGGGTTTCTCCTGTTGCCCAATTTTCGTTGTAGCGAACATCCACAGGAACAGCTTTGTCCGTATGGATGTTCCACACATCCTGGTCTGCCCACTCCGTCTTGACCGTGTTCAGATACTCAACCATGCCCGCTTCTGCCTTGTCCTTGCGCATCTGCGACAAGTTAATGACCGCAACGCCCATGTTGTAGTATTTGTCACCATACAGAGTGAACTCGCCACGGAACTGCGGAACTGCACCGAACCACTTGCCGTCCAGGTTAGTCTTCCACAACCCCTCCAAGCTGTCATTAACAATCGTGTCAATGTCCAAGTGAATGACTTTCTGCACCGGGAGAATTGACGGATACACCGCCTTTAGCAGATTGATGTAGGTAAATGGGTTGTGATAGTTGACCCCGCTCTCTGGAAACCACTTCTGACCGCTCACATTGATGATCTCCGCTTCGATAGGCAAATCGTCAATCGCATCATCTTCGCACAGTACAAAGACCCGTGCCTTGGGGTTGTGATACCGTAAAGACCGCATGGACGGAAACGCCCACGGATATACATTTCTGGTCATGGCGTACACTACATTCATCGTCTATCACCTCTGCTTGCAGCCACCATGAGTGCCATCAGAAATACGCCGAAGATAACACCAAAGAAGAAACTGACACAGCAATAAATGATTGTCATTATTCCTCCTCATTCAAAAAGACTTTGAAATCTCTAATGCGGATCTGGTCATAGTTCGTGTTGGCATTCATATCCTGTTCCAACGCCTTTCGGATGTCCTCTGGGTCATTCACCTCAATGAACTTAATGTTCAGCTTGTCCTTTACTACCTCCGTGAACTCCGCTGTAAATGTAATCGTTATTTCCTTGTTCAATCGTTCCAACCTCCTAAACTGTTTTGTTGCCGGATCATATTTCATTAAATTGCTTGGGATAATAATGCTCATTCCAAATCCATCTTTGCCCCGCAGTTGGGGCAGTAGAATGTTTTCGCCTCAAATCCAACCCCACATTCTGAGCATCTGAACCAGTCACAATACACGACAATGTGTGTTTGTCTACTACCATTTTCAGGAACCGGAAGCCCTTGCCTATATCGCTCCCACTTCCCCCGCCGCACAGGAGCAACATCAGCGGCGGGCATAGCCTCAAGCGCAACATAAGCACTTCGCCCATCAGCAAACGCTTCAAAAACGGCGTTAATGGCTTTGCTCTTGTCGATGTACTCAGTCATTTTTTCTCACCATCTCTTTCCACTTTTCAAGTCGTTCGCAGACATACGGACAATCCTCTGCCCAGATGTGCAAGTCGAAGCGCCGTGCATAATACTTGCGGATTTCACAATTCCAGCATGGGTGGTCAGCCATCTTTCGCCTCCAAATCAGCCGCGCACTCCGCACTTATCGTCCCTGCTGTGGACGGATAATCTTTTGCCGAAATGCTATTGAACTCGTTCATTCTCCACGTCGGCACGGGCGTTTGGCCCAACGGAGTAACCGTCTGCATGGGGCATGGTCTGTTCAACAGCGGGCAGTACCCACACGGAAGTCGGTGAACACAGGAACACGTTGTGTATGTGTATGAACTCGGCAAGGGGGTTTTTGTTCCGTCATTCGTTATCATCGGCTACCTCCCTATTCTTTCTCCGCTCCTGCTTGTGCAGATACCGTTTCGCCCACCGCACCCACTCACGGGAGATGCAGAACACGCCACGGTGGTGTAGACGGTCAGACACATAATTACGATAACCGACCTTTTTGTATTCAGCCATTGGCATCCTCCATCTCGTCCAAAAAATTCATGCTGTCCCGTGCCATTTGCCACGCCTCAAGTTCATCGTATGCAAAACACGCAATATCTTTCCCTTTGTACGTTGCCTTGAGAAAGACATTGACGCACCCGTCATGCCACGGATAGTGCTTGACCTCGACCACTTCTACACCTCTCCGCAGGCACTCTCGCCGTCTGCGCTTAGATATCTTCTTTCGCATCGTCTACCTCCTCCACCGGGCTTTTGCCCTCAAAGCAGTTGTGTACTTCTCTTGCGTCTACCTCGCAGTCCCACCGTTCGCATCTGTCATAATACCAACGGTAGTATTTGCAGTGGTCACAATTCATATCGCCCCGTCTGCCGGGGCTTGATATAGTCAACGGATACTGAGAACCGTCTACTATGTCAATCACCCCCTTTCCTCCACCGGGCTTTTCAGCCAGCCCAATGTTTCCTCTCTTGTTCCGAATGGATAAACCATCATCTTGTCCCTCAGACGTGCGCCGTATGCAAAAGCGTCTTGACAGGCGAAACCGATGAACTCCGCCAGCTCTTCATCCGTCATGGAGCGGATACGGTCGGCGTTGGTCTGCGGCTTATCCGGGACAGTATCATCGTACGGGATAAACCCGTACTCTGGGACGTATATGCCCGTTCTGCTCATGCCTCGCCCTCCTCGTCTGCGGGGATGATGGTCGGCAGTTTTTTTGCTGTCAAAGACGCTTCGCAGAATGTTGCAACAGCTTGTTCTGCTCTAAGTTTTATTTCGTCGTTTCTGTCAGCAATAGCATTTACTCCCCAACGGATAGCCGCTTCGATGCGTTCATTAATTTCTTTTATCAGCATATCCAAGTCAATCAATCTCCCATGCGGAGGGATGGGGACGAGAGGACAATCTTCTCTGCGTTTATTCCAATGTAATTTTACCAAGCGTTCTTCTGTAATAATGCATGCGTAAACTCCGCTTCCGTCATATGTTTCAATAGCAAAATCACAATCTGAACATTTACTTGGCATCTCCATATTTGGAATATAGACGCTCACTTTCCATCCTCCTTAATTGCCTGTGCCTCCGCTATACTGAGCATCCAATCACATGGAGCAGTATCCATCAATGAACATCCGATATAACCATCATTGCCCTCATCACCAAACGGGCATCTCCGGCATTGTGTTGACTCGCAATACGCCATGATCGTTTTGAGCGCAGAAATTGGAACACGCTTGCTCATTCGTCCTCCTCCATTTCCTCCATAAACTCCATTGCCTCATCTGCCAACGGACAATGCCCATCCTCGCAATCCATTGGACAGTAGTGACCGTCACAGACTTCTGGCACATAGTACGGGATGTTTTTCACTCGTTCTCGTCCTTTCTTTTAAACACAACCACAATCTCTTTCGGCGGCGTATCAAAAATAGGGGTTCGTTCAAAGTAAACCTTGTCTACACACCATGCTCCGTCTGGAACTGAAAACACTTTTTCACCGCTGACTTCGCAAGCGTTCCAATCACCATCTGTTGGAGTAACCACCTCAACGGTCATGTAATGCTCGTTCACGGGGATATATTCTTCGCTCATCACTCGCCCTCCTCTGCCTGTTTAATTCTTTTCTTGGCGATATCAAAATACTTAGGTTCAAGCTCCATACCGATGAAGTTGCGATTGGTGTTGACACAGGCCACGCCTGTTGTGCCGCTCCCCATGCAGTTGTCGAGTACAGTTCCCCCCTCATTAGTGTATGTTTTAATCAAATACTCGCAAAGAGCGACAGGCTTTTGCGTTGGATGAAGCCCAACCTCCGTGTTAAACTTCTGCCATGAAGAAGGTACACGAAGATTCCCCTGATTCCTGTTTGGCTTATCAAAATTGCGATAATTGCTTGATGCGGCAGTTCTGTTGTCAAAAGAATACTGCACTCTGCTCAATCCACCGCCTGTTCTTTCTTGCATCTGCTTGTTGTATGTCCACTTTCCCTTTGAAAAGATAAGGATATGTTCATGTTCTTTCATTGGCTCTCTAACAGTGTTGGCGAATTTGCTTCCTCTGTTCTTAATCCATATCCATTCATGTCGAAACATTTTCGGATTACTCATTACAAGAGCAGAACTGAAAGGTTGACTTGCGAAAAGGGCTATAACAGCATTATCTTTGCATACTCTGTCATATGCTTTCCAAAGTTCCCCAAACGGAATAACTGAATCCCATTTGTTATTAGTCACTCCATATGGTAAATCGCATAGAACCATGTCTACACTTGCATCTGGAATTTTCTGCATAAGCTCGATGCAATCACCTTGCACAAGTTCACAAAAATATGCTCCCTCTGTCGGCATCTCCATTCCATTGATGTATATGCTCATGTCAGCTTCACCTCCCATCCCCTCTCTGCGAGGGTTGTCTTCCGCATATCTTCCTGTGACAGATAGCCTTTGACATAGCTGTCAATGTGTGCCATGAACCGCTCATGGAACTTATCAAGCCATGCGTCCGGCAGTTGGAAGTCTGTTGCCAGGGTATAGATCATCACATCAAGGATTATGCTTGCCCCTGTATCGCTGCCGTACTTCATTGCCCGCTCAACATCTGCCTGTGTGCAAGGGATACGGCGTGGGTTCGTCTTACGCTTCATAGTATCTTGTCCTCGCCGTCACTTCGTATGTGTTGCGCAAGATGATACTGTCTGTGGTTCTTTCTGCGAACACATAGCTTGTGTCCATAGGTCTGTGCGTACCATTGCGCCACTCGGTTATCATCCGATATGCCGTTTGGTACAGAGGCTCAAGCACGGGGTTATCGTCTGCGTACCCAACCCATTGGCACGGCTGTTTGCAGACCTCGATGATTGAGTCGGGATATCTGCTATCGTCCACTCGGTTGAGGATGCACCAGACAACCGTGGTCTGATGCTGTGTTGCATGGTTCCGTGCCATGCCGTACATGACCCTCGCCACATACTCCGCTTCTTCCACTTGCTTGTTGCTGACAATGGGTTCTGCCGTCTGCTCCGGCTCAATGAAGTCAGCAAGAGAGGCAGCTACGATCCGCTCTGGGGGACGAGTCTGATCTGTGACCCTTGCCGTGACGATCAAACAGAGAAAGAAAATAAGAACGGCAAGAGTAATCCGTTGCCACGAATACTTCATTGCCGCTATAATTTGATACAACACTTTCATTAATATCATCCTCTCATTTTGTTTTTAAGAAAACCACGGGGAGGAGCAGTTGCAACTCCTTTAGCACGGCAAGAGGGGGCGGCTGTGTGAAGAAAACCGAAGCACAACCGCTTGTAGACCGTGATGCGCTTGCCCCCGTGGTTAAGTTGTCAATAATGGTTCTCCTGGTAGTATTCGTCAGCATCTATCTCGCTGACGCAGTTCTCGCAGCCGATTACCTCTTTGTTCAGCCCCAAGTACAAGGTGTCACATTCTTCATAGCAGATGGGGCAAAGGTATCTCGGTCTTTCCTTTGGCGGTTCCGGGTAATCATGCACCCCCCATCCCATTAGACCACCCCACTTTCTTCCAGACAGACAACCAGGGAGATCACTCCGTTCTTGGTCATCTTCTTCAAGGGCAACCGCTTGTCCAACCAACGCTTGCTGACAACGCCGGACTTAAACAGATCCGTCACGCAGATTGTCCGGGCGTTAGTTGCCATCTTGCTTTTCTGGCGCATACTCAATGCACCGACTTCGTTGGCATCACATGGGGTTATGACAATGTACTTGCCTCTCGGTTCTACTTTTACCCACCGCATGGTCTTGGTGATGTTCTCAGCCGATGAGGAAATGTACATCTCGCACCGAAGACCATAATCTGTTATTCTGGCAAACGGCTTCATTACCTCTTGCCTCCCGTCATCTTCATGGCAAGGACAGGGAGAGCGCACCCCCCACCGTCTATGCCGAACTTGTTGCGAACGGTCTTGCGGTCAAGCCCCAACAGGATTGCGATCTCGCTTATGCTCAACCACCCCTTGCCGTCCGTCTGCTCCGTCAACCATTGGACGGTTTCTCTGTATCCTTGCGGTTCTCTCATGCCAACCGAACCCAAGCACCAATAGCCATGAGTGCGGTCATCAGCATAACCATCACATTCGCCATTGTTTTCTTCCTCCTGTCCTTTCTTTTGTACTTTGTTCCCTTTAGAATTGATTTCGTGAAAATGTAGTTGATTTTCCCTACAATTTCGTGTTATACTGTTCCCAAATAAGCTGTTTGTCACCATGCGGTGTTACTTTCTTGGGAGCGTCTTTACTATACTCCCAACGTGGTAATACTGTAAAGAAAAAATGTCTTACAGAATGTTACAAAAGGGTTACACAAGGGGGATAGTATGTTTTACGAAAGATTTGAGCAGTTATGCCGTGAAAGAGGGTACACCCCAAGTGGGGCTTGTCTTGCAATGGGTAGGAGCAAAAATCTTGCGGCTAAATGGAAAAGCACAGGGACGAACCCAAGCATGGCAGTTTTGAAAGAGGTAGCTGATTTCTTCGGCGTATCAGTTGGTTATCTTCTCGGCAACGAAGATGAGAAACCGCAAGCAAGACAGGAGTTATTGGACAGCACCGAACTGCGAGTGCTGTTTGATGCCGCTAAGAATGTTCCCGCATACAAACTCTATGAAGTGGCATCTCAACTAATGAAATGGAAAGAGGACAATGACATACCTTGACGGTGCAGACTTTTTCGTGCGTGTAGTTGATCTACCCTTTGGCGTTGGCGGTTGTGTTGCGCCCAATGACGATGGGACATTCTCGGTGTACATCAATGCTCGAAACACACACGAAAGACAGCAAGAAAGTTATAAACACGAACTGCGGCATATAGAGCGGAACGATTTCTACAATGGTCTGCCGATTGAGCAGATAGAGGATCTATGAAGAAACAGGACTATGCCAAGCTGTTCCCACGGAAAGCGGACGGCAGATATCAAACGAAGTACAAATCTGCTGACGGCAAGTGGCACACCTTGACGGACAAAGACCCGGAACGGCTGTTCTACCGTCTGGAAGAAGCAAAAAAGCCCCGTGCCGTCACCTTTGCAGATGCAGCCGGGGCTTGGGAAACTATATACCGTGAGGGGTGCAATCCACGAACATGGATTAACTACCGCCCGCACTATGATGACATTGTGTCACGCTATGGGGACATTCCTGTTGCTGAGATACAAGGCTTGCACATTATCCAGGATTTGCAGAGAGCAAAAGCACAGGGGTACAGTAGGACGGTTGTAAATACTCGCCGCACTCTGTTCAACAACATACTGAACCATGCTGTTGCGCAAGGTTGGATTGCGTGGAATGTGGCACAGGGGATTAAGTTGCCAAAGGGTCTACCGTCATCAAAGCGGTCTGCTCCAGATGATTGTGCAATTCGTACTATTATTCAAAACTATAAACAGCCATTCGGTATGTTTGCTTTCCTCTTGCTCTGCACGGGGTTGCGCAAGGGTGAGGCATTGGCGTTGACTAAGGACGATATCAAAGACGGTGAGATCCATGTCACGAAGTCCTTGACCCTGTTGGACGGTTCAAGACCAAAGCTGAAAGAACCCAAGAGCGAAGCGGGAAAGCGAACCGTGCCGATTGTGTCCATTCTGCAACAGCCTTTGGACGATTATATGTCACAGTTGGACGGAGAAATCCTGTTCCCAAGCAGAGGGTACAATGGTTCGCCGGACGGACAGTATATGAGCGGATCTAACTATGACACAGCGTGGGCTAACTATGTCAAATCGGTAGGGCTTGACGGTCTTACGGCGCATCAACTCCGGCATGGAACGGCAACATTACTCTTTGAAGCGGGGGTTGACCTTTACACGGCAAAGAGGGTACTTGGTCATTCAAAAGTCACCACAACAATGGAGATTTACACCGAACTCCGGGAGCGGAAAGAGCAACAATCTGTTGATAAGCTAAACGATTATTTGCGGGAAATAGCAGATTGATTTTTTGCACCCGGATTGGGGCATGGGGCAAGCACCTAAAAAACCATTGATTTTCCACGCTTTTTATCGGTCTGTAAATCTGCTGTCAATGACTTCGGTGGTTCGAATCCACCCGCCCCCACCAAAGCCCGGAAAGTGCTGATTTATCAATGCTTTCCGGGTTTTCTTATATTCAAAAACTCCCCTCTTTCTACTCCATCACGGAGGAAAAATTGGGGAGTTTTGGGGAGTATTGTGGAGCGTTTTTGGGGCAAATTTGGGGCAAACTTCAAGCGGGTTTGGTTTCAAGCACTTTCAACCGTTCGTTGAGTCGCTTATCTTCTGCCTCAAGTAAGGGAACACGGGTAGCAAACTCGTTGTGTTTGCGCACTTCTCTGGTCAGTTCTTCAATCTTGGTGTCCGTGACCGCTTGATATTTCTCCAACTTTGCATCAAGTTTGGCATCTGAGATTTCACTCTGTTTGTCCAACTTTGCATACAGTTCCTTTGCAGAGGCATGGGAGATAATCAACTGCGCAATCACGGCACAACCGCCTGTTATGATGGCAACTATAATCGCATCTGACATTCTTATTCGTCACCACCCATCACAAAGAATAAGTTCTGCTGCTTGTCCACTTGTTTCTGTCCCCGCCAAGAACTAAGCAGATCAGTTTTGTGCTATTTGGTACATACCCGTTGTCCACCGCATAACCACCATAAGTCAAAAACGATCCGCTGTCAATTATTTCAACATCTCGCTGAACAACGGTCTTGTTGGATTTGTCATACATCAGTTTGCCACGGGGCTGTGACTTCGGTGCATGGTCATGTCCAAAAGCGGCAAAGTCAATGCCGTCCACATACAAAGCACCGTTGTAACCATTTTGGTCTTTCAGCTTATGGACGATGTATCCAACATAGCGGGCTTGCTTTCCGTTGCCGTGACCACCCTCGCCTACGCCAATGTCAACAACGGCAAAGGTCTGACGATAAAGGTTCTGCAATCCCGCATCTTTGGCACAATCATAGACGGGAAACAGACCACAAGTGCGGGTTATGCGGTTGCTCTCATGGTTTCCAGGGACAATGCAGATGGTACGGTCAGCAAGTTCTATGAACTGCTCCGTCAACCACTCTTTCTGCGCCCACGGTGGAGCGGTCTGTGTGTAAATGTCGCTCTTGCTACCAACAATGGCGTTTTCGCAGTAGTCCCCAACCCAAATGATGTATCTGTTGGGTCTTTCCATGACCATCTTCTTGAAGCGTTCCCACTTTCTGCGGTCATGCTGTGCGCTACCATAGTGGATATCGTGCGCAAAATAGACTTCGATTTCGCTGAACTCTTGCGGAGTGTTGAACACGATGGGTTTGTATTCTGAAATCATGCGTTATCCTCGCAAGTTGAAGTTGGCGGTTGTAACCAATGGACAGCCATATAGACCACCCATTTCTAACTGAGCCGCCGCAGTTAATAGCGGTTGTAAAACTTTAGCCCTTTTGGGCTGGTTGGAACTGAGCCGTTGACAGTTTGTGTGGATTATTTGCCGCCGTTTGCAGGATAATCCGTCGGACTTTCCGCATAATAATCCCCCATCTCAAAGAAGTATGGGTTGTCTTCGATAATAATAAAAGTTTGCAGCCTGAGCCTTGTGCCTACCCCTTCACTCTCATCAACATATACAAAACCATTCTGAAACGCAGAAGAAATCTCCTGTGCGGTTTTGTCGAGAGTCGATGTTTCCGTTAATTCGTCATAGGTGGCATGCACCACCAATACACCGCCGCCGCCACCAGAGGGAGCGGCTTTATCCCATTGACCATTAACAACGGTCAGCACATCGCCATTATCAGCGGCAGACACAGCGGGCAGATCACTCCCGCCGCCACCGCCACCACCATTATCCAGAGGGGGCGTTGCCACCAGAGGCACAAAATACTTAGGCATAATTCTATCTCCTTAGTTTATTAGTCTTTTGTAGGTTTCTTGACCAACAATTCCGTCATCGTCTATCTGCATTTTTTTCTGGAACTGCTGAACTGCTCGTTTAGTGTCACTACCATAGTCACCGTCTATACCGCATGAACCACACGATATGCCCCAACGGTAGACAAGTAATGTCTGTATGGACTTCACAGCATTGCCAACTGCGCCAGAGGAAAGCATAGGGAGTGTGACGGAAACATTCTGAACGGGACGGGGGGTGCTTATTTCATGCCCCCCACTTACTCCGGGTTCGTACCGCAGAACGCAATCCCACGGGTAGTCAAAATACGGTGCTACACAAATCTCTCCACCCGTCTGATCGCCTGTCTTGCCACCCGTTGCCTTACCATACTCGTTTGCTCTCGCATGGACAAGTTTTCCGTTGCCGATGTAAAGCGCAGTATGGTTTGCCTCGTTTAGCAGAACATCTCCGGGTTTGAGATTATCCTTGCCGACTTCCTTGAAACCGCAGTTTTTGAAGATTTGCCGCATATTGCCCGTGTAGGTTGCACCAGCTCGTTTCACAGGGACACCCGCCGCTTCATATGCGGAGATCACAAAGGAGGAGCAATCATAGTCGGGACTCCACCGCATTGTTTGGTCATAACCGTGAATGGGGTTAGATGCGGTATCTAACGCCCATTCAACAGCCTTTTCAGCAACGGTCATGCGGCATCATCAGCTTTGCGCAGAGTGTTAATCCAATCCTCACCCGCAGAGGTAATCAACGCCTGGATATCCACGGACGCACCCTTTAGGCACTCCATCATCGGCGAAGACATCTTCTTGACCGTGATGTTGTAGAGCATCATGCCAAGCTGAGTGATTTCTTCCTCTGTCAGTTTCCCGTCAATAGCGGCGGCTTTCATATCGCCAACAAGGGTCTGCTCCAACTCGCCCACGGTCTGCTGCGCCATCTCGGTCAGAACCTCAACAGCCTTGGCTATATTCTGGAACTCAACTTTCTTGGCAATCTTCGTAGTCAACCAAGTGCCAAGGACACCGATGAGCATAATCAGCAGAGTGCCACAGACTTTGACAAGTTCCTCAATGATAATGTCAATCATTGCCATTACCCCTTATGCTCATAGTGTTCGCCACGGATAGTCATGCCGTCCGGCGTGATTACCATAGCGGAGTGCATGGGGATTTCAGACGAAGCCGCAAAAGACATAATCGTATGGAAACGGGCTTCGGCTTCGTTGATGGTTTCATAGGTCTGCGGGGACGGAATTGCGATGCTCCCATCAGAAAGAGTCTGGATTTCAAGAACGATATACATTGTTTCCTCCTTAACTGAAAGTAACTGTAAGTGTTAGGTTCATTGCGGCACAGGAGTTTGTTACACCACCCGTAAACGCCGTGCTTTTGGAAACGCCAATATAAAACGAATTGTCCGTGGACTTCGCTTTTGAGAATGTGTAGGACGCATTGGTTGTCCATTCAGTTGTGTCAGAATTGCCGTCAAGATACCCACCGCCGGGAAGACGAACACCGCCCTTGATTGAGTTAATTGTTATGGTGGATACATTTTTCATGGATTTGGGCGTGGTGACTTGAATTTTCAGCACCGCAGCACTTGACAGTACAAGACATGGAACTACCATAGACGAGCAAGTAAATGTATCGCCGGACTTATAGAAAACATCGTCCTCAATCGCTACTTTGTTACTACCATTTACATACAGATTTCCCGCAAGTTTCTCGTTTCCGCTCCAATCCAATGTACGGGCATTAGAGCGGGCATTGTCAGTAGTTCCATTGCCTACGATTTCAATGTATGTTCCTCTGGTGGTTTCTGTACCCGTTTCGACTACATTGTACTCGCCAAAAACGGTTTGAGATTTTCTGTGCGCTTCGTTGTGGTTGCCACCCAACACAGATGAATACTGTCCACTTGCGGTATTATATGCGCCACCCAACACAGATGAATAATAATGAGATGCAGTATTATGCTCACCACCGCCAACAAAACCAGAGTATTTGGTTGCGGTATTATATGCACCTCCGCAAACAGCAGACCAATCCCCGCTTGCTGTGTTACTATACCCACCGCCAATGGTAGAATCTAAACCGCTTGCCGTGTTGCTTCCGCCACCACCAATGGACGAAAAATTGCCAGATGCTACACCAAGAGTGCCACCGCTTACCGTTGCACAATAACCACTTGCTGTGTTAGTTAGCCCGCCACTAACAGTAGAATATCCACCGCTTGCAACTATATAATGTCCGTTTGCGATAGACCATGCTCCAATATTGCTATTAATTGTTCGGTCACCTAAGTCAAAATGGTATGCTCTATCTCCCGTCTTATACACAATGACAACTGTACTACCAGATGCAATAGTATTAGTAAATGTAATTGTCCTATCACTAAAGGTGTATGCCGTTGTTGCTACTCCATCAATTTCAATACTTTCAATAGAATTGATGGAAAAGCCCATTGTTATTGAACTGACAGCAGAAGTTGTGACAACCGTTTCAGTAAGTTCAGCGTACCCGCTTGCATCACGCATATCGCCAATGGAAGTGTAGACTTGGCGGTTCATGTCATACAACTCAAAAGTGTTGTAATCAATCTCGGCATGAGTGCTACCGATTTCACCCAATGTAACCGTACTGCTGTTGTAGTTTGCGACAGCCGTACCACCACTATAAAAGGTGATACCACCATCATTGAATGTCGCAATCACATTGTCGTTGGCATCAACAATCGTAAGGTTCTGAGCGGTCACATCATAAGCGGTCAAGTAGTTGATGATTGCCGTGTTGATCTCAGCCCAATCCACTTTCAGCTTGTTGATGCGGACAATGTTGTTTGCAAGGTTGATAAGCTGTTTTCCTACACTACTGCCACGGTCTGCATCGTAGGTTTCATGTGCGGTGCAACTGACGGTAATGCCGCTTGGAGTGCAAGTCAACGCCATGACAAGGGTGGTGAACGAAACGCCCTGTGCATCTTCAACGGCTATCACATCACCCGCTCTAAGTGGGTTGCCCTCACGGAACAGATTGATCTCAGCGGCACAATAGGTTGCCATACCGTCCAATGTGTTGTAGATGTTCGTAGCAACCGCTGTGAACACCGTGCTGTCCGCATTAGTTAGCAGCAGATTGTTATTGACCGTGTAGGTATTTCCGTTTGCGCCATTTGGGTACAGATACGCTACATCTTCCTCTGCCGGAGGGTGAACCGCAACCAGGTCAACAGCCGCAACATTGTAGTTGGAGTAGGTCAGCCCGTCCTGTTTGTAAGGAATGTATGTCACGCCGCCGCTACTGCCGCTCGTCTTATAGACCTTGTACCCGGAACGAGTGGCATACTGCGCAAACTCAACCTTACCCGTGTTGTCACAGCGGACAAAACAACCCGCAATCTCAGCCGCCCAGGACATTACATCTCGGCAACTAATCCCCGTAGCAGAGAACGCTGCAATCTGCGTACTCGCCATAGGAAATGCGGAACTCTTGAGCGTGACACCCGCAGTTGTGCAGACATGACCAACGAGGGTCGCAAGGGTCATGGGGAAACTGCTCTGCAAACTCTCCAGGGTCGCACTAAAGTCCGTTTCAAGTTTGATGATGTTGTCATACGCAATCACATGGTAAGTGTTCTTGCTCGGTATAGCGGGCTGTGCGGTAAAGATGCCGATTGTGGTTTCTGTGCTGTCAGCCGCCACATGGATATAGGTAAGCTGTTCGCCAACAGCCGGGGCGGTGCTTTCTGCGCCAAAAACATCAAACTCAATGCTACTTGCGGCACAGCAACCGAACCGCAGATTATCGGCATTGTTGACTTGCTCTTTCCATGTCACGGAGCGGATATTGGCGATTGCCGTACTGTCAGCACGGAGGATTTTATCTGTCATTCGCCGCCTCCTTACATCTCAATGACATGGATTTCCACATCTCGGTAGATCGGCACACCCTCAACACTATAAGCATAGAACTCATATGTGGTTTCGCCCACATACGCAGAGATAGTCTGTACCGAACCCCGGTCATAATACTTGAATGTGAACTCTTTGCCCTGTGTCAGCGCATACAAAGTATTCAGTTCCGTAGCGGTCATAAAGTTGTAGTGCAGATAGACCTTTACTACATCACGCCGAACCCAATCAATGTGCATGATGCCACTTTCATCTCTGCCACTATCCGCTCCCGCCACATTGCTATGTTCAACCTTGCAAGGCTGAGAGGGGATGTAGATGTTGGTGCTGCCAATCATCCAATACCCGTTGGTATCAACCTTATTGATTGTAAACGCCATTGCTACACCCCCTTACGCCATAGCCGCCATTGGGTTGACCCCTGTGCGGTAGGTTTCACGCCGATTGCGGGAAAGCATCTTGTTGTAGACCACATCACCGTCAAGAGTGATCTCCTCGTTGTTCTCCGCCAAAGCACGGCTGAACGCAGAGTACATCATCTGCTCGGTGTCAGTACCACCGCCGCCTGTCATCTGGAAACGGATACCAGCAATCGCTTTTGCGACACCCGCAGACACGGAGGCAACGATCTGGTCATTGTTCATAACCGCCGTACTGCCATGCAGAGTGCCTACCAACTCCGGGTTGCCGTTCTCTCTCGCACGGAATATCTGACCACCAAACGGAGAACCACCAGAAGCATAACTTTGAATGGGATTCCACTTTCCGTTTTTCAATACGCCGCCGGACTCTTGCTTTGTCTGTGTAATATATGCGGTTGCGTTCAGATTGACATGATTGATACCGCTCGTCTTAACGATGTTTGCGGTCGAGTCAATCTTCATGTAACCGTCCATCTTTGCAACAGCAATGTTTTGGCTAACAATGTTCGCCGTAGAGTTGAATGTGGTGCTTATGTTATCAGTACGCCTATTAAAGTTTGCCGTGGAGTCAAATATTGTTCCAATGTTATCCTTGCGGTTGTTAAAGTTCGCAGTAGAATTGATCATGGGGTTTCCGCTGCCGTCCGTGTTCGACTCAAACTGTCTTTCATAAGTATAGAACTTAGCACTTGAGTTAATGAACGGACGATGTTTGGAAGTAATCTGCCCGTCAGTAAACGCATAATCCCAAGTATAGAACTTTGCGCTTGAATTGATGAACGGTCTGTTTTGACCATTTATATTCCCGGATGCAAACGCATAATCCCATGTATAGAACTTCGCACTTGAGTCAATAAATGGTCTGTGCGCACTTGTTATCTGTCCAGAGGCAAATGCGTAGTCCCACTTCACAAACTTTGCGCTTGAGTCTATAAACGGTCTACCACCGCCGTCAACACCGTTCTTTATGCCATTGGTGTACTCCGTGAAGTACGCCATAGTTTCAAGCCGTAGCTTGCCACCTTGCAGAGAGAAACCGCCACCACCGCCACTACCCATGATAATGTCGGTAAGTTCTCCAGAAACTTGCGCCGGGTTGTTTCTGCTGCTTGCTTCAAACTGACTTTTCCAAGACGCATATGCCTCTCCGGGAGGTGGATCAAGGTCTGGTATCAGCGGGATATGTACCGCACTTTCCTCCGCACCAAACGCCTGTGCAATGCTGTCAAGTATTCCATTGATGCCACCAGAAAAATCATTCGCACCATCAATGAAGAATTGCTTCAATCCACCCCAAACAACATCTTTGAGCCAGATTTTCAGACCGTCCCACGGGGCATTGTGCCAGGCGTCAATAATGTCGGTTGTGATTTGACCGATAATGTCTGTCACACCACCGAACACGGCAACGACGCTTTCCGTTACGGCAACGGCAAGCTCACCCCAATCAATAGCTCTGATCGCCGTCCATAGACCTTGGATAAGTCCTGTTACGGCATCTCCCCAATCAACGCTCCGTATCCATTCAGCAGCCTGGGAGAAAGCACCCGTTACATAATCGCCAATAGACCTACCAACAGCCGCCCAATCAAGGTTTCCAAGAAAACCAATGAGCATACTCGGCAGAATGGTAAAGCCTTGCACGAACCCTCTACCGATATATTCAAAGTCAATGTTATTGAGCATTGAACTCAGTAGGTCTGCGATCCTCGCTCCAAGGTTCTGGAAGTTGATGGTTTCAAGTGTCCAATATTTAGTTGTAAAGAAAGCGTTGATTTTCTGACCGATGCTTGTGCCAATGCCAGACCAATCAATCATGCCAACGATTTCGTTGACCTTGTTGCCCAACAGTTCGCCAAGTCCTTGCCAATCGCCCGCATTGACCGCATCACGGATACTCTGCGCAAAATCAGCAATGCCCTGTGCGAACTCGGTGGTTTCCTCAAACATTGAGGAGTAGTCAACAGCAGACCCGCCACCGCCGCCACCGCCGCTTTCCTTTGGCAGAACATTCAGTTCGTCAAAAGGCGCAAGGTAGCGGAGTGCTTCTTTAGCCGCACCACCCGCTCCGCTGACGGCATCAGCGTAGTTGTCCGTATTGCGGATTGCCCGTGTCCAGGAACTCTGCCCACCAAGCAAGGCAAGCAACTGATTGACAACATTGATTAGTCCAACCACAGCATCCGTCACGACATGGATTGCGGGAGCAAGCACATTGATAATGGGCGCAGCGGCGGCACCAATGCTGTTCTTGAGATAGTTCATACTCGCCGTAGCGTCATCCATGCTTGCGGCAAGTTGACCACCCGTTGCGGCAGACCATTGGTAGACATTCTTCACGCCCTCTTTGAAAGCCTTGCCGATCTCGCTGATAACCTTACGAACGGCACGGTACATGAGGATGCGCTTAAACCTTGAGGCAATAGTGCCAAGACCTTTAGCAAAACTTGTAAGCGGTTCAAGGGACTTACCCGCCGCCTTGCCGATTGCAGACAGGAACTTAGAGGACTTATTCGCACCCTTGGCAGCGGTCTGGAGTTTCTGCATCATGCCAAGGACTTGAGATAGACCTTTACTGTCTACATCAATTACAAGTTCGTCAATAACTGTTGCTATGTGTTCTCACCACTCTTTTGTTGCCAATTGTCCCAACTCATTTTCCACAAGCTGAGATTGGCAATTATTTTCTCACGCTCTCGCTTCACCCTTTGCTCTTTCTCGTAGTCCGTTTCCAGACCAAGATCAAAGGGTTTGTCAAGATACTTCTGTTTCTTTGCGCCTTTTTTGCCGAACGAATTGCCCATGACGGTCTGCATGGCGTTTACAAAATACGCACCTTGCATCCAGGCTAACTCATTCTCATGGCGCACTTTCAGTTTGTATGCTTCTCTACACGCTTTTGCTAAAATGGGAGGCGAAAGCCAAAACTCATCTGCGGTCATGCCGATTGATAAGTAGTATGGCAATGCCTCCCAAAATAGCTGTTCCCTACTCTGCGGCTCGTCTGTGCGTGTTACAGTTTCACCGTTACCGTAGGGTTTTCCTCATCGGTGTCTGCAAGGGTTTCAAACGGCAGAGCATACAGTTCGCCCAGACGAACCATAAGGTCTTCGTTGAAACCACCCGCCCGCTCAAGGAGTTTGTCGGTCTTCTCACGGGGGAGTCCCTTGTGATGCGCACGGAACGCATAGAACCACAGTTCCGGCACCTTTGTCATGGGAAATCTGGACACATCGCTGATCTCAAAACCCTTGCGCTCCGCAAAGATAATGCTCTCACGGGTAAATTCCAGAGTGTACTCAATCCCCGTTTCGTTGTCCGTGACATAAATAGGCTTCACAATCTTTTCGCTCATCTCATACTCTCCTTGTTGTTAGTTATAAACTAAATTAGGCGGAACCCGTGGAGGAAGTGTCCCAACCGTGAATCTGGTTGGGGGTAATGTACGCCTCAATCTCCAGGACGGAGTTGACATCCATAGCGGACATACCCAGGGGAGCGGGGATACCCGCAAAATAGAACGAACCGAAAGACGGCACCATGATCTCAAACCACATGGACTTGCCAGCCGCAAGAGCGGTTTCATAGGCAGAAATGAGGGTAGTCCAAGAAGACTTGAAAGTGGTGGTGAGGTTCGCCGTAAAGCTGAGAGCGCCACCGGGATCTTTCAGACCCGCAATGTAACGCCGCCACTCGGTGTCAGAAAGGTCAGTAACCTCAAGGGACTCCGGCTCCGGGTTAAAGTCCGGGATGGCCTTGATATTAGGCACCGTGGTGTACCCGGAAGTGGGACGAGTAGTGCCGGACGCACTCGCACAATACTTGAGCAGTACCCCGGCGGTGCTAAGTTCCATCGCCATGTGCTATTCTCCTTTTACTTTTGATACATTTGGAAAACAAGATTGCCCTGTGCATCCACAGTAGGTTCGCCCACAACGGCACGATACCGGGCAATCATTCGATAGATGCTTCTGTCTACATTGGGGACTTGCCGTGACATTGTGCGCCAGAACTTCATGCTCTGCATCGCCGTATCAGCAATGCCCATGATTTTTCTGACTTCAAGTTTCGCACCCGTCTGCAAGTTGCTATACACATTGACCGCATACTGCACTTCGGCGTGATGCTCCATCAACTGCTCGTCCTTAGAGTAGACATAGGTGTAATTGGTGTCCTCGGTGACGGTCACGCAAGGAAAACTCTCTGGTACATCTATATACTCTCCATATACGGAGGCATTAGGGTATTCTGCGAGGACGGCATCTCGCACAACTGAGAGAACCTTATTCTCAATATCAATCATTTGAAGTGCCTCCCCGCAATTTCTCCAACTCGCTGCCGCATTTCAACTGCGGCATCTTGCATTGCCCCGGTCGGTGTCTTGGTATCATAGCGTTCGCCCTTGTAGTACCAATATCCGTCATTGTAGAAGTGTCGTGCATGGTCAATAGACCAGGATCCGGGATAGATGGCATATGGGGCTTGCACAGGGGTTTGACCCGTGATGCCCGTTTCAATGCCCGCTCCAAATTCAAGGAACGATATGCCATCACCCTCTGCGACAATGCGCCCGCTGAAACCCTCATTCTCAACAGACACGGTGGCGGTGTCTTCATCGTTCGCACCTTGAGCGTACTCACGATCCGCAACCTCTGCCCCTGTCTGTAAAAGGTCTTCAAAAAAGGCTTGGTACTCTTTGGTGAACTTGATTAGGTACTGAGCGAATGTCATCCAGAGATCACCGCCGGAGCGGAAACGGAAACGCCTCTAATGGCAATCGTAATGCTGTTCAGCGAGTTGGCAATTTGGTAGACCACATAGTTGTGTGGGTCAGTAGTGGGGTCTTTGCCGAACCAGATAATGCTGTCCTCTTTGATGGGACAATCCATATCCGTAGTCACGAATGTGCGGTCATAGTTGGCATTGATGCCAAACTCGTCCAACGCCGCTGTTCCTCTGCTCTGCGACATATTGACCGGGTAATACACAGGCTGAGAATAGGTCAACCTATAAGTCCCCGTGTGGTTGCCGTAATCGTCAATGATTTCGGTCTTGCCCGTCAGCAAAGCATACCACATAGGCTGTTTGTTGATTTCCAGAACCCGCATTTTACACCACCCTTGCGTAAGGAATGATTTTGTTGCGGATGTAGTCAACCATGTCGTTTGCATCAAAGGTACGGTAAATCTGGTTCTCGTTGTGGCTCGTCTGGTTCTCAGCCCCACGAATGTTGTATCCCGCCACTACCGCATGGATCTGAGTGATCTCGTCCTCTGCGTCTACCTCTGCCCCGTCCGGGACACCAACGAGGCTGTACTTCCATTGCACAATTTCCTGTCCCGCCATCTCAAGGTAAGTGGTCAGCAAGGTATCCTGTGCCGTATCACTAATTCCAAGCATGGCCTTGAGGACGGTAAGTTTCTGAGTATCGGTCATTTCACAACCTCGTTTCTGATGTGCGGGATGGGGGTATTGAAATCCCCACCCCACACAGTTGGATGGTTAATTAGCCAGAGATGGTGCTGTCAGAACTGACATAGATGCCGTTCTTCTTATGCTCAAGCACCCACGCACCGTGAGAGAAGCGGGGCTGAACGAGCCAAGCATCGGCCTGCTGATTCTGCTGCGGGCTGAACACACGGGCAACATAGTGCTTCATGACCTGGAGAGCGGCGGACGGATGGACGATCATGTAGTTGATGCCGCTGCCGTTGGGAGTGTAACCACCGTTGTCATCGTTGTCAGAGGGCTGCGCCAGAGTGATGGCGGTGTAGAACCGACTCTGAGGCACACGAATGACACGCATATCGTTGTACATCTCAATGACATTGTTGACATTGGGATCGCCATTCATCACCATGCGGGTGATGCCACCCTTGAGGAGGTTATACACCTTGGGGGACACGAACAGGATACGACCCTCATAGGGGACTTCGGCGTTGTCCAGAGCAACAGTAGCACCGTCAATGGAGGCAATCACGCCCGCACCAGAGGACAGGGTTTCCGTAGCCTTGTTGCCGGAGGCGGCGTTGGTGGCGTACTGAGCGAAGCGGAAAGCGTCAACCTCCGGGATGATATGCTCACGCTCAACAATGGACAGAAGATTGCCCATGGCCATGCCAAGTTCTTCATCGTTGTCCAGAACGTCAAGCTGATAAGACCGTCCACGGTCAGTATTCAGCGTGTAGGTCTGCCAAGTACCCGTCAGATCGCCGGGGACGAAGCCGCCATTGCGGGAGTAATCGCCCATGCCAAGGGCAGAGAGGTTGAAAATCTTGACGGCGTTGGCACCATCAAAACGCACAAACTGATTGGCGGTATCCAGAATGGCACTCTTGCTGCCCTCTTTGTACATCTGGTCGATGAACGGGAGGAACTTGGTGGCAAGCGCCATGCTGTTGTTTACGCCGGGATAAACCGTAGTAGACATTTGCTTTTCTCCTTATGTTGTTATTTAGTAAAGCCCAACCATGCTTTGATCTGGGCTTCTTCGGCTTTTTCAGCCGCATTGACCGGGGGCATACCAGAAGTCAGACTTGGCTGTTTATTGAGCGCAGCCGCTTCAATCTCCTTGGTCTTCGCCTCCATAAACTTCTGCTGAATAGCGAATACATCATTAAATCGTCCGTCAGCCATTGCCTCTGCGCACTCGGCAGCAAGGTCGGCATCATAGCCCATGCCCATGCATTGCTTGGCATACTCACTCAGCACTTTGTCCCGCTTGAGGGTTCTAAGTTCTTCCTGGAGGGCTTTTTCGGCTTCTGCTCTCTCTGCCTCTGCCCTCTCCTGTTCCGTCTGTTTGGCACGAAATTGGGTTTTCCACGATGCGGCTTCTGAGTTAGCTTTGGACAGGGCGGCTTTCAGCTTTGTGATCTCCGCATTGTTGTCCGTAGGCTTGGGTTCGTCAAACTCATACGCAAGCACAGCGTTCAGCTTGTCTTCCGCAGACATTTCCTCGAAACCCGCAATCTTGCTAACATCGACTTTCATTCCGTATTCTCCTTTGCGTTTAACCAGGCTGTTCACTCAGCACTATTTTCTGTTTTACCGACTTGTCTGTCCTTTGCGTTTGGTATAGCGGTTCCCTCCGCTTGAAAAGCACCCGCAAGGGGTGGTTATTCACGAACAAGGGTTAGTGTGCAGCGGCAGTTGATATTGTTCTCCGGGAGCGTAAACAAACCGGGGGCACGGGCGTGATCTCCCGTGTAGACATAGAAGTCTTGGTCAAGCGGCACCATCATTCCCTCAAGGTAGTCATGGGTGTCACGAACCTTATCATCCGCCATCGTGACCCATTGCTTCATCACGCCGGAAACGCCGCTATTCTTCCCGCCGTCCACAACGCCTGTGTTGTAGACACGGGTGGCATCGGTTTCGGCAACCCTTTGAAAGTCCTCAACCGTGCTGTTTTCATCGTCCATGTATTCCCTAATGCGGTCTTTATATGTCTTGTCCGCAACAGGGGTATTGATGACCCGCATCATCACTTCGACATTGATAATGTCTTTGGGATCCTTGTCGAGCAAACCAAGGTCATCAAGTGCTTGGACATTGCCATAGGAGTACGCTTCAATCAAAAGGAACTCTATGTAGTCCCAAATGTCATCACGCAGTTTCTCTTTCTCGCTGAGAGCAAGTGGAGCGGTCTTATACTCCGTTACCATCTCACGAAACTTATTCAGTTCGTCATATGGCATTAGGTTCATGCGCTCACCTTTACTCGCAATAGTCAGCTACGCCCAAGTCTACAAGTTTGTCTGCCCGCTCCGCAGATACCTCTTGCACATCTCCCGGATGCTGATAATCGTTCAGCACAACATCAAAGTAGTAACTGCGGCACTTGACCTTGACGGGAAGATTTTTCTCTTCCTCATAGTTGCCCTTGCCGGGAGCAAGGATTTCTCCCCAAGTGTCTTGCTTCGGTTCGTACTTGAACCGCTTGACCCCCTTGTAAATCTGATCCAGGGGGATGTTGCTCATGTCGAACGGGAGGATAAATCCGTTCTTGCCGTTCTCAATGCCCATCTCAAACGCAGACGGGAACTCGGTCACAATGACGGGAGTGCCAAGGCACAATGCTTCGTAGATACTGTATGACCAACCCTCTGTGTCACTAAGCTGAACCAGATAGTCAGCATCTGCAATGTAGTCCGTTATATCCAACCGTGTGTCACGGTAGACAAAAGAGGGGTTATTGATGCGCTCCGGGCTGTCTGTGAACACCGTCCACCCATAGG